>Ga0182030_10004160_pt1 | contig 30816 bp, 24 predicted proteins | sample 812S3MmetaG_FD_121299 | JGI IMG/M metagenome (GOLD analysis project Ga0182030, IMG submission 121299) | Permafrost microbial communities from Stordalen Mire, Sweden - 812S3M metaG (Illumina Assembly) | ecosystem: Environmental > Terrestrial > Soil > Wetlands > Permafrost | place: Sweden...
CGAGTCGAAAGCAGGAGGGGTGGTCTTGCGGCTCGTGCCATTGAGCCAGGAAAAATCCCCAAAAGCAAATGGGTCCGATGCCTTCACTTCAACGACTGAATCTTTCTTGTCAGATGTTGCAGTATCCCGGGTCTTTTTTTTGTTCAGCAGTTGCCACACTTCCCTGCGCAACGTATTTTCTCTAACGGCACTGGTTTCGGAAGCCTGCTCAGTCCTTATTGTGTCCTTGCTGGTCACATTGGCTTTTATAGTCTCATCAGCGTTCCTTTTACCATCGTTAGGTTCAACAACAGCAAGTGTCTGCTGGCTATAACCTGTCTTCGCAAATGAAATGAATAATGCAAAAAAGCAAATCATCAATTTGTTTCTGCTCATAAGAATGTTTTAAAAGTTAGAATTGGTTAAGCAAAAGGCTCACTTGCAGACGTTTTTGGTTTTAAAATGCCTGTTGCGTTTTTCGGGCAGTCGTTATTTAATGATAGTCTTGTATATACAGAAATCCATAAACCATTGCCAATAACGTACCGAACCAGGAAAGTGTAGCAGTTTGATCACGACAAATCCTTTAGCAGCTAGGATTTGGAGTTTTTATAATAGAAAAAAGGCTTGTTGTGAATGAACTATAAACAAACCAATATGAAAATTTATTTTCGAATTAAAAATAATTAAATATATAATTATTAGTTATGATTTCATTTTTTTTAATAAACACAATATGTAAAGATTAATATGATATTATTTCTACTTTGAAAAATTGTTTTCATAATAAAGCGATCGGTATTTGCTAAAAAAATTCAGGGCATTTAAAAATAAGAGTCAATACCATAAAGGGTTTCGTGAAAAATTTTTATTTTTCTTGAGCATGGTTTAAGATTTGCTAATGAAATTTTAAAGAATATCTGATTTTGGTTATGGGTTCTTTTCTAAACAATGACCATTTTTTAACAAGGGTTTGTGCGATTTTTTTTAAAATGAAAATTCATGGCAGCCTAAATGCTGCTGTGAGGGCAAGAAAAATTCAGAAAGGAAGTTTAGTCAGCAGCGATTTACCAGATCCTGAAAATCTTCCGGTTGCTTGCAATAAGAAACGGGAAGGGAAATGCTGGGGGACAAACTGATCAGGTTTCTTTCTAACTTAGTACGTAAACAAATTTTTTATGAGAAAATCACTGGTCACAATTTTTGCACTATTGCTGGTTATTTCCTGTAAACACAAGAAGAATTTGTCTGAACAGTTGAATGAAAGCTTTGCTAACCATTTAAGAAAAATAGATTCTTCAGTTACATTAGATTCGGTTCATATTGTAAGGTTCGCTGCCGTTAATCAAAGGCTGGGCATCATAATTGATGATTCCATTTATCGAAGGGAATTCATGAGAATACAACAGCTTTTATTAAGGGCTCAGCAAAACAATGATAGAGATAGTATTGAATTTTACAATTATGAAATAAACAATCTGGAGAAAGGAATTGACTCAGTGACCAAATCAATAAACACCGGCGATACAACTCATAACAACGGTTACCTGATAGCCTGTTCTTATTATATTACCAGGAATGGAAAAAAGAAAATTGACAGCACAATCGTTTTCATTGATTCTACGTCAACGATGAGATATACTGAATTCTTGGATTCTTCAATAAAAGGAACAATCAAAAAGTTGAATGAATGAGTCTGACTGTGTGACTGGTTAAATCCGCAATGCCCCCTCACACGGGCTTAATTCAATGAAAAATTTAAGCAGTGGAAGGATCAACGCTGACGGATTTTCAGCCAAAGGCCATCATGCTCAAAATCATTCAGCCGATCGCACATATTGGCCTGGCAAAAATATTTGTGCTGCCCGCATGGCCGGGTTTCTCAAAACCCAAAAGTCCTGATAATCATCAAGTGAAATTTCCCTGGACATTGCTCTGTGAATAGCGTATCTCTTCTTTTTTAATGACAGCTCATGCCATTGCGCTTTGCCTTCCGCTGCAAAAACATCCTTCAGCAACTGTTCGGCAAAATCGTACTGCTTGCTTTTCTTCGGCGCATCATGTTGCGCTGGTACAACAGCCTCTGCGCAAAGCTCACGTAACAGTTGCAGTTGCGCTTCCTTGGCGGTCTTCCCTGCCCGCATCATCCTGCGCATCCTTCCGGTAAGCCTGCCGTATGCCCCATGCACTCTTTGCTCTGCAGGCAATGCCCAGTAAACCTCCCGGGTCGCCGCCGAGGCATTTCCGAATGCAATCGCTTCCTCCATGGTCCGCCTGAACCGGGGGTCTTTTTTCACTCTTTTACCGTCCAGGCTGCTTTTCTTGCGGGCATAGAATTGCCCGTCCATCTCATAAAATGTAATGTCACCGATTGTCCCGATGATCTTGAAAATACCAATTTGTTTTGCCATAAAATTCATTTATGGTTCCCTGAATAAATGTTTGTTCCCAAAATAACAACAGAAGGTGGTTTTGTCAATAGTAAATGTACGGGAACTGCATGCGATCTGTATGGGAACTGTATAGCCGATGTATGGTTAAAGCGTACTTGATGTATGGGAACTGTATAGTAAAAGCGTACATGCCATATGGTTGCGGTATTCGTGACACGTGGCAACCAATACCAAAACTTAAGATACCTTCCATACTAACCTGGCGGACAAAAAACCAATGCCCTTCTCAGAAGTACCCCCTGCTCTTTACCAGGCAACCCAAAACGTTCTTGACCCCGAGATTTCTGAATATTTTCCGGGGTTGCGTTGCTTTTTGGGCATTTGTCTCTTTTAACGAAAAAAGAGTGGCTTTGATTGCCACTCTTTCTGTTTTGTATTGATATGAATTGCTTTACTGTTTCACAAACTTCGCTATCATCACAGTTTTCTTTCCTATCACTGCCTGCAATGTGTAAGTGCCTCCATAAAGCAGGGAGAGATTGATGGGTGTGCTGAAATAATCTGATGGTTTGCTGTATTCCTTTGCCATTGCAACATTCCCGCGTACATCATAAATATACACCCACAAAACGCCGGTAGCCGGGCTTGTTATCTGCACATTAAGCGTGCTGGTTGTGGGGTTTGGATAAATGGAAATTGTTGAGCTCGATGACGTCCGCAGTGTATTCAGCACAGTAACAGTAACTGTATCAGTTGCTGTTGCCCCGTGGTTGTCTGTCACTGTTATCTGGAATACATATGAACCCGTTATCAATCCGCTTGCATTGGTGACAGCAGAATCCTGTGCCTCGATTACTGCAGTATTAGGTCCGCTTACCTGTACCCATTGGTAGGTAGTGATATTTCCCGAAGGTGCGGTCGAAGCGCTTGCATTCAAAATGACGCTGCTTGCTGGAAGCGAAATAGTAGTGTCTTTGCCTGCATTGGCAACTGGCGGCTGATTGACTACTGCCGCTGGGTTAACGGTCACGGTTACCTGGGCGCTTGCTGTAGCTCCTCGGTTATCAGCCACAGTCAGATTGAAAACATACTTGCCTTGCTGCAATCCTGTAACAGTAGGTTTTGCTGTGCTTGAATTGGTAATGGTAACAGCTCCAGTGCCAGAAGTTTTTGTCCAGCTATAAGAAGCAATAGTGCCATCGGGATCGTATGACGCGGAGCCATCCAGGTTCACTGTGCTTGTTGGCAAAGTGATGGTCTGGTCAGCCCCTGCATTGGCAACAGGTGGCTGGTCTGCTGCGGCCAGCACGGTGATATTTACCTGTGCATTACTGGTAGCACCGTCATTGTCTGTTACAGTCAACTGGAACACATAAGTACCCGCAATCAGGCCAGACATGGTTGGTTTAGCTGTTGCCCCTCCTGTGATGGTTGCAGTTGATGGACCGGAAACCTGGCTCCAGCTATATGAGGTTATTGTCCCATCCGGATCACTCGAGCTTGTACCGTTCAGTAATACTGAATCAACCGGAAGTGTGATAATTTGTGGCGCTCCTGCATTGGCAACCGGTGGCTGGTGCGGAGCCGCATTCACGGTTATAGTCAGCGTGTCTGAGGATGTTGACCCATTATTATCCGTAACAGTCAATTGGAATATATATACCCCTTGTACGAGATTCTTGATAGAAGTACTTACGCTGGAAGGGCTTACAATCGTTCCCTGAGCAGGGCCCGATACTTCAGCCCAATTATACGAAACAATTGTTCCGCTGGCATCCTGTGATGCGCTTCCATTTACAGTGACCGAATCAAGAGGCAATGTGATGGTTTGGTTTGCTCCTGCATTGGCGACTGGTGGCTGAACGGGTGCTGCTATCACTGTGATCTTCACGGTAGATGTATCTGAAGCTCCATAGTTATCAGTCACTGTTAATTGAAAATAATACTTTCCTGCCAGCAGACCCGAAATTGTCGGGGTTGCGGTGTTTGCATTTGTGATGATTGCCGTCGAAGGCCCTGAGGTCTCAACCCAGCTATATGAAACAATCGTTCCATCCGGATCAGAAGATTTAGTGCCATTGAGTGAAACGGAACCCAAAGGGAGCATAATGGTTGCGCTTGTCCCCGCATTCGCAACCGGTGGCACATGCACGGCTGCATTTACGGTGATAGTAATGGTTCCCGAACCGGTATTGCCATGGTTATCTGTAACGGTCAATCCGAAAACATATACGCCCTGAACAAGATCGTCTATTTGAGTGATTACACTATGAGGGCTCACAATAATTGCAGTTGAAGGCCCGGAAATCTGCGACCAGGTGAAATTCACAATTGTTCCGCTCGGTGCAATGGATCCGCCGCCATCTACACTCACAGAATCAAGCGGCAATGTGATAGTTTGGTTAGCCCCTGCATTTGCTGTAGGGTTAATTAATGCTGCTGGATTCACAATTATATTTACTTGCGCACTGTTGCTTGCGCCACTGTTATCTGTTACAGTGAGTTGAAAAACATATTGCCCCTGAATCAATGCTGAAACAGTTGGGGTAGCCGTATTGCCTCCGGAAATAGTTGCTGATGACGGCCCGGATATCTGAGTCCAGCTATAAGAAACAATGGTGTCATCAGGATCGGAAGAAGATGAGCCATTTAATGAAACAGAATCAAGTGGAAGTGTGATTGTTTTGCTCGCACCTGCATTGGCAACTGGCGGTTGATGCGGTGCAGGGTTCACAATCACTGTCATGGAATCAGTGCCTTTAGCTCCCTTATTATCTGTGACTGTTAAGCTGAATACATATGTTCCCTGCACAAGATTATTTACATTGGTGGTTACGCTGGTAGCGCTTGCAATCGTCCCCTGGTTCGGTCCTGAAACTTGTGCCCATTTAAAGGATACGATTGTCCCGTCGGGATCTTCTGAGCCGCTTCCATCCAGCGTCACCGAATTAACAGGCAAAGTAATGGTTTGGTTATTCCCTGCATTGGCTATCGGAGGTTGGTGAGCTGCAGGTTTCACAATAACTTTTACCTGGGCTGTTCCGGTGAGCCCGTAATTGTCAGTAACCATTAACTGGAATACATAAGTGCCCGCAAGTAAAGAAGATACGGTAGGCGTATCAGTATTTGCCCCGCTGATAGTTGCTGCTGATGGCCCTGATACTTCAGTCCATGAATAAGATGCAATAGTGCCATCGGGGTCTGAGGATTGTGAGCCATTCAGCGAAGCTGAGCTCACAGGAAGCGTTATTGTCTGGCTTGCTCCGGCGTTGGCAACAGGCGGTTGATTTGGAGCAGGGTTCACCGTGATGGTAACAGTGCTTGTCCCTGAAAGATTATTGTTATCAGTTGCTTTCAACTGGAACACATAAGTGCCTGCAATCAATCCGCCTGCGCTTGTTGTGACAGAAGAAGCATTTGTTATTGTTGATGATCCGGGGCCTGATAATTGCGTCCACAAATAGGATGTAATAGTTCCCGTGGCATCGGTGGCAACACCACTTAATGTTACCGAATTGGTTGGTAATGTAATGGTTTGATTTGACCCTGCATTTACCACAGGTGGCTCATTAGGTGCAGGGTTCACAGTAATTGTTACAGTTCCTGTTCCTGAAAGATTATTGTTATCAGTTGCTTTCAACTGGAACACGTAGGTGCCTGCGATCAATCCCGTTACACTTGTTGTGATTGACGTTGCCGCTGTAATTGACGATGTATTGGGGCCGGAGACTTGTGTCCATAGATAAGACGTTATAGTTCCTGTCGCGTCAGTTGCAGTGCCTGTCAATATTACCGTGCTAACCGGCAAAGTAATAGTTTGTGCTATGCCGGCGCTGACTACTGGCGGCTGATTAGGAGCGGGGTTCACCGTGATGGTTACAGTTCCTGTTCCGGAAAGATTATTGTTATCTGTTGCTTTCAACTGGAACACATAAGTGCCTGCAACCAATCCGCTTACTGTTGTTGTGATCGCCGTCGCTGTTGTTATGGATGATGTATTAGGCCCTGAAACCTGTGTCCATGAATAAGATGTGATAGTTCCTGTAGCATCAGTTGCGGAACCAGTCAACGTAACACTATTTGCAGGTAATGTAACCGTTTGATTGGATCCTGCGCTGACAACCGGTGGCTGATTCGGTGCAGGATTCACAGTGATCGTGACAGTCCCTGTTCCGGAAAGATTACTGTTATTAGTTGCTTTCAACTGGAACACATAAGTGCCTGCGATCAATCCGGTAATATTTGTTTTTATTGCAGTAGCAGTGGCAATAGTTGCAGTGCCAGGCCCGGAAATTTGCGTCCATAAATAAGATGTTATTGTTCCGGAAGCATCAGTTGCTGTCCCTGTCACGGTTGCCGTGCTAACGGGTAAGGTGATAGTTTGTGAAGTGCCTGCGCTTACAACAGGTGGCTCGCTTGCAGTCGGGTTCACTGTGATGGTTACGGTGCCTGTTCCTGAAAGATTATTATTATCAGTTGCCTGCAACTGGAATACATACGTCCCGGCAATCAATCCGGTTACTGTTGTAGTAACAGATGTTGCATTCGTTATGGATGAGGTGTTGGGCCCTGAAACTTGTGTCCACAGGTAAGATGAAATTGTTCCTGACGCATCTGTAGCAGTACCGGTCAGCGTAACAGTGCTTGTAGGTAATGTAATGGTTTGATTTGAGCCTGCGCTCACAACTGGCGGCTGATTTGCCGGATTAACGGTGATAGTCACTGAAGCAACTGCCGAAAGATTTAAAACATCAACAACTTTTAATTGAAAAACATAAGTCCCTGCAATTAATCCAGTTACCGAAGTTGAAGCTGCATTTGACGCCACTATGGTTGCTGTGTTTGGCCCCGAGCTTTGTGTCCACAGATAAGAGCTGATTCCCGACAAATCTGTTGCTGTTCCCGTTAAAGTAACTGAACTGGTAGGAAGCGAAATAGTTTGATTCGTTCCTGCGCTTACAACCGGAGGCTGATTGGCAGGGTTCACTGTGATGGTAACAGTTGCAGTAGAGACATCTCCGTTTGCATCTGTTACCTTCAGGCTGAAAACATAAGTGCCGGCAATAAGGCCCGTCGCATTTGTGCTGACAGCATTTGCCGCTGATAAAGTAGCAGTATTTGGGCCTGATGTTTCAGACCATGCGTAGGATGATATGGTTGAATTGACAACAGTGGATGCTGAGCCGCTCAGGCTCACAGAATTTGTTGGCAACGTGATGGTTTGGTTGCTCCCGGCATTTGCATTCACTGAATGGCCGCCTGAATTATAAAAAATCGCCCCAATCCTGTTTGTGGTACCTGCAAACCCCCAAAGATCTGGCTTAGCAGGATAGGGCGTGCTCATTGCTACGCCATTGGTGTTTAAATATGAATTTGCCAAAGGCATAAACGTAGTCGTCGTATCCTGAAGATAAAGCAGCGCATGCGCTGCATCTGAATATACGTCATTGGCTGTATCTACTGTCCAGGTGCCATTCGCATTATTATTCGCAATAGAGTTTGCTCCATACTGATTATTGAATGCAAACATATTTCGTATCTGGCACGTAGCATTTCCACCATTTGCGCCCATAATTCCTACAATAGCCACAGGGCAAACATATCCGTTGATATCTGTCTTGTTGCCCATCGTACAATTGTATAGCCATGCATTTGCTTTCGTAAGGTATGGGTTAGTAGATCCATAGTTGGAAGAATCGCACCTTACATCAATGCCACCATATGCGTTTTGCCCGTAAATGATATTGTTGTAAAAATAAAATGCACCGGTTGCGTTCAGTCCATACAATAATTGACGACATAAATAACCACGCCCGCCTTTGTAATAACAATCGTGAATCTGTCCGTCACCTGCAGTCTGAAAAACGCCTACATCACCGGTAACAGGATTCGCCCCTGTATAGCTGATTTGCCAGTGATGAAAATTGATATGGGATATCGGTCCTGCAACCTCAGTTCCATTTGTTGCTGTTTGCACAACAGTATCATATCCCATCTCTACTGAATCACATAAACCTATATTTTGAGATGGCGTTCCATAAAAGCCCTGCCATACCTGCCCGCAATTGGTGAATTTGCAATTATCCATTGCAAATCGGGACACTTTCAAGGTAGAAACGGTGCCGGTATAACTTGCGCAATATCCGCCCGCATCAATGATATTATTTGTAACGCCGCTGAATGTGCAGTGGTATATATACAGCCCTTGTACATTAGTGCCTGTTAGCAGGAATGCATCCGAAGCTACGCTGCTGAAGTTGAGACCGATAAATGTCAGGTTAGTATTGCCCGACCCTATCTCCACATAATTGCTCCCTGTAAAAGTCACAGTGCCACCATTGGTTGTTACGGTAATGCCATTCAAATTAGAAAAGGTGGCGCCGCCAGTGTACGTTCCGGGAGCAATTGCAAGCACATCACCTGCATTTAAACCTGTCATCGAAGTCTGGGAAACTGAGCCACTGCCAGTTCCAATCACAACTGTTTTAGCACTTACACTAAAGCATGCGGAAAAAGATAATAACAGTAAAAATAAGTGGAAAGAAGGATGTAATTTGGAGAATACTCTATTCACAAAAGGGTAAAGGATTAGTTTCATAGTTGGATTTTAAATTTTCAATCGATACGAACATTAAAAAATTATGTCTTATAGTTTACAAATAATCTTCCTGGTCTTTTTTTTGTAAACAGAGGTATAATTTTCTCATATTGACGAGCGAGTGTTACTTTCCAAAATCTTTGCCAAAAAATTACAAACCTTTGGAATGTTGATAAAATGTGAGTATTGGTAGTGCTTTTACTAAGGGCAAATACGATGACAGAATATTAATAGTCAAAATAACACTTAATCTTTTCACGATATAATTCATCAAGATCATTGATGTTTATTTGGTTATGAAAAAGCGGATGGTTTTGAGTAAGTTTGAAGCCTGGATATTTTTTTTAAAATATTTTTATTTTCTAAGCAAAAGTTTGTAGCCACATGTTGCAGTATCTGAAGAGGATTTCTCGGGTTGAGCAGCCTAATCGTATAGACTGGTTGATTTATTTTGCCGGGTTCACTATTTTGCACATACCTGCCATCCTGAATTTCAAAAACAATGATGGCAGCAATAACGCTTATTTGTTATTTGCCGATTCTATTTTAAAAGGATCGCTCGCGCTGCCTGATACAGGGTCTGCTTATATGGACATGATCAGTTATCACGGTCAGCATTTTCTTCCTTATCCTCCCTTTCCTTCATTTGTTTTAGTTCCCTTTGTTGCTATTTTCGGCGCAGCGCATGTCAACACCGTTGCTGTTGCTTTACTGATGAGTTGCCTGAATTTTTATTTATTGTACAAAATATTTCTGCGCCTGCAGCTTGAGCAAAAATATTTTAGCTGGTTATTAGCAGCATTTTTTTTTGGCACAGGATATTGGTATGCTTTATTTACAACACACCATGTGTATGCATTTGCGCACATCACTTCCTGTTCGCTTCAATTATTGTTATTGGCAGAAATTTTAGGCAGGAAAAGATGGTGGCTTATCGGGATTTATATAGGCTGTAGTTTTCTGAGCCGCCAGTTCACCATTTTTTATATGGTGTTTGCGCTTGGTTATATGCTCTACCTTCATCAGCAAAATCTCCAAAAGATAAAATTGTCTTCTGTTATTTCTTTATTTGCATCGGTCAGCATTTTCATTGGCATTTATCTGTGTTATAATTATATGCGGTTTGCAAACCCTTTTAACCCCGGCTATAATTATATTAGCTATATCGGCGTATTGAAAGAACGGGTTGATGAATATGGCGTTTTCAGCATCAGGTATCTGCCATTTAATTTATACAGCTTTTTTATCAAAGGTTTCAATATTGAGTTCAGTGGAAATGGGTTGATGAATATTAAGGATATGGATTTATGGGGCACTTCTATTATTGCTGCCAGCCCTTTTGTAATACTGAGCTTGAAAGCAAAATGGTCAAAGCTTTTACTGATCAGCGCATGGTCTACTATTATTTTAATTGTAAGCGGGTTTTTGTTTTATCACAACAACGGTTTTCATCAGGTAAACTGCATGCGCTTCTCCCTGGATTTTTTGCCTTTGTTGTTCGTGTTGATTGCAATGGGTATTAAACAAATCCCTGATTGGCTTTTGAAAAGCATGATCGTGTATGCGATCTTCCTGAATCTGTTGAGTTTCCTGATCCATCTTTTATATCAGGCACATTGATTTCAAACAGGCTAAATATAAAATAAATTATAAACATTCTCTTGCGCCAATATCAAATGCATCGCCATGTGGCCTCCGTACACCTCCGATATCTGTTTTTATAAAAGGTATATTAGTGCCTTTGTCAACAATGGGGCTTTTCTTATGTCTTATCAAACAATAAATGGTGTCTGACAACACATCTAAAATTTGAGCGCTGTTAAAAAGGAGATTGTTGCTTGAGTCTGCCTTATCAAATTCACTTCCGGAATTATTATTCATCATAAACCCTTTGATATTGAACGCAAGGTTATTCCGCACCTCTGTTTTATATCCATATTGACCTCCTAAAATAACAACAGGTGTCACATAGCGGTCATCTGTTTTGTTTCCTATCGTGTTGTTGAAAACATGCATATTGCCACCAGTGGTGAACGGCACTTTATCACCGCCGGTAAAATAAGTATTATCAATTCTGGTGTCTATAAAACCATATGCATTTGTTGCCAGATCAATTACGTTATAAATATAACTTTCTCCAACTCCATTCAGCCCGGTGTTCCATTGTCGCCAGATATAGCCGCGACCGCCATGGCGGTATATGTTATAAACCTGGCCATTGCCCGAAGTATGTATCATCCCGATATCGCCGGTTGAGCTTTGATTGATATTGTATCCGTTTACTTTCCAATCATGGATGTCCATCCTGTAAATGCCACCTGCTGCTACTTCCTGGCCGTTTGTAAGGGTGCTGTCAATTTTGATATTAAAAATTGAAATGCTGTCAATAACATCGGTCAGTTTCTCCGGTGTCCCATAAAAACCTTGCAGCAAAATGCCACATCCTGACAAACGTAAATTCGAAAGCGTTGTTTTGTAGAGTTTAATAGAAGCTGTATCACCCGTATAAACCGCTCCATTATCAGAAACATCAAAAATATTTCCCTCCACATGAATGAACTCGCAATTGTAAATCCTGAACCCATAAAAATTGCCGCTTATTGCAAAAGCATTTTTATTGATTCCGTTAAATTGAATGCCATAAAAAACATTCTTTGCGCCCGCGCCTGATATGATAGTATTACTAAGCGCATTGAGAGCAACCGTGCCCGTGAATACAACCAGCCCGTTGTTATTTGTAATGCTGATATTTTTCAAGTTCGAAAATTCACCCCCGGTATAATTGCCCGGCGCAATGGCCAGCACATCGCCGGATTCCAATCCATCCATTGATACTTTTGAGACGAGCCCGGACCCATTGCCAATCACAACGGTTTTGGCATCCGCATTTGAACTTGAAAAAAGAACAACCCAGATAGCAAATGATGTATAGCGAAGAAAATTTAGAACAGACATTGAACTTGGCATTTTAACAAGTGAAAAAGATGGGTGTAAATTGATTCAAATAAATGCAGGAAAAAAATTTGCATTGATGATTGGTTTGATGCTTGCCTTTTTATAAAGCTCATTTTTATGGTTTTGCATTTTCACCTATATTTGCAGCCCCAAACGGCCCCGTAGCTTAACTGAATAGAGTATCTGACTACGGATCAGAAGGTTCCAGGTTTGAATCCTGGCGGGGTCACTACTTGGAAATGAAACCCCTGTCAACATTGAGTTTGATAGGGGTTTTTAATTTTAGGGGACGTTTCAGGGAGCTTTTGATTTTATTTTCCATCAAACAAATTAAAAGTACTTAGATAATTTTGGGCGTTGCGATGGAAATTCAAAACTAGCTCTCAATTCGAGGAACTAAGATATAAAGAATCATTGAAGCTAATACAAAGTTACCAGTTCCATGACTGACGAATTAAAACCTTGTCCAATCCTTCTAATAACGAATACTTTTTTTGGTCAGTTAGCTTTCCACATTCTGTGTATATAACTCTGCTTCAATTTAAAGACAAACTCATAAATTGCAGTTTATAGTTAACTATGGGAGTAGATTTATTGCCAGCAGGCTTGCGTGATAAGTATGAAGTTCATGAATGGAAACATGCTTGCGCCATCTTGCAAGCTGATTTCCCTAAAGAATGGGAAGAAATCATTGATTTATTGCTGAATTTTAAACTTTGTAAAAGCTGGCTTACTGAAGGTGGGGGCAGGAAATCAAAAGTTTCAGAGGCGATTGATCATTTTCTATATTCTAAGGGGTGGATTGAAAAGGAATTTGAAACCTCGGTACAAGTAGATGAAACTATTATGGACTCACCAACTCATAAAGTGGACTGCTACAAGAACCGTGTTGCACTTGAAATTGAATGGAATAACAAAGATCCCTTTTTCGATAGAGACTTAAACAACTTTAGGCTTCTTTTTGACTTAAGAGCAATTAGCGTTGGCGTAATAATTACCAGATGTGACCACTTGCAAGATATTTTCCGAGACTTGGGAAGAGGTGATTCATATGGAGCTTCAACTACACACATGTCAAAGTTATTACCACGTATCGAGGGAGGTAGTGGTGCGGGTTGTCCGATTCTGGTTTTCGGTATATCAAATAAATTGTATGATGAAGATTGTTAAGAAAGATATTAAATCGTCTGTTGCTCTTGATTTTGTCAAGTGTGTGACAAATAAGGGCTATAAAACTATTCTAGCTGATCCTCCCTGGAGATTTACTAATAGAACTGGCAAGGTTGCACCCGAACATAAGCGTCTTAATCGATATGATACTTTGTCATTAGAGGAAATTATGGAGATTCCGGTATCTCTTGCTGCAGGAGAAAGCAGCCATCTATACTTATGGGTTCCAAATGCTCTTTTGCCAGAAGGTCTTGAAGTAATGAAAGCTTGGGGGTTTCAGTATAAATCAAATATAATTTGGCATAAAGTCCGAAAGGATGGAGGGCCTGATGGTAGGGGAGTTGGTTTCTATTTTAGAAACACTACAGAGATTGTTTTATTTGGTATAAGAGGGAGAATGAGAACCTTACAACCGGGAAGAAGTCAGGTTAATATTATTAGAACCCAAAAGCAAGAGCATTCAAGAAAGCCAGATGAACTCTATGAATTAATTGAGAGGTGCAGTCCTAGTCCTTATTTAGAAATTTTTGCTCGTGGTAAAAGAAAGGGCTGGGATGCCTTTGGTAATCAAGCTGAAGATTATAACATAGAATGGGAGACCTATGCCAATAATAGCAAGGGGAAAAAGGTAATAAAGAGTCCTATAGCTTTAGAACTTGAACTTAAAGAAGAATTCAAGCCATTACTCAAAGCTAAATAAGCTGCCTAAGAAGAACTAAGTTTGTTTTGGTATTGTCATTTTAAAATTATAAAACCATTTTGAGGAATACATGCTTTTGCAAATAATTTTCCAAAATCGGTCATCGTTAACCTACTATTTCTTGTAACTCCTGTTTGAATATTGTTTTCTTTGATTGGTATTTGCTTTTCAACAGGCCAATCTATCAAACCTAAACTCGAAAGGTGGTTATAATACATTGAAAATTTATCTGGGAAAGAAAGCTTTGCAGCAGGAAAACCGCCCTCTATAATTTTTAGATTCGAGAATCGATTTTTTTGTCTATTGTAGTCCATAGTGTCAACCACATTGATGTCTTTGTCTCTTAATTCAAATAGAATTATCGCCTCATCTGTAGATAACTGGTCAATTATATGTATAAAGGCAGGATGTGCTTCATCGATTCTTTCTGCGACTTGAAACGTATTGCTGTATTGGGTTTCGGTTAAAAGCAGGTAAGGAAAAATTAAATATAAATTGGTTCTGGCGGGGTCACCACAAATTCGGCAAATGGCTTCCTCAAAACATGGAAGCCATTTTTTTATGCAAAATTGCTACTCAAAAGCTCCTCATTTTCACCAATGGCATAATTTCATTTTTTCGAATTCTTACCTGTCAAGCACAATCCTGATTTGCTCTGTTATTTCACAGCACCGGAACAAGTAAATAAAATCATTAAATTTTAGTAATATTTAGCATAAATTTAAATCATTTAAATGTAACATCATGGCGAATGTCCCATCAGCAATGAAACTTCATCTGCGCTACCGTCTTTATATTGCAGAGATGAATTTTGATATCAATGTATTGAGGATTTTTGAGGATTATATTCAGGAACTTCAATCAAAAAGGAATGAACCGGATGTAAAAAAGGGGGTTGATTATTTTAAAAAGAATTTTGAAGATCTCCGCAGGGAAATTGATGAATTAAGGCATGAAATGCATATACTGAAAATGAAACTGGCGGCGTTTGCAAGAGAAAAAAAGGTTTTTGACAGTAAGTCTTATAAAGAGGATAACCACAAAGGCATCAAGAAGCGTTATAAAGCATACAGGAAAAAGTTTTTAAAAATAAAAGACGGGTTCAGGCATTTTGAAATTGAATGGCTCAATTGATATAAGCTGCAAAGTTTTGAACATCATTATTCTCGTTATCGTTTAACTGGTGTGCGAGCCGCGATAAAGCATTTATATTTTCAAAAAAGCAATAGGTTTTTTATATTGCAATGATGTTTTTGACTTGTTAATATTTTTTTTCAGGCATTAATCGCTATATAACCAATATTTTTGGGGTTTATTTCAAAATAAATATGTTGATGATAAGAAACATCTCTTAACATATTTGTTGTACTATAACCATGTTATTGAGGTGAAAAGGATGGCTTAAAAGCTCTTTTGCTGATAACAGGATTAAAAGCCTCAATAGGTATTAATGAATAGAATATTTCCGATTTTAATTTTCTTTTCTCTGTCTCTCAAGGCACAGGAAAAAAAACATATGAACCTGGTTCGATCCTCAGACAGTTTGAAAGCATTCAAGAGCGATACTGTTTTTAGCAATCAAAAGGATCTTTATGATATTGCTAAATCAATTTTTTTCAAAAAAGCAACACCCAAAAAAGCGGATTCCGCTTTTGTAAAGCCCGTTATTTCTGTTATACCTGCAGCAGGCTATACACTCACTTCAAGATTTGTTGGCACTATATCAGGCAACATGGCTTTCCGGGCATCGCCCAATTCAAAGGCATCAACCGTTACAGCCAGCGCTGCATACACTCAGAATAAACAGTTCACTGTCCCGATCGAGTCGAGCATCTGGCTTAACCATGACAAGTATAATCTTGTTGGGGACTATCGTTTGTATAAATATCCTCAAAGTACTTATGGATTGGGAAGCAGTTCGTGGATAGGTGATGAAGACCCGATGGATTATCAATACGTCCGTTTTGCAGAAGTGCTGATGCGTCGTATTTTGCCTGACTTATATGCAGGTGCCGGTTATATGCTCGATTACCATTGGGGCATAGAAGATGAAGAAGGAGTGAAAAATTTCCCTCCGGATAGCATTACCCCTTATAAAAAATATGGCGAATCAAACCGTACGCTTTCTTCTGGTTTTACTGTTAACGTGCTCTATGACCACAGGGATTATTCAATCAACCCCACCAAAGGAGTTTATGCAAATTTGCAATACCGTAATAGCTTTACGTTTCTGGGCAGCACATCTAACTGGCAATCCCTGATCATTGATTTGAGGAAATATTATAAGTTCCCTGCAAATTCTGGCAACATCATTGCTTTATGGAGCTACAATTGGTTGGTTATAAAAGGAGCGCCTCCCTACCTTGATTTGCCGAGCACAAACTGGGACCCTTTTTCAAGCACGGGAAGGGGATATATTCAGGGAAGATTCCGTGGAGCCCAAATGGTATACCAGGAGGCAGAATATCGTTTCCACATTAGCAGCAATGGATTGTTTGGTGGGGTTGTGTTCGCGAACGCGCAAACTTTTTCCGCGGCACAAGGCACAAGCCTGCAAAAGCTGCAGCCCGGCTATGGGTTAGGCGCACGCATTAAATTGAATAAAGTTTCAGGTACAAATGTCTGCATTGATTATGGGTTTGGCACAGAAGGATCCCGGGGGTTGTTTATCAATATAGCAGAATTATTTTAGTGCGATACAAAAATAGCTCTGATTGATGCCGCAATACATAAGGATATTTCCTTTGTCAAAAATCTGAGTAATCAACCGGGTGCAGGAATGTGATGTCAATATGAGCCACATTGTTCTGATATTCGGGCAGGGCAGAAAGGTTTTTCCAGTAGGGGTCATTTCCAAATTCCTTCCAATGGGCATCTCTGTCTGCCATGTTCTCAAAGCTCGTCAAGTACATCAGATTAGGCATTTTGCTCCCTGCGACTACTTCACTGTAAAACACGGCATTAAAATTTAATTTTTTAAACAATCCGATTTCATCTCCATCATTGAACATCTTCACTTTGTTCCTGAATATTTTTTCTGTTGCGCTTTCATAGCTTCTTAATTCATACACCCTGTCTTTTTTTTCTGATTTCAGCGCAGGCAAACTCATTTGCGGCGCCAATGGAAAAGCCTGCAGCAAAATGGTTTCTATACGGGAATAGGGTGGAGCATTGTACGCCGCATTGATATATTCAGATCCTGCGGACTGATATATTTTATCATCATTCAATTTAGCAATAATCTTTACACTGTTATCTAATGAACCTATAGGTAGAAACACATACAACAATTTCGAGGCGGCAGTATCATTTGATAAAGCTTTAAAAACGCCTATGTTCTTAATGCTCTGTTTGTGCAAAGCAGGCAGTAATGCATTTTGGAGATAATTATCCAATACTTTTTCCTGACCGGCAGTATTGAAATGATAAACAGTGAGCAGATAAAATGCCCTTTCTTTTTTTTCTGATTGTGACCAGGATAAGAGCGACGTGAAGAGCAATACTGATGTCAGGCTAAAACAAAGCAATCTTTTTCTTTTTTCGTTTTGTAAAAGCATTTACGCGGAATTAAAAATAAAATTAAAATTAAGGAAAAAAAAGTCGGGTGTCTGTTTAAATATTTGTGAGCTGGCAAAAGTTGATGAAATGGAAAGTGTAAAGGGTTGATCATAGATCAGGGCTTTAGTAAAATGACTGAAGGATACGGAATATGAAGGCAGGAGAGAATTTATTGATGCATCTTTAGCCTGATTTCTTTAAGGTGGCAATCCTTTAAAGCATATTGGAAATGAATAACATCTTTTTTTCTTACCTTTTCTGTCTTAAATTAACTATATGAAAAAAAAATCTGTAATTTTTTCGATTTTATCCTTCGCCTTGTTCTTTACGGTTTCGGCGCAATCATTAAATTCCGAAGAAATTAAAGCGCAAATGATAAAGGAATGGGAACGGGCAAAATCATACACTGATGATTACCTCAACGCCATGCCCGCTGATAAATATTCATTTAAAGCAGTAGACAGTATCCGAAGCTTTGCGCAACAGATGCTCCACCTTGCTCAGGGAAATTTATTTCTCATGTCAAATGCTACAGACCAGGCATCACCTGCTTTTCTAAAATCAGACCTTGAGCACAGTGCCACTGCACAAAATAGAGATTCAGTAGTGTATTATGTGAATGCCAGTTATGACTATTGCATTGATGCAGTTAAAAATACCGACGTGAATAAATGGGGCGAAAAAAAGAAAATGGCCGGAATGGAAGTAACAAGGTTTGCATTGATGCTAAAAACATTTGAGCATCAGACACATCATCGCGGGCAAACAACGATTTACATTCGTCTTTTGGGAATAAGGCCGCCTCAGGAGAGATTGTTCAGATAACCCAATCGCAGAATGGCGAAACGATAAAGTTCTTTCTATCCACCATTAAACTATCATAAATGAAAATAATAGGGGAGATTCTCGTTGCCGTTGTTGCTATCGAGCATTTGTATATCTTATGGCTCGAAATGTTTGCATGGGAAACAACAGGAAAAAAGGTTTTCAGAAATGCATTGCCGGGCGAAATGTTTAAACCTACCAAAACCCTTGCTGCAAATCAGGGCTTATACAATGGATTTCTTGCTGCAGGCCTGATATGGACTTTCTTCATAACCGATCCCTTCTGGAAAACAAATATTGCCATTTTCTTTTTGAGCTGTGTAATCGTTGCGGGAATCTACGGCTCAGTCACTGCTGCTAAGAAAATATTTTTTATTCAGGCATTTCCGGCTATCATCGCTCTTTTTTTCATTTGTATATAAATAGGCAGTAGCAATTAACAATTATCACAGCCTTTACGGAAAATTTCCTCTCTACTTATTAACCAGATAATTTTTTTTTTGGAAAGAAAAATGATCATAAAAGAGTTCACCCAGTTTTTATTGCCCGAAAACGTATTAATCAGGAGACTATAAACAAATAAAGGTTTCCCAAAAATAACCTCAAATTCTACAGCATAGAAAACCCTGAGTGTATTGATTTGATAAACCTTTGATAATAAGCGCAAAAAATTGTGGCAGGAAGTTGGATTTGTTATGGCAAATCCCTCTTTATGAAACAAACTAAGAAAGCCTTAAAAATTTCAACTCTTTTTTTAGCCGTTATTTTTCTGTCATCTCAGGTTCGCTCACAAAGCTACTATCCTGCCGGTTTAGGTAATAGCAATTTGAAGCTATGGCTCACAACATCTGATCCTTCTTCAATCATCAATCCGTCAGGGACACAGGCCGCGAATAACGATCTTGTGTATACGTGGAAGGACAAAAGCGGTTCAGGTAATAATGCCAATCAATATACAACAGCTAATCAGCCTCAGTTTCTTACAAATCAGTTAAATGGCTTTGGTGCTGTAGTATTTCAGGATATCAATCGTTTCATGGCAGGCACTGCCTCCGCAATGCAGACGATAGTCGCTGTCAGGGCTATGCCAGGCGCCGGCCATTATCAATATCTGATCTCAACACCCGGGAATGCAGACTTTAGCGTGAGGGGCGGAGGTGCAGGCACAAGCTACACGGATGGCCCTAACATGAATGACTGGTGCTACAACACAGGCAGCACACCTGCACAATGGATCAATGGCGTGCAAACTTTAACTGGCAGCACAACAGCTAATCATATTGTCATCGCATCAGCAGCAAGCGCACAAAATGGCGGAACTTACACGCTAAGCAATTATGCTCCTACGCAGGCTTGGGGCAGCAGGGGCATGAATGGCAATGACCCAGTGTATGAACTCCTGTCATATTCGAATACCCTTTCTGTTACACAAAGAACATTGCTGCAAAACTATGAAGCATCTGAATGGGGCCTGACCAGTTTATTGCCTACTTCCGGCTATACACTCTTTACGCCGCCTACAGCATCCACTTATAACAAGAACCTGGTAGGAATCGGATACACAAGCAATACGGATAATTTTCTGGCCAATCCTTCTGGCTCAACGGATGGGCTTGGTTTTAGCAGCGGCACCGGCTCAACGGATTTCCTGAAAACAGCAGGTTATCTGATGGCTGCCCACAATGGACAGGCTAATACTATCATCACCAATGCCAACATCAGCAATGTGCAGGGAAACACGAATATCTGGAATCGTTCCTGGTACTTGCAATTGAACAATGGCAACAGTTCTGGAAATGTTACTTTGAAATTTAATTATAGCGACTATAATGGAGGTTCACCAAATGCCACTTATTCTTATGGTATCGTTTTCAATAGCACTGACGGCACATTCGCAACTGGCACCAATGTGCTTGTTCCTTTCAGCACCTCACTTATTTCCGGAAGCAGCGTGACCTTCGTAGTGAAAGCATCGAATCTTGCAAAAGGCTATTACACGCTGGTTTGGAATCAATTTTTTACCCTGCCATTAACGCTCCAGAGCTTTGAAACAACCAGGCAAAATCAGAGCGCTTACCTGCAATGGAGCGCCTCTGAAGCTTTAAATAGCGATCGTTTTGAAATACAACGCTCATCAAATGGTTCGGATTTTGCCACGATTGGAACCGTGAATGCAAAAGCATCCGGCGATCTGAGCAACGATTATAATTTTACTGATAATGCTCCTTTCGCAGGATGGAACTACTATCGTCTGGAAATGATAAATATTGATGGCAATGTATCATACTCTCAGATCAATAAGCTCAGCTTTGACTTGAATAGTCAGTCAGGGATGAGTCTGTACCCAAATCCGGTATCAGATGTTTTGCAAATCTCTTCTCCTGCAATGAATGGCAATATCAGCATACAGGTGCTTAACATCTCCGGACAGATCATACACAATTACAATACGGCAGCGTCTGGCAGGGCAAGCATTTCTGTGAGTGATTTGGGAAAAGCTGTGTATTTTATAAGAGTAGTGACAGCGGCTGGCACAATAATCGGGAAAATCGTAAAGGACTAAAATTTCAGGTATGCATCCGTGTTATTATGGCGAATGTTGGCACGAATAGTATTGATAAAAGTATAAATCAATTTCGATTTCACAATGGCTTTGTAGTTAGGTTAATACCTGTTCAGTAATATAAGGGATTTAGCTGAATAGCCATTTTGTGACAAGAGCAACCGGCAAGTGCTTTGATAATTTTTTACGCTCTTTATTGAGATGCAAATAAAAAAGGATAATTAATGCAAAGAGATTTTATAAAATAATGAATTTATAACCCAATGAGACACTAAGAGGAAACAACTTATTACTGTTGGGGTCGCCATAAAAATTATTAATAAAATCAATATAGTCTTTTGCATTCGGGTCTCTGAGAGGAACATATACAGTTAGTGAAATAAATCCCAATTTTGATTTTGCCGGCCTGAAATCTATTCCCCCTCCAAAAGTAAAATTATAAAACAGTTTGTCGTATTGGTTACTGTTAGGATACCTGATGGCAGTATTGTATCCATACATTGCCATAACAAATGGAGATATCACAGATGCATTATTGTCCATGGCAAACCTCAGTTTCACTCCCGCATTATAGCCGGCAATATTATAGGTAAGAGGCCAACCTGCTCCAACGAACACACCGATATTTCTTTGAGGATAGAAAATCACATTGCCGCCAATACCACCAAACTCATAACCACCACCCACTCCGGCTGATAATTTGTCTAATGGCACAGAGTCAGCTATGACAATAGGGCTCAGGCCCGGAACGCTGTTCTGGGCGTTGGCACAAATCGAGAAAAACACCAGTATGGCAATAAAGCTAGTTTTGTTCATAGAGCTGCGAAGATAATCAAGAAATCCAACGTTGATAGTTAACCGAATGCAAATATTTTATTCCCGAAATCCAGCCTTTAATAGGCTTATGTTGTGATTTCTGTTCTCGTTTTTCATAGTAGCTCAGACGCATCTTTTTTCACCAGCATTTTCCATAGCATGATGACAGCAGTCAGGGCAAATATCCCGCCTGTAGTCAAATTCAAAATTTGATTATTTGCATTTAGCTTGTCAACTACTAACCTTCCCCCAAGAATGAAAACAGCATTTCCGGTGAAAGTGCCAATCCCGATTCCCGCGATATAAAAATTATACTGCCTGTTGCCCGGCAACAATATTTTTTTGCTAAACAGCACGGTGCTCCAGCCAAACCAGAAAGGTATCTGAACAGGATTCACGGCGCTCATTGTTGCGCCCAATAAAAATTTGGGCAGGCCGCTGCTGAGTATGATATTTTTCCCGCCAGAATGTTTTGTGGAAGCAACAAAACTGGTGATGGAAAGAGCAAATATGATCAGTATCGAAATCCACTCGAGCCATTTGAACAATTGCCTTCGCCTGCGTACCCAATCCATTGCCACCAGTGAAATACGAACATAAACCATTTCAACCAGCAATGCCCCCAATGAAAAATAAATAGCATCCTGCATGCCTTCACTCGCGGAAATCTGCATGGCCGCAATATTCAGCGTACCCAAAGGCAATGCGCCAAGGAAGCTTATCAATAATCCGGAAAAAAAAATGCGCACCAACTGCATGAAAAGAAAACTATTGAAATAAAAACTGCAAGTTCTTAAAATGCCATCAATAAATACTATTTGTAGGATCTGTATTCAGTTGTACAATATTTGGAGCATGCACATACGTTGAATTATACCTGAACTGAAGATCTATCGTGGTTAATATCTTAAATGAGTTATTCTGCGGCACATTATTCGGGAAATAAACCATTCTAACTTCAATGGTGCCGAACACGAGGTTTTCATTGCGGGTCCTAAAGCCACAGCCAACACCATAGTATGCCTGAGATTTAGAAAAGTCTTCTTTTGGCGGAGTAAGAATCACACCGTCAGCAAAAAAAAATGGCGCAAATTTAAAACCGAGCAGCTTATATTTTAGAAAAATAAAGGTTTCTTCATGAAGACTGATGCGTTGCTGCCCGATAGTTGAATCAGAACTGAAATATCTTAGCCCAAATGGATTGTCAATCCGCAACGCGTCTATGGCAACATTATTGAAAAGCCGCGTATAACTAAAACTGCCATACTGCCTGATTTTTGTATTACCGATCAAAAATAGCCTGCTGTAAACACTAGTGCCAAGCAATATGCTGGCGTCTTGCAATTGCCTGCTGCTTACAAAGCCACCAGCTCGCAGATAGTATTGCACAAAATCTCCCTTGCTGCTTGCCAGGTATTTATTGAATTCTGTGCCGGCATAAAATCTTTTAAGATACAATTGCTTATACCAACCTGTAGTGAAAGAAATATTATATCCATGCGGAATGTCCTCGGTGGTGCCGAAACCATATATGTAATTTGTCTTAAAGAAATCTTGCTTAAACAATGTTAATTGTGCCAGCACAGCTTCGCGGTCGTTGAATTTAAAATTGAAGTTGTCGGCAATCTGGGTGGGCGTGATCAGAAATTTATTCTGCAGATAACGGATGCTCAAAAACCTCCTATCCCTTTCATCGAATTTATGCGACTTATTTGTGCCCAAAGCATAACCTATCCATGCGTCATAGGTATCGTAATAATACTTATAGAACAGACTGTCCGGCTGGGCGAAAGAATTGAAAGATTCATTACTCCCAATCGTAAGCCCTCCCGCAACATGCATATACTCCGAAACCAGGGGTCTGTTTAATCTTACGGCCCATGCTTGTTCATTTAAGCTGCCATCTGCAAGATTGGGATTAATGGTAGTATAAATTAAGGATGTATTGACGAATGAGTGTGTAATATTGCTTTTGCTATATGCAAATTCATATCCAAACGCAGGAGAACGCGTTGTCTCGAATAATGCAGTGCCTTCTATTCTCTGGCCCATACCCAAAAAATTGCTCTCGCTTGCCCCCACTTTAAAATTGGTGTTGCTTGCGCCATCCAGTTGACCCGAGATGCTAAAAAGATCTTTAGTGATAACAATTATATCAACAGAATCAGGCTCGCCATATATTTTTACAATTTCAATGCGGGCATCCTGTATAAAATTCAACGTGCGGAGGTATCGCTCATTATCTGCCAGTTTATACGCATCAAGTGCTGTATTTTCTTTGATGAACAGGTTATCTTTAATGACCCAGTCCCTGGAATCTCTGTGAAGATGGTTAAGTATGTTGGTGCCAAAATAATTTAGCCTTTTTGAGGTATCTGTGAACAGTTTGTCAAACCCGAACTTAGTTACATAAATATGCCTGATCCCTTTTCCCTGATAAGGCATAAACTGATCAGAGCTCTTGATTGCCTTCGCTGCAGAATCGCCGCCATGGCTTCGGGTCATGGCATTCATCACCAGTTTAAAAATGTTATTATTCTTTATCCCCCCTTTGGTTGTAGAATCAACAGTCTGCCCGAACGAATGCGCATTGATGAAAAGAAAACAGAGTAGCGATATGACAGTGGAACAAAACTTCAAATGTATGGCTTGCTTCAATGGAGGATAAAGGTACGTATGTTGCACTATGAAGCCAAGACTCGAAAAGACCGGTCCAGTTGCTATAAACAGCCCGGATTGCCAGCTAATTTATTTTATTAGATAAGTCCAATATTGAAGGGTTCATAAGCTGCCTGTTGCTTGCTTCAATCCTGCCTGAATCCGATTCTTTTTGTGCTTTATAATCAGGCAAATCAGGGAGTAGCTTTGCTTCGTTATTTCGTTCATTTGGCTTTCTCGTTGCATGTGCTAATATTACAAATCCAATCAGTAGCAGTAAATATTTTAAATCTTTCATTTTTTATTTTTTTGATAAAGCCCAAAATGGCTATTTATACCAGCAGGAGATTAAACCTAAACTCATGCCATTGTTACAAACGCCCTGAAAACCTGATCGTGCGCGAAGCTGCGCAAAGTTTTCAACATAAAATAAAAAATGAGGATAATTTATTCCACATTTAATTCCCTAAAAAACATAAAGAACTTATTTTTTGGTAAAAATCTGGTTATTTCATTAATAATACCGAAACCAACTATTGGCTTCTTTTCTGGAAGGAAGAAAAATGATTGACTTCATCGCTCAGGTTCAGAAAAGGATATTTTTCTTTTAATTGCTGCACCCTTTCAAAATGTTTCAAAAGAAATTGCCTGTGTGCAGGCGAGTCGGGATGAAATGCTTTATGTTTTTTTGCAGTGATGATTTTGCTGATGTCCTGCATCAATTCCTGAGAAGCCTCATCTATAAAATGACAAGAAAATTTTTGTATCACAAATTCTGTTGCCTGATAATTCGGGTGAACCATGTCAATATCAAAAAAGCGGTAATCGCGCAGCACATCTATCACCAGTTCATAAGCCGGGAAATAATACAGTTTATCGAATTTGTTAGTCAGGTGATGAACAACTTCAATCAGTCTTGCTTTGCTCCGGTTATTATCAATGATGCCATCCCGTATATGCCGTACCGGGCTAACCGTAAAAATGATCCGCATATCCGGGTTGAAATGGAATAGCTGATGAATGCAACTGTCAAGTGCTGTGTTGATTTCTTCAATCGTCATTAAATGCTTGTTGAACCATTGGACGGGAGCACGGTGACAATTAGCGACCGGCATTTCATTTGCCTGTAGCCTGTAAGAAAATGCCGACCCCAGCGTGATGATAAGCCATTTTGTTTTTTTCAGGAACTGATGCGCTTGATTTTGCGATTCATTGATAAGATTCAGGCATTTACTTTTATCAATAGCTGAAAACATGCTATGGTGATGCCAACTCTGCCATAATTCATTCAGAAAGAATAGGTCCTTTTCTGTGTATTGCCTGTTTTGGATATAGGATATCAGGCTATCCGATACGCTCTGCGGATCAAATAAAATGCCATTGGGGTTTTGAAGCACATTAAATTTAAGCTGCTGCAGATGTGAGCTTATATGCTCAGTAAAACAAGAGCCTGTAAAAAGGAGTGGAGCAGCATAATTTATCTTTTCCGTTGGCGCTGCGATAGGCAAGTCTAACATAAATTCCATCATAGTTCTTTTTTCAGGATTCATAATCCAGATAGATTCTTTCCCCTGCTGGCAATTCTTTCCATTCTGCGATTAGTTGTTTTAAATATTCTCTTATAGATAAAATTTCCTTTTCGGAAAGAAAAGGAGCTGATAAACTTGTGTTCATTCGCTTGAATGAGTCTTGTAATATCTTATTGAAATTTTCAAAATTGCCCTGCGCTGTTTCCATCAAAAAAAAGTTGGCCATATTCTCAGCATATACCGCTTCCTCGGTGATAGCAATCTGCTTTCTCTTCTCCCGATTCTCAAAATCGTTTATTTCCATCCCATTACTGAGCATCCCCATAAAGGCCATTTTATAACCCAATGTTTTTTCTAATGCAAAGTGGCTCAGATCATGATGCACAAAAAAATCATCAGCCTGCATCCACGTTTCTGTGCCGTCGTCCCGTTTGTATAAAATAACATGAGGCTTTCCGTTATTTTTTGTGATCTGTAATTTCATTTTAAAAATTCGAGTCACAGGTTACTCAGAAAAAAGAATTCGGGAGAATATTTTCTGTGAAAATTTGTGCAATCTGTGGCAAAAATACGCTTCGGTTATACAAAAATTTCATTGGCCATGCGAATGCTTTCATTCAAGGCATCTTCATTTAGTGTATTCAATAAATTCAATTCGCGAAAGTATTGTATCATCAGTTCTGTATCCATATTCCCGACCAATTCATCATTTGCCATCGGGCAACCACCGATACCTTTAAGGGCGCCATCAAATCTTTTGCAGCCCGCTTTCAAAGCCGCGTCAATTTTAGATCTTCTCTTTGCAGGCGCGGAATGAAGGTGAACCCCGATGGTGTGCAGTGGCAACTTATCAATAAGGTAGCGGGTGATAGAAAAAACCTGATCTGCCGTTGCAAGGCCAACTGTATCTGCAAGCGAGATGATTTTCACACCTAAACCAACCATTTTATTCACCCATTCAAAAACAATTTCTTCCGAATAGGCATCACCGTAAGGGTTGCCAAATCCCATAGAAATATAAACAACCAGTTCCTTTTTGTTCTTTATGCAAATTCGTTGGATTTCTTCCACTCGTCTGAGGGATTCTTCAATAGTGCTATTTGTGTTCCTTCGCTGAAATGTTTCCGAAACAGAAAACGGAAAACCGAGATAAGTGATTTCGCCATATTGCGCTGCTTCCTCAGCGCCACGCACATTTGCAATAATCGCAAGTAGTTTAGTCCCCCACCCGTCGACCTGTAAACTTTTCAGCACTTCTCTCGTATCTGCCATTTGAGGAATAGCTTTAGCTGACACAAAGCTTCCAAAATCGATGGTGTCAAAACCAACTTTCAACAGTGCGTTTATATATTCAATTTTTTTTTCTGTCGGTATAAATGTCCGCCATCCCTGCATGGCATCGCGGGGGCATTCAATGAGATGAACGGGTGAATAGTTGGTTTGTTTATCAGACAAGCTTTAATTTTTAGAATTGAATTTAGAAAATTATACTAAACCGGCCTCATCCTTTGTTTCATTGCCTCATACAAAATAATTCCTGTTGCCACAGACACATTCAAAGAATCAAAATCACTTTTCATCGGGATGGAGAAATGTTCATCCGCAGCCTTGCTGATATAAGGTTGCACGCCATTGTTTTCGCTGCCCATGATGATACAGCATGGTTCCGAAAAATCCAGTTCAAATACTTTTTTTGCTGTATTCATTTCACTGGTGAAAACTTTGATGCCATTCAGATGCAGCGTGTCGACTGCTTTCAGTAAACTGCTGACACGGCAAATATTTATTTTTTCCAATGCTCCGGCGGATGATTTCATCGCTTCTTCATTCAATGCACCCACGCCTTTGTCCGGAATGATAATGGCCTGTGCTCCGCAACAGACGGCACTTCTGGCAATAGCGCCAATGTTGCGCACATCAGTGATGCCATCGAGCATAACAAACAAAGGAACTTGCGCATCCGGAATAATATGGTCAATCACCTGCTGCAGGTTCATATATTGCACCAATGCAGCAAATGCAATAACTCCCTGATGGTTTGCCTTTGTAATACCGAATAGTTTTTCAGGAGGCACTTGCTGAATAGGGATATTATGCTCTTTCGCTAATTTCCTTATTTCCCCGATTGATTCCCCGCTGGTATTTCGTTGAAACAAAATCTTATCAATGGCACGGCCTGAATGGATTGCCTCGATCAAAGGCTGCCTGCCGATTATGAGAGACGATTTTTGCATGAAAAGTTTATAGGTTGAAGCGTTGATAAGTTGAAACACCGAATCTGCTTATCAACCTCTCAACTCAAATTCTTTATCTAATAGCATCAGTTTCACTTTCTGTATAGCTGCTACCGACATGGCATCTGTTATCCGGCCTTCTGTAACCATTTGATAGGCTTCTTCAAAAGGGATTTTTTTTACGATCAGTTCTTCCGTTTCTTCTGGCATCGCTGAACGCTGCTCCAGTTTTTGCGCCAGGAATATAACCGCAATCTCATCGCTAACAGAGTTCGACAGATGCAAGGTTACTATTTCTTTCCATTCAGTTGCTATAAGCCCGGTTTCTTCCAGCAACTCTCTTTTTGCCGAATCCAGAGGGCTTTCTGTAAGTTCTGCGCCGCCTTCCGGGATCTCCCAGCTATACTGATTTAGCGGAAACCTGAACTGTCCAACAAGATAAGTATTGAGGTCTTCGTCTAACGGTAACGCACCAACGGCAATTTTTTTGAAATGTATTTTCCCATATATGCCTTTGCCTCCGTTCGGATTGAGGACATCAAATTCTGTAACGCTTATCCATGCATTGTCATAAACGTTCTTTTCAGACAGGATTCTCCAGGGATTTATGTTTTCGTCCATATCAAAAATAGCTCAATACGAAAATGGCTCAAGTTCTCAATTTAATTGAGCCATTGAGCCATCGCATTATTTATGAAATTAAATTTATTTTATACCAAAAGCATTCTTAACTTTTGTCACATAATCGAGTTTCTCCCATGTGAACAGTTCAACCTCTACTTTCTTCTCGTTTTCTTTTCCTTTGTTGAAGACCTTTGTCACTACTTCGTTCTTCCTGCCCATGTGTCCATATGCCGCTGTTTCACTATAAATCGGGTGGCGCAATTTAAAACGCTGCTCAATTGCATAAGGGCGCATATCAAATATTTTTTCGGCGATCGATGCAATCTCGCCATCAGTCAGATCCACCTTTGCAGTACCATTAGTGCTTACAAATAAACCACAAGGTTTAGCTACCCCAATTGCGTAAGATACCTGCACCAACACTTCATCTGCAACTCCGGCAGCGACTAAATTCTTTGCAATATGACGTGTAGCATATGCTGCGCTTCTATCCACTTTGCTGGGATCTTTCCCTGAAAAAGCACCACCGCCATGAGCGCCTTTTCCACCATATGTATCCACAATAATTTTTCTGCCGGTAAGGCCGGTGTCGCCATGAGGCCCGCCGATCACAAATTTCCCGGTTGGATTGATATGATACGTGATTTTATCATTGAATAATTTCTGTATGGAAGGCTTTAATTGTCTTTTTACTCGTGGGATGATAATACTGATAATATCTTTTTTGATTTTATCCAGCATCACTTTGTCTGTGCCAAAATCATCATGCTGGGTAGAAACAACGATAGTATCGATTCTGATAGGCACATTGTTGTCGTTATACTCAATTGTCACCTGGCTTTTTGCGTCCGGGCGAAGGTATTTTAACTCTTTGCCAGTTCGGCGTGTTTTGGAAAGTTCCTGCAAAATTTTATGTGCGATATCCAATGCAAGCGGCATGTAGTTGTCAGTTTCCTTTGTCGCATAGCCGAACATCATTCCCTGATCGCCTGCGCCCTGCGCGTTGGCTTTTGTCTCAAAATCTTCTTTCTTTATTTTTCTGTCAACGCCCTGATTGATATCTGAAGACTGTTCGTGAATTGCAGAAAAAATGCCACAGGAATTTGCTTCAAACATATATTCAGACTTTGTGTATCCGATTTTGCGGATCACTTCTCTTGCGATTTCTTGTACATCCAGATAGGCTTTTGATTTTACTTCTCCCGCAAGAACAACCTGCCCTGTAGTGACAAGTGTTTCACAGGCTACTTTTGACTGAGGGTCATAGGCAAGAAAGTTATCAATCAATGCATCGCTTATCTGGTCAGCCACTTTGTCCGGGTGACCTTCAGAAACACTCTCCGAAGTGAATAAATAAGGCATAACGACTAAAAAGTTTTTATGTTAATAATTAAAAGGCTAAAAAATTTTATTTTTTCAGTTTAAGGCTAAAATTTGCCGCCGCAAAGATAATAGCAGAAATAAATTATTGAAATATAATACCATTTTTATTAGGTAATAACGAAAAACGAAATACTTTAGAAAAACTTATTTGGCAAGGTCATTATATAATTGAAGGTAATCTGACAAATCAGACTCCGCATTAAAATGCAGCACTTGTTTGCCACGCACTTTATGAAATTCTTCAGTCAGTTTCTTATCTGTCTTTTCTGCCCCGAATGTGATTGCATCTGCATAAGTCGCACCTCCGCGGAACATAGCCGCGTTGTTCAACTCCTTGAAAGGCTCAAAGTCCTTTTCTTTGATATTTGCATGGATATTTGCAATCTTCGAAAAATTACTGCCAATTTTTTCTTTGAAAGTGCTTTGCCCGATGGTAAAAACTGTTTTCGCATGTGCAAACACAGGCTCTTTTTTGTAAACCGTTTTGATGTACAATGGGATCAGGCTGGTCATCCAGCCACTGCAATGTATAATGTCAGGCGGCCATCCGAATTTTTTTACTGTCTCCAGGGCGCCTTTGCAAAAAAATACTGTCCTCAATCCATTGTCATCATACCATTTTTCATTTTCGTCGTGAAAAATGTATTTGCGCTTGTAAAGATCTTCATTGTCTAAAAAATATACCTGCAGCCTTGCATTAGGTAACGAAGCTACCTTGATCTGTAGCGGATAATCGTCATTATCTACCGAAACATTAATTCCAGACAAGCGCACTACCTCGTGCAGACGGTGCCTTCTTTCATTTACTACTCCAAAACGGGGCATGATGCA
>Ga0182030_10004161_pt1 | contig 30816 bp, 31 predicted proteins | sample 812S3MmetaG_FD_121299 | JGI IMG/M metagenome (GOLD analysis project Ga0182030, IMG submission 121299) | Permafrost microbial communities from Stordalen Mire, Sweden - 812S3M metaG (Illumina Assembly) | ecosystem: Environmental > Terrestrial > Soil > Wetlands > Permafrost | place: Sweden...
GGTATTTAACTCTTCTTTCATTCCAACTATTTTGCCGTTCCAGACATTAATTACAATCCATAGCGTTGTTATATTTTCATCATCTCCTTTTAATCCCTTAAATTTATTTATTAATTCAAATGTCTTGCTCTTATTTATTCCATTATAATAATAATTTAAGCAAAGATTAAAAATAGCGTCGACATTCCCATGTTCAATCGCCCGCAAATAGTATTTTTCAGCAAGGCGATATTTTCCCTGACTACTAAAAAGCAAACCAAGATTATGAAATGCATCTGGATGCCCTTTTTCTATTGATTGCAAATAGTATTTTTCCGCCTGTTCTTTTTCCCCTTGTTCGGCATACAACCATCCAAGATTATAAATTGCAATTGTCTCTCCTTTTTCTATCGCCTTTAGATAATATTCTTCTGCCTGTTTATATTTTTTCTGCTTGATGTAAAGAGAAGCAAGATTAGTTATTGCATTTATTACTCCTTTCCCGATTGCTTGCAAATAATATTTTTCTGCAGGTTCATATTTTCCCTGATTATAGTAAAGAAGTCCAAGATTATAATTTGCATTTGCATCTCCTTCTTCTATGGCCTGCAAATAATATTTTTTCGCGAGGTCATATTTTCCAAGAATTGCATAGAGAAAACCAAGATTATTCATTGATTCTATGCCTCCTCTTTCTATATCTTGCAGATAACATTTTTCAGCCAAGTCATATTTTTCCTGCGTATTATAAAGCACACCAAGGTAAAATATCGCATCAGCATTTCCTTTTTGGATTGCTTGTAAATAATACCTTTCTGCAACGTCATATTTCTCTGCTACTAAATGAATATATCCTAGCAGACTTTCTTTTATTCCATCATCCTGTTCTATTGAATTAGCAGCTTTTATTGCTTCTGCCCATAATTGCTTATTAACCAATCCTTCTATTTCTTCGGTAATATTTGTTATGCTTTCAGGCATTTGCTTTTTTAATTCATCAGCAATGCCACCAAGCACGAGCGTATTATCTATCAGCATATCCCGCATGGTAGATGATATATACTTCGATTGCGCGAATGCTTTTGTTTTAATGGCGGCGCTATTTGGATCTATCTGGTGTTCTATCAGCATTTTCAGATGATCTTCGGCAAGGCTTTTAAGACCATCCACGTCATAAAAATTCTCTAAGAATATAGTCAGGCATTTTGCTTTCCTTTTTTCTTTTGGGCTGCCTTGAGTAAATATCAACCATAGGTTAAAGAACCGTTCTGACAGCCTGTACAAGTTGTTTTTAGTATTCGTCTGCACTTTCTCCGCTATATCTTTTTCTGTAAGCTGGCCCAATTGCGCCGAGATCAGCTTGTTTTCCATATGTGTAGCCTGTGCTATTTCTTTGGCTCCGGCGGCTTCCCACAAAAATGCCATTTGCAGTACTATTTTTCGCTGCGCGGGTGGCAGGTTATTCAGCCGCTCCTGGTATAGCGGTGTTACCATATCCATGATACGCTTTAGGTACTCGTAACTTGTTTCCTGTGTATGGTTGATGAGAATGTTTACAAAGAATTGCAGTGTTCTCGGCAGGCCATCTGTAAGCCGTCGCACGGTTTCCAGTTGCCCTGTACGTTCTTCAACAAACTTTTTTAATTGGGGCAGTTTTAATTTTTCACTCCACATTAATAAGAGCTTCTTTATTTCGTCAGTGGTTAGCGGCTTCAGTTCCAGCACCCTGAAAAATTGATAAAATGGGAGATCGTTCCTCCAGAAGTGCTCTGTCATTTTTGTACTTCCACCTACTATCTTTATGTCGTCAAAATTTAGCAGTAGTTCCCGCACCATACTCTGATCGTCTCCCAGGTTTATAAATATCCGGTCTATATTATCAAGTAGTAAAACTATTTTTTTGCCTGATTGGTCTATAGCTTCATGAATAGCTGCAAATAAATTACGGGAGTAATTGTTGGCATCATCATCCGGCTCAAGTGATGTTACTTCAATGCCTTTATCATTGAGCTCATCTATTATGGCTTCCAGCAGGTCGTACAGCCTGTATATATTAGCTTGTTCCTCGGCAAGATTTATGGCTATGTGCGTTTGCTGCAGCTCGGTATCTTCATCAATCTCTACTTGTATCCTTTTCAGCAGGGTTGACTTACCACTACCCCTCCGCCCTAATAAAAGATAGTGCTGTACAGACCCCTCCATCGGGTTTCTGCGAATATCATCCATGATAATGTCGTATTCTTCCAGGCGGATAATAAAATCTTCCCTTATGGATTCGGAGTCTGCGTTTGCAGATTGGTAAAACCGCAGGCCGGATGTCAGTTGATCTATCATTTTATAAAGGATATTTTTTCAGCCAGTACTGCTGGAGAAATGGAGAAATAAATCGGTAGATATGTTCTTGTTCTTCCACTAGGTAACCATCATTCATGAGTTCTTCCACAAAGTCCATATAGTCATCCAGTCTTTTGTAAGCCTTGTCGCCGGCCATATTATATATCTCCTGTACAGTAATGCTCCCTTTGTGAGCGCAGCTTTTCAGTATGCTGTTTATAAAGGGGAAATGCACCTGCTGGTAATCCTTTAACCGCTCTAACCAATCATCAAAATTTTTGTTCTTTTTCAGCACAGCTGCAAATGCAGCGTCAATGTCGGCTGTGGTCACGTCCGGTTTGTTTGCTGCCCTGCACAGCAGGTCTGTTTCCTCTATCATCAACTGAATATAATAGGGAAGCAGATGGCTTACTTTTTGCAGCAGATAGCCTACTGCCTCGTTTGAAAAACGGATTGTTGCATTTTTAGTTAGCTGGCGAACAAGCAAACGCGCTTCGTGTTCATTCAGCGCGCCTGTTTCCACCGGATGCAGATCATTGATCAGTTTGGGCCGGTCAATGGTTTTAATCACAAATTGCAGCCCAATGGAGCCGGCAAACACCAACGTGAAATTTCTAAAATCAGCATCACTTCTTATTTCTCGCAGCGTATGAAGTATATCAATGGCATCCTGCTGATGATCTTTTTTATTGACCTTATTTACAACCTCCGCGAATTCATCTAAGAAGATAACAGTATGTACATCTGTTCCGGCAAGTTCAGGAATAATGTTCCTCAGTTCATTTTCATAATCAATTTCCTTTGTTTCAAACTTTACCCCACTCTTTGTAATTTCAGTTATCTTGAACTGCTTTGTCCATTTTGACAAAAGTGCCATTGTCTTTTTAGTCCTCGTTCTCTGTAAACACTGTACAATCAATTCAAATAGACGCTTATAAAATTCATTCTTAGTTTTTACGCTCTCTATATCCCTGTAAATACAGGCATATCCGTCCAAAGGATTTTCTGCCAGGTCTTTCATGATGGAAGTTTTCCCAACCCTGCGTGGTGCGACAAAAAGTATATGATTACCCTTCTCTACTTCCTGCCAGAAATAGTCATTAATATGTTGCCTTCTTAAATATCTTGACCCAGTTGCAGCATCACCGGTAATAGTGCTTGGAGAGATCCATTTATTCTGCATAGTAATTAATTTACTACACAAATGTAATGACAACAATTTTATTGTCAAAATATTTTCGCAACAACTTTATTGCGAAACATACAAGGGTATAACAAAGTTGCTCTATCATTATTCAAAAAACCCCTTTACGGACACACAAAATTAAAATTTGCAATATGAAAATTGAAGAAAGCAGCTTGGACACTACTTATTATCTCTCCTAAAAAACCTGCACGAAAACCCTAAATCGAATAGGGTATGCTGGTCATATCCTACATCAGCGAAGGCGCTGAAGACAGAGGTGATGTAATACCGGGCGCCGGCTTTAAGGTATGGGGATACAGTATGATCGAACTTAACAACCGTACTATCACCCTGTGGCTGCGCATCATAACGAATATTATTTAATGAAAGGCCTATTCCAATGTATGGATCAAGGTGTTTTGTTGGAAGTACCTTACCCAAATGATAAAGTGCTATAAGGCCTCCGCTGATTATTCTCGTATTGTTGGTCACGTAGCGGGTAAATGCACCGTTATTGCCGATATAGTCCTGCTTATAATTATACAGGAAAGCATCGTAACCGAGAAGTGCCGCAATACTTATATTTTTAGCTGCTGCATACTCGAGTTTAAAATAGACCGGTATAAAGCCAGATGTATTACTTTTCTCAAATCCGGGAGGTAATGAATAGTTGTTTCGGTAGGCGTCAATAAACCCTATTGATCCACCTGCAATGATAGAATGGCGCTCGTAGTTTGCATGGCGCGTATAATGAGTGGTTGTATCCTTTTGGGCGAATGCGTTAACAGCAATAAGTACAAAAAAAATGGTAAGGTGTTTTTTCATAATAGCTGACCTGGTTAATTAACGGCAAATTTCGGATAATATTACTACTGTCCTGTGAAAAGTTAAGCGGAAATGCAAGAATCGCAAAACCCAAGCCATAATATCTCTGAAATGCTATAAAATGAAAACGTCCCGCTAACACAGGACGCTTTCATTTTATGTTGTGAGAACATGATTATCATTCGTCATCGTCCCTGTTTCTTTGTTTCTTTTTTGGTTTTGGAGCTGCATCGTCTTCGTCTTCCATCCTGTCAGCTTTTCTGCGGTGCACTTCATCACCGGGCTCGTGATTGCTGTGCATTTTGTGACCGCAACCAAAGTTTTTGCTGATACCAACATTAACCATTTGTCCAAAAGTAAAATTGAATGTGTTAGTGCTGTAAGTAGCGCCCTGGAGCTTATCAGTAGCGTAGTTAAGGCCACCTATGCTGAAGTTGAGGCAAAGAGCGTGACCAACATTGATACCCAAAGCCGGGAAAATACCCACATATATTCCTGTATGTTTATCAGTCGCCGGATTACCTTCATTGGTATGGTAACCGCCTTGATAATCAAAATCTAACTGAGAGAACCAATAGAATGTTTCGCTCTTGCCTATAAAATGAGTATAACGTGCAAACGGGCCCACCTTATACAGGTTGTCGGTATTTTTTATACCTGAACTATCTTTCGTAGCATTCTGTCCCCAACTGAGCATTACACCTAAAGTCCAATTATGATTGAATTGATAACCGATACCGGGAGATGCATTCCAGTTGGTTGTTTTATAAAGATCAGCGTTTCTTACTGTTTGCAAGCCTAAGTCGCCATAGAGTAAAATACTCGATGACTGCGCGTTAGCTGTTGCCATACTTCCTGCAGCTATTAATGCGAGGATCAGTTTTTTCATACAGAGTGTGTTTTTAATTTAGAGAACAAATATAATCGGGTTTTCCAAAAATCCATAACTTAAATTAATAATTATTTTGTTTATATGGCGTTGTGTGGCTTATTTCTGTGCCATTTAGCACGTGATTGACGACAAAACCGGGTCAAATACAGCTTATTTATTTGAACCACGAACTATACATGAGATAATTATTTGCTATTCGCTCCACTTCGCCTTTCAGTAAGCCGGGGCTAATATCTTTTACCTTTTTCGCAGGTACGCCCGCAAAAATGCTTCCCGGCGGTACAACGGTACCCTCCAGAACTACCGCACCAGCGGCAATAATACTGTTTTCACCGATAACTGCATTGTCCATTATTATTGCGCCCATACCCACCAGCACATTATCTGAAATGTTGCAGCCGTGTACTATAGCATTATGCCCAATTGACACATTGTTGCCAATAATTGTTTGTGTTTTTTGGTAGGTACAATGGATACAGGCGCCGTCCTGTATATTTACCTTATTACCGATGCGGATAATGTTTACATCACCTCTGACAACAGCATTGAACCATACGCTACAATCATCACCCATTATTACATCTCCAACAATAGTGGCGTTGGGCGCTATAAAGCAGTTTTCGGGTATTTGGGGTAAAATTCCTTTTACCGGTAGAATGACAGGCATATTTTTTAGTGAAAATTGAGAACAAAGGTTAATTAACAAATATGGGGCAAAAGTAAAAGTTTCAGACGATCTATGCCTTGATTTTTTTGTATGGAAGGCTATCGGGATTAATTCTTTAATTTTGAGTAATAATTTGAATCATGCAGGCTTATTTAGATCTACTACGGCACATAATAGATACGGGTGCGAAAAAGAGCGACCGCACCGGCACCGGCACTACCAGTTGTTTTGGTTACCAGATGCGATTCGATCTTCAAAAAGGTTTTCCTCTCGTTACTACCAAGAAGCTGCACGTGAAGTCTATCATTTATGAGCTTTTATGGTTCCTGAAAGGGGATACTAATATAGCCTATTTGAAAGAACATGGGGTAAGAATATGGGATGAATGGGCCGATGAGAACGGCGACCTGGGCCCCATATATGGCCACCAATGGCGAAGCTGGACCGGTGCCGATGGCAAAATATACGACCAGGTAAAAGATGTACTCCATCAGATAAAAACCAACCCCGACAGCCGCCGAATGATCATTAATGCATGGAATGTTGCTGACCTGCCGAAAATGAAACTTAGCCCGTGCCATGCGCTATTTCAGTTCTACGTTGCGAATGGCAAACTTAGCTGCCAGCTATACCAGCGGAGCGCTGACGTATTTCTTGGAGTGCCCTTTAATATTGCATCGTATGCACTGCTTACTATGATGATAGCGCAGGTGAGTGGTTTACAGGCGGGCGAGTTCATTCATACATTCGGTGATGTGCACCTTTATAATAATCACATAGAACAGGCAAAATTACAATTGACCCGCACACCCTATCCGCTCCCCACCATGCGGATAAACCCGGAAGTAAAAGATCTGTTTTCTTTCAGTTACGAAGATTTTACACTGGAAAATTACCAACATCATCCGGCTATTAGCGCACCGGTAGCGGTGTAGGGTAAGGGGTTAAAGGGTTAAAAAGTTAATTCGTTAAAAGGTTAACGTGTTTATGGGTTGTATTATCCGATCAAGAAAAATATTATGCTGATATCCTTTATAGCTGCCGTCTCAGAAAATAACGCTATTGGCAGACACAATAGGTTGCCGTGGCACTTGCCGGAAGACCTAAAGTTTTTTAAACGGACAACCATGGGCAAACCGGTAATCATGGGCCGTAAAACATATGAATCAATGGGCAAACACTTGCCCGGCAGACTGCATATAGTGCTGTCTGAAAATAAGGACCTGGTTTTGCCTGAAGGCGCGCTGCTATTTGACAATGTAGATGCCGCCATAGAACGTGTGCAAAAGGAAAATACTGATGAAGCATTCATCATTGGTGGTGGAAAAATATTCGAGACTACTATGAACTTAGCAGACCGGATGTACATTACGCGGGTCCACACGGTCATACCACACGCTGATGCTTTTTTTCCTGTTATTGACCACACTCATTGGAAACTGAGCAAGGAGGAAAAACACTTCGCAGACGAGAAGCATAAATACGACTATACTTTTGAGCAATACGAAAGAATAGAAATTTAGTTGAATGGTTGAAAAGTCCAGCATTTATTAGTCCTGAAAACGTAAAACCTAACTGCCATCTCATCCCGCTTGAATTATAGAAATGGGTTTACATGCTTTTTTAGAATACCTGAAGTACAAATGGAAGGCTAAAAGCCGACATGGAGTACACTCTCCATTTGTATATGATTTGATATACCATGTGCTACTGGATCATGGACCGATAGACCGTGCTTATATCATTGCCTATCCCAGTCTTGCGTTGCACTATGAAAATCTCATCAGCCGAATCGCAGCCTATTATAAGTATAAGGTCATCTTGCGATTGCCTATGGAGAAAGAGAATACGCAGGTGCCCATTAATGCCGACCTATTAGTCTTTAATGATGCTGCACCATTACGATGGACAGGTGAAATGAATAAGTATACCCACTTATTGAAGAACGAGAGTGCAGTGGCTATAACCGGGATTCATAATACACCAGCACATACTGCGGAATGGAATAAGCTGTGCCTAAATGCACCGGTGACTATGAGTATAGACTTGTACGGGGTAGGCTTGCTGTTCTTTAAACAGGAGTTTAAAGAACAGCAGCATTTTATCCTGAAGTATTGATATTCGTAAAGATTTCTAGGGCATGAACGAGTCATTCTCACCGGCACTATTACCATCTACAAAGAAATTATCTACAAAGCCACTAAACATTGGGGGGACTTTGCTGAGAATAAAATCCTTCATGATCTGTATGGACTTAACAGCCTGCTCATCAGTGAGGCCAGCTTTCTCTTTCAGTTGTGTTATGACTTCTTCCATGCGTGCGTTTAATAAAAAGTTATGCAGCTTTCATGTGTTCGAGCTTTGCATGCTCTACCATTTGCTGGGCGTAATCGAGCGTAAGATGAAAAGTACCGTCGTGTTTTTCAGAAGGAAGGTCGAACATAGCGTCAGTTAATATCATTTCGCAAATGGCGCGAAGGCCACGACCTCCTAATTTATATTGTACTGCTTTTTGCACCATGTAGTCCAGCGCTCCATCTTCTACTGTCAGATTAATGCCTTCAAATTCAAAAAGCCGCGTGTATTGCTTTACCAGTGCGTTTTTCGGTTCCGTAAGGATTCGTTTCAGCGAGGCTTCATCGAGCGGGTTCAAATAGGTAACAACGGGTAAGCGACCCAACAATTCCGGGATCAGGCCAAACGTGCGGAGGTCTTGTGCATTTACGTATTGCAGCAGGTTTGCCCTGTCCAGATCCTTCGTTGCTTTAATGGCATTGTAGCCAATGGCGGTAGTTTGTATCCTTCGGGCGATCATCTTGTCAATGCCTTCAAAAGCGCCGCCACAAATGAACAATATGTTCTGCGTATTGACTTTTATCATTTTCTGCTCGGGGTGCTTCCTGCCGCCCTGCGGTGGTACCAGCACTTCCGAACCTTCGAGTAACTTAAGTAATGCCTGCTGTACGCCTTCCCCACTCACATCGCGGGTGATAGACGGGTTATCGCTTTTACGGCCTATTTTGTCGAGCTCATCTATATAAACTATACCTCGCTCCGCAGCAGCAACATCAAAATTACTTGCCTGCAACAAACGGGAGAGGATGCTTTCCACATCTTCGCCCACATAACCGGCCTCAGTAAATACAGTGGCATCTACAATAGCAAAGGGTACCTGGAGCAAACGGGCAATGGTCTTGGCTAGTAAAGTTTTACCAGTACCTGTTTCGCCTACCATCATGATGTTTGACTTTTCGATCTCCACATCGTCCTGCGGAGGCATCGTAAGGCGCTTGTAATGGTTGTAAATAGCAACTGACAATACTTTCTTGGCATCATTTTGTCCAATCACATATTGGTCAAGAAAGGCTTTTATCTCCCGTGGCTTGTAATTTTTATTTTTTTGAAGTTCAGGTTTTGGATCCTCTTTTTTCGGTTTTTCAGCGCCTGTAGCTTCGATAAGCAAGGAATGAGCATTTTCTATGCACTGGTCACATATATTGCCTTTTATACCGGTGAATAAGATATTCACTTCACTCTCACTACGGTCGCAAAAAGAGCATTTTTTTTCGGATAGTTTTGCCATTACTTTATAAAAATATTGAATTGAGTTGCGAAGGTACGGAAAAACCTGCTGACCTTAATGACGCCTCTCTTCTAAGAAGAATTTTGCGCGATTCAAATATCTGAGGGATCGAAACAAGTTCTGTTTAGCGGTTATGCCTTTTTAGCATGCCGGAAAAAATAGCCGATTTGCACACCGCAGCTTGTGGACCTGATGAAGCGGCTATTATCAGTATCCGGTGAAAGATTTGCGAGGCCTACCTGATAGCTTGCCCTGAAAAAGAGACCATCTTTTTGCTGGTAACCAGCATTTATGCCTACTCCGAAATCAATAGGTGTAAACATGTCTGTATTTTTGTCGTCGCCTATTTTAATATTACCCGGATAAAAGGACACGGGGTTGAAATTGTTGGTTCCTCCAAAATTATACGCACCATAACCTCCTGCCCCTACGAAGAAACGATTGCCCCGTGCATTTCCGAATTTATATAACAGATTAAGTGGAATTTCTGCCGTGTACACGTATATATGTTCCTGGGTACTTTCATTAGGAGTCATAACAGTGCCGTTAACGACATAAAAGATACCTGGTTCGATAAAAAAGTGGCGTGACAATGCTATATCAAAAATGCCCCCTACACGACCTGACACAACAAAACTGTTTTTATAGGTATTACCAGCCTGGCTGAAATAATAATTAGAAACGTTTGGACCAATCTCCAGGCCAAACAAGCAGCCCGGGCCTTTGTCATTGTATGATGCCGGTGTTGACAACGTGCTGTCATCGTCATAATCATCAGGGAAAATGGCCAATGAAGAAGATTCTTTATCGGATCTTTTATTTGTTTGCCCATGAGAGACCTGCGACCAGCAAAGGGCGATCAAAGCGAACAACAAATAACATTTAGTTTTCGTTAACATAGTCATAACAACTGCAATAGTATGCTTTTTATTTGTTTTATCAAATTGAATCTCACCTAGATATTAATTGTTCGATATTTTATCATATGTATCTAGCTCCATTTGTGGGGATAAGCGTTATTTTATCTATTTTCCCGTACTGGCTTCGGGTATTTTCATCGGACCCTTTACGCACGAGATGAGCCTTGCCGGGTAAAGAGCAGGAGATAAACGATAATGAACAGCATGGAGGTGATGGAGGAGGATGCTACTTTCAGAAGGAGGAAGCCGATATTTGATACATTCCACAACTCTATGGTGAAAAAGACGAGGTGATGCAGCAGAATCAGGAATAAACTGTAAACCAAAAAAGGCATCCAACCCATATTTTTGATAGAGGGGTTTTGGCCGGAATATTCAGACAAATTGCGGGGGAGCAACGCGCTGAGCACATTTGTTCGCAGATATGCAATAAGGATGGTAGCACATGCATGCATGCCAGCGGTATTCATAAATGAGTCGACGGTAGTGCCGAGCAAAAAACCGAGTATCAACAAAGCCCAAACCGGAGTCTCGAAAGGCAGTAGTAAAATAAACAGCGGATAAACATATGGAATGAAAATAGGAAAGCCAGACGGCTCACTCCACCAGCGCAGGGTGATCTTGTTTAAGATCAGTACCTGTAAGAGGAGAATGATACAAAACCGTAAAATATTTTTTAGATAAATGTTCATTTAGCTTCTAAATCTATTCATTTACTTGTCATTCATTGTTCATGGACAGTTGTTATCCTGACCAAACCGAAAGATCATTTTTTTGCCGATGAGTCTTCGAGTTGTTTTTTTTCTGTTGCCATTTTATTTTCTATTACATATACATACTGCAAACTGTGAAAGTTGGTCGACGACTGCAGGTATATTACCTGCATGGCGTTTTTCTTCAGCACCTCTGTTTTGACCACAGTGCCTATCATCACATCAGGCGGAAAATACAGTGAGAAATTATTAGTAAAAACAGTATCCCCTTTTTTTACGGTTACTTGCTGGGGTATGTCGACAAGCGTTAATATATCCGGACTCTTCTCATCCCATACAACAAAACCATTCGTACCGTTTTTAAGTTTTGCACTTACTTTTAATTTTGCGCTCAATACGGAAAGTACGCTCGCAAAGTGCGAGGAGACATGCTCTACGCGGCCTACGACCCCAGTGCCTGATATGACGGCCAAGCCTTTGTAAATGCCATCATCGGCTCCGCGGTTTATAGTAATGTAGTTGTCGCTTGCGTTAACAGAGTTATTGATGACACGGGCTGTGCGATACATGTAATCAGCATACTTTACAGTGTGCTTCGTAGTATCCGGAGGACCAATCTTTAGATGCACCAGGCTATCCTTCAGCACGTCTACACTGTGCATTTGGTCTATTTTTTTTCTGAGTTCGGCATTTTCATCGAGGAGGCTGTCATTCATTTTCCTGAGGCCAAAATAATAGACCACGTCACTTTGCTTTTTATAAACGATACCGGAAATTGTATTTGCTGAACTGATGATATCATTGCCCTGCAATGTATTGGTATGCTCAATAAGTATGATGCACACTATTTCTAATGAGAGAAAAAGTATAAGGTTAAAAAAGCGGCGTACAAAAAATATAAAATTGCGCACTTTGTCAGGAATTTGGAATTGGGGGTTGGGAATTGGGGTTATTGTTTTGCAATTTTCAAATAGTTTTGAATAAGTAAATAATAAAATGTTTTCGTTTATTAATCCTAATTCCCAATTGCAAATTCCCAATTACGTCGCACGAAACTACTTCATCAAGAATGGCATCCTGGCAATATTTTTGAGTGCCATGCCAGTGCCGCGTACTACCGCACGCAGCGGATCATCTGCTACGTGAACCGGTAATTTTATTTTGTGCGATATACGCTTATCCAAGCCTCTTAACAAGGCACCCCCACCTGTAAGGTATAACCCTCTGCGATAAATATCGGCAGCAAGTTCAGGCGGTGTGCTTTCCAATGCTTTCAGGATGGCCTCTTCAATTTTAAAGATAGATTTATCCAGCGCTTCAGCTACTTCCTGGTAAGTAACCATGATCTGTTTAGGAATACCTGTTACCAGGTCACGTCCATTTACCGCAATATCATCCGGTGGATTATCCAGTTCTTTCAGCGCAGAGCCTACATGTATTTTTATTTGTTCCGCGGTGCGTTCCCCTATCATCAGGCTGTGATAACGGCGCATAGCTTCCATTATGTCTCCGGTGAATTCATCGCCAGCTATGCGTATAGACTGATCGCAGACAATACCTGCGAGGGCTATTACCGAAATACCAGTAGTACCTCCGCCTATATCGATGATCATGTTACCAGTTGGCTCTTCCACATCTATGCCTATACCCAGGGCTGCAGCCATGGGCTCATGTATCATGTATACTTCTTTAGCACCTGCCTGTTCTGCAGAATCGCGTACCGCACGTTTTTCTACTTCAGTGATACTCGAAGGAATGCAGATGACCATACGCCAGCTTGGCGGGAACATTGGTTTTTTTGGGTAAACCAATTTTATCATTTCCCTGAGCATACCTTCTGCTGCATTAAAATCTGCTATTACACCATCTTTAAGTGGCCTGATTGTTTTCAGGTTCTCATGCGTTTTTTCGTGCATCATCATAGCTTTCTTGCCCACAGCAACAATTTTATTTGTTGTGCGGTCAATAGCTACTATTGACGGCTCGTCTACTACTACCTGATCGTTATGTATGATAAGCGTATTGGCTGTGCCAAGATCTATTGCAATTTCCTGTGTCAGAAATTTAAAAAAGCCTAAAAAACTCATTATGGCAGTAATTTTATAATAATCGCAAAAGTGCGAAAAAAGTAATTCAGTTTGGGTAGTTTTATCCTAACTGCGGCAAAATTATGCAAATAATTATCCCCAAATGGGGATTTCATTTGGTATAAACAAAAAACAACACATATTTCGATGAATTATCTTCATTTTAAGGTAGACAGCTGACTGCATTATTCATGCAGATAAAATATATGCTTTTAAAAATATGGTGCGGTTTGTTAATAGAGTTAATGTCAAATGTCGAACTTTTTTACAGTTTATACAGTTATTATAATTCTAATGAATTTAGTAAATTTGTGGTGTGATAGACAAAGACCACATATTACAACTCATTAAAAACTCTGTAAAGACGACTGCTCCTGATGCTACATTGATTTTATATGGTTCTTATGCCCGCGGCGACAATAGGGAAGATTCAGACATAGACCTGCTTATACTCGTTAACCAAGATAAAATAACCCATGCCGATAAAGATAAAGTAACCTATCCTTTGTACGATATTGAATTTAAAACAGGTGTTATTATCAGCCCCATGGTATATACAAAAGAAGGATGGGCGAACCATAGAGTCACTCCTTTTTATGAAAATGTGAACAATGAAGGGAAAATATTATGACCGATGAACAAAGACGGGATCTAGTCCAACACAGATTTGAAAAGGCGAAGAAAACTTTCGGAGAAATTCACATACTGGTACAAAATAATTTCTGCAATAATGCTGTAAGCAGGCTGTATTATGCCTGTTTTTATGCTGTAAGCGCACTTCTTTTACAGAAAAATATACAGGCGAAAACACATGCAGGTGCAAGGCAAATGTTCGGATTGCATTATGTAGATAAAGGGCTTATCCCCAGCGAGTCAGGACGTTTTTACACAAAAATATTTGACCTCAGACATGACGGAGACTACGATGACTATATTGATTACGATCGGGAAGATGTTCTAGCGCTAATGCAACCTGCAAAGGAATTGATGAATCAAATCCAAGCGATTTTATTTAAGGAATGATAAAATGTTTAACTGAGTTTGACGAAATAATCTCATTTACTTTTTATTATCAGGAATTCTCCAGCTCAGCGTCAATTTAAATGAAGGCCCATTTGAGACTTCGGGATTAAGAGCTATGGGATTTGTGCTTAATGGTATATAGTCAATCACACCGGAAACCTTCTGATTCATGTTGTATATGTCTAAGTTTCTCAGGAAAGAATAAGCGATGGTGCCTCTAATCGCCAAATGCGGAGTGACGTAATATTCTACAAATAATCCTGGCTGGGCAAAGTTATAAAGTATGTAGTGCTGATGTTCAGTCAAGTCATATGTTGTATATCCCCCGGACGAATAATTAATGCCTGCATTTATTTTCGACTTTACATTGTAGCAGAGCGTTGCATTGTTCGGTAAGTCACCAAATGCGCGCCATTTATTACTGATCTTCCAATCGAAACCAAGGAATACAATAAATTGAGACCCGTAGAATTGTTTGCGGTAGCCTAATGTAACTTTTATTGAGAAGTTATCTTTTACATGGTAGATGCCCCTGACAATGCCACCAAAATGAAAGTCTGAACTATTTACAACAGCCAAGTCAGAATTTAAAAATGGAATGAGTATAGCTGACAAGTTTAGCCTTTGGTTTACCTGCCTGCAATAGCCTAGTATTGGCGAAATGCCATAAAATGCGGTGACCGGAAGATTAGGATGGTTACCGGAGAAGGTCATTGACTCGATGTTTAATCCAAATACCAGGTATTGGGATTTGTCAGGCTTTAGATATACCGGAACAACATCACTTAGTTTAAAATTACTCGCGGTAAATGACTGATTGCCGGCGGGACCGTTTATTTTCAGGGGTATTAGATCATACCCGAGGTTAACCCCTTCTAAATACCCCTGGGCAAAGCTCTTAGAAAAAAAAACAAGAAGCACTGATGTCAGTATCAACCGCATTCTACAAATGAATTTTAAGAGCAAAATACCATTTTTTATGAAAGGCTATGATATAAAGGTTGGCGGATATATTTTACCACGGCAATTTTAGATGTTTCCTGTGTGATAGAGAGCCAATACTTGTGTCTTTACATGTTACCGTTTGTCGCGAGCAGGGCAACTGCTAGGGTTGCCCCTACGGTATCAATATTATTTTATCCAGTGTTCAATTACTTTTTGATCCAGTTCGGGATAGGTGGTATTCGCTTCTACCCAACCATTATTTACCCACATGATTTGCGGGTATTCGCCGCCGGTATAATTATCAAACGGCTCATCAGCAAGCAATGTGTAGTTGATGTTTTGTGCGTTGGTCTCCTTCCAAAAATCGGTAAGATCGCCATCCGTGCCACCGATAATCATGTAAAATGGTATGGCTGGATCGCTTTCTTTCATTTTATGCATGATGGTTGCGGCCCTGCGACAATGGCTGCAGGAGCGGCTTACAAAGGCTATAATGTATTTGCCTTTGGTAAGGTCTGCTGTGGGAGCAAATTTATGGTCTGAGTAAATGGCTGTAAAATCCAGTTTGTAATGCGTGAAAACCGGGAATATCAAGTAGGTTAAAGTAAAAGTGCACACCAGATGTACTACAGGTACCAAGTTGGCATATTTAAAGGTGAGGCCGTTGTGATACCGGATAAGCAGCCCAATTGCAGACAATATCAGGGCATTTTTCAATAATGAGGTAGATGGCCTCATCCAAATGCTGTCGCCAAAGCAACCACAATTAAGATTATTGCCATTTTTTATCCATAGCCAGACGAGGTAAATACTGAAAACAACAACGAGCAGAAATGCTGCTTTGAGCACCCATTTATTCCTGCCAAAGTACTGAATCACTATCAGCGACCCCAATCCTGCTTCCAGTGCTATGAAAAACCTAGCCAGAATCGCAGCTGTCATATAGTGCAGTTGCGCCTGAGCTGCGAGGTTGTATTCAAATGCCTGGATAGTCGGGAATAGTTTAGTGTAGGCGGAAAAAAGGAACAACCCTCCTGTTGCTATGGCCAAAACAGTAAAAAAAAACTGGTACAGTTTATGCATAAATAAAGATTGAGCGGTTCAATCTACAAAATACATTATTATTGGCTTTTGGTATTCAGGCAGGTAACTTCACACGTTTGCGTTTATGGTAAAACAAGATGCACTTGCTTATTGAGACAAAATGCAAAATACTTATTTGTGTTTGCCAAACTTGCCCATGAATTCCACCGATATGCCGGCACTGTTAAGCAGGCCGGTATTGCCAGGCGCATATAGGTTGCCGTTATCTGATTTACCGGAATAGCAGTTAGACACCGTTGTTTTATAATATAGTCCAAACATCCACACTGCCCGGGCATTCCGGGTACGAATAGCAACACCGCTGCCAAGGTATGGACTGAGAAGCACGGAGTTATAGTAGGCTTTGAGGTCATCACCTTCTTCATCTTTTGCCACTAATAGAAGTGAAAGGTCAAGGCCGGCCATAACATACAATCCTGCCTTACTCTTTGAATTGCTGATATAAATCGCTCTAACGGGTACGGTTAAACAAGCGAGGCTAAACCCATCGTAAGGATTATTAGAGCTGCCATTAAGATTGATGTTGTAAGAATATGCCTCAGCTCCAAGCCCAAACATAACGCCAAAATGCTGGTTAAACATTTTTGCTGCAAACAAATCTAATCCGTTGTATACTCCTCCAGCGGTCGTATAAGTAGGATCTGAGGAAGTGGCGTTACTTATGCCGATTGGCATGCCCATGCCAAAATACCATCCACCCAATTTTGCATTTTTTTCAGACTTCTTTTTGTATCCTCTACTGCTATTATAAACTTCCCTTCTGTAACCTCCGCCTCTATGGGCACCGTTTTCCCTTTTATAACCTTCGGAGCCTGCATTGGTACTACTTCCGTTATTTAATACCGTCTTTACGCCGTTAGCATATTGTATCGCAGATACGTCAGATTTTTGAATGGTAATTATGGGGCCATCCACGTTATTATAATCTTTGTACTTCACATCTCCCGGATTAATCTCCAGTACCTTGGCCTGCACATGTGTACCGTTTGTTAATGTAATTATATCCTGGGCATTAGCAGCCAAAGCAGAATATACGAGCGCCAACAACAATAAGTATGCTTTTCTCATTTTATGCCGTTTATCGGGTTGTTTTTTAGGTGGCTTTTACTAGTCTTTTGCTATTTGACACAAAAGGTACAACATTTTAATATAACGATTATATCATTTTGGAATTTTTATGCTTTTTTTAGATTTTGCAAAGCATCTTTTTAAGAGATCCTGGTATTATTTTCGAGAGCCAGCTTACGGAGGGGGCTTATTCGAAACATATTTCACATAAAAAAGCCGCTCCATGAGGAAGCGGCGGGTTGTGAATTTATAATCAGTTCAGGAGGCTTGCTTTAACGCGCCTTGCTCATTCACGATAATTATTGAGGGTGAATCGGCAGGCGCTGCTTCCAGGCCGAGGGTAGGCATCACTATCTGCGTGTCTGTAATATCTTTTAATTGGGGTAACTGTGCGGGCGAGTTAATACCCAAGTAATCCATAAAGTTCTTAGAGGTATTATAAATAAGGGGTTTACCTACCATATCCTCATTGCGGCCAGATATAACAATCAGTTCTTTTTCTAAAAGTTTTTGTATACTGTAGTCTGCACTTACGCCGCGTATGTACTCAATCTCGCTTTTAGTAATCGGCTGTTTATACGCAATTATAGAAAGAGTTTCCATTGCAGCGGTGGAAAGCTTTTTAATGTGCTTGTCGCCATTAAGGTGGAGAACGGTCTTATGAAATGCTTTCTTAGTGAGGAATTGATATCCGCCACCGATTTCCTTTAACTGGAAGGGATAGTAATCAGCCTCATATTTTTCGCGAATAGCATCCAGGCAAGTGGCGATACGGTTTGCTTCAATAACAGTTTCCAAGGCTTGCCCCAGTATCTCCGTCATTTCTATTTGTGTAAGTGGTCTTTCGCTGGCAAATATAAGTGCCTCAACATGCGGCATTAATTGTTCGATATCCATTCTTTCTGCATTTTCTTTTCACTATCGAAAGTAGTGCACATCATTAACCCTGCAACGATAAAGTAATGCACAGGTGTGAATAACTTGATTTACTTTTTCAATTAGTTTTCTACACTGCAAAGATACGGGAATTACTCTTTTCGATAATTTATTTAATGTGCACAAGGGATTCCAAAAATAAAGATGGCACGGTTTTTTAACTGATAACCAATCAGGTAGCTAATTGAATTTGCCATAATATGGCTTAATGGCCTTATTGATTGACAGTTATGGAACAAACAATACAACACACGTGGAATGACCGTTTTGGAGAAATTGGGAACCAGGTAGCCTTTATGGGTAAATTCACCCTTAATATTTTCAGATCAGGGTTTGAATGGAATGAGTTAGTGAGACAATGCTATATTATAGGCTACAAATCATTTGCTCTAGTAGGTATAACCGGTTTTGTACTTGGGTTTGTAATGACGCTGCAATCAATTCCTACTATGAAGGAGTTTGGCGCTGTTAGCTACGTGCCCAGCATGGTAGCGATTTCCATTATCCGGGAAATTGGCCCTGTGGTGATAGCGCTGATCTGCGCCGGAAAGATCGCCTCCAGCATAGGTGCAGAGTTGGGCAGCATGAAGGTTACCGAACAGATAGACGCGATGGAAGTAAGTGGCGCTAACCCAGTACAGTACCTCGTTGTAACACGCATATTCGCCTGCACTATAATGATACCTCTTCTTACATTAATGGCAGATGCCATCGCGCTTGGCGGCGGATTTTTCGGATCGAATGTTGATGGCCATATCACGTTCATTTTATATTTCAATAAGGCTTTTTCGTCACTGGCATTTACTGACCTGGTACCATCTGTGGTAAAGACGATATTCTTTGGTTTTGCGATAGGATTTGTAGGTTGTTATAAAGGCTACAACTCAAACGGCGGAACGGAAAGCGTGGGTGTAGCGGCAAATTCAGCTGTTGTCAGCGCGTCACTATGGATCATAGTATTGGACGCAATCGCAGTGCAGCTTACGAGTGTTTTCGCATATAGTTAAAGGCCGCTCCCAGGCAGACCCGGAAAGCTGAGGGAGAAAAATAATGGGAAGCAGAATGAAATTGAATATTGAATGGAAGAACTGAAAGAACAAACAAAGAATAGTGAACCAAAAGTTATAGGTGCGGATAGCGAAACCGTGGTGAAACTGGAGCATCTAAAAAAATCTTTCGGCACTAATGAAGTGCTGAAAGATATAAATATGGAACTCCGTAAAGGGCAAAACTTAGTGGTACTCGGAAGATCAGGACAGGGCAAATCTGTGGCTATAAAATGCATATCGGGACTGCTGCAACAGGATTCCGGAAGCTGTTTGGTTTATGGCAAGGAAGTAAAAGACTTATCGGAAACAGCCCTTAAGGACCTGCGTGTAAAAGTAGGATTTCTGTTCCAGAGCGGCGCATTGTACGACTCCATGACGGTGGGTGAAAATCTGGCTTTTCCGCTCACCAGGGTGTTGCATATGAGTGATGACAATGAAATAAACAAACTGGTAGAAGAAATGCTCGATAATGTAGGACTCAAAGAAGCTATTGACAAGCTGCCTGCCGACCTGTCGGGTGGTATGCGCAAACGAATTGGCCTGGCCAGAACGCTGATCATGAAGCCTGAAATCATGCTGTACGATGAGCCCACAACGGGACTGGACCCCATTACTTCAAAAGAAATAAGTAAACTGATACTGACTATGCAGAAAAAATATAAGACATCTTCCATCATCATCACGCACGATATGGCATGTGCAAAAATAACTGCCGACCATATTATGATATTAAATGACGGTGTATTCATTGAAGAAGGCAGCTTCGAGGAACTGGAACATTCAAAGAATGAAATGGTACAAGGATTTTTTAAATAATTTTTTATAAACAGCGACAGGTTTCTGTCAGCAACAAAAAAGAAAGTAATGAAAACAACGGCTGCACAAAAAGCGAAGATCGGCATATTTACCGTGGTAGGATTTGTAATATTGGTCATTGGCATTTTCGTTATCGGGAATAAGAAAAATATGTTTGGCGATACGTTTCCTATTTACGGGAACTTTAAAAATGTAGGAGGGCTCCAGGTAGGGAATAATATCCGTTTTGCAGGTATAAATGTAGGTACTGTGGAGGGCATTACCATAATCAACGACACCACGGTAAGAGTAGATATGCGGCTGCAACATAGGGTAAAGCCGTTCTTAAAAAAAGACGCTGTGGCGTCCATCGGATCTGATGGGCTGATGGGGGATAAACTGGTAGTGATAGCTCCGGGAGTAGACGGCGAAAGTATAATGGGAAGAGACGGCCAGATAATGACAACGAACCCTGTGGATTTTGATAAAATTATAGGCAAAGTGACCCATGTGGTAGAAAATGCGGAGACTGTAATGTCCTCGCTTGCCAGTATTTCAAGTGAAATAAGCGGCGGGAAGGGCAGCCTCGGACAGTTGATCTATACAGACTCACTGGAACAAGGCCTGGTAGGAACTGTAAATGCGGCGCACGAAACCATGAAATCTGCCGAGCAAGGCACAGAAGGCTTCAGCGAAAACATGACCGCTTTAAAACATAACTTTTTGCTGAAAGGATATTATAAACATCAAAAGAAAGACGCTGCTAAAAAGGAAAGAAAAGCAGAAAAAGCAGAAAACAAAGCTGAGAAAAAACAGGCAAAAGAAGAGCGTAAACAAGAAAAAGACAATACTAACCAAACTAATGATGCTAAATGAATAGCCTTATTCCGTTTGCTCAATCCTTATAAAACTTACGAAATTGCTGACGAGACTAAGGTTGCCCAGTAATAGTCGCAAAGCTTTAACTTTGCCATATGGCATACAAATCGTTGCGTGCATTTATTGATACATTAGAACAGGCTGGGGAATTAGTGCGGATAAAGACTTTTGTGGATCCTGTATTAGAGATAGCCGAGATTACGGACAGGATATCGAAGACCCCGGAGAAAAACAAAGCGTTATTATTTGAGAATACAGGTACAGATTTCCCATTGCTCATTAACGCAATGGGCAGTGAACGCCGTATGTGTATAGCCTTAGGGGTTAAGGAGTTGGATGATGTGACGCGTGATATTGAAGACCTGTTCAAAAAACTTTCGTCACCCAAAAACGGGATATTAGAAAAGCTTTCCTTATTACCGCAGCTCAGTAAATTCGCCTCATGGATGCCAAAAGTTGTGAATGGCCGTGGCGCCTGCCAGGACGTTGTAATGAATAAGCCCAACCTGGATATGCTGCCTATACTAAAATGCTGGCCGCAAGATGGAGGCAGGTTCATCACATTGCCGGCTATTCATACCAAAGACCCTAATACGGGCATACGTAATATTGGCATGTACCGCATGCAAGTGTTTGAGCCAACTATGACGGGTATGCATTGGCATAAGCACAAAGTATCTGCCAGACATTTTAATGAATATAAAAAGCTGGGCAAACGCATGCCAGTGGCAGTAGCGCTGGGTGGAGACCCTGTCTATACTTATGCTGCAACTGCCCCGCTTCCCGAGAATGTGGATGAATATATGCTGGCCGGATTTCTCCGAAAAAAGAAAGTGGAAATGGTGCGCTGCATTACACAGCCCAAAATAGAAGTGCCTGCAGATGCCGATTTTATTATTGAAGGTTATGTAGACCCGCAGGAAGACCTGGTTTGGGAAGGTCCTTTTGGTGACCATACCGGTTATTACTCATTGCCTGATTTTTATCCCCGTTTTCATGTTACCGCAATTACCCACCGTAAGGATGCGGTATACCCCGCTACTATTGTGGGCATACCACCGCAGGAAGATGCCTGGATAGGGAAAGCTACAGAGCGTATTTTTCTTACACCGATAAAAATGACCATGGTGCCGGAAATCACAGATATGAATATGCCTGTGGAGGGTGTATTTCATAACCTGGTCATTACTACTATAAATAAAGAATATGCAGGTCAGGGACAAAAAGTGATGAATGCTATGTGGGGCGCCGGACAAATGATGTTCAATAAGATATTGGTTTTATCAGACAGCGTGGCAACAAGTGGCGTAAAAATCGATGATTATAAAAATCTGGCACGTTATGTATTTAATAATGTAAACCCGGTTACTGATATTTATTTTACCCAGGGGCCGATGGACGTACTGGATCATAGCTGTTCTAAACTGGGGTTCGGCGGCAAAATGTGCATTGACGGCACCAAAAAACAAGAGGAGGAAATAAGCACACCATTATTCCCTTTTAAGCTCAAGGATACTTTTTCAACTGACAAAATATTATCTCTCTTTCCTGAAATTGTGGGGATAAATGAAAAGCCAGCACGTGAATGGGGTATACCTGTAATGTTTATTTCAGTAAAAAAGCAAAGGCTGAATCATGTTTCCGAACTACATGACAGGTTATCCACGCAGCCAGGAATAGAAACCATTAAAATAATATGCTATGTGGAGCATACAGTACAAGCTAATGATATTGCTGATGTACTTTGGCGCTTCTGCAACAATTTAGACCCGAAAAGGGATCATTTTTACGGAGGGCATCAAAAAAATATCCTTGGGCTGGACGGCACTCGTAAATCAAAAAAGTTTGATAACTTTGACAGGCCGTGGCCTAATATCATCGTAGCCGATGATGATACCATAGCTAAAATTGACGGAAAATGGATGGAGTTGGGCCTCGGAGAAAAAATTATTTCTCCATCATTACGATATAAGACCCAACTATATGGGGGGGATGCTACTGTCTTAGAGATTGAATAAGCTGTTTTGGATTTTTTTTCATAACTTTAAAAAAAATAAGATAATGAAACGTGTTTTATTAGTATGTTGTTTGCTTGCAGCTACCTACTCCCCAGCATTTGTTCAGCATTCGGCAGCCCAGACGACAGCACCGATTCATGTAACCGCAACAGATTTCACCATAAAAGTCAATCTGCTTGATTCATACATAGCCGCTGGAGATATGACTAATGCTCAATCTACCTGGCTTGCGGTACACCAAATGATGATGAATGTACTGGCTTATACCAAGTATAGCATTCATTCTGCCGCTACACCGGCTGATAAAACGACATATGAAAGTATTATGGTGAACCAAAGAAATATTTATAACCAAGTATGGAATCTTAAGCCGAACCTGGCTACAAACCGCGTTGCGCTTCATACCAAACTGGGTGAATTCGACGCTACTATTTATTAGGATATTTTTTATTAAACGTGCTTTTTAAGTTTCCGGAATGGGGTTCCGGAAACTTATTTTTTTGTTTGCCGTATCCCTTATATGACCCGAGACAACCAATATGTGAAGCAAGGGAAAAGCAAATTGAAAATTTGTTCTGCTATAAAGTAACCAACGTGCTGTGGACCTTCACAATTTAATCACATTTTTGTTCCGCTTAAAATTGTATTTTCACAACTTAATTCACTGTTTGTGAAAGCTATTATTCCTGTTGCAGGCGCCGGTACTAAGTTGCGCCCGCTGACGTATACCCAGCCTAAGGCATTGATCCCAATTGCGGGTAAAACTATTTTGGGGGTTATTGTTGACCAGTTATTAGATGCCGGAGTTACTGAGTTTGTTTTTGTTATTGGCTATCTGGGTGAAAAGATCCAGCGCTATATAGAAAAAACTTACCCAAAGCTTGTCCACACTTTCGTTACGCAAAACGACAGGCGAGGTACCGGGCATGCTATTTGGCTCACAAAAGATGCCGTAAGGGATGATGATGTGATGATTGTGCTGGGTGATACCGTATGCGATTATAATGTGAGAGATATACTCAACAGCACGGTTTCACAAATAGGCGTTCGCAAAGTTGATGACCCACGCAGCTTTGGCGTAGCTGAACTGAATGAAAAGGATATTGTGGTAAGAATGGTGGAGAAACCGCTGATACCAAAGTCCAATATGGCTATGGTGGGCATATATTACATAAAGGAAACTCCTGCCCTATATGATGCTCTCGAAAAACATCTAAATAGCGCTTCTGATGAGAATGGAGAATATCACCTCACCAATGCATTGCAGCATATGGTTGAGAAAGGATTCACATTCCATGCTTTCCGCGTAACCAATTGGTTTGATTGCGGTAAAAAAGAAACCTTGCTTTCCACTAATGCCATACTGCTAAAGCAAATGGAAGATGATCATCCTGAGAGGCTACAATCCCCTGAGTTTGATACCACGGTTATCATACACCCTGTAAACATTGCCGAAGGCTGTAGCATACGCCACTGTATTATAGGCCCAAATGTTACAATAGGGGAATATACCAAGATCGAATCTTCCATTATTAAAGATTCCATTATCGGCTCTTATGCCGAGTTGCAGCAAGTAGTCCTTAACTCCTCCATTATTGGCAATGACGCCTATGTGCGTGGCCTTAGCCAGAGTTTGAATATTGGAGATAATACAGAAATAGACCTGGGATAAACCCTGGAATATCGTCAATAGCTATTTCTTTTTTTAGTTTCTGCCTCACATGCACTGCCCGAGCGGTACTGCGGAAACCAGATGGTAAATAGTTGCTGGCACAAACAGCCTATGAATTTTTCTTGTCGGTAACGGCAGTTACGAAATCTCGATTTCCACTAATTCACTAACTTGCACTAAGTAATAAAAGTCATGGGCTCATATAGCATAGGAGAAGCGCTCAACCTGCTGCTCGAAAAATCTCACTGGAAACCAAAAGTAGTGGAACTGCGCATGCGCGAGGAATGGGAAGCTATTGTAGGAAAGACCATATCCAAATATACCAGAAACGTGAACCTCTTTAATAAAAAGCTTACTATCTACACAGATGTGGCTCCGCTGAAACAGGAACTGCTGTTAGGCAAGGAGCAGCTGGTCATCCGCATCAATGAATACTTTGCGGAAAAAGTAGTCGAGGAAATAATCATCAAATAAAGTCCCCTTATCATAAAACTACCGGTCTGCGTGTGCAGGCCGGTAGTTTTAGGCAATAACATCCCGAGATAGCCTGGGTGAACTATTCTATCATCAGCTTAGCAACATATTGACCCGTAGAGGTGATTGCTCTTAAAATGTACATTCCCTGTGGCTCGTTGAGTATGATGCCGGTAAGTTTGTTCGTGGCAGTAGTTATTTCCTGTACTTTTTCACCTATAATATTAGTGATGACAATGTTCACTTGCTCATTGCTGTTTGACAATAAGTTCACGGCAAAAGTGCCATGATTAGGATTAGGGAATATCTTTAGATCTGCTGATGCAAGCCCGCTAAAAGAACCAACGCTTAGCTCACTGCATTCAATTGTGGAAAGAACAGTAATAGTTAAACTGGCGTTCACAGTCCCGCAACTATTTGTAGCGGTGTAAATAATATTATCAGCGCCTGCAGCAATACCCGTAACCAGGCCGGTGGCATCAACAGTGGCTGCCAGTGTATTAGTGCTGCTCCATGTTCCTGTTGTTACTGAATCGGCTAACGCAATTGTTGATCCCTCACATACGCTGTCGGCAGGCGCGGTTACAGTGCCGGCATTGGGCGCTGGCTCGACAGTAATAATGTATGGGCTGTTTGCGGTTCCGCAGCTATTGGTGACTGAATAAGATATAGTAACACTTCCAGCCGCAACACCGGTTACAATGCCCGAACTGTTCACTGAGGCAGTCCCGGTTGCTCCGCTGCTCCATGCGCCACCTGCAATGCCATCACTTAAAGATACAGTTAAGCCTGGACAAACGGTGGAAGCGCCTGTGACTGTTCCGGCAACCGGCGTTGTTTGAACTGTTACCATAGTTGAAGAAAAACAGCCGGTACCAATAGTGTATGTAATATTATCGGTGCCTGCAATTAATCCAGTAACAATACCTGTGCCTGCGCCAACAGTAGCTGTTGCTGTGCTTGCTGAAGTCCAGGTACCGCCTGTGGTGCCATCAGCCAATGTAGTCGTATGTGCTGCGCACACCTCGATAACACCAGAGATGGCAAGAGGTGATGGATTTACTGTTACGATAGTTGTTGTGGTACATCCAGTGCCAAGCGTGTAAGTTATTACAGTAGAGCCAGGCGCCAGCCCGCTAACGGACCCGGTTAACAAGTCAACACCCGCAACACCGGTACTGCCGCTACTCCAGGTGCCACCTGTTGATCCGTCAACCAGGGTTGTCGATGAACCGGTACAAACGTGAGTTGTGCCTGTGATAGTCAAAGGTGAAGGATTAACGGTAAAAGAGGTGTATGCATGATGCCCTGACAAAGTATAGGTTATTGTCACCACTCCACTGGCAACCCCTGTTACACTTCCCGTGCCGGATACGGAAGCGACAGACGTACTGCTACTGCTCCAACTGCCCCCGGTAAGACTATGAGCTAATGGTGATGAAGCCCCTGCACATACGTGCGTAGTGCCTGTAATCGTATCACTGAGGTCGCAGGTGGGGCAGTTAATGTGAAAATCTATAACCGGATATTGCAGATAAGAAGCGCCAACTGCTGTTACCCAAGCCCAGGTAGGTGCGTATAAACCACCATAGCCAGCATCAGCAGCGCCTTCTTCTTTAAAATAACCTACATTGCTGTCAACGGGTGCATAGGGTGCAAATACCGGGCTTCCGGCAGTTCCAGCATAGACAATGAGTGTGGCAAATACCCCATATTTATAGTCACCTGACGCATAGGAAACTGTATCAAACGGAGTAAAAGAGGCGTCTCCGCTCTTAAATGTCAGTGACATTGCGGCAAAATTACCTGCAGGTACTGTAAATGGCGTGGACAGTGCATAAGCTCTTTCAAAAGCGCTTGCAGTATCAGCAGTTGTTAAGATTATTGACTGCACATAAGGTGACGTAACTACACCGGTGAACTTACCTGCGATGTTATTTAAACTGTCATGCGCCATTTCAATATAACTTACTGTATCATAACCGTATTCAGGCAAAAGAGACGGACCAACAAGTATGTAATCCTGTACATTGGTTGTAGCTGTTCCATTGCCATATACGAAGCCTAAACGCAGCGTATCCTTAACAAGAGGTTTTGCATTGTTTCTGTTGTAACTGCCATAAATTCTCACTGAGTCAATGGTATAAATATCCGAAGGCCCCACTTTAATCGTAGATCCGTAAAGCGGCACATTATTCCAGGCAGATAAAACAGGTGCAAACGACATACCGACTGATGTAAAGTTATTACCACTATAGCTGGAAGGGGTACCTGAGTAACCAAATACGCCAGTAGTATCGTTCCACAGGTACAAATCAACATTGTCAGTAGCTGTTTCGTTGTAGAGGTAATCTCCATAGCTGTACCAGCGGGCACTTATCTGTGCATCAGATTTGGCTGTGTTTAAAAAAATCAGGCTTAGCGTAAGGAGTAATAATTTGGTTTTCATTTTTTTATAAATTTGGTGCAAAATATGGCTGCTTTTTCCCTGTACCAAAAGATTTGTACAAGTGTGAATGAAACAAGTTTATCCGTGTTTTTTAAAAGAAGTTTTCTTCAGGTGTTTAGCACAAAATGCCGACTTCAAACTCAGATCCGGCATTTTGTTTATACGGATACTTACAACTTAATCAAGTCGTCAGTAGCAGTATCGTAGAAGTTATATTCAGTAAGGGGGGAATTATTATCAGCAATTACTTTCACTTTTACCTTATGTTCTTTGTCCCATTTCTTTACAATGGACGGTTTGAAGAACGAACCCTTTGTCAGGTATGCTTCCAATATTGGGTTCACATGTAGCGTCAGGTTACGGTGCCCCTGTGTAACAATATACTTAAGGTCTTTTTCAATGTCGTCGCCGAGCAATATGGATGGGCCTATAGTGCCTGTACCTTTGCAAGTAGGGCAAACTTCAGCGGTAGATATGTTCAGCTCCGGGCGCAAGCGCTGCCTGGTGACCTGCATCAGCCCGAACTTAGACAATGGGAGCACCGTATGACGGGCGCGATCATTAGCCATGAGCTCTTCCATAGCCTCATAAAGCTGCTTCCGATTTTCGGGCATCTTCATGTCTATGAAGTCCACTATTATGATACCCCCCAAGTCGCGCAAGCGCATTTGTCTTACTATTTCCTGTGCGGCTTCAAGGTTAGTAGCGAGGGCATTTTGTTCCTGCCCTGCTTCTGCACTCCTGGTGCCACTATTCACATCTATTACATGAAGGGCTTCTGTATGCTCTATGATCAGATAAGCCCCACTATTCAGGTTTACTGTTTTCCCGAAGGAAGCCTTTACCTGCTTGGAAACACCATAGGTATCAAATATCGCCTGGCCATTGTTGTGAAAGGTCACTATATCTTCCTGGTCGGGAGATATACGTGTGACATAGTCTTTGGTCACTGTCAGTAGTTTTTTATCATTCACCACTATCTTCTGAAATTTATCGCTCAGCAGATCGCGCAGAATGGATGTGGTTTTGTCTTGCTCGCTCAGCACCATTTGAGGGGCCTTGGCACCTTTCAGGTTCAATTGCAGCGTTTTCCAGGTCTTCTCAAGTTCCAGTATATCGTTGTGAAGCTCCGCGGTATTCTTACCTTCGGCAGCAGTACGCACTATGACACCAAAGTTTTTAGGCTTAATACTTTCCACAATACGCTGCAGGCGCTTGCGCTCCTCAGCAGAATGTATCTTCCGGGAAATAGCTACTACATCGTTAAAAGGAGTAACTACAACGAAACGGCCGGGTAGGGATATCTCGCAACTCAGCCGAGGGCCTTTAGAAGAAATAGGTTCCTTTAATATTTGAACAATGATTTCGGGCTTACCGGTAAAAACTTCTGTTATCTTACCGGTTTTAAGTATTTCAGGCTCATTTTTGAATTTCCCAAAATCTTCGCCCCATGGAGTATTACCCTCTACTGACTGCTTGCTGAATTTAATCAGAGAGTTCAGATATGGGCTAAGGTCTGTATAATGGAGAAAGGCATCTTTTTCATAGCCCACATCCACAAAAACGGCATTTAGGCCGGGCATTAGTTTTTTAACCTTGCCGAGGTAGAGATCTCCTACAGCAAATTGGTTTTGCCCTCGTCCGTAATGGAGTTCAACCAGCTTTTTATCTTCTAATAAAGCTATTTCTACTCCATCATCCAATGAATTAATAATAAGTTCTTTGTTCATTCGTCAGTACCAATTCCGCTCCGGCTGCAAGCGCCCCCAAGTAGTATCAGCGAGGCCTTAAGGCTGTAATAATAACCCAGTATAATACTTGCACGTACATGTTACATGCAAGTATTATGCTGACTTAACGGCAACGTTTGTAATGGAAGCAGTGGTTAATAGCCTACTTGTTCTTCTTATGACGGTTCTTTCTCAAACGTTTTTTACGTTTGTGAGTAGCTATCTTATGTCGTTTTCTTTTTTTACCACAAGGCATACCTGAGTGTTTTATTTAGTTACTTTAATGAATTTATATGTTGGTCAATCTCTTTACTGAATCCCGGATCGTTAACTATCAACTTACATTTTTCCAGCAGTTCAATCGCCTTCTTTTTATCCCCTTTACCTTCGTAGGCTTGCGCCAGAAAGTATAATGCTTCTTTATTTTCAGGCTCCTTCTTCAGCACCGTTTCAAAGCGGCCGAGTGCTTTATCAAACTGCCCTGACTGAATAGACATTCTGCCTAACAGCATGTTAGCAGGTATATCATCTGGTTTTTCACGGGTAATTGCCAATAGTATCTGAACACCCCGCATCGGTTCTCCCGTGCCTTCTATATATCCTGTAGCCAGCGCCAGCTTTGTGTCTTCGTTGTCCGGGTCAATCTTTAAAGACTGCTCCAGGCAACTGACGGCTTCCCCCGCGTCCCACGCCTGCACTGATGGTGAACTCTCATTTTCCATCAACTGCAAAAACAATTGGCCTGCAAAGGTGAGCTTTTTTTCGGAATTTTCCAATTTAGCTGCTTTTGCACCATAATATGCTGCAACCTGCGATTGTTTGCCCCGCTCCCATACTTTTGATAGCCGGGAAAAAACAGAAGCCATCCGCGACGAATCGTGAATGGCTGTAAGTTCATTTTCGATGGTTTTTACCGTATCTGCAACTGTTTTCGGGAGTTGCATGCGTGATGCGGTCACTATAGAGTCGAAAGAGGCGGGCTTCATGGTGTTAGGGCCCTGGGCCATCGCCCCGGCTGCAGGCGCCTTTTTGGCACCAGCTTTATCGGCCGGAGGGACCGTTTTACCTCCCCAGTATAAAAGAGCGATCAATGCTATTGCTACCGCAAGTGTTATGTAATGTGTTACCCGCAAGGAATTAGATTTTTTCAGTGCAAAGGTAACAAATCGTACTTGCTCGTTTGTTAATCATTTTCAATCAGATCAGCATCGGTGTGTTCCACCAGTTCATGCTTTGAGTCTTTTACAGCCTGTACAAACTCTTTCGCAGGCTTAAAAGCTGGTATAAAATGTTCCGGTATCTCTACCGCCACATTCTTTTTTATATTACGTCCTATCTTAGCCGCACGTTTCTTAAGTATAAAACTGCCAAAACCACGCACATATACGGGCTCTCCCTCAACCAAAGAACTTTTCACTTCCTTAAAGAAGGCCTCAAGTGCCACCAGGATGTCAACTTTTGGTATCCCTGTTTTCTCAGCAATACTAC
>Ga0182030_10004162_pt1 | contig 30813 bp, 26 predicted proteins | sample 812S3MmetaG_FD_121299 | JGI IMG/M metagenome (GOLD analysis project Ga0182030, IMG submission 121299) | Permafrost microbial communities from Stordalen Mire, Sweden - 812S3M metaG (Illumina Assembly) | ecosystem: Environmental > Terrestrial > Soil > Wetlands > Permafrost | place: Sweden...
CACACCGCGGCGAATGACCGAGCTCATCGCATGGCTTAAGGACGCTCGCGAGCTTCGCAGGCCGCATCCGCTGCTCATCATTGCGGTCTTTATTGTTGTCTTTCTGGAGATCCACCCTTTTCAGGATGGCAACGGCCGCTTAAGCCGCATCCTGACGACGCTGCTCTTACTGCAGGCAGGTTACGCCTACGTGCCCTACAGCTCTCTGGAGAGCGTGATAGAGAACAGCAAGGAGTCCTACTATCTGGCACTACGCCAGACGCAGAGCACCCTGCACAGCGAGAAGCCTGACTGGCAACCGTGGCTTTTGTTTTTCCTGCGCGGGCTGCAGCAACAGAAGCGTCGGCTCGCCGCGAAGGTGGAAAGGGAGAAAGCCGCACTCTCTGTCCTGTCTGAATTGGCGGTGCACATCATGGATTACGTGCAGGCGCACGGCAGGGTCACTACCCGTGACATGGTGCGCGAGCATAAAGCCAGCCCGAACACGGCGAAGGCGACCTTCGCCAATCTGGTGAAGAAGGGGCTTCTGGTGCGTCACGGGGCAGGGCGGTCTATCTGGTATGGGTTGTCGTGACGGTTTTTATTGATGGGATGAAAACACGCCTAACCAACTAGGAAACTGCCGAAAAAATGTTACTGCAAAACCCACGAACGAGCCAATTGCCTGAAACTCCAGAATTCATTAGTCTTATCGGTTCCCCTTAAATAAAGTAGCGACTCTCAAGAAGAGCACCCGTTCATTTCATGACCCGCGAAAAAATCACGCTCTCCCAGCTCGAAAGCTTTCTTTTTAAGGCCGCCGACATCTTGCGCGGCAAGATGGATGCTTCCGAATTCAAGGAGTTCATCTTCGGTCTCTTATTCCTCAAGCGCCTTTCCGATGAGTTCGACCTCAAGCGTGAGCAACTACGAAGAAAGGACTATGCGCACATCACCGACCCTGCACTGCTAAAAGAGTTGCTTGAAGACAGGACCTCCTACGGCGAGACCTTCTTTGTTCCGATTCGCGCTCGCTGGCATGAGCCTTGGAAGGATGAAAGTGGCGACCAGGTCCCAGCGCTTAAGGATCTGAAGCAGGATATCGGCGCGATGCTGAACAAAGCGATTGCAGCAATAGAGGATGAAAACGATTCTCTTGCCAATGTGCTGAAAAACAATATCGATTTCAACGCTGTAAAGGGTAAGACCAAAATTCCCGATCAGAAGTGGAAAGACCTCCTGGACCACTTCAACCAGCCGCAATTCGGTCTGGTGAATGATAATTTTGAGTTCCCTGACCTACTCGGTGCAGCTTACGAATATCTCATCAAATTCTTTGCCGATAGCGCCGGGAAAAAGGGCGGCGAATTCTATACACCTGGCGAAGTGGTCCGGCTGCTCGTGCAGATCGTCAAGCCGCGGGCAGGCATGGAAATTTACGACCCGACCGTCGGTTCCGGCGGCTTCTTGATCCAGAGCCACCAATATGTTGAGGAGCAGGGTGAAGACCCGAACGACCTTGCCCTTTACGGCCAGGATTCAAACGGCACCGTGTGGTCTATCTGCGTCATGAATATGATCCTCCACAACATCACGCGTTTCACTATCGAAAACGCGGATACGCTGGAAGACCCGCAGATACTCGATGGTGGACAAATCCGAAAATTCGACCGCGTTCTAGCCAATCCGCCTTTTTCTCAGAACTACAGCCGCGCAACGCTAAAGTTCGCCTCCCGTTTCCGCGAATGGTGCCCTGAGACGGGGAAGAAGGCCGATCTGATGTTCGTCCAGCACATGGTGGCGAGCCTCAAGCCTGACGGCCACATGGCCACCATCATGCCTCACGGTGTGCTCTTTCGGGGCGGCAAGGAGAAGTTGATCCGCGAGCTGTTTATCAAGGACGACGTGATTGAAGCCATCATCAGCTTGCCTCCTGGCCTCTTCTATGGAACTGGCATTCCGGCCTGCGTCCTCGTGATGAACAAGAGCAAGCCTGATGCGATGCGCGACAAGGTACTCTTCATCAATGCTGACCGCGAATATGCCGAGGGCAAGAACCAGAACAAGCTCCGTCCCGAGGACATTGAGAAAATTGACTTCGTTTTCACCCAGAAGCGCGAGCTACCGAAGTACAGCCGCCTCGTGGGCAAGGCAGAGATCGTCGAAAAACATGATTACAACCTCAACATCCGCCGCTACGTGGACAATACGCCCGATCCCGAGCCGGAGGATGTGCAGGCCCATCTCATCGGTGGCGTGCCGGAGGCAGAGGTTTTGGCCAGGAGTTCCGACTTTGCCAAGTTCGGCATTGCTTCCGACAGCCTGTTCCGACCAGAACGTCCCAGCTACCTGGCCTTTTTGCCCGCCGTAGCCGCCAAACCCGACATCAAGACCACCTTGGAGACTGATTTCGCGCTGCAGAAAACGCTCAGTTCCCATCGCGACGCGCTCGAAGCATGGTGGGATGTGGCCCGCAACGATTTCGCCCAGCTACGCGACGGCAGGAAAATGCCGGAAGTACGTCTAGAGTTGCTCACTACCATCAAAAGCCAACTTATTCCGCTGAAGGTACTTGATGAGTTTCAGAGCGCCGGGGTCTTCGTGAACTGGTGGAAGCAGATTCGCTACGACCTTAAGACCATCATTTCCACCGGCTGGCATCACACTCTGATTCCTGATGCCTACCTCGTCGCTGCCTACTTTCAGACCGAGGCAGACGCTATTGAGGCTTTGGACGCCAAAATCAGTGAGATTCAGGGTGAGCTGGCCGAGGTGGTGGAAATCGCGCAGGAAGTCGCCGCGTACGAACCTGAAGAGGACGAAACCGTCACTGCCGCCGTCATCAAGAGAGCCTTGAAGGAGCTGATCGACGACCTTAAGGGCAGCAGCGGGGAATCGGCGCAGAAGGAACTCAAGGCTCTGCAAGCACAGGAAAAGGCGCTCGCTGCTTTGGAAAAACGTATTAAGGATACCAAGGCCGAGCTCAAGATTCAGATGGATGAACTGGAACACAAGCTCCAGCTCAAGCGCCTTGGTGGCGACGAGTTCAAAGTGGAAAACAAGCGTCTTCTGTGTCAAGTGGACAGCCAGCTCGCCGCTCTCGACGAGGACAAGAAGGAAGAGAAGAAAAAGATCACCGCCCTGCAAAAAGACAAGGCGGTGCTGCAGGCACGCATAGCCGAGACCGACGCCCTTGTTGCGAGCATAGGCGGCCAACTCACTGAGGCCGAAGCCAAGACACTCATTCTGAAGAAACTGTACGACCTCGCGAATCTGGAACTCAACCGCTATCTCAACGCGGAGAAGCGGCGGCTCGTTCAGGTTATCGAAGCTCTGTGGGATAAATACGCCGTTTCCAACCGCACTCTGGAATCTAAACGAAGCGAAAAGCTCAAAGAGCTCGGAGCGTTTCTCTGCGGGTTGGGGTACACAGGATGACTGCCGTGGAGGGATGGAAATCAAAACCGTTATCGGGATTGCTGTCCCTTATCATCGATTTCAGAGGAAAAACCCCGAAAAAACTTGGCATGGAATGGGGAAACGGTGATATTCCGGCCCTCTCCGCCAGCAATGTCGGAATGGGCAGAATCGATTTCTCCAAAGAATGTTATTTCGGTTCTGAAACCCTCTACCGAAAATGGATGACAAAGGGTGATGCTCGGATGGGGGATGTCGTTCTTACAACTGAGGCACCGCTTGGCAATGTGGCGCAGATACCTGATGGAAGGCGGTACATCCTCAGCCAGAGAACCGTTCTTCTGAGGGCAAATGACGCCGAAGTGTGCAACGACTACCTGAGGCACTATTTGACGTCAGAGTGGTTTCAGAACCTCATGCGACAACAGTCATCTGGAACGACCGCAACAGGTATACAGCGAGCAAAACTGGAAACGCTCCCAGTCAATTTCCCTGTCTCGAAACCAGAACAAGCAATAATAACTGGAATCCTCGCGATGATGGATCGCGCGATTGAGGAGACAGAGGTATTAATTGCCAAGCAGCGGCGCATCAAGACCGGCCTGGTGCAGGAGCTCCTCACCCGCGGCATCGACGAAAATGGCAACCTCCGCTCCGAGCAGGACCATGCCTTCAAAGATTCCCCTCTGGGCCGGATTCCCGCCGAGTGGACGGTGAAGTCATTAGAGGATTGTGTTGAGTTTTGGGATGGCAAACGAGTTCCTCTTAAACAAGAAGATCGTGATGCGATGGAGGGGGACTATCCATACTACGGAGCGTCAGGAATCATCGACTACATCAACAAATATCTTTTTGACGAAGATCTTATCCTCTTAGGCGAGGATGGCGAAAATGTCGTTTCTCGGCACCTACCTCTTGCCTTCCGTGTCCGTGGCAAAATCTGGGTGAACAATCATGCCCACGTTCTCAAGCCGAAAGCTGGCCACGACATAATCTTTCTCACAGAACGCCTAGAGTTCTATGACTACACGTTGTTGGTGTCAGGCTCGGCCCAGCCAAAATTGAATCAACGAAACCTGAGGCGTATGGAATTGCCTATTCCCGGCGGCTCTGAACAGACCCGTATCAGCAAAGTCCTTGCCTCGTTAGAGGAGAATTGGCAGAGTCGAACAGCGGACCTAGCAAAACTTCGAGCACTTAAAACCGCGCTCATGCAAGACCTGCTCACCGGGAAGAAGCGCGTCACGCCTTTGTTGGAACTGGAGCCCGCCCACTAGATCGAGTCTCATCATGGCCATCAACGACAAACTCGCCAAAGATATCAAGCTCGACGAGCGGAACCATGTCGAGAAGCCGTTTCTCGACCAGCTCGCGGGTCTCAATTGGGAAGTTATTGATTGCGATAAACAGCAACAGCCCGTTGATACTTTCCGCGAAAGTTTCACCGAGGTTGTCATGCTGCCGGTATTGCGGCAACAGTTGAAGATCATCAATCCGTGGCTGGAAGACGATCAGGTGGAGGAAGTGGTTAAGCAGCTAACTGCCAGCTTCCCTGGTACAGGCCTAATTCAGAATAATCGCCACGTTTTCCAGCTCCTTCTGGAAAACACCAGCGTGAGTGAGAACCGCAAAACGGGCGATAAGAGCCCCACGGTGCGCTTCGTTGATTTCAAACACCGCGACAACAACCGCTTCATCGCCGTTTGCCAGTTTAAAGTGCGGATTCTCGGTACCGAGCACCATATCGTCCCGGACATCGTGCTATTCCTCAATGGACTGCCGGTTGTCGTGATCGAATGCAAATCACCGAAAGTTAAGGAGCCTATCCCCGAAGCTATCGACCAGGTTCTGCGATACAGCGAGCAGCGGGGCGCGAAAGGTGAGGGGAGTGCTGCGCTTTTCTATTACAACCAGTTCGTAATTACCACCTGCCGCCAGGAAGCCAAGTTCGGTACCATCACCACCCACAACGAAAAGCATTTCTATCGCTGGGCAGACCCATTTCCACGGTCCCTGAACGACTTGGAGCACGGCGGCAGCAGCCCAAACGACCAACAGCGCCTAGTGGCGGGAATGCTGGATCGGGACAACCTTCTCGACATTATCCGTACCTTTACGATGTTCTCGACCAACGACAAGGGCGAAGTCATCAAAATAGTAGGACGTTATCAACAGTTCCGCGCGGTCAAGCTCGCTGTGAAGCGGCTGCTCGAAGGCAACAGTCCTCGCGAGCGAAGTGGCATCGTCTGGCACACGCAAGGTTCCGGCAAATCCCTGACCATGATGTTCATGGTGCGGGAGATGTATCGGCATCCATCTCTTTCAAAGTGGAAGGTCATCTTTGTCACCGACCGGACCCAGCTTGAGGAACAGCTCTCCGAAACCAGCCAGAGCATAGGCTTCTCTGTGAAGATCGCGGACAGTATCAAGAAGCTGAAGGAACTCTTGGCTTCCGACTCGTCGGATCTGGTTATGGCAATGATTCACAAGTTCCGGGAGGTGGACTTGACGGAAACCTTCCCCGAACTGAATCCCAGTCCGCATATCCTGGTGATGACGGATGAGGCGCATCGCTCGCAATACTCCATGCTGGGAGCCAACCTCGACAAAGGCATCCCAAATTCCGCCCGCATCGGCTACACCGGGACACCCATCGACAAGACGGAACGAGTGTTTGGCGACTACATCGATAAATACACCATGCGCCAGTCCATTGAGGACGGCGTGACAGTGGAGATCGTCTACGAAGGCCGTACTCATAATGCCGAGGTATCCGACAAAGCTGGGATGGATGCGAGCTTCCAGGACGTTTTCAGCGATTACAACATTCAGGAGCGCCTGGCGATTCTCGGCTATGGGTCTCGCGATGCCTACCTCGAATCCAAGACCACCATCGAAGCCAAAGCGAAGGATATGGTCGCTCATTACGTGGAGCACGTTTTTCCGAATGGATACAAGGCGCAGATTGTCGCCACCTCGCGCGAGGCCGCCGTGCGGTACAAGGGATACGTGGATACCGCGCTAAGCGACACCGTAGCGGCCCTGGAGAAATCCAACCCTCTGAAACTAGATGTAGAGCGTCTCCGGCGGTTGAAGACCGATGTGATTATCTCCGGCAGCCACAATGACGAAATGCATCTGAAGCCCTACACGGATGGAGCGAAGCACAAGACAACGATCAAAAGCTTCAAGCTGGCCTTTGATAGCGAGGAAGAGGGCATAAACGGGGACATGGGCATCGTTATTGTGAACAACATGCTGCTGACCGGCTTCGATGCCCCGGTGGAGCAGGTGATGTATCTGGACAAAATCATCGTCGCTCACGGTCTCCTCCAGGCAATAGCCCGCGTGAACCGGGTGAGCGGGCCTGCGAAGGACAAAGGCTTTGTCGTTGATTATGTCGGTGTCGGGCACCATCTGAAGAAAGCCCTGGATAACTATGACGAGCGGGAACAGAACGAAGTCATAGATGTACTGAGTTTTCCCGAAGAGGAACTACGTGAACTGCGCGCCAGTCACGCCGCTATCCTGGAATTCCTCAAAAAGCATGGCCTTACGGATCTGACTGACCATGACGCGTTTTTCGATTTGTTTTATGATGAGGACCTCCGCTTCGAGTTCATGAGTCTTTTCAGGACCTTCACGAAGTGCCTGAATGTCGTCTTCCCGTCCAAGGTTGCACTCGACTTCATGGGTAATTACCAGGCCCTCATGGAGATCAATGTTCTTGCCGGCAAGCACTTCCGCGACGAACGCCTGAGTATGAAGGGCATCCCGCCGAAACTGCGCAAGATCACTGACGCCTTCCTTGAATCACGCGGCATCGAGGTGAAAGTCGAGCCTATCTCCATCCTCGACGAGGATTTTCAGAAGGGTGTCAAGAGCCGAATCCGGACGAAGACGAAAGCCGCCGAGATTGAACACGCAATCCGCCACCATCTGGACGTTGATCTCGATGATGACCCGGACCTACAGGCCTCGTTTGCCGAAACCCTGAAGAAGATTTTCGAGGAGTTCCGGGACAACTGGAATAAGATCTATGAGGAGCTCGAAAAACTGCGGCAGCGCATCATCAGCGCTGGCAAAGAGCCCACCTATGGCCTGCACCGCAAGAAGCAAATGCCCATTTTCCGAATGCTGAAGACGGAGGTTTTCGGCAACGCAGAGCTGGATGAAAACGCCATTTCCTCATTGGTGTCGTTGACGCAGCAGCTCTTTAACGAAGTGGAACGTGAACTCAAGTTAACAGGTTTCTGGGAAAGTATCCCTGCCCGCAATAAGCTCAAGGCAGACATCCAAAAAACGGTGCTGCAGCCGGAGTTTTCCAAATTGCCAGGGCTTGTGCAGAATCGCGCGCGCATCATCAGCCGAGTCATGGAGATTGCAGAAAAGAACAACGACACAATCCTTTACGCCCCATGATGGAACTTAACTACCAAATCGTCCGCTCGCCAAAGCGCAAGAAGCTGACCATCACGGTTGAGCGGGATCGGGCTATTGTCGTTCATGCCCCGCAGGAAACTCCTGAAGAAACTGTGCGCCGGATCGTAGATGACAAACGCCAATGGTTACTGGCAAAACTCCACCATCCGCAAAAGTACCAAGAGCGGCCGCATCCGCCGGGTAAGGAAGTGGTGAACGGCGAATCAGTCCCCTACCTCGGACGGAACTACCGGATTGAGATTGCTGAAACAAGAAGCGGGGAGGTCGAATTCTCAAGCTTCTTCATTGTGCCCACGTCGCATCAGGGCAAGCGCCGTGAAGTCCTACGGGATTGGTACATTGCGCGCGCCAAAGAAAAGATTCTTAGCCGCGTGGAACAGCACGCCCGCGATCTCGGAGTAGAATTCGCGGCCGCCAAGATCGTTGACAATCGGTACCGCTGGGGCTCTTGCACCGTCAAGAACAATGTTAATTTCAATTGGAGGCTGATAAAGGCCCCAATGTTCGTCATAGACTATGTCATCGTGCACGAACTCGCTCACCTCATTGAGACCAACCATACATCCCGCTTCTGGAATATTGTCCGCGCAAATGCCCCCACGATGGAGAAGGCCAAAACATGGTTGAAGGACCACGGGCAGGTTCTGGAAGAAGAAGTTTAGGATATTTACACTGACAACCAAGGGTTGATTTGATAGGGATTTTACGGAAACGCCGAGACTCTGGAGCACATAATGCAAGTTCCCGAACAGCAAATTGACGTGACACTGTCTTCGACCAGCGTCAAAATGCTCATCGTTCAACCGTTCCTGGAATTCCAGGCTCCCCTGCAAGAGCCCTTTGCACTACGTCCCGAATGCGCCGCCAGGCTTCTCACTGGTATCGACAATGTCTTCACAGTGGCGCATTCTTGCCACCCAAGTTTTATCGTCTTGCCTGAGTTTTCACTGCCGGGGGTGGCAGGTGTGGAACGAGTGCTACAGTGCGTTTCGTCACCTGATATTCCTCATCCTGTAGTTCTCATCGCCGGAGTGAGTGGACTCTCAAGAGACGACTACGCCCGGCTGTGCCAACTTCAAGGTGTGATTGCCCCTGAAACTCCGATTAGTCCTGCAACTGTACCTCATGCGGAATGGATAAACACCTCCATCACACTAATAAAGGATGATCGCGGTTCGATTTCACTATGGGTTCAGCCAAAAATATCACCGTCATGGCCTGAGACAAACACTCAGCATCAATCGATGTTTCAGGGCTCTATCGTTCGTGTTTTTCGTGCGCGATTCGACAATGGCGTTCCATGCCGATTCTTATCTCTTCTTTGTTTCGATTGGATTGGACGGGAAAATGGTTCGGCCGTTCCAAATACCTTGCTAGGCCTGCTGGATGCTGCCTATCGATCTGCTGGCTCGCAACAGGCTCTGCAGTGGGTTTTCGTTCTTCAACATAATCAACAGCCAAACCATTACACGTTCCTAAACTCGACAAATGAGTTCCTAACACACACCGCAACACATCCGTTTGTTGTCCGCAACGATACGGCCGTAGTGATGGTGTGCACCGCAAGTTCAAAGATTCCGGCGCGTACCGGCCAATACGGATATTCCAGTCTAATTTTTAGTCCCCGCGCCCCATTTGAAATAAAAACCTGTCTTCCAACGTTTGCGACGCAATCATCGCGGCTGAGGGGTAATAATTCTCTCGGGACGTGTAAGGATGTCGTTTTTCGAGAAATGGGCGAGTGCATTCACACAGCGCAGGTGCGCGTTCCTAATTTCATAGTCGCCGATGCGACTGATCGAACTCCAGCCCTTGTGGAGGCAGAAGCATACCCACTATCGGGGACTGCGGTCGATCCGAGGATACCAGGACGGGCCGTTCCCGCAGTCGTTAAGTGGGCAAATGACGAACTCGATAGTACTCCTGATCTATGCGCAGTGTACTTTGTGGGTACCGCCATCGAAGCGAGTCTGAGGACTTCGCAGAGCCGTACAGTCTCCGGCTATCGCAGCTTGCGTTCACAGGACTTGGCTATGCGGATTGACGAAGCTTGCGCCAGTCGCGCAACAAAGTCGCACGGCAATGCTGACCCCGCCGCTGACGTTGACACCGTGTGGGATGACAATGAGCGTCGCGGCCTGCGTCATGTTGTTCAGACGCTCACACTTATCGACGGTGTGGCCACTTTGGATTTTGTCGGATCGCAGCTACATGCGAGATATGACTCAACCGCGGTCGAGATTGCAGCCATCTACGGGTCGACCCATTCCCTCTGCCTGAGCTCTTTCAAGCGCTTAACGGATCGAACGCACTCCCCGATTGTGTTGGTAACTCGTGATGACAACAACGCCCCGCACTTGCCTCGCGAAGCCGAATCATTCGCAGACCCTCGCCAGGGTGGAGGCTTAAGGGTCACCGATTCCCAAACACTCCTTATCGCCGCCCGAAGTAAGACGGTCCCTGAATACACGCAATTCATAACGGAGCTGCTGAATGTCCAGGACAGACGCATCATTTGAAGCTCTGCGTCTAGCGATTCAGTCGCTATGGTCCGCAGACGAGCTACAGAATATCGGCATACGGACAGTTCCACACATGGTGCTGCTCACTTTACCCAACGATATCGCCGCATTTTCCGTATTCAATGGTCATCCTGGTAAGGAGTTCGAGCGGACCTATTCAACTTTCAGGCGCTTGTATCATGAGAATAATCGGGAATGGGATGAAAGAACGCTATCGTTTGTAGTATGCAGGTCTTCGGAAGACGCGGAAGATGATCGCTTCTATGCTTCATTGGAAAACGACCCACTTTTCTGCCGCAAGTACGTAATCCGTGCACATGACGAAATAGCCGCCCAACGCGGTGAACTGCTTCGTCTTCCTTTTCTCCCGTTGCGTACCCCCGATGAAGACGGTTTGCAGCGACCACAATCGGCACAGGACTTCCTGCAGTCAGCGGGGATTTCAGCATCCTTATCAAGGAAATTAATAGAGGCCGGGCATCGCTCCGCTGAACGTATCGCGGTTGATCTTCGCGATGGTGACGAGAAGTTGCCAGAAACACTCACGCAGCCGCGTGCCGGCCGAATGACGCTTACGAGACCGCGTGCCCATTCCCGACTGGTCTCTTTGGCCGTTGAAGGATTTAGAGCCTACAGAGATCTGCAGAAGTTCGACCTCGATGCGTCCGTGGTGGTTCTGTATGGCCCCAATGGCCTTGGGAAAACCTCCCTTTTTGACGCAATCGACTATGCGTCAACCGGCCGAATCGGGCGATTGTGCAGTCGCCAGAAAAGAAGCCAGACAGAGTTTTCGCGAATAGCAACTCACTTGGATAAGACACCGGGAAGCGGAAGCGTAGTCCTAACGGTTCGCGGCGACGTGCTAACCGCGTCTCCAGTTGATCGGAAGCTACAACGTAGTACTGGAAATTGGTCTACGGCTTGGCTCGATGGCGAAGAAGTGGATCGGAAAACAGTTATCAATACACTCGCACAAGCTAACTGGCTTGAGGCAAGCCCGCGTCAGCAGACGCTTGAGAGTCTATTCCGCGCAACACATCTCTTCGGTCAGGACGAACAGGAACTGCTGACTAACTTCCAGAAAGGCTCTGTGATTCCTGAAGCCTTCATTAGTGAAATGCTGGCCCTACAGGACTATTCACAGGGGCTTTCGAAGGTCACTGATGTGCTTGCCCAGCTCACCGGCCAACGCTCTGCGATCAACGAGGAGCTCACACAGCTACGCACCGAAAGCAATACTCTGACCGCGTCGTTGCCAGAGATACCCTCTGCCGATTCCGATATTTCTCCGCTGCCCATTGAAGGAGCTATTGCCGATCTCCGCCAGAAGGTCCTCAGTGCCGGCATTAAGGATGCGCTTCCTTCCGAGTCTTCGAGTCTTGCGACGTTCAGTGAATGGCTGGAGATCATTTCGGCTCGACTAGCTGCAGCGGATGATTACGTCCGGCTTGCACACACCCTGCGAGATGAGTTGCCCGCCTACCAGCGTTTCTTAGAGGAGAGCACGCTGACGCAGAAACAACTTGGGGAAGTCGACCGAGATTTGGAGAACGGTAAGCTGGAGGAGCAAGAGATAACACGTCGACTCGACGTTAATGAGACGACCCTGAACGACGCACAAGCAAGTCGTAGGCAGCGGGAGCAGAAGCGACGAGATCTTCGGGTCGTCTTAGAGATTCAAGCCGAACGTCACGATTTGTCGAAACAAATCGTAGGCCTGCAGACGGAACGAGATCAGCAGGCCCTAGAGCTTTCCCAAGTGGGCTCTCGATTGGTTGCCACGGAATCCGCGCTTTCTACGGCTATGGCCAACCATGCGGAGGCGGAACGAGCGGTCGCGTCGGTCCGATCCGACTTGGCCGACATTCAAAGGCTCTTGGAAGATTTTCCTCAGATCGAGCGGGACACGGCGGTGTTGGTGGACGTAAAGTCTCGCCTCGATATAGCAAATCGCGAACTTCAATCGGTCACGGGACGTGAAATACAAGCGACGAAAGAACTTCAGGACACAACCCGATCTCGTGAAGCTCTTCTTCCCGAATACGAGCGAGCCCTTGCAGAACAGGCCGAATTAGAGAAACTTCTCGACAGCATTCAGATTCACTTGCACGATAAGTCGTGCCCTTTGTGCGGTTCGCAGTTTGATTCTTTGGACGCTTTATCGCAGCGGATTCGCCATCAGCGCAATGCGGTTTCACAGGAAAAAGATGTCACTGTCCGCTACAAATCCTTGGTTGCACAGGAGGCGCGTGAACTCGATTTTCTTCGTATAGCCAAAACAGATGTAACGGCGACGAAGGCGTCTATCAAAGAACTGAGCGGACTACTAAATGCAACAGAACAAAGATTAGCGCACTTCCGCGACCGCCTTAGGGCTTACTCGGATGAGAACCCTGACACCGGATCACTGCGTCAACGAATTGTCACTCGTCAAAAGGATCTCAAAGATCGTAGTGCATCCCTCGCTCAGAAAGCCGAATCGACCTCCAAGGAACTTAAGAACTTGCAGACCTCGCAGGCTCAAGAGGCAACGCGACGGCGCGCAGCAACCGAGCGAATCACTGCGTTGGAGCGAGGAATCAAGGAGTTGACCGACAGGATAAGCGGACTTGCCGCTCGCACGTTGCAGGTTCTTCCTGCCGATCTGGCAGCAGATGTGGACCTTGAGTCCGAGGTCTCTCAGACCGACCGGTCCATCGATGAAGTAATGGCGTCGATTGAGCAATTGCAGATAGCGCGACAAGGTGAACTAGAAAAAAGAGAGACATTCAATGCTCGGAAGCGAAGCCTCTCCGAAAAGCGTGAGGCGCTCCTGTCTAAGTTGGGCGAGCTAAATCAGTCGATTACTGGGTTTCGCAAAAGGCTGCGCAGGCTTGATCTTCAAGACAATGTCAATTTGGAAAGTTTGGATCGAGCAGTCCGACAGGAGGATCGCCGGACAGAAGCAGTCCGTGATGCTTTTGAGAAGGGCCGGGTAATCGTGAATGCGCTGCAGGCTCGCCAGGCAAGGCTTCAGCTCCTGGAAAAGCAGGCGCAGCTGGATGCGATCAGAACGAAGATCGCCAAACTTGAAGGGCAGTTCAGTCACATTGGCAGTGTACTCACAGTGTGTGACTCGATAGAAAAACTCCTGAAGCGGGAACGGCAGAGCGCGATTGAAAGACATATTGCAGCCTACGGCCCGATGATTACGTTGATTCAACAGAGGCTTCGATCGGTATACGGCTTCGGTGGGATTCATCTAGAAGCGCATGGTGGCGAGGCAACGGTTCAAGTCGAATGGAGGAATAAAAGCGTTCAAGTTCCGCCGACGGATTTTTTTAGTGACTCTCAAAGACAGATTCTGATGTTGAGTATTTTTCTTGCCGGTGGGCTCCGGCAGAATTGGTCCGGATTCGCTCCGATGCTTTTGGACGATCCTGTAACGCACTTCGACGACCTCAACGCATACGGGTTTGTTGAATTGGTACGTGGGATCATCTCGACGTCCCCAAATGAATGGCAGTTCATTATTTCCACCTGTGAAGAGAGGCTGTTCGCTCTCATGCAAAAGAAGTTCTCGCGCTTACCCTCTGGGGCAATCTTCTACGAATTCCTCGGAATGAGCGAGCGGGGACCACTAATCGAGCGTAGATGAGCCTCCTATGAGCGAACGGGTAGCAGTATGGTGAAGACGAAACCGGCAAAAAAGAAAACTGCAACAGCAGATGGAGACTGCATCATTCCCCCTGCACTCCCAAAGGGAGAACTGCATAAGCTCCTTTTTAGGCATTCCGAAACCGAGGCCCAAGAGATTAAGGATTATGTCAAGTGGCAGGCACACGGCGAGGAGAAGGTGCTCCATCTTGAGAAGGTAGCTAGTGAGCGGATTTTCGGGCGCCAGCACGATGTGTGGGATGTCCATACGGACAAGGAACGCTGGTGGGTTGTGACTGGTCCCACGAACCTTTACTCCCAGACGTTGATGCCTAGTCTGGACTATACCCTGTCTTTTCACATTGGGTTGATGGCGCGCGTTGCCGCGCACCGTGGACCTGAAGGTTCCGAGGCCGAACAAGAGTTCTTGCGCGTCACTAACCGAAAAATGGTTCAAGCAAGCGAGGCATTTGATCAAGCTGACGAAGCGGAAGAGTTTCAGGCGGTTGGCATGCGGTGTAGGGAATGCCTCCTCGCACTAGTTCAGGAATTAACCGATGGCAGTGACCTAGCGGAAGGAGGCGATCTGCCGAAAGCGGCAGATTTTGTTGCCTGGGTTGACAGAATTGCTAACGTCCTGGCTCCGGGTGGGTCCGCAGAATACGTTCGCGGCTATTTGAAAGCCACGGCCGAGCGTGCCTGGCGGCTCGTCAGTTGGCTGACTCATGCGAACAATGCCACAAGACACGACGCCGACCTTGCCTTGGGTGCAACGTCACATGTCATCAACAACTACGCATCATGGGTTTTGAGGAAGAAAGTCGCAGCCCCAGAGCGGTGTGGCCGGTGCAAGTCATACCGTATCACGGTAGACTGGCGGCCTGATCTCGGACCTACTGGTATTTATGTCAGCCGCTGCGAAGCGTGTGGTGCCGAGAGGTTGCCTGTTGCGCGGCGGCGTAGAAACAAATCCATTCCGGCTCCGCAAACGAACGGTCAGTAGCACTCCAAGTTGCCGCCGTGCATCACCCTGACACAATTTATCCCCATCATCTGGGACGCCCCTTGGCACCCTCCTCAGTACGTGATAATCCGGTTTCCCGCGCATGGAATACCACTAGCTGCGACCCCTGTGAGTGAAATCACGATCCAGAAGGCCGACAACTAAATCCCCGGCCAGTTTTCTGACGCGAAATACTCAAAAATCGCGTGTGCCGTAACCAGCGCAAAGCGCGCATCATGACGGGAAATCGGCGCTGAGGTATCCGGCGTGGGGCTGGGTTCGTGCGGTCCGAGGTGGAGATACGAGCAGAAGTAGTGAAATGTGTCGCGGAGCTTCTCGCGCACTTTCGGATGCGTATTGACGAGCATCTTCTCAAACGTGGTCTTGTCGGCTTGCTGCGCTGAATAGCTCTCCGCGATGGCAGCAAAGGCGGACCGCAGTTCGGTGAGCACATGGGGATAGTCTCCCGTTCGGTAAAACTGCTCGGCCTGCGCCAGGCGAGCCATTCCTAAGACGACTTCCTTCCTCCCATTGGAAGGAGAATTTATTTCCAAGAGTCTGAGATCAGAGACTTTCCATACATTCAGCGCCCGATCGATCCAGTGCGACCGTGGCACCTGCAACTGAATCGATATGTCCTGCAAGCGCTCAAATTCACTGTTTCCCTCCAGCGCGACCAGGCCTGTCAGCGTAAATTTGAGATGCAGATCCTTTCCGTCCCGGAGTTCTTCGATGTGTTTTACCTGCCTGATGTCGAGCGGCACGACCACGCTTAGCACACGATCATAGGAATTCGTGTTTGATCCCTCCGCCAATGGCGGAGCCTCAAAACTTGCCAGGTCCGTATTCTCATTGCCGACCGCAAGCTTTCCAGCCAGCCGCAAGAGCGTGTAATTCACGACGGTCTGAAGCTGGGCCGGAAGAAGCTGGAGCTTTAGTTGCAACATCAGTGTGGGAAACGTCGCGCTCCCCGTGCCGAAAATCTCCGTAGGCTCCAGTCGAACCCGCAGCACTCCTCGACTCTTGACATTGAAATACGCCTCTGCCATGCGTCACCTTTTCGTTCGGTCTTTGAGGCTACAATGATAGCCCAAGACGTGGGAATTTCGGCTTGCCCGAACGGGCTCGATCTGATTCACTAAAGAACAGTTGATAACTCCATATGATGCCCTTCGTTTTACTTGGCCGAAAGAAGCTTCCACCCGAGAGCGCGCCCTCACTCGAACACGAATACGACCGCCACCGGCAACTCTGGATCGAAAAGATTTCAGGAGAGCCTTTGGTTTCGCGGATGCATGGCCATGCGCAACCGACACAGTTCGGGGAGACCTCGATAACGGAAACACGCGAGGGCGTGGACCAGTCCGAGGGGACTTCCTTGCAGGCGTCTGAATTTGGAGAAACTACGCTGACCAAGACCCATGAAGGCGCGGATCAGTCAGAAGGTATTTTCCACGCATCTCAATTTGGCGAGACTACTCACACGGCAACACGGGAGGGGGCGGACCAGACAGAGAGTGCTGTCTTCCAGGCGTCTGATTTCGGCGAAACGGTTAGCACGAGGACACGGGAAGGCACGGATCAGACCGAAGGGATCACGTTTCGCGCATCCCAGTTCGGCGAGACCAGCAATACCAAGACGCGGGAAGGCGCAGATCAGACTGAAGGAGTTACAACTCAGGCGTTCAATGCTCCTCATTCTCACTTCTGACAAGGACCTTACCGCCGATTTCCTCATAGTCGAGCTGATCAAGCGCCACCTGCCTTATTTTCGATTGAACGCAGAGGAGTTGACGACCGCGGAATTCACCTTTTCTCTCACCGAGAACGGGATTAGGCGCGGGATCTCTGTGGGCTCCCGAACGGTGGATCTCGACGAAATAACAGCGGTTTGGTATCGCCGGGTAATCCAACCCGGTTTCATCGCCGCGCTCCCGCTTGGCGAGAGAACCTTTGTTGCCGGTGAGATGCGTCATCTCGCGACGGGCCTTGTTCTGAATCCCGACGTTACCTGGGTTAACCCCATAGACCGAGTCTATGTTGCGGAACATAAGCTGTATCAACTCCAAATCGCCCGGCAATTGGGCTTTCGCGTACCCCGCACGCTCGTGAGCAGCGATCCCGTCGAGCTACGGAAATTTTCAGAGGAGAATGCGGCAGGAACAATCTGTAAGCCGATCTTTCATGGAATGTTTGTCGATGAAACATCGTCATATTCCGTATACACTCGCCGCGTGACCCCAGAGTCCATCGACGCGGAGAGTGTCAAAAGCTGCCCTGTCTTACTCCAGGAAGAAATCCCAAGGAGCGGAGATGTTCGCGCGACTTTTATTGGTTCAAAGTGCTTCGTGGCAGAGATCAAAGGGGATTCTTCTCTGGTCGATTGGCGAGACCCCGCTGTCTCGGTACGCTATTCGGAGTCCACTTTGGGGTCCGAGGTGCAGACAATGTGTATAGCAATGCTGGAAAAGCTCGGATTGAAGTATGGCGCGTTTGATTTTGTAAGAACGCCTGACGGTGAGTTGGTTTTCCTGGAGATCAACCCCACGGGCGAGTGGGCATGGCTTGAGGACCGCCTTGGGTTTCCAATGCGAGACGCGTTCATCCACCTCTTTTTTGGGGCCTGCGCATGAATTCTCAATTTATTGCTAAGCCGCCGCAGCCCGTGCGATGGGGTTCCCTTACGAAGCATCTCGTGCGGATGTTCCGCCGTATCGGGTTCATCGTCTGGCAGATCGTAGTTCCATTCAACTCCCGGCCTGAAGAAATCGAGCCTTTTCCAGAACTCGACCCGTCATTCAGCGCTGATGAGAAGCACGTAGAACAATGCCAATGGATATTTGATCAGGCTGAGGAGAGGCGCGGTCATCTCGAAGAGAAGGCGCAATCGACCTTCGGCTTGATGGTATTTCTGGTTCCCCTTCTTGCGTCGCTTTTCGTCTTCATCATAAGCAGAGGTACTACTTCGCGCACGCTGACTTTTACCCTGATTTTGGTGGGCATCTCGGGTGTCTGCTTGCTCCTGGGTTTCATTTCGGCGGTCCGCGCAGTCGCTGTCAAAGAAAGTGAGACGCTTTTCCTGAGTTCGGTTCTGACCGACGACGGACAATTCCGAAAATATAGCGATGCCTTCCGTGCGCGCGGCCTTCTTTATTGTGCGTCAATGAATACGGCGACAAACGATCACATCGCTCAGTTTGTGAAAGGGGCACATATACTGACCGCCGCCGCCGTGCTGGTCTTACTCGCCGCAGCGCTGCCGACAAGTCTCGTGTTCCTGCGTCTTCCGTCGTCACCAATCCAAGCACAGATCGTCGGCCCCGTGAATCTATCTTCCCCTGAGCTGTCCGCACTTCGCGGCGATGTTACGAATCTCAGGAATGATATCCAGAAGCTCTCGAACAGCAAAGTTTCGGAAGATGGGTTCAGGCGGCTGGAGGAGAAAGTTATGCAGCTCGACGCGAAGGTGAGCGAATTGCAAAGAGCGAAGGACTCCAGTTCCACGAAGCCCAAGAAACCAGCTCAGGAGCGAGGGTCTCCAAATCGTTAATCATGAGATATGGTCACTCCACCCCTAGCGCCCCAGAGTGTCGCCTGACTGCTCAAGCTCCGCGAGGAGGAACCTAGACATCTGCGTTCGCCGTATTTTCTTGTATTTCTGATGGTGTTCCAGCGCGCGATGATCCGGTCTATGACGAGCTAAGACAGATGGACCGGCCCCGCTCGGATTGCATCACGGAGCACCTGGCACCGTGAAATATGCTACAACCGCAAGAATCACAGCCGCTGCAATGCCACCGATCACAACCGGGGATTCGCGGCTCCATTCTCGATGGTCGTTCCGGAGTGCATTCTTAAGTATCCCGTAGTGAATCAGCTCTGCCCAGAAATATGCGGCGATCAAGATGAGCGTGCCCACCAATCCGCCAACGACCAGGTTGGGTTGTGTCCTAATCCAAACGCATCCCGCAAGCGCCAGGAGCGGCAGCAAGAATCCGAAGACCGTAGCAGAAAGAGTGCCAAGAATCAGCAGAAGGAAGGCACCACTGAAATGTGTAAGACCTATGTAAACGTCCTTGCTTTCTCCCGATTGGAAGTCAGCTACGGGCTGGCGATAATAGCTTGCTTCTCGTTGTATCCTGAAAGTAAGGAATGTTCCGCAGAAGCCGCAGAGTATGGCACCCGCACCAACAATGGATTCAAAGAACGACATATTCGGCATATTCGATATCTCCTATCACCGTTTTTCGGCTCCTGTCCGCACTTCGAGGGGTGATCGCAGAGGATGTTAGAAATCGTACGCTGCGATGAATAACACATTGATAGGACCGTTTACTTATTAAATCTTCTGGGGTTGCATCTTGTGTGTCATGAAACTCGACTTCAGGTTTGCTTGCCCCTTGGCTGTTCGCCATTCAAATCCTCACCTTCTCGTACTCGTCGAGCGCCGTCTCATCGTTCCGGCGGTCGTAGAGCTTCGTCGTGCGCGGTGAGGAGTGGGCGGCCATAGATTGCGCGTGCTCCAGTGTGCCGTCGCTCTTGAGGTAATCGGTGATGCCGGTTGCGCGCATCGAATGATTGCCGATACGCGTTTTGATGCCCGCCTGGCGGGCACGCCGCTGAATCATCCGGTAGCCGTCCTGCTGCGTCATGCGGTGCGGCCTGCCGGTGAAGCGTCCGGTGGTGCGAAACAGCGGGCCGTCCTTATCGTTTCCGATGCCCGCCGCCGCGATGTACGCGTCGAGATACGCTTCCAGCTTGGGCACGCATGGTGCCTCGTGCTCCTTGCCTCCTTTTTCGTGCAGGCGCACCCATCCGCGCCGTCCCTGGCTGAAGTAATCCCCGACTTTCATCTGGAGCACCGCGCCGACGCGGGCGAAAGTGTAGATCATAATGCCGATGAGCGCACGGTCGCGCAGGCCTGTGAGCGTGCTTGTATCGATGCAAGAGAGCAGGGTGCGCGCTTCTTCGCGGTTCAGCACCGGCGTGCGGCCCTTGGTGACAACATGTTTAGGTCCACGCACCGCGTGCGCTGGATTCACGTCGATGATCTGGCCGACGACGAGCCAGTCAAAGAGCATGCGTATTGCGGCCAGGTGCTGCTTTATTGTCGGTTTGGCAAAGCCCTCGCGGAGGCTCTCCACATAGCCCGCGACATGCACAGGCTTCACGTGTGCCAGATCGTGCACGCCGCGCTCGGCGCAAAATTCCGAAAACTTGCAGACGGCGTTGTAGTAAGCCCGCCGCGTGTGCCTGTTGCGAATATTCGCGGTGAAGAAATCCCAGAACCGCTCAGCCGCTCTCGCCTCTTTGAGGAACAGGGCAGGGGGACTGCCGTCTCCGGCCGCAAGGTCCGAAGGCGCGTTGAATTCAACGAGTGCGGTGCCTTCTGTCATTTCATTATCCGCACTATTTCAGAGAGCAGCACATCGAGTTGCTGACCACAATTCACTTGCTGCGCAGTCGGCAGCGTTTCGCTCTTGCGGATTGGCATATGCAGGTGTGCGTCAGCGACCTTGCGCGCCGCGCTCTCCAGGTGTTGCATGGTTTCCTTGAACGATTTGCCACCGCCCGCATAGTTGTTGGCCACTTCGCTGAACGTCTTAAATCCAAACACGGGGGGTACATGATTGAGCAGACCGCGTGTGATCATTGCCGTGGCGAAATAACACTCTTCCTGAAATGCGATGTTCATCTCCTCGCACAGGCGGATGAGTTTACGGAAGTCGAAATCGTCCGACTTAGTCGCGCGTAACTCGTCCAGGCGGCTTTCCGAAATCAGCGTCATGTAGCCTGGCTTGGCCGGAGTTTTTGGCGGCTTATTTTCCTTCCGCCGCACCCACTCCATGGCTGCTTCGCGGTTTTCCGGCGGGCCGCCCACAAAGCGGGTTCCCCCGTTCATCAGGTCGTGCTTGACCACGTCCACGCCCAGTTTCTCCCACTGTTCCTCGCGCGAGTATCGTTGCAGGAGCTTCTCTCCGCCTCGGGAGATCTTGAACCACTCTCCACTGGGTTGCTCAGGGTTGCGAATGAGAATTCCCTCGCGCTCAAGCCAGTTCCAGGCTTCCATCATCGCCTGCGTCACTTCCGGCTGGCGGGCTCCGTATTCTGGCTCCTTTGGCAACGGCCCGAGTCCCACGCTCCGGTTTTCAAGCATGGCCTGGAAATATCCACGATTCAGTCCACCGTGCTGGCAGACCGTGTTCAGCCCTTCATAACTTTTCAGGTGCACCAGGAGAATTTTGCCGAGCGACGGCAAATCCTCCTGCAGCAGGTCATCTGCAGTCGAGAAAAATGATTTCAGAGGTCGTAGTGCCATAAGCGTGTGATAACGTCCTTTATCACACGCTACCAGAACAGGCGACGAGATTGTATGCTGGGGTTGTTTTTGGCAAAGTAGTGACGTAGAAATGCAACAATTCCACAGTTGCGGCTTCGTTGCTATTTTTCTGTGGAGATTCGACGAAATTGCAGGAAGAACAGATGCGCGAATTTCCGTCTTGCCGAGATTACCGCCATTTCGCGAGGAGCGTCGCGTCCCGCGCCCGCTACGTGTTTGAGCCTCACGTCGAAGACTTTCTCCAGACCGTGGTTGAGACGGGCGCCAGCCGCATTGACACATTGGAAGCGGGAAGCTTTCTATACCGCGCTCAACTCGGGTACGAATTGGAATGGCAACCGGTGGACCCAAATGATCCCGATGGCGAAAAGTTCGATGTACCGGGGGCTTTCAGTCCGGCGCGCATGAAGCCCCTCAAAGACTCCGCTCGTGAAGGGCGTGTCAACCCTAAGGGTATCCCTTGCCTTTACCTTGCCGATGATGCCGATACCGCGATGGCCGAGACACGCCCTTGGATTGGGCTTTACGTTTCTCTCGCACAATTCAAAATCAGGGCGTCGTTGAAGATCATGAACCTGCCTGAACCGAAGCGCTATTTTGGTCATTTCGTCGTGTCACCCCCGCACTTTCGCGAGCCGGAAGCATCGGAACGTCAGCAAGCAGTGTGGGGAGAGATCGCCTTTGCCTTTTCTGAACCGGTAACGACCTCCGACGTGACGGCTGATTACGCACCCACACAGGTGCTGGCCGAATCATTCCGGAAGGCTGGTTGCGACGGAATACGCTACAAGAGTCGCCTCGGAAAAGGCTATTCGTTCGCACTCTTTGATCTGGACAGCGCCGATCTTGTCAATTGCGCGATTTTCGAGACCAAAGCCGTCACCTTTGAGTTTCACCAAGCCGGCAATCGGTATTTCATCAAGGAGCACTACCCGGAACTCGCAGGATAGCTTCGCGCGCAAAGCGCGTGGCATCAGCGCCTCAAAGCCGCCCATAACCTCTTTTATGGGTCGTAATCCATCAGCATTACATTCGTCGAACCTGCCGTTGCATCCTTGATTTGTTTGGCTAGAGTGATCGAATGGTTAATGATCTGCCAGCCCATCTCCTGCCGTGGCGAACCGCTTTGAATATCTGGTGGACGTTCCTCTGGATGGGGTTTCTCGTACTCTTTGCTTGGCACAACGGCGGGCCTTCGCTAATAGCCTTACTGGGTCTCAAGAAAGGTGGCGTCTTCGCTTGGTTGGTCGACTTCGTTTTGAACCAGGCGTTTGACTTGGCTATTGTGAAGTATGCGATAGGACGACACTGGGGGCGCCTGCGGGAGGTGATGTATCCACGAACAATAGATTTCTATTCAGTAGCTCCAACTCCCCCTTCCCAAACAGCCTTAAAGTTGGACAACATTCGGTCCTTGCCTTTGCCAATAAGCATAAGGGTCTGGTGGAGCTTCTTCTGGCGCTATAATTCGTTCCTGACGTGTTCCCTGATCATCGGTTATTTGCTGGGCTATCCGCCCTACCTCGATGAGCCCGTACATTCCATCAACAAAGTAGCATTCCCGTTCTATGTGTTGACTTTAATACCCTGCTCCATTTTGTCGCTGAAGTGGGCCCTGGAGAGTCGCTGGAATTTGCTTCTCGCGGCAATGCGCGCTGAAGCTCCTTCTGGCCGATAACAGAATTTATCAGAAACATCAAACCGGAAGGGGAGACACGGGAAAAATCCTGCAACCTCCATTTATATGGGCATAAACTCGCGATGCTCCCCGAATCGTAACTATCCGCGTAGTAATTTCCTACATCCGCGTTTGTCGTTACTGGATGGTGACCAGCTCGGCGAGCTTGGCCGCGACGTCGGCCATCGGCATTTCTGCAGTGTCCAGGCCGTTTCGCGACGCGAGCATGGGGCTGACTTCGCGGAGGGCTTCGTACGTCGTGTTATGTACGACGGGAACGAGCTGGTCACGCGCTAGGAGTACCGAAAGCTCCTTGTCTGCGACGCCCGCTGCTGGGAGGCGCTTCAGCAGCGCAGGGGTCACCAGCACGATCCCGATCCGTGACTTCGCTAAGCCCTTGTCGATAGCGCGGAGAAACGGCTCGCCGAGGCCAATGTCATTCTCGCTGAACCAGACCGAGACACCGCTTACCACGAGCAGATCGTACAGTTCCTTGGCGACCCCCTGCCGGTCGTCCCATGCGTGGCACAGAAAGATATGCCGAAGATCCGGCAGAGACGCTCGCTTCTCGACAGTGTCGCGGATTGGCGTGAGCGCCCGCACTTCCTCAGGCGTGTAAAACTGAGACGAACCGGCTCCCGACCAGCGCGGCTTTGTGCTGCGGTTGGACCCACCGCTACTCCGGCCGCCCCCGCCGCTCCCCGACGGGGAGTAGTAGGACGGGGACGAGTACGACGGGGACGAGTACGACCCGTAGCCGCTGTAGCGGCCATAGCGACCACCGCACGCAGGGCAGTCCGCCGCAGCGCTCGCTGTGCGATGGCCTCTTACTGGTGCTGTGCATCTAGCCATGTGGACGATGATACTGGTTACCATCGCCGCTCTCAATCGCTAGCGCAAAAATTGTGCAGGCCGACAGCAGCCTCAGTGTACGGCCCTTTAGTCCTGAGAAGTAGGCATGGGGCGAGTTTAGACGGACGGGTAGGATTTTATGCATTCCCTGCTCCGGCAACGATCTCAATTTAACCGCAGTGTCGGGCGCACATCTCCTCGCCGTCTTTAATCGCGATAATGTATTTTATCGAGTTAGAAGTCAACGCCGTTGTCGGCACTATCAGCATCGGCAGTTTCCCACAGGCATTCGGAAAGCTTTTCCAATAACTATCTCGTGTCGGCGGGGCACAACAGGGGCTTCGGCCCCTCTTTTTTTTGGACGCGGGGCCTATATTTTGTTGGTCAGTTTTGAACCCTCGCCAACCTGTGCCGCAAGTGGTCTATGGGCTTTTCTACAAACTGAACGAGAATTATTGACAGGAGCAAGCTAAAAGCCAGCACAAATATCTCGATATATCCTTTTGCCTGGTCTGCTGGGTGGCCCCAGCATCTTCCAGTCAGAAATTCCAGCACAAAAAGGTGGCTAATGTAGATGGGATAGGACAATTCCCCCACGTAGCGGTCAAAGGCAAACGTGCGGCTGAAATTAAAGGCAAAAGGGAGGGCCAGCACCGTCATCAGGAGAATGAGCCAATACCCCACAGGAGCGCCAAGAGGGGCTTTTCCCCACGACAAAAAGGGCGCGTATGTGCTGGCAAAATTCAAGTCACAAGTCATGTAAACCCAGCAAACACCCACCACAGTAAGAGTGGACAGCAGAAATAATGTTTCTTCTCCCCCGCCCAGTAATTGCAATCCCCGGACAAACCGCCCCGATGCAAAAAAGTACAAGTATGCTCTGTAGGCGAGCGCCCCAAGAAGAAAGACCGCTAATTCGGTAGGAAAAAATCCATAGACAAGCTCAGGACGAGAAGCAAACGAATAGCCTAGTGCAGACCGCAGCCCAACCAACACAGCGGCGGTCATCACTAACCAAAGTGTCGAGCGCAGCAGCAGAAAAGGTGCGAGCAAGTAAAAATACAACTCGATTGCTAAAGTCCAGCTTTGCCCCATTGCGGTCATCTGCTCTGCCCCGCCGTGTTGATATATTGCGGCCCGCGCCGTTCCGTCTGCAGGCAGCACCACAAACTGCCCGCTGGCGTCGCTGAAATAAAAGAACCGGAGTACGTCTTGGCCGATGATGAAAACATTGTTGATTATCCAGATCAGCCCCGCTCCCCATTTCCGATGCTGTGCGTAATAGGGAAAGCTATCGGTGATGAGGAATACCGTCAGCAGCAGAAAAAAAAGGTAGAGAGGGTAGATGCGGAGTATGCGACTTATGTAGAAGCGCGTGCGCCATCGTTCCTGACCTTGATACTTTGACCAAATCACCATCTGTATGAGGAAACCCGACACAGCATAGAAGCACTGCACGGCAAGCGTGGGAAAGAGAAAACGGGGTAGGATGCCTTCCGGGCAATGCCAAAGCAGGACGGCAACGGCAAGCAGGAAGCGCATAAAACCCATGTCGTTCAAGACCTAATTCAGTGTTTTGTTCTTTCACCCCCACGACACGCCCGATCCCCTTGGTTGTTGATCGCGGGGCGGAAGCCTGCGCCCCTTTTACGATGCAAGGGTAAAGTAGAACTCTCTCGGTGTATCGAATAGGTTTTCCGGCTTTTGCTCATACACGGTTTGGCTGTTTAGCCAACCCTCGTCCTCTTGCTTTGCACCGGGGAGATAGGCATTTCCCCAGCCTAAAACGCTGCGGCAATATTCGAGTGCTTCCGTCCTCGTCATCGCCCAAGGCCGCCCCCCATGTGATTCTGTGTCCGTTGCTGCCATACCCCCCCGCTGTTAATTTCCGGGCGTACTCTATCGAAACCCGCCTCGGTATGAAAGCGAAAAATCTGACCTCTGACCCTCCCTGCTCACCGGCATCGTTTTCATTTCCAGCGTCTTCCACACTCGCCGCCTGACTTGCTACTCCAGCGCCGGCCGCTGTGAGAACAGAAACCCCGCAGGCCCGTTTCGCTCCTGCCGCTCTTTCATAATCCAACGCTGCAGGGCCTTCCCTTCCACGCGGTGAACCTTTCCGTCCACCACGACCTCGAATACCGAATCTATCGTTGGTTTTGGGATTCCGCTGCGGGGATTTGCCTTGGCATGGGTGACGAAAAGATGAGCTGCGTCGAAGGTGCTGGAGGCGCATACGTCCACACTATGTCGCCGGCCGCCAACCTCAATCATCGTGACGGTGGCCCATCGATTTCCCACGGTGGGCAGTATATTTCATGGGCGAAGAAAACGCGAATATCACAAGATTCAAGCCTCTGGACTTGCCCTGAACGCGAGCGCAGGCGCACCCGCAGGAATGGATTGATAATCTGGCGGAGTCCCCCTCTGATTGGCCGTTTCCGCCAGACCCGCCGGACACACACGGCGCTTGCGCAGCTCGTAATAGACGAGCCTGATCAGCGCAAGTATCGGCACGCTTAGGAATATACCCCCTACCCCTCCGAGTTCGCCACCCGCAAAAACCCCGAACAACACGAGCAGCGGATGCAGCTTCACGCCCTGCCTCATCAGGTGCGGGGACAGCACGTAGTCCTGGAAGAGCCGATAGACGCCGAGGAATACCACGACCCAGAAAAGATGTGGGTACTTATTGAACTCGCACGCGCCCAGGATGACGACAGCGCTTGTGGCCGGCCCCACGAGCGGTACGAATTCCAGCGGAGATGCGACGAGCGCCAGCAGAATGGCATAGGGCACGTGCATAAGCCTGAGGCCTATCGTGAAAGAAACAAGCGTCGCCAGGCACAGAAACAGCAGCGCGCGCATGTACTGGAGAATCAGCGTATGCGCGTCCCGCAGAACGCTTTCCACCGCCCGCCGCCTGTCGCAGGCGGCTCCCGCATCCTCACCGCCGAACAACATCTCCATGAGGCTGTCGCGTATCCATCGCCCATCCTTGAGGAGGAAAAAACTCAGGATAGGCACGATGAAGAAATTCGTGAGATCCCGCACGGCGGCGCGCAGTCCCTTGCCCAGTTGCGGCATCATGTTCAGAACCTGACTTAACGAGGAATTGTCCACTATCTCCCTGCCCACGGGGATGCCGAGCGGACTCCATTCAGTAAGGTGTTGCCTGAACTCGGGACTCTTCACCTGCATGGCGAGCTGCGCTGCCTCGCTTTTTACCTGATGCCTGACGCTCACGCCGAAGACGGTGAGCAACCCGAAGATAAGCAGGAACGGAAAGGCAACCGCAGGCGTGCGAGTCTTGAATGAAAACCTTCGATCAATCGCGTCAATCAGCGGGTAGAGCAGATACGCGAACATCAATGCGATGACGAATACGAGCAGTGTCTTGCGGATGAGATAGACCGCAAAAAGAAGAAGCACAACCACCGCGTATGTCCATGCGGCGCGCGCGGCCTTGGGGTCAATGCCGAGCATTTTGGCTTCTCCCGATTCGCATCTGTATTCCCGCCCCCCGTGCTTCTACCTTGCCCCGTAACGCACAGCGAGTGCGTTTACTTCATCCTGGGTTCGCTTAACCTCAACGTCTTTTTCCTTAACCTGGTCGTACCACGCGTTGATTTCATTTGTTCCACCACTCACGTCCCCGGTCATGAGCCCCAGGAAAAACCCATCGACAAAGGCTTCCGTCTGCGTTGCTGGAATATGCGGGTGTGCGAGGATGGCATCGGCCTCGTCTGACCACGCCGTGATATTGCGGTAGTAGCTTTCCGCAAAGTCGCGCGGGCAGGAATGCGTGTCGATTCGCCGGGCTGCCGTGACGTAATCCTTGATGAAGGCTCCCGCCTTGTCCAAGTCGTCGTCGCTATGTATCTTGAGTCCCTTGCTTGCCGCAGTCATCGCGGCGGCAAGGTCACTGTCCTGCTGTCTCACCGCCTGTATCGCCGCGAAATCGGAGGCTTGAGATGAGCCTTTGCCCCCCGCCGCGATAATCAGCCCCAGCATGATGATGAGCGCGAAGAATCCCGCTCCTGCCCACAGGAGAACCTTCAGCGGCGACCGGCGAGGCACCTGTACGGGGACCGTAGCCGCAGGGAATGGTAAAGATGGAGAGGCAACAGGTACGCCACACTTGCCGCAGAAGGAAGCCTCTTCTGCGATTGCAGAGCCGCACTTTTGGCAGAACGCCACGATGGCACCCCCGGCTGCTGGCTGGCATTTACGACCCCGAACCCCCGGCCTGGCAGCGTGATCGCATCATTCCACAGATTGATTATCATAATCAAGTATTTATTGTTAATAATCAGTTTCTTGGGGCTCAGGATGCGCCCGTGTTACGGTGCGCTCTTGAAGCTCACGAATGGAAGGCAGTTAAGGGCAGCCCGTGTTTTGCTTGGATGGGACCAGGCGAAGCTTGCAAAAGCCGCCCGCGTCTCCATCGGCACTATCCGCCGGATGGAATCCTTTGACGGCACCATCAACTCGCAGACCGGGACGCTGTATAAGGTTCAGGTTGCCCTTGAACGTGGTGGAATTGAATTCCTCGATGACGACCGCCCCGGCGTGCGGCTTCGCGCATCAATCAAGCGCGAACCTTGATACCGAAATCCTTGCTTCGACGAAGCAACCCCGCGCTAACAAAAAAGCGCCGTAGGGGTTGCGGGAGTCGCGTTAGGGCGCGATGGTCATGCACGTTTCAGAAACTCGCGGTCGTCATAGTGGCGAACCTGCCTGCACCGTAGCAGCTTGCTCTCAATCAGCAGTATTTGCTCGTTGGGCGGCAGGCCCAATAGTTCATCGGCGGAGATTCCCCCTACGACATTTGCAAGATCCTGCGCCATCCGGTAATTCCGGATTCCGAAGATTTGGATTATGCCCGCGTTATCTAGGAGCGTATTCGCCTGTGAGCCATAAATCTGCAGCTGCGCGGCGTTCTGCCAGAACGACCACACCGTAAGCCCCCCGGCCCGCAGAAGCGTTGTCGCCATCAGGAGCGCCTCCAGCCGCCCGAGATTTCCGATTTCATCGCAAAGCAGGAGTGTGCGTTCTTTAGGCGGTTTCTTGCGCTGTGTCAGTAGCAGTATCAACCCGGAGAGCCACAGACGAAGCAACGGACGATAGGCACTGAGACGAGAAGGCGGCACGATGATGTAAAGGCTCATCGGCTTTCCTGCAAGGAAGCCGTCAATATCCATCGTAGTGGTATCAGTTAATCGGCGTACAAGGTCGCTGTCGAACAGCCTTAAATGCGATTGCACCGTTCCAAGAACGCTCGGGCGCGTGTTCTGGTCGGGCAGCTGCAGGAAAGAGGCGAACGCGGCCTTTGCGGCACGGTTCAGCACTTCCTTCTTGTCCAGCATCACGGCCAGCCGGTACGTGACATCATCATCGGTAAAGAGGTCGAACAAGCTGCTCACCCTCCGCTCTTCAGGCGGGCGGTCAGCAAGCAGCCAGGCAGTTGCACCGCCGACCATAGACTCCGACCAATCGGACCAAAATCTGTCCCGCTCATCCACGCCACGCTCAATGAGTTCCGCTGCAAAGCTGCGTCCCGTTGCAGCCGGGTCGGTCCCGCAGCGGGCAGCCAGATCGAGAGGATTAAGTGAACCGCTGTCGCTGCCGTCCCGGAGGTCAATCACATATACATCCTGGCCTATGTCGCGCCGTGCCTGCGCGGTCGCAGCGTAAACCTCGCCTTTCATATCAAGCACGATGAGTTGTCCCGGCCAGGTGAGTGAATTCGTAATTACGGGACCGCTGGTCTTTCCTGTCCCTGTCGGCGCAAATGTGATGAGATGACCGTCGCCCGAATAGGTCACCAGCTCTCCCGCTTTATCGTTACCTCGCGCAGCAAAACCCATGGTGCGGGCCGCAGCGACACTGCGCCCGAGAATAAGTTTGGACATCGCAACCTCTTTACGGATTTGTTCCGGGCCCTGGATTTTTCTTGCGGAGGAACCTGCGGGACAAAAATCGGATCGAAGAGTTTAGATCGGACTGCCTGATCTCAGCCACATTTATTTTTCCAATTCACGAGAAATTAAAAGCCATAGACTGACAAAAATTGTCACTCCACCTGGCTCACCCTTCTGCACCCCTGCCCTCTCGCTTTATGACGGCGACGCTGGCGTGCGGCGCTCGCGCGTCAATGACGAATTTTCCCCTGACCCCAAGGAGAAAATTGGGGTCATTCCTCGCGAAACAAAATTCTATGACCCGCTCGGCTTACCGCACGCCTTGACATCGCCGTAAGCGAGGTCGCAGGGGCGGTCTTGCGAAAACCGAAAGGAAAAAAACTATGAGCGATATCGACACGATCATGGAGCAATACCAAAACCGTGCGAAGGCCCTCACCGAAGCGAACACTTTGAATAAAGTTGCCGTCTTCGATGCCCTCGCGAACGCCGGGATTACCAGCGTGACAGTCACATTCAATGGCGGGGGCGATAGCGGCCAGATTGAGGACATCAGGGCGGACGCAGGCGACAAGGCCGTCGCACTGCCGGAAATCCAGATCGAGATACAACATGCCTCCTGGGAGGGCAAGCTCGACCGTGTGGAAACGCCCTTCCGCGAAGCTATCGAGCAGCTTTGCTTTGACTGCCTCTCACAAGAGCACTGCGGCTGGGAAAACAATGACGGCGGGAGCGGAGATTTTCTGTTTCACGTCGAAGACCGCCGTATAGAGCTGGACTTCTGCCAGTTTTTCACGGAGTCCACCCAACACCTGCATACTTTTTGAGGGGCACACAATGGCACATCCATATCACCATTCCCTTTCCAGCGTAAAAAAATGGGGCGGAACAGTCGAAGACTATATCCGTATCCACGGCTGGTTCGACGAGTCGAAAAAAATCATCGCCGATTTCCGTCACCGGGCGCTCAGGCACCACGCCGAAGGCATCTTCATGTCCGAGACGATTTTCGGTTGCAC
>Ga0182030_10004163_pt1 | contig 30812 bp, 29 predicted proteins | sample 812S3MmetaG_FD_121299 | JGI IMG/M metagenome (GOLD analysis project Ga0182030, IMG submission 121299) | Permafrost microbial communities from Stordalen Mire, Sweden - 812S3M metaG (Illumina Assembly) | ecosystem: Environmental > Terrestrial > Soil > Wetlands > Permafrost | place: Sweden...
CCAGAGCCGAGTTGCTCGTGGATTTCGTAATCGGACAGCTTCTCCCCGTCCAAGTCCCTCACCTCATCTTATGGATCATCACACAAATGGGGTGGGGCGGCTGAGGCGCGGGCGAGCGGGGCGGCGCGACACAAAGGCAACGGTGCCCCCGCGGGTGTGCGGGACAGCGGCAGAAGGCCCATACGGGTTAAGATAGGCGCCGGCGCGACATCGCCGCTGAATTGCCGGTGCGATGGGCTTTCGGCGAGCGTGATCGGTGACTTCTCGGCGACAAGGAATCAGCTATTTCCTACAAGGGCGTTTGGGGCCAGCCACGTGGATTGATGGACGGAGGGCCGTTCTCGCAGAAATCCAATAAACACTCGTCGACATGTCCCGGGGACCGGGGCTGGCCCGTTTTGCGGGGTCATTTCTACAGCTTGTTCAGCCTTCAGGACTCCGTTGGCCCGGTGCTGAAGGCGGGCTGCCCAATCAGCGCTGTCCCTTTTCGACGTGCAGAAACGGGATCAGTTCGGAATCGCGATCGCCATCACCTCGGAACGCTGATCGGCATCGCCCGGAATACGCAACCACCACCCCGCATTGCTTGCAGTTGACCCGTCGCATGCAGTACACCAGAAAAACCAGATAGCCCCAGAAGCCGATGAACTCGAACCGTCGCGGCGTGGGAGACTGGTCGTAGCCGCACGCCGGTTGATGACAGCCTGAACAAATCGCTGCGGACCGTTTCCGTGGTCGTACCGGGATGAGGACGGCTTGCTCGTCCTCGGCGAAACTGGCTTGTCCGTAGACAAATCCCGGGATGGGATGGCACTGGTTCAGAATTCTGGGAAGGCGCATGAATTGACTGGGTCGATAGGAAGATGAAGACGAATCCCGATTCTCTCCCATTAACGCCCGCCGTGCTATTGCCCTACTGCCGTGATTGCCGCGATCTCTCGGAGTGGCCGGAGCGTTGGATGGGTGAGGAAAAGGATCTTCCTGTCGGTCGCCAACTGGTGGAATACTTCATGCCGTTCCTCCTTCACCTCGCAGAATCCGGACTGTCCAAAAGGACGATCCAAAACCACGTCGACAATATGTGGCTTCTCGGCGGAGAGATCATCCGCGACGTGAACGAAGAGCCTCGTCTGAGAAAGAGCTCTGCGGAACAACTGGTCCGCAACGTGGTCCATGAAGACGGCGGCCCGCTGATCCATAACGGCTGGGAAGACGAGCAGCGCACCTTCGACTCAACGTGCCGGAAGTTTCACCGTTTCCTCACACAATCCCAGCGCTGAGGCCCGCAAGTTACCCACAGTTTCCCCGGACGAGCCAATTCTTTTTGTTCCACCGCATTCCCGATTCCGGTGGGACCCCGAGGGTCTTTGCGCAGTGGCTTATGGCGCGGTGGTTTCCAGTGGCTCATCAGTAAATTATCGGCCTTTCCCAAAGCGGAGTATCACCCGCACCGTGTTCCCATTTCCATCAGCAAGTTCTGGTGGCAGGCAGTTCGGTGTCGCGACAACTCAGCGGTCCGACGTGCAGGGACGCTCGGCGCAGGGCGGTGGTTTGGCACTGGAGCCGCGCTGTTCAGTGCACGTCCGCCGAATATTGGGCGCACCGGCCCGCGGGGAAGTCGTCTTGTGTTACTTTGGCTCCGCGATCCCGCCTGCGGCCCCAACGTCCTCGAAGGCCGTTTCGGGCTAGTCTTGGGTTGGTGCCACTAGGGCGCGTGGGACTAGTCCGGGCCTGCATGGTTGGGTTGGTGCCACTCTGGCGGTAGGAGGTCTTTGTGGAAGTCGTGAAGATACTCCTCTAAGACTCTGAGTTCGGCGGACCTGACGATGGAATTGAAACGGCTGTTGACGCCTGGGGTGTAGTGCCCGAAGCTGAATCCGTTGGGATTCTCGAAGACCTTGACGCTTTGTCCATGTTCGTTCGTGCCGAACTTCACGATTCGGCCAAGGGCGATACCGGTTGTCTGTGCGTCGTCCGGGAGCGCGTGTTCTTTTTGAAAGTCGCTCGGGGCGAGCGACCAGTAGAAAGGGAAGTCCATGTGGCGACTGGCGTCGGCTGTGTGACCGAGATGTTGTGAGCCTGACCTGCGGTCGCTGAGAACGATTACATAAGAGCCGTGGCGGAGGAGTTCATCCACGAGAGGCGTGAAGTCGTCGTCTCCGGCGATGAGAACCGCAGTCTGCATGTTCTTGTTGAAAGCGTGGCTGAGCATGTCCACCGTGAGCAGCACGTCAACCCTCTTTTGACGCCTGTTGTCCTTTCGTGCACCGACGAGTCGACCTTCGCGCACGTGCCATCCCGGGAGGTCCCGGATCTTATTGAACAGCTCACCTTGCGCTGTCGATCGGCTTTTGAACTCTTGCTCGGACTCACCGGGCTTCGTTCGTTCGTCAACACAGTCATAATAGAACACTTTTTGCAGGGTGTCGGCGCGCGCGAGACTCGCGGCGGCAGAGGCGACCTTCGCGAAGGCGAGCTCTAGGTCTTGCTGGTAGTAGCGGAGCATGCAGGTGCTGTATTTCTCGCGTAAGTAACCGCCGTCAATGAATAGGTAGGTGCTCATCTTTGGCCCTCGGGTGTATGCCCGGCCTCGATAATCTGCCGAAGTGCTGATGTGCTTTGGGCTCCGGCTCCGAATTGCTGCATTCCCATGTTACTGCGAATTGCCGAGCAAGCCCATCCCCCGCTTTCAGAAGGCGGATTGGGACGAAAGGACCGAGAAGTCGGGCTGCCAGCCTGCCCCACATCACGCGGGCGAGGGGTGCGGCGGCCTACCGCTGCTTGAGGGCCTCCAGTTCCTCCGGCGTGCGCGGCCAGTCCTGGCGGAGCAGGCGGGAAAGCGCGCGGTCCGCCAGCAGGCGCCCGCCGGTCTGGCAGGCGGGGCAATAATTGGTTTCGTTGGACGCGTAGCGGATGCGCTGGATCGTGGCGCCGCAACGGGGACAGGGTTGGCCGTACTTGCCGTGCGCGGCCATCTCCTGGCGGAATGCCGTCACCTTCTCCGGGAACTTCCCTTTGGCCTGGGCGCGCAGCCGGTCGAGCCATTCGGTGAGGACTTCGCGCGTCGCCGCGTGCAGGCGCGCGGCTTCCTCCGCCGTCAGGTTGCGCGTCATGGCGACGGGGCTGAGGCGCGCGCGGTGCAGGATCTCGTCGGAGTAGGCGTTGCCGATGCCGCTAAAGAGGCGGGGATCGGTGAGAGAGCGCTTCAGGGTGTGGTTTTCGGATTGCAGCACGGCGGCGAAGGCCTCGGCGGAGGCTTGGAGAGGCTCCAGTCCGGCGGTTTCGGGCGGCCCGCGCAGAATGTGGATGTGGGCGCGGTGCTGGGTGCCGGCCTCGGTGAGGGTGAGCGTGCCGCTATCGAACTCGAAGGCCGCCAGCGGGACGCGGCGGCCATTCCAATGCAGCCGGCCGGCGATCATGAGGTGGATTGCCAGCCACTGGCCATGGTCGAATCCCACGGCGATGCGCTTGCCGGCGCGGCGCACCTCGGTGACCCGGTGCCCGTAGAGGGCGGTCACCGGCGGGGCGACCGAGCGCAGCAGGAAAGGGCCGCGGATGGTGACGCCGCGCAAGCCGTGGCCGGCGATGCGGGTGCGGAGGGCGTCCACATAAAGTTCCACGTCTGGAAGTTCGGGCATAGGGCCATACTACCCTCGGATAGGGTTACCGTACTATCCAAATTCTTCATTGAATCCGCACCGCCCTATTTCTAAGATCGGGTCTTCGGTGGGAATACGCCTGGCTGCACGGCAGCCACGTTGGGCCGGGCATAAAACTATGGCGCGGATCGACAAATCGAAAGGCCGCAGGGGAGCCGAGTTGCTGGAGTTTACGCTGGCGCTGCTGCCCCTGCTGATGATGATGTTCCTTTTTTTGGACGTTTGCTGGGGGATGTTCGTGAAAGGCACCCTGGCGTTCGCGGTGCACGCCGGCCTTCGCCAGGGCATCACGATCACCGGAACGCAGGCGACGGCGGCGGGGTCGGATCTTACCACCATGGTGAAGGCCGCGGTCCAGCAAAACTCGCTCGGGTTGCTCGCCGGGTCGACCGGACTGGCCAAGATCAAGGTGAACTACCTTCAGCCTCCCGCCGCGGGATCGACCGCGGCAGCAGTGGACGTGTCCACCGCAAGTAATGGCAACGCCCCGTTTAACATCATGCAGGTTTCGGTGCAGGGGTTCGCGCTCCGGCCTTTGATGCCGCGCATATACGGCCTGAGAGGGGCGGTGGATGGGGCCGCAACCGCGATCAACGCGGTGGCGGCCGATTTGATCGAGCCCTCACGCGACGTGCCGCCCATCGGTGCGGCGCCATAGGAGACCAGCTATGAAGCGCAACAGATTGAAGGGTGTCGCGATCGTGGAGTTCTCCTTCGCGATGCTGGTGATGATTCCGCTACTTCTGGGCACGATCGGCGTAGGGTTCCAGTTGCTCCATCAAATGCAGACCATCCAACTGGCGCGCGATGCGGGACGCATGTATGCCCGCGGCCTGGACTTTTCGCAACCCGGCAATCAGACAACTCTGGCGACGGTGGGCGCCGACGTCGGATTGAGGACGGACGGCACGGGCAGCGCTGTCCTGGTGCTGACCACGGTCACCTACATCGACGTAGGCATGTGCCAGGCGGCAGGCAAGAGTCTGGATGGCTCCGGCAACCCGATCAACTGCCCGAACTACAAGCAGTGGGTCTTCAGCCAACGCCTGACCATCGGAAATGGCAGCATCCACACCAGCAACCTAGGCAGTCCGCTAACCACTGGTCCCGACCCGGTTACGGTGAATGCCACCACGGGGAAAATCTCCATCAGCGATCAGGTCAACAACACGGGAGATGTCGCCAACTTCTCTTCCGGCAATCCGTTTGTCAACCTGACCAGCGGCGGCTTAAGCGGCGGAGTTTTAAATACCTTGCCCTCCGGCACGGTGCTGTACGTCACCGAGGCCGCGGCGAAGGGATTCACCATGCCCCCCTTCGCCAATGGCGGATTGATGTATGCGTTCAACGTGTTTTAGCCTCGTTCGAAAAGGAAACAGTATGCGTTCGCCCTCCGCGCGCCGTTCCCGCAAGAGCGGGAGCGTGATGGTTCTCTTCACCCTGATGTTGCCGACCCTGATGCTTCCGCTGGCGGGGTTGGCGATTGACGCGACCGTGGCCCGCCTGATACAAATCAGGCTCCAGGCGGCGGTGGATGGCGCCGTGCTGGGCGCCGGACGATTGCTGGGCACGCCGGCAGTTCCCGCGACGCTGGCCCAGGAGTTTCTGGCGGCCAACTTCCGCACCGACAATATTGCCGGCACCTGGAACGCGTACAACCTGCAATCCAACGTGGTCTACACGCCCGGGATCACGAAGAGAATCGATGTCAACGCCAGCGCGCAGGTGCCGCTTCTGTTCCTGCGGATTCTGGGTTTCAATGCGGCGACGGTTGGCGCGGCGGGCAGCGCGACTCGTTCCGACTCACGGGTGGTTTGGGTGATCGACCGTTCGGGTTCCATGACGAACAGTGATGGCTCAGGCAACATGGTGGTCACGGACGCCATAAACTACACCACAAGTCTGGTGGAGCGGTTCATCGAAGGCACCGATGAACTCGGGCTGGTGGTCTTCGATGGCAGCGCGGTGGTGGGATTCCCCACGGCGGCCGCTGGAGGTTGGACCCCCAGTATCAGCCTGGCATCGACCGGCGGACCGAGCAAGACCTTCTGGGACGGCACCGCCAACGACATGCCGCACCAGCTTTCGGCGATCACGGCCAACAGCGGCACGGGGATGGCGGAAGCGCTTTCAATCGCGTATATCGAGATTCAGAAGGCGCACATGAGGGACCTGAACAGCGATGGCGTCGACACCCGCCTCAACTCGATTGTGCTGTTGACGGATGGAGTTCCCTCGGCGATCACGCTGTATGCCAACGACCCGAGCAGCGGCAACGCGAACAACATCGTCACGGGCAGCACTTCGGGCGGCAGTTGCAACAACAAGACGATTACCGCCCCGGGCACCGCGGCGAACATGATGAAAAACTGGTTCGCCATACCGGGACCGCCCTACAGCACGAGCAGCGGAAGTCCGTACGGCATGTATCTGCTCGCCAGCACAGACCCGGCCGCCGCGCACACGTCTAATTGGTGGATGCAAAACGGGGGTTCGGACGCGGCTAACCCGAATCCGCAGACGCCCTATACGGGTTGCACCTCCATGATGAACAACAGCGGCAACACCACCTACAACTACTTCAGCAAGATTCCCGCTCAAGATGCGTACGGCAACCAGACGAACACCGGTAACTACGTGAATTCCCATATCACCGGCGGCGGCAGCGTCACTACGATTTATAACGGGACGGCCTTGGATGTTACGAAACCAAACCGGGACTATCATTGGGGGCTGGCAATGTGGGATGCGGTGGACAGTGCGGCCAACAGAATCCGATCGGATGTTAATCTGGCGAACCGGGCGGGCGATACCACCGGGAACATGAACATCCAGCTCTACGTGATCGGATACACCGGAAACGGCGGTTGCGACGACGGTTTGCTGAAGCGGGTGGCCAACGACGCGGGCGCGGCTGGGTACAACGCGGCGCAGCCGCAGGGACAATATTATTCGGCTTCCAACGGGGCGGAACTCGCCGACGCTTACCAAAAACTCGCCTCGGACCTGCTGCGCCTGGCTCGTTAAGGGGGGAGCGGGGCCGCGCCTCCGGGGGGCGGCGGGCGCGTCGTATCATAGAGCATTGCCATGCACTCACTCCGGCGTGCTCGAACCGTAACCGCGATTGCGGCCACCGCTCTCTGTGGAATCGGATGGGTTTTATCCGCTCCCGTGAGCCGCGCCGGCGAAGAGCTGCTGTGGCGCTATCGCAACCTGGGCAAGGCCTTCTACGAGAACCCCACCACGCAGCAACAGGCGGTGGAGGAGTTTCGCAAAGCGCTGGCTCTGGCGCCGGCATCCGCGCGCGAGACGCTGAACTATGGCTTGGCGCTCGTGCGCGCGGGCCGCGCGGCGGAGGGCATCGCGCAGTTAGAGAAGGCGCAGAAGCTGGATCCCAAGCTGCCGCACACCTGGTTCAATCTGGGGATCGCGTTCAAGAAGCAGGCGGAGTTCGACCGGGCGCTGGCGCAGTTCCGGCAGATGGAGCGCCTGGTGCCCGACGAGCCGGCCACGCACTACCAGCTTGGCGCCCTCTACAAACTGGGCAACGACCTGGCGGCCGCGGCCCGCGAGTTCGAGCGGGCGCGCGATCTCAACCCGCGCCTGGCCGCGCCCCACTTCCAGTTGTATGGCGTCTACCGGCAGGCCGACCGCGCCGAGGACGCCGCCAGAGAGCTGCAAGAATTCCAGGAATTGAAAAAGCAGCAGGAAGGCGCCGCGGTGGCGGAAGACATGGAATGGAGCGTCTATGCGGAGATCTACGATGTGCCGCCCGCTCCGGCGGCCGCGCCGCCGGCGGCCGCGGTGTATCGCGACGAAAAGCTGGCCGCGGGGTTCACGGGCGATGGAGCGGGCGCGGTGGCGCTGGCCGTGGATGGCGGGGCGCGTCCCAGCCTGATCGCCTGGGGAAACGGGCGCGCCACGCTGTTTCGCAACGGCGTGAAAGCGGCGGACGATTCCGGGCTGGAAGACCTGCGCGACGTGGTCTCGATCGCGCCCGGCGATTTCGACAACGATGGCTTGCCGGACCTGTGCGTGGTGACGGCGCGCGCCGCGCTGCTCTACCGCAATACGGGAGGGCGCTTCCGATTGCACTCGGAACTGGCGCGCGGCGCCTTCCGCAAGGCGGTGTGGATAGATTACGATCACGATTACGACGCGGACCTGGTGTTAGTGGGCGACGATTTCCGCCTGCTGCGCAATAACGGCGACGCGGGCTTCAGCGACGAATCGAAGCGCTTCCCGTTCGCGCGCGGACGGGCCTTGGATGCGGTGCGCTTCGACCTGGAACCGGACACGCCGGGGTTTGACCTGGTGGTGAGCTATGCGGATCGCGCGGGAGTGCTGTATCGCGACGCCCTGGGCGGCACGTACGCGGCACAGGACATGGCGGAGTTGCCCGCGGGCGCGTTTGGTCTGGCGGCCGGCGACGTCAATCACGATGGGCGCACCGACCTGGGGGCGCGCCTGCCCGGCGGGCAGCGCCTGCTGCTGGTCAACCGCGCGGGCAAACTGCACGCCGAAGGCACGATCAAGGCCACGGAATTCCCCTTCGTCCGGCCGGTGGATTTCGAGGGCAAGGGCAGGGGAGACCGCGTGACGATCTCCGACGATGGCGTCCTGTACCTGGGGCGCGACGTCACGCCGGCCTACGGCAACTGGGTGGAGATCGCGCTCACCGGGGTGAAGAACGCCAAGTTGGGGGCGGGCGCGCAGATCGAAGTGAAGGCCGGTACCGATTACCGCAAGATGACCTATGAAGGGGTTCCGGTGGTGCTGCGGCTGGGCGCGCGCACGCAGGTGGAAACGGTGCGCATTACCTGGCCCAATGGGCTTATCCAAAACGAGACGAGCGTGGCGGTGAACCGGGTGGCCGCCATCACGGAAGCGCCGCGCCTTTCCGGGTCCTGCCCCATGATCTTCACCTGGAACGGGGAGCGCTTCCAGTTCATCACCGACGTTCTGGGCGTGGCGCCGCTGGGGGCGAGTTCGGGCGACGGGCAATACTTCCCGGTGGATCACGACGAGTACGTTTCCATTCCCGGCGAGGCTTTGCAGGCGCACGGCGGGGAGTATGAGGTTCGCGTGACGGAGGAACTGCGCGAGGTGTCGTATCTGGACGAGATTCGTCTGCTGGCGCTCGATCACGCGGCGGGCGTGGATTTGGTGACCAACGAAAAATTCAAATCGCCGCCGTTTCCGGAGTTTCGATTATTCGGCGTGGAAACCAAGAACGGCGGGCGCGTCTACCCCGTCTCGGCGCGCGACCAACAGGGCGGCGATGTGCGCGCGGCGCTTGGGCGGCGCGATGGCGTGTACCCCGATAGCTTCCGGCGCGACCCGGCGGGAATCGCCGAGATGCACACCCTGGACCTGGATTTCGGCAACGCCGCGCCCGGCAACCACGCGGCGCTGATTTTGAATGGCTGGGTGGACTGGGCCGACGGCAGCACCTTCCTTTCCGCCGCCCAGGCGCACCGCGACCTGACGTTCCCCTACCTGCAAGTCAAGGATGCGGCCGGCAACTGGCGCACGGTGGTGGAAGACATGGGCATTCCGGCCGGCAAGCCCAAGACCATGGCGGTGGATTTAACCGGCAAGTTCCTCTCCGCGTCGCGCCAGGTGCGGATTGTCACTAATCTGTGCGTCTACTGGGACGAAATCTTCCTCATCGAGAACAGCGCGCCGCCGGCGGCGCGGATCACACCGGTGGAGATGACGGCGGCGGACCTGCACTTCCGCGGATTCTCCCAGGTGGCTATCCATCCTGAGCGCAAACAGCCGGAGAGGTTCGATTACGCCCGCGTGAGCGCCACGGCGATGTGGAATCCCACCGGGGGAAATTACACGCGCTACGGCGCGGTGGAAAAGCTGCTGGCGGAGGCGGACGACCGCATGGCGATCCTGGGTTCGGGGGATGAAGTGCAACTGCGCTTCCGCGCCGCCGGGCTGCCGGAATTGCCGGTGGGATGGAAGCGCGACTTCCTCCTGCTGGTGGACGGCTGGGCCAAGGATGCCGACGCCAATACGGCTTTTTCGCAATCGGTTTTCCCCCTGCCCTTCCACGGGATGAGCCGCTACCCGTACCCGGCGGGGGAGCATTTCCCCGACGATGCGGAGCACACCCAATACCAGCATGAGTACAATACCCGCCCGGCGCTGCGATTGATCCGCCGCCTGGCGGAGTAGAATGTGGGGAATGGGTGGGACAGACGATCGCTTTTTGCCGTCTGTCATTCACTCCAGTGAGGGGGGCTAGCGTTGAAGATCTGGCGAGGCATGACAGACCACGAAAGGCGATGGTCTGTCCCACTGGGAGTGCTGCTGGTCAATAGCGCCTACCTGGCGGCGTTCGCCCAGGCCAGCATTTTCTACATGGCTAACGTGCTGTTGCACCTGGGGCTCGGTTTGGGGCTGATGGTGCTGGCGGCAAGGTGGGCGCGGCGGTATCCATGGGAGTGCGGGGCGTTTTTCCTCTGCGGCCTACCAGCGCTCTATCTGGTGGTGAGCGGCAATACGCTGGATCATCGCTGGGCGCTGTACCTGCACATTGTGCTGGCCCTCGTTGCCGTGGCGCTGATTGGCGTGCGCCTTTTCCGCGGCGCGAGCCCGCGGGCGTGGCGCGCGGCCTTTGTCACCACCACCACGGTGCTGGTGCTGCTGCCGGCGGGCGCCGCCCTCTACCGGAGAGCGCGGCCCAATCCGAACGACCGCATAGAGAACCCGCCGGCCGCGCCGGTTTCCATGGACCAGGAGGGCGCCGGCGCCGGCTCGCCCTTTGCGCCATCCTCGGCGCAAACCAATACAGGCGGCATCATCCCGGCGAACTTTTTCATGGACTCGGAGGCTTGCGGCGCCTGCCATAAGGACATCTACGAGCAGTGGAAGGGCTCCATGCACCACTTCGCCTCGTTCAACAATCAGTTCTACCGCAAGTCCATCGAGTACATGCAGGACGTGGTGGGGACGCGCCCCAGCAAGTGGTGCGCCGGATGTCACGATCACGCCGTCTTCTTCAACGGACGCTTCGACCGCCCTATCAAAGAACAAATCGACACGCCGGAAGCGCAGGCCGGCTTGGGCTGCATGTCGTGCCACGCCATCGTGCACGTGGGCAGCAGCATGGGAAATGGCGATTTCACGGTGGAATATCCGCCGCTGCACGAGCTCGCCTCCAGCAAGAATACGGTGATCCGCGCCATCGATTACTTCCTGACTTATCTCAACCCCAAGCCGCACAAAGCCACTTTCATGAAGCCCTTTATGCGCGAGCAATCGGCGGAATACTGCGCGGCCTGCCACAAGGTGCATCTGGATGTGCCGGTGAACAGCTACCGCTGGGTGCGCGGCTTCAACGATTACGACAACTGGCAGGCGAGCGGCGTTTCGGGAGAGGGCGCGCGTTCGTTCTACTATCCGGCGAAGACGTCGGCGTGCTCGGATTGCCACATGCCGCTGGTGGCGTCGCAAGATCCGGGCAACCACGCGGGCAAAATCCATTCGCATCGCTTCCCGGCCGCCAATATGGCCGTGCCCACCGCCAACCAGGACGAGGCGCAGTTGCGCGCTACCGAGCAGTTTTTGAAAAGCGGGTTCATCACGGTGGACATCTTCGCCGTGTCGCCGGCGGGCGATAGCGCGGGGCAGACCGCCATGCAGCGGCGCACCGAGACCGTGCAGGCCATGTCCACGTTCGCGGTGGGCGAAGAGGCCGAGCAGAATGCGGCCGCCGTGATTCGCGAGGTGGGCAAAGTATCGGCACCGGTGGGGGTGGCGGGGACGGCGCTCGCACCGGGGAGTACGGCGCGCGTCGATGTGGTGGTGCGGACGCGCAAGATCGGCCACTTCTTTCCCGGCGGAACGGTGGACGCGTTCGATGTCTGGCTGGAATTGCAGGCGAAGGATGCCACCGGGCGCATCGTCTTCTGGAGCGGCAGCGTGACCGAAGACGGCAAGGGGCCGGTGGAGCCGGGCGCGCACTTCTACCGCTCTTACCAGCTCGACGGCGACGGCAACCCCATCGATAAACGCAATGCCTTTCAGACGCGCAGCGTATTGTATGTGCGGCTGATTCCGCCCGGCGCGGCGGACGTGGCGCACTTCCGCGTGGCCGTGCCGCGCGACGCCAAAGGGCCCATCCAATTCACCGCCAGGCTGAATTACCGCAAGTTTTCGCGCTATTTCACGCAGTACGCTTACGCCGGCCAGCCCAAGCCGGGACAGGACCTGGCGCTATTGACGCGCGATCACAACGGGCTGGAATACGCCTTCAACCCGGCGGCGATTCCGGCGAACGTCTCCGGCAAGATTCGCGGCCGCATTCCCGATCTGCCGATTGTCACCCTGGCCGAAGCCACCGCGTCCATCCCGCTGGGCGAAGGCGCCTGGACGCCGGTGGTGCGCAAGCAGGATCGCGAACGGTGGAACGATTGGGGCATCGGACTGCTGTTGCAGGGCGATCTGAAGGGCGCGGAATACGCCTTCCAGAAGACCACGGAAGCCGAACCGGAGTACGCCGACGGATGGCTCAACGTGGCGCGCGCGCTCATCCAGGAAGGCGAAACCGACGCCGCCAAGCCGTATCTTGCCAAAGCGCTGGCGCTCAATCCGGAGCTGGGCCGCATCTGGTTTTTCAAGGCCGCGGTGCAGAAGGCGGATGGCGATTACGATGGCGCTTTGCAATCGCTGGAGAAGACGCGCGCCAAGTATCCGCGCGACCGCGTGGTGCTGAACCAGATCGCGCGCCTGTTGTTTTTGAAACGGGATTACGCGGGCGCGGTGGCGGCGCTGAAGCAGGTCTGCGACGTGGACCCCGAAGACGTGCAGATGCACTATACGGCGATGCTATGCTATCGCGGGCTGGGAGATGAGGCAGCCGCCCGCCGCGAGGAGGCGCTTTTCCGGCGCTTCAAGGCGGACGAAGCCTCGCAATCCATCACCGAACGGCGGCGCCGGCAGAAGCCCGAAGACAACAACGAGCGCCAGGCGGTGCACGAACACGAAAGCGCCATCAAGGGAGCGCTGAGATGAAGTGGTTTGGTGTGTTGCTGCTCTTCTCGCTGGCCGCGGCGGGGATTCTGCTGCCGGCCGTAGCTCCCTACACGGGACCGGTCTTCACCGACGTGACGGCGCAGGCGGGCATCCGCTTCGTGCACAACAGCGGCCGGGCGGGCAAGAAGTACCTGCCGGAAACGCTGGGTTCCGGCTGCGCGTTCTTCGATGCCGATGGCGACGGCTGGCCCGACATTCTGCTGATTAACAGCAAGGATTGGACGCCGCGCGGGCGCCGCTCGCTGCCCGCCCTCTATCGCAACAATCGCAACGGCACCTTCACGGACATCACGGCGGGCAGCGGCCTGGACGTGGAGATGTACGGCATGGGAGTGGCCATCGGGGACTACGATAACGATGGCCGCGAAGACGTGTACATCACGGCGCTGGAAGGCGACCACCTGTTTCACAACCTGGGCAACGGCAAGTTCGCCGATGTCACCAAAGCGGCAGGCATCCAGAATGCGAATTTCGGAACCAGCGCCGCGTGGGTGGATTACGATCGCGACGGCAAGCTGGACCTGTTCGTCGCCAACTACGTGCAGTGGACGCCGAAGAGCGACCTGTGGTGCTCCATCGACGGCGTCACCAAGTCTTATTGCACGCCGGAATCCTACAAAGGCACGCGGTCGCGCCTGTACCACAACCTGGGCGGCGGCCGGTTCGAAGACGTGGCCGAGGCGGCCGGTCTGGGCGACCCGACCAGCAAGTCGCTGGGCGTGACCGTGTTGGACTACAACGGCGACGGCTGGCCGGATCTTTTCGTGTCCAACGATACGCAGCCCAACAAACTGTACCGCAACACCGGCAAGGGGGGCTTTGTGGAAAGCGGCATGGCCGCCGGCGTGGCTTACGGCGAAGACGGCGTGGCGCGCGGCGCCATGGGCGCCGATGCGGGCGATTATGACGGCAGCGGCCGGCCGCATCTGCTGGTGGGGAACTTCGCCAACCAGATGCTGGGGCTGTATCACAACGAAGGCAACGGTCTGTTTGTAGATGAAGCGCCGTCCTCTTCGGTGGGCCGCGCCAGCCTGCTATCGCTGACCTTTGGCACGTTCTTCTTCGACTACGATCTGGACGGCCTGGCGGATATTCTCGCCGCCAACGGCCATATCGAAGAAGAGATCGGGCGCGTGCAGCCGAAGGTGAGTTACCGGGAGGCGCCGCTGCTGTTCCGCAACCTGGGCAATCGCAAGTTCGAGAATGTGAGCGGGCAAATGGGCGCCGCCTTCAACCGTCCGATAGTGGCGCGCGGCGCCGCCTATGCCGATTTCGACCGCGACGGCGACCTGGACATTCTGATTTCCACCAATCAGGGTCCCGCGTATCTGTATCGCAACGATGGCGGCAACCGCAACCACTGGCTGAACGTGCGGCTGTCGGGGACGAAGTCGAATCGCGACGGTATCGGCGCCGTGGTGCGCGTACAGAGCGGGGCGGGGAAGCAGTGGAATATGGTGCGCTCCGGCTCCAGCTACTGTTCGGCGAGCGACCTGGCGCTGACCTTCGGGCTCGGCAAGGCCACCAGCGCGGCGCTGGAAGTGGAGTGGCCCAGCGGCATCCGGCAGCAATTCGCCAATGTGTCCGCCGGCCAGTTTCTCATCATAGACGAAACTCGCGGCATCCTGGCGCGGAAGTAATCGTGACCTTGGTGGGGCAGGCGTACCCAGAGGGTATCCCGCCTGCCAACTCTTGATCGAGCGCCCGGTTGGCAGGCGGAAGCGCCTGCCCCACCATACAGACGACACAAGACGATCGTCTGTCCCACGGTGATATCCTCGGACTGATGGCAGACCATTCGCTCAGCGACGTTGGCGGCACCTCGGGAGGCTTAGGCAAGTTCCTGATGGGCTTCGCCATGACATGTGTGGGAGGCTATCTCCTATCCAATCAGGTGATGGTCGCCAGTGCCTACTGGAACTTCTACGGCGGCAATACCTTCGGCATCACGCTGGTGCCCATGTTGATCGGCATCGGCCTGTTGTTCTTCAGCGGACGCAGCACCATCGGCTGGCTGCTGACCGCCGGCGGGGCGCTTTTCATTCTGGCCGGCGTGATCGCCAACCTGCACATCTATTTTCAGCCCACCAGCCTGTTCAATACCCTGGTCATGTTGATCCTGCTGGTGGGCGGCCTCGGTTTGATTGCACGCTCGCTCCGGTCGCACGGCGATAACTCTTCCGAGTGAGTGTGACCCGTGTCACAGCAATCCGCATCTCCCGGTGGGACGCTGAAAGCATGAAAGAAGAAGAGAAGAATCCAGCGGCCGGTTCGTACGTCTACTCGCGGGACCTCCGCCAGCAGGCCAAAGTTCCGGAAAACGGCATACTCAGCCAGACCTTGCACAGCGACGAGCGGAGCAAGGTCATCCTGTTCGGCTTCGCCGCCGGTCAGGAGCTTTCCGCCCACACCGCTCCCTTCCCGGCCACCCTCCTATTTCTCAAGGGCGACGCCTTGTTGAAGCTGGGCGGCGAGGAACAGGAGGCTACGGAAGGCACTTTCGTCTACATGCCGCCCTATATGGAGCACGGAATCAAGGCTCGCAACGAGGTGGTCATGGTGCTCACCATGGTCAAAGGCGTCCCGCCGGCGGGGTAAAAGGGGTTTCCTCCGGGTCCGAGTGCCGAGGGAACGCATCAGGACGCCGGGCTTGCGCTAAAGGTTTTGGGCCGGTGCGCCGATTAGAGCACAAGGAAAGGATCGTGCCCCCAAATGGTGACTCGGATCGCAACCGGCTTCGGCCTGTTGACACTCTTGCTTCTCTCGATGTTTATGTTCGCCGGTAGCCGGCTCTTGCTGCTACTGTCTCTGCTCACTTGTGTTGGCCTGGGTTGGCTTACGCTAGGAAGCACCCGCGCCATGGAACGCCGCACAGCTTTCCTGGAGGGGACTCTGGACGCGGTCCCGCAGCCTCTTACCGTTACCGATCTGGACATGCATTGGGTATTCGTGAATAAGACGACCGAGCAACTCCTGAAGCGCACCAGGGAACAGGTTAGCGGGCGGCATTGTTCGGAGTGGCAGGCGCACATCTGCAATACCGACAAGTGCGGCATAGCCAGCCTCCGCAACGGTCGTCCGCGAACCAACTACATGCAGGACATGGGGAACGGGACGTTTCGTGGCATGCAGGTGGACACTTCCTATATCGTGGACCGATCCGGCAATCGGCTCGGGCACGTAGAAATCGTGACGGACGTGCACGCGCAAAACGAGCTGGGCGATCTGCATTCGAAACTGGCGGCATCGCTCGAAGAAATGACCAGCACCATGACGGAGATCGAGGCGCAGACGAAGTCCAACGCGATCAGTGCAGGCGAGGCCAGCAAAGTGGCCAATGCGACGCGCCAGACGATTGGCGACCAGGTGGGCAAGATTCGCCACTTGAACGAGGTCATGCACGCCATTCACGATTCGAGCCAGCACATTACGCGGATCAATAAGGTGATTGACGAGATCGCATTCCAGACGAACATTCTCGCCTTGAACGCGGCGGTGGAAGCGGCCCGCGCCGGGGAGGCTGGCGCAGGTTTTGCGGTCGTGGCGGACGAAGTACGAAACCTGGCGGGCCGTGCCGGCGAAGCCGCGAAACAGACTTCGGAGCTGATTGAGCGGTCTTCAGAGTCCGTCCGCCAGGGTGTGGAATTGGCCGCGCGGGTGGCGGAGACGCTCAACGGAGCGGACGCGAAAGCGCAGCAGGTGGATGAAATCGTGGAGCAGATTGCTCGCGCATCGTCGGAACAGGCGCAAGGTATTTCCGCCCTGACGCAGGCCATCCTAGACCTGGGATCCACAGCCGCCAAGTCGGCCAGCGCAGGTCAGGCAGCCGATCTGGTTCAGATTTCGCAAAACTAGCATTCGGAAGCAGATTGGACGTACCGCCGCGTCCTAAGCTGTTTGCGCGGCGGCGGCTTTCATGGCGGCGATGCGCTCCTGCATGTGGCGCGTCAGCGGCGGCACCATGCCCAGCATGCGCTGCACCACCATGAGCTGGCCGCGATGGTGCATCTCGTGCTCCTTGGGAGAGATCATCATCTCGAAGCGCGACTTGCTTGGCGGCACCATCCCCTCCGAATACTGAACGCGCTCGGCCAGGAAAGCCTCGGAGAGCCCTTCCAGCGTCTGGGCGTACTTTTCGCCCTCGGCGCGCAGCAGTTCGAGGATCTCCGCCTTCGAGCGCGCCACCTGCTCCGCGGCCATCTGTTTGCCCATGAAGGCAAAGAAACCGGAGCCCACCAGGGTGTCGCGGTGCTCGATGATGTGGACCTGTTCCTGCAGGCGCGCGCCCAGCGCGATGTGGATCAACGTCTCGGCGACGGTGCGGCATCCCGGCGCGGCGCGGAAGCAGTAGCTTGCCTCGGGGATCTCTTCGGCGATCTTGATGGTGTTGCCGCGCACCGTGCGGAAGGACGCGGCCATTTCTTTCGGTCCGTAGTAAGTCATAATTCGCTCCTGTCAGTGGATACCCTCCAGTCTAGCTGGTGGAGGGGCTGAAAGGGCGAACGATTAAAACGCGTCGCGCAGCCACTCGATGCGGGGCGGCTGGTCGAGCACGATGCTGACGATATCGAACCGCGTATCCCGCCAGGCGATTTCGGCGCGGCGCGCGTAGTCGCGGGCCGCGCACCGCACGCGCTCGCGCTTTTCGGCATCCACGGCCGACTCCGGCGGACCGAAGTCCTGGCTGGCGCGCGTCTTGACTTCGATGAAGGCCAGCTTGTGCCCATCCCACACCACCAAGTCGATTTCGCCGCTTCCCGAGAGCGTCCGGTAGTTGCGCGCCACCACCGCGCAGCCGCGCGCCTGCAGGAAACGGTGGGCCAAGTCTTCGCCGAGCCGTCCGTGATTGTCCGCATAGCGGCGCTGCCGGATGCGGTCGGCGGCGCGGTAGAGCAGGCCCATCACTTGAGCACCTCGAATTCGAATTCCATGACTTTTCCGCGTACCACGTAACAGAGGTAGTGTTCCCAAAACCGCCGGTAGCGCGGGAACCGGTTCACCAGAAACTGGAACCCCAGCCACCGCCAAAAAGCAAGTAGCTTCACGCGCACGGAAATCTCACGAAACTTCGATTTCGAATAGTAGCCGAAGCCTCCATGATCCTCGCCGAAGTAGCGGAAACTGAAACTGTTGAGGTGGCTCTTGTGAGTGGGGTCGCAGAACGAGCTGAAATCGGTGTAGTGGGGGGTCTCCAGGCGCACCGTGCCGCCGGCCCGCACCAGGCGGTGGAACTCCTCCATGGTGCGCACCACGTCGCTCACGTGCTCGATCACGTGGATCGCTGTGAGCCGGTCGAACGAGCTGTCGGCGAACGGGTAGGGAAAGCGGTCGAGGTCCACCAGGACGTCGGCGTGGCTGGCGGGATTGCGGTCGATCCCGATGGCTCCGGGCCGCTTGTGAATCCCGCAGCCCACGTCGAGTGTCCTCACGCTTCTGAGATCACCTGTTTGAGGCACGCTTCCAGAGTATCAAGCGCGAAATCGCACTGGTCGCGCGTAATCACCAGCGGCGGGCAGAGCCGGAGCGTGTTGTCGCCCGCGCCCAGCACCAGGAGGCCGCGCTCGAAGCATCGCGTGACGATCTGGTCGCGCCACGCCGCCGCCTTCTCTTTCGTCGCCTGGTCGCGCACGATCTCGATGCCCAGCATGAGGCCGAGCCCGCGCACGTCGCCCACTATGGGGAATCGCGCCGGCCACGGGCGCATGCGCTCCATCAGGAAGGCGCCCATGGCGCGAGCGTTCTCCACGAGTTCGCGCTCGAGCAGTTCGATGGTCACCAGCGCCGCCGCGCAGGCGACGGGATTGCCGCCGAACGTGGAGGCGTGCGCCCCCGGCGGCCAGGTCATCAGGTCGGCGCGCGCCACGGTGGCTCCCAGCGGCATGCCGCTGGCGATTCCCTTGGCCACGGTCAGGATATCCGGCACCATGCCGAAGTGGTCCGCCGCCCACATGCTGCCGGTGCGGCCCATGCCGCTCTGCACTTCGTCGAACACCAGCAGGATGCCGTTGGCCCTGGCCACGCGCGCCAGCTCGTCGAAGAATTTCTGTGGCGGCACCACGTAGCCGCCCTCGCCCTGCAGAGGCTCCACCACGATGGCCGCCGTCTCCCCGGCGGGCGCGATCGTCTTCAGCAGCGTGTCCTCGATGTGCTTCACGCACTCCACGGCGCAACCATCCGGCGTCTGCCCGTAGGGGCAGCGGTAGCAGTGCGGGTAAGGCGCGTGGATCACGCCCGGAACAAACGGGCCGAATCCGGCGCGCTGCACCGCTTTGCGGGAGGTCAGCGAGAGCGCGCCCATGGTGCGTCCGTGGAAGCTGCCGAAAAAGGCGATGATCTTGTCGCGCCCCGTGGCGTAGCGCGCCAGCTTGATGGCCCCTTCCACCGCCTCCGCCCCCGAGTTGCAGAACGACACGCGCCGCGGCACGCCGCCGGGCGCGATTTCATCCAGCTTCTCGGCCAGCGCAACCAGTTCTTCGTAGTAGAAATCCGTGCCCGACATGTGGATGAGGCGGGCGGCCTGCCGCTGGATGGCTTCCACCACCAGCGGATGGCAGTGGCCGGTCGCTACCACGGCGATGCCCGCGGTGAAATCGAGGAAGCGGTTGCCATCCACGTCTTCCACTATCGAGCCCTCGCCTTTCCGCGCCACCAGCGGATAGCCGCGCGTATAAGATGGCGATACCACTTTGGTGTCGCGAGCGATGACGGCCCGGGCGCGCGGGCCCGGCAGAGGCCCCTTGAGAATCGGCAGGTCGGAACGGACCTGTTCCAATGTAGTGCTCATGGAAATAACTCCTGTTCGGTATTCAGTTGTAGGGTTACAGGAACTGCGCGCCGAAAGGCGCGCGCCGCGGAGAGCGGGCGAGGAGTTAGTCGGAGGCGAAAAGCCCGGGTCGGGATTGCGCTGGGCTGCTTCCCATGCGTCTATGTTACCGCAGTGGCCTAAGGCTCTGCCTTGGGCATGCGCCCCGCTCTAATCCCTACCCGTCCACCTTCCCGAACACGCGCGCGAAGATCTTGTCCACGTTGCGCAACTGCCGTTCGAGCGAAAACGCCGCCGCGATCTTCTCCGCGCTCAGCACCGCCCGAATCTCGGCGTCGCCCTCGATCGCCGCCCGGAAGTCGCTCTCTTCCTCCCATGCCCGCATGGCGTGCCCCTGCACCAGCCGGTAGGCCTGCTCGCGCAGCATGCCGCCCGCCGCCAGGTCCAGCAGCACCTGCCCGCTGAACACCAGGCCGCGTGTCAGATCGAGGTTGCGCCGCATCCGCTCCGGGTAGACCAGCAACTGATTTACCAGTTTCGTCGTCTTCTCCAGCAGGTAGTCGGTGAGGATGGTGGAATCCGGCAGGATCACCCGCTCCACGGAAGAATGCGAGATATCGCGCTCGTGCCACAGCGCCACATCTTCAAAAGCCGCCATCACATTGGCCCGCACCACGCGCGCCAGGCCGCAGATCTGCTCGCACGTCACCGGATTCCGCTTGTGCGGCATGGCCGAGCTGCCCTTCTGCCCGCGGGCGAAATACTCCTCCGCCTCGCGGACCTCGGTGCGTTGCAGGTGGCGCACTTCCAGGGCGATCTTCTCGCACAGCGCCGTCGTCAGCGCCAGCGCGGCCACGAAACTGGCGTGCCGGTCTCGCTGGATCACCTGCGAGGCCACCGCCGCCGGCTTCAGGTTCAGCCTCTCGCAGATCAATTCCTCCGTCTCCGGATCGATGTGCCCGAACGTGCCCACCGCGCCCGAGGTCTTGCCGACGCGCACTTCCTCGGCCGCAGCGCCCAGCCGCGTGAGATTGCGCCCCGCCTCTTCGTACCAGATGGCCAGTTTCAGTCCGAACGTGATCGGCTCCGCGTGCACGCCGTGCGTGCGGCCGATCTGCACCGTGTGCCGGAACTCCAGCGCCCGCCGTTTGAGCGCTTCCCGCAACTGCATCAGGTCGGCGATCAGAATCGCCGATGCCTGCTGCAACAACAGCGCCTGCGCCGTATCCACCACGTCGTTCGACGTCAGGCCGTAATGAAACCAGCGCGACACCTCGCCGTGCCCGCACGCCTCCATCGTCTCCGCCACCGCGGTGGTGAAAGCGATGACGTCGTGCTTCACCGTGTTTTCGATTTCGTGGATGCGCTCTACCTCGAAGCCCGCGTGCCGGCGCAGCAGGCGCGCCGCTTCGGCGGGCACCACGCCCAGTTGCGCCAGCGCTTCACTGGCCGCCAGCTCCACTTCGAGCCACTGTTGGAATTTGTTCCGGTCGCTCCAGATCCGGCCCATTTCGGGACGCGTGTATCGGGGAATCATGTTGGTTTTAGTATTGAAAAACTGCGCTAGGGGCTCTTTGCGAGGCGATCGAGAGACGCGTCTCCAGACCGCGCCGCTCTAACGCTTCGGCGGCCACCATCTGCACGATCGCCGGGTGATTGTTCTGCTCGCTCAGGTGGCCCAGAATCAGATTCGCGGTGCAGGAATCCAGATCCTGCATCAGGTAATCCGACATATGCAGGTTGGACAGGTGCCCCACGCGGCTCATCACGCGCTGTTTCACGCTCCAGGGATACGGCCCCACCTTGAGCATGTCCAGATCGTGATTGGCCTCCAGTAGCAACAGGTCGGTGCGCCGCAAATGGAACTTGATGGACTCCGGCACGTACCCCAGGTCCGTGGCCACGCCCACGCGCACGCCCTGCGCCTCGAAGCAGTACCCCACCGGGTCGATGGCGTCGTGCGGGATGCCGAAGCTCTGCACCTCGATATCGCCGATCCGGAAGCTGGAGCCCGCCTGGAAGGCTTCGAGGCGCGCCGGCGGCGTCTCGCCCCAGTCGATGGCCGGCGCCGCGATGCGCGTTATGTAGACGACCGCGCGCAGATCCTTGTTGCGCGCCAGCACGGGCAGTCCCGCCACGTGATCGGAGTGTTCGTGGGTGATGAGGATGGCGTCGATGGCTTCCAGCGATTCGCCAATGGAGGCCAGGCGCTTGCGCAGCTCGCGCATGCTCAGGCCGGCATCCACCAGAATGCGCGTATTTTCGGTGGCCAGGAGGGCGGCGTTGCCGGAACTGCCGCTGGCCAGCACGCAAAATTTTACCGTGTCGTCTCCTCGCGAACTTTCAGAATACACCCGATCGCCGTAAAACAACATGATGCGGAAATGTTTCGGATGTCGGCGGCCAGAAAATCGTGCCGGGGCGGCCGCTGGATGGCTCGCGTTGCAGTGTCTTGACAGGGGCTTGTGGGGGAGAGTAGGGTGGGGGTTAAGAGCTCCTTCGGAAGGGACTGACCCATGGTAATCGACCTGAAACCTGAACAGCAGCGAGTGATCGACCTGGCGATTCAATCGGGCGCGTACCACAGCTCGGATGAAGTGATTGCCACGGCGCTCGCGATGCTGGCCGAGGACATCGAGGATGGGTCCGTGTCGGAGGCGCGAAGCCACGAACCGCGCTTCACACTGGCCGAGGTGGAAGCGGAATTGCGTGCGCTTGGCAAAGTGAAGTGACGGAATACCTCGTCACCTTCGCCTCCACCGCCAGGAAAGAGTTGAGGGACTTGCCGTCCGACGTGATCGGGCGGCTGCTTCCCAGGATTCGCGACCTGGCCGGAAATCCACGTCCCGCCGGCTGCAAGAAGCTGCATGGCTATAAAGACCGCTGGCGGATTCGTGTCGGCGACTACCGCGTCGTCTATGCAATTGACGACGGACGAAAAGCGGTCGACATCACGCGCATCGCTCACCGCAAGGAGGTATACGACTGAGGTCTGCCGTGCGCGCGCTCGTGCCCATTGAAAATGACCGCGCCAGCCCTGCTCTACCGGCGCTCGTCGAGGGCAGGTGACACGGCGGTGCTGCGTTTGGTCGCGTGCTTAGCGAAACATAACAAACGAGTTACGTCATGCCCACGCCGTGCTACACTGAAACATGGCCATGACTCTGACCCTCGACCCTCACGGCGAGCAACTCGTCGCGGCCCACCTCCGCACCGGTCGCTACCATTCGCCCGAAGAGGTAGTAACCCGCGCATTAGAAAGCCTCGCCGAGAAGGAACCACCCACCGTGCCCACCCGGACTATGACGCCCGCCGAAGCCGTGGCAGATATCCGCGAATTGCGCAAAGGCGTCACGCTCGGCGGTCTCCGCATCAAGGACCTCATCAACGAGGGGCGTAAGTACTGATGCCCGGTTTCGTTGCCGATGCGTCGGCGACGCTCCCATGGTGCTTTGAAGAGGGAGCCACGCCGGCGACCGAGACGCTGCTTGAGCGTCTTCGCGCAGGCGAACCTGTTGTGGTGCCCGCTCACTGGTCTACCGAAGTGATGAATGGCCTCATCATGGCCGTGCGCCGAAGCCGGATCGATCTCGAAAGGGTCGCCCGGTTTGCTCGTGATTTGGCCGTGCTGCCGATCCGCATCGAGCCACCCCTTGCTCCAGCCGCCTGGGATGCCGTGATACAAGTGGCCACCAGGCATCACCTCACCGTTTACGACGCCGCGTATCTGGAGCTCGCCGAACGGACCGGCCCGCCCCTCGCCACTCTCGACGGCGATTTGCGAAAAGCGGCGCTGGCCGCAAGCGTTCTTCTGGTGGAAACATGAGCATCGAATGGATGGGGGTCCTTTGCGGCCGATCGCCGAGATTCTTAGACGAGAAGCGTGAAAAGTATCACCGCTCGGGCTCGGGCTCTGTTGGTTGACTGCCTCCCTTCGGTACGGTAGCGTAAAAAAACATGGAACTCACCGTCCAGATTCCCGACGATCTCGCGAGGAGCATGAACGCATCTGGCGGCGATCTCTCGCGGCGCGCCCTCGAAGCACTGGCTCTCGAGGAATTCAAGAGCGGTCATATCACCAAACCGCAGTTGCGGCGGCTGTTAGGTTTTGGAACCAGGTACCAACTCGACGGGTTCCTCAAATCCCATGACGTGTATGAAGACTACACCATGGAAGACCTGGAACTGGAACTCGACGCCCTGAAACAATTAGGATTCTAACCGGTGCGGCTCATCATCGCCGATACCGGGCCGATCAACTGCGCTGAAATGTAGACGTTGTTGTCGAAGGTGACCACTGCACTCAGCGGCCGCGCTGCTCTCGGCGGTGTTCATGAATCAGTCGCGGCACGTCGCCTTCGGTGATTCCAGGCTCCCGCGCACTCTGTTCGTTGCGCCACACAATGCGATCCAGTCGCTCGCGGGAGAGGTATCGGTAGGTTACGGCTTGTACTAACCTGAGAAAGCCGATAGGCTCGATCTTATGGAGATTCTGACTGCCTTGAACGACCAGCTTGATTTCATCAGGTGGTTCTACTTCACAGCGGAACCGCCATTTCAGGCCAGCAAGCGGGAGTGCCTGCCACACTATACCCAGCGTGACGGTGGCCAGAAGTGGCGGAAGGCCGCGAAGGGCCTTGAGGTGCTCGGGCAATGCAGCTTGAGTCTGGTGGCGAAAGCGATTCACGACTATCTGCGAGAGAGTGTCCGGCGCGAAGGCGTCGACCCAGGTTCGCAGAAAAAGAACGAGTCATGGTTTGACTACTATTGCTGCTCTTTGGAGCAAGGCACCACATTTGGTTGGGCCGGCTCGCCGGTAGCCCGAGATCGAATTGAGCAGATCAATCTTTGCCGGAACGATTTCTTGCATGACCCCGGCATCGATAGCGGTCAGCCTAAGAAATCAGAGCACCACTTCAAGAAACATCCGCTATCACCGTTTGACGATGAGTGCGAGCGAGCGGTTGGCAGGGCGATGGCGCAGGCGAACGGCGAAGAACCCAGAAATGCTCCCGGCTCGTTAACCGTGAGCCGACACGCACTGACAAGCGCGATTGCTGACGCCAGAAAATTTTGCACATTTGTTGAAACACATCGAACATTCAAAACGGAGAACCGACGATGAAGACAGCCCATGGCCGAGCGCTCGAACGGAAAACCACAGGTCTATACGGCCGGCGCAACCCTGATGTTAGCGTGGGGGAAGTGGAGAGGATTGGGATTTGAGCAACTGATATGTCCGACTCTGAGACGAAGAGTTTTGACTGGATTTTCAGACACGCCGTTCCGTTCGCTCGCCTGCTGCGCGAGACAGAGAATGTTTGCGTGGACCGCATCACCGCGGCGCTGCCCCCCGACGGCCATCCCATCGAACGAGACCACGAGCCGGAAGTCCACACCGCGGCATGGCTCGCGATGCATAGCTGGAAAGACGAGGTTGCACCCTGCTACGAGAAGCTGATTTCGACGCCGGGTGTGGCGACGACGACGAGGATGGGGCTGGATGAGCAATACAGCGGGTTTCTCTGTATGGTCGCAGATGCACTGGTTTGGTGCGGGCAGCATGCCGCCGCTAAAAGACTTTTGTTTGAAGGGCGAGCACAGTTTGGTGATGCCGAAAGCAACGGACGGAAGGGCATAGAAGCCGGCCTGAGAGACTTGCAGAAGACGGAGCAGAAACTAGGGTTGGTCTTCGATGCAGAGGCGCGGGAAGATGCCATGCCTCGCGCAGTTAAATGGAAGACCGCGACCCAGTCACCAGCTGAACAAGAGTCCAGGGCCGAGCGACAAACTCAGGATCACCGGAGCGGATTTTCAATTGTTGCAGGAATGTCCGAGTTGAAGAAACAACTGATTCATGACGTCTTGGGGCCGTTCAAGAATCCAAAGCTCTACCGCGAATACCGCGTTTCGCTCCCGAACGGAATTCTCTTTTACGGGCCGCCCCGGTTGCGGAAAAACGTATATCGCACGGAGTCTGGCTGGAGAACTGGGCTGGTTTTTTCAGCATTGTCAGCCGTCCGACGTTGCCAGCCCTTACATTCACGACACTGTAGTCAGGATTCGCCGGCTATTTGCGATCGCACTTGAGAAAGCGCCGTCAGTCTTGTTCATAGACGAGTTTGAGGCGTTCGTGCCAGCCCGTTCTGATTTGGGGGGCCATCAACAATACAAGGCCGAAGAAGTGAATGAGTTTCTTGCGAATCTAGAGGGCTGCGCGGGACGAGAAGTTCTGGTAATCGCGGCGACAAATGAACCCGACAAGATTGATCCCGCTGTGCGGAGGAGTGGCAGGTTCGACAAGCTGATCTTCATTCCGCCGCCGGATGCCGAAGCCCGGAGAGCAATGCTTGACTTCCACCTTAGGGAACGCCCGATACTGGCCCCTGTTGATACGGCTGGAGTGGCCGATCTACTGGTTGGCTATTCCGCGAGTGACATCAAGTTGCTCGTTGATGAGGCGGCTCGGATGGCGCTGCAGCGACGCGGGCCGATTTCAGCCGACACACTGCTGGCGGCTTTGGAACGAGTACCCGCCTCCATCAGTAAAGAAGATATCCAGCGTTACTCGTCGTTTCGCTCTCGCGGAAGCGCACTGCCGGGCGCTTAGTCTCTCCCTCGGGCCAGTACGCTCCCTCGTCAGTGCTGGTGCGGGCTTAGCAGTGTTTCATGCCGCACATTTTGACCCGGACCTTTGACACACGTCAACCCCGCGATTGGCACGGCTTCCGAGAGTGGGTCAAAACTTTGCGAAACATGGCCAATCTGCCAATATTGCGTGGCCCAGGCCCGGTTTTCCGTTCCGTTGATGCCAAACACCCACATTTCATTTTTCGGTGACCGATGTTCCACGACTTACGCCGCTCTCCGAGCTCCTGCCGATCCGACTTGGCGCTGACGTTGTGACAATCCTGAAAGCGCCTCCCCGTCCATGCTAGCCTTTCCTCATGAAGGCAGCCCGCATTCACCAGCACGGCGGCCCCGAAGTGCTGGTCTACGAAGAAATCCCCGAGCCCAAAATCAAGGCTGACCAGATCCTCGTCCGCGTCCGCGCTTGTGCGCTCAACCATCTCGATCTCTTCGTCCGCGCCGGCATCCCCGGCATGAAGTTCGCCATGCCGCACATCCTGGGCAGCGATATCGCGGGCGAAGTGGTCGCCGTCGGCGAGCTCTGCGAGCGCGTCAAGCCCGGCTGGCGCGTGCTCCTCTCGCCCGGATTGAGTTGCCGCCAGTGTGAGCAGTGCCTGCTGGGCAACGACAACTTCTGCCGCCGCTTCACCATGTTCGGCTACGCCATCGATGGCGGCAACGCCGAGTTGCTCGCCGCCCCGGAGTACGCCGCCATCCGGATTCCCGACGACATGAGCTTCGAGAGTGCCGCCGCCACCCCGCTGGTGTTTGTCACCGCCTGGCACATGCTCATGGCGCGCGCCAAACTTCAGCCCGGCGAGGACGTGCTGGTGCTGTCGGCATCCAGCGGCGTCGGCTCCGCCGCCATACAGATCGCCAAACTCTTCCAGTGCCGCGTCATCGCCACCGCCGGCGGCGAGAGCAAGCTCGCCAAGGCCCGCGAACTGGGCGCCGACCACGTCATCGATCACTATCAGCAGGATATTTCGGCCGAAGTCAGGAAAATCACCGGCAAGCGCGGCGTCGATGTCGTGGTGGAACATGTGGGCGTGGCCACCTGGCAAAAGAGCCTGGAATCGCTGGCTCCGGCCGGACGCCTGGCGACCTGCGGCGCCACCACCGGTTTCGACGCGCGCGTCGATCTGCGCTTCCTCTTCAGCAAACAGTGGAGCCTGCTGGGCTCGTTCATGGGCACCATGGGCGAGTTGCACCAGGTACTGAAATTCGTCTTCCGCAAGCAATTGAAACCGGTGGTGGACCGCACCTTCCCGCTGGCCGAAATCGGCGCGGCCCACCGCTATCTCGAAAACAAGGAGCAGTTCGGCAAGGTCCTCGTGATACCCTGAAATCCGTCATGTTGCTTCTCGGTTGGGTGGTTCTCATGGTGTCGTGGTTCGCCTGGGGCTACCCGCTTATTTTCCGCGCCCCGCACAACCAGAAGCGGCCCTCCATCACCGCCATCGGCCCCACGCGCGCCGGCCTTTTCCTGGAATGCCTGGCCATCTTCCTCGCCTTCGCCTGCCGCCTGCCCGGGGACTCGCCGCCTGCCTGGTGGCGTATCGCCGGAGTCATGGTCTGCGGCCCGGTTGCAGCCATCCTCTCGTGGACCGCGGTGCGGCATCTCGGCCGCCAGTTCCGTATCCAGGCGGGGTTGTACGAAGATCACGAGCTGATCACCACCGGCCCGTACGCCATCGTGCGCCATCCTATCTACACCTCGCTATTGGCGATGCTGGCGAGCACCCTCTTCCTGCTCGCACCCTGGCAGTGGGCGGTACTTTCCCTGGCGCTTTTCCTGGCCGGGACGGAGATTCGCGTGCATGCCGAGGACGGCCTGCTGGCATCGCGTTTCGGCGCGCGCTTCGCCGGGTACCAGAAGCGCGTGCCGGCCTACCTGCCGTTTGTGCGATAGTGTCCTTTATGATCCGGCGTATTGCTGCCATTTCCCTTGCCGTCCTCATCTCCGGCGGCGCTTCTTTCGCGGCGGACCTCGGCGAACAATATCGCGCCACCGCCGATAAGTTGATCGATGCGGCGCTGGCCGATACCGAAGGCTACAATCGCCTGGCCTATCTCTGCTATCGCATCGGCAACCGCTTGAGCGGCTCGCCGGGCCTGGAAAAAGCCATCGCGTGGAGCGTGGAGACCATGAAGGCCGCCGGCCTGAGCAACGTCCGAGTGATCCCCGCCAAGGTGCCTCACTGGGTGCGCGGCGCCGAATCGGGCCGCCTGCTGGCGCCCGTGGACCGGCCGCTGCACATGCTCGGCCTCGGCATGAGCATCGGCACGCCGCCCGGTGGCATCACCGCCGATGTGGTGGCCGTCGCCACCTTCGAGGAACTGGCCAAACTGGGGCGCGCCGGCATCCAGGGCAAAATCGTGCTCTATAACGAGGAGTACCGCGGTTACGGCGCCACCCGCGTCTATCGGGCCACCGGCGCCGCCCGCGCGGCCGCCTTCGGCGCCGTCGCCGCACTCGTCCGCTCCGCCACCCCGCTCGCCATGCAGATTCCGCACACCGGCGAAATGAATTACGACGAGGCCCAGCCCAAAATTCCCGCCGCCGCCGTCTCGCCCGAGGATGCCATGATGATCGCCCGCCTGGTGGGCGATGGCGTGCCCGTCAAGGTCCACCTGGAGATGGGCGCACAGACGCTCCCCGATGTCGACAGCGGCGACGTGATCGGCGAAATTCCCGGCCGCGAGCATCCCGAAGAAGTGGTCGTCATGGGCGGCCACATCGATTCCTGGGACGTCGGCCAGGGCGCGCAGGACGATGGCGCATCCATCGTCGCCTGCCTCCAGGCCGTGGCCCTGATGAAGAAACTCGGCCTCGAGCCGCGCCGCACCATCCGCGTGGCCTTCTGGGTCAATGAGGAGAACGGCGGCCGCGGCGGCGTGGCCTATCGCGAGTTCGTCGGCGATAAGATCGGGAACCACACCGCAGCCATCGAAATGGATGGCGGCGCTGAGGCACCGCGCGGATTCGGCGCCGGCGTGGACGCCCCTTCCATGACCATGTTGCAGCAAATCGGCAAGCTGCTCGACCGCATCGGCGCCGGCGAGATCACCGGCGGCGGTGGTGGCAGCGATATCGCTCCGTTGATGCGCGATGGCGTTCCCGGCTTGGGCGAGCGCACCGCCGGCACACACTACTTCGACTGGCACCACACCGAAGCCGACACCCTGGACAAGGTGAACCCAGAGGATTTCCGCAAGAACGTGGCCGCGCTCGCCGTGATGGGTTATGCCCTCGCCGACATGCCCGACCGCCTGGTAGCCGCCGCCGTCACCCGCCGCGGCCCCCAGTAAGAAATAATCGGTTGGCAGGCGGAAGCGCCCGATGTCACTTAAACAAGCCCATCGCAGCATTCTGCACGAGTTGGGGGGCGGGCAATTTTGCCCTGGGGTCCCCTCCGGGGACGCCTTTTAGGCGGCTCTTTCAGGCCCAGAGCGAGTCTTCCGTACTCGGCACGCGCCGGCTAAAAGCCGGCGGCAGCCAGGATTGGCTGCCCCACGATTTATGCCGGCCACCGCAGAGGCTTACTCAAGTGGCGTTGGGCGAAAGCGCCTGCCCCACCAAGCGCCCTCGGGACGGGCTAAGGCCGGGTGGCAAGCCCGGCTATGGCCGCCGGTGGATAGATTAGCGGTCCTGCTTGGCGCGGTATCGTAGCGCGAAGTTCAACTGCTTGATGGCTTCATCGGTGGCGCGGATGGCCTCCGCTTTATGGCCGCCGAAATCGTGCGGCGCCGCCTGCATGTAGTCGCGAGCGTCCTTCAACGCGGCAATGGCGCTGGCGATGCGCGGGTGCATAGCGCGTTCGTTTTGCGCGAATAACGCGATCCCCGCGCTCAGGACTACTCCCAGAACGATTCCCGAAATGAACTTCATATCCGTCTTATCTCCTTAGCGTGTGAACAACCGCTTATGGAGATTGTACGCCGATGCACGGTGGGACAAAAGTCAACGTCCGGCGTACGCCTTACATGGCCAGCAGCGCGGCCATCAGGTCGATGCCATCCCACAAGTTTTGAATCCGGATGTTCTCGTTGAAGCTGTGCTGATTGTTGTCGTGATTGGCAATCGGGACGGTGATGGTGGGCGCGTGCAGGATATCTTCGATCATGTACAGCGGCACGCTGCCGCCCATGGTGGGGAGCCTGACCACCGGCCCGCGCGCCGATTCGGCGGTGCGCAACACCAGTTGCGAAATGGGCAGATCCATGGAAGTGCGCGAAGCCTTGTAGCCCGGCTCCACCGTAACCCGGGCCAGCCTGGGGTGCTCGATCCGTGTGGCCGCATCGGGCTCCGTCCCGACAATCTCGTAGCCCTGTTTGCGGATGTGATCCAGCACGCGCCGCACGGCGGTAGCCGGATCGATACCCTTCACCAGGCGGATATCGATGCTGGCGGTGGCGGTAGCGGGCACCACGTTGCTGGCCTTGTCGCCCACGCGGGCGCTGGCCATGCCGCGGACGTTGAGCGAAGGCAGATTGATGAGATCCACCAGCTTCCTGCCGCCGCCCTCGGTGCGGCCGAGCGACAGTTCGCGCATCAGGCCGGCATCGACCTCTGGGGCTTCGGCGATGGCGCGCTTTTCGGTCTCGGTGAGGGGCTCGATGCCATCGTAGAAGTGGTCGATGAGCACGCGGCCGTCGTCGTCCTTCATGGACGCCAGCAACCGCGCCAGGGCCATCGCCGGATTGGG
>Ga0182030_10004164_pt1 | contig 30810 bp, 30 predicted proteins | sample 812S3MmetaG_FD_121299 | JGI IMG/M metagenome (GOLD analysis project Ga0182030, IMG submission 121299) | Permafrost microbial communities from Stordalen Mire, Sweden - 812S3M metaG (Illumina Assembly) | ecosystem: Environmental > Terrestrial > Soil > Wetlands > Permafrost | place: Sweden...
AAATGCTTTAGATGTAAGTTCTGCTGGCGGTCCACAGGAATATTGGAATAGTGGAATACTAACTTCTGGAAAGGTCATCAACCCTGCATTGAACACCGTTCCCTACGTATACATCCTTCTGGCGCACATGAACGCAGTAAACAAGAACAGCAAGTTCATGGATCTAGAAGTGTTATATGACAAGATGTCCAACTTTCTGGTGTCCTTCGATGGTCGACAGATCCGATATCTTGGCAAGGAGCTAGCGCAAGTAATTGAATGGGTGGCAGGAATTGCACGCAACAATCGCCAGGTACGTTTGCAAAGGGGTCTAGACGAGGTTCGTCCCTAACATGTATCAGAGCGGTCATGCTATCTCGCCTATTGTAGAAGCTGTTCTTCGATTAGATCCTTCAGGATCAATACTCACATCTAACCATCTTCTTCTGGTCAAGTTGGCATTAGAGTCAAGAGTTTACACACCCGTACTCCCAGTGCTCGATAAGTTTATTCTTTACTTTCCCGGGGTCACGAACCAACCTAAACCTCAATATCTCTCTTCGATGGAGCTCCCTCCAATGGCATACATCACCCCTGCATTTAATCACACCTCCAAATTTAAATACCAAGACGTTTTGGAGTACTTTATCTACAGCGGAATGATCTACATGGGATTGCGGAGATGGCAAGATGCGCTGGACTGCTTGGAGAATGCCGTCACATATCCCGTAAAGGACGGACCCCCTAGCAAGATTATGGTAGAAGCATACAAGAAATGGGTACTAGTCAGTCTTCTACTCGACGGTAAACCTCGATCAGTCCCCAAATCAACCAGCAGCAGCGCAGCAAAAGCCTATCACGTTCTCGCCAAACCTTATGAGGCTTTAGCATCCATCTTCGAGACGGCATCGGCGGCGAGATTAAAGGCTGAAGTCGAGGCGGGTAGTAGGATCTGGAACGATGATTGCAACATGGGATTGATGCTTAACGTACTTGGCGAGTATCAGAAATTCCAGATTCGCAATCTCGGCAATGTTTATAGCAAGATCTCGATCCCGGAAGTTCTCCAACTTACAATGAGTGCAGACACTGGGGCCAAGTCCTCAAGTCCTGCGGTGGTAGAAAATCTCGTTCAGGGGATGATCAGCGACGGTACTTTACACGCAACCATGAGCCATCCTCCTACAGGCCCAGCGGTCCTCACCTTCTCACCCAAAGGTCCCGTACTCTCAGAAGCCCAGATGCAGAGGGAATTAGTAGCGTCTACAGAACGTATCCAGACCTTATCGTATGAGATCAAGACTACGGACCGGATGTTGACACACGACAAGGAGTACATCAAGTATGCCCAAAAACAAAAGAAAAATGCCAAGACCCAAGCGGATCAGGGAATCGCAGTGACGGATATGGATTGGAATGCGGAGGACGAGGAGCTTATGGCTGGGGTGTTTTGAGGATTTTTAGAGCAGGAAGGAAAAGTTGATAGCTGCGAGGATGACACTCATATGAGCAATGTATTATGATGAGATTGCTCTTAAAGCGGGGTGTTCTTAGATAAGAGCTTGGCGTACTATGGCTGCATAGGAGGCTGGCGTCTTGGAGATGCATAATAGAAGCACTCAATCAGAGATCAAGGATATTTGACACGATATCATCGTTCCTTTAATTTCTACAAATGTCTCAACAATCACAATTTATTAGCTCACCACCTCTAATATTGCCCCCAGACCTAGGTCACTTGAGTGAGACAAAGTACCAGTGAATTGATCTTCAAATCACTCTTTCCTAAACCTTGATATAATGCAGAACGCCGCGCACACTATCGTAAATATGTTCAATGAGCCTTCAACCATGCTAGCATCTGATCAAATGCCTGAACTTGTGTCTCCTTGATCTTCGCATCCTCATACTCTCCTACCACCGCAAAACCATGTGGTACCCCCGAATAAGTCTTAAACTCATTCTCAATCATATTCTCCTTGAGGAATTTCTCACCATAATCCCGAACTTCATCAGGGAACAACTGGTCATTCTCCACACAAATGAAAGCCAGCGGTACCTTCGTACCCTCAAAGTCCTCCTTACCCACTAAAGTGGCATGAGCAATTGCACCTGCCTTGATGTATGGCCCCTTCTTAACCACACCCGCTTCTTCATCCTTCACTGCCTGGCCCCACAAAACCGTATCCGGCTTCTCACCAGCAAGAAGTAATGTCATCCTCCCACCAAAACAATACCCCACAGAATAAATCCCTCCACCATTGGCAACAGCATCCGCAAACTCATCCTTCGCAGCCTCAATAACCTTGTGAAGAATGGGTAAGACTTTCTCGGGGGTCTGTCTCGCAAGCCACATATCAATCAAGAAGCTCTTGCTAGTCTCCGCCATACGCATTTTCATTTGCTCTATCATTGACGGATCTTGTTCTTCCTTAGGAATAGTGGAGCTCGGTAGAGGATCGTTGTTGAACTGGTCGGGTAATACAACGAGAAAGCCTTCTCGGGCATATTTGTCGGCTTGTATTTGGTTGTTTTCGGAGTGTAGACCAGTTGCACCTGTTAGGAAAAGGAGAAGTTTTGAGGGCGAATGTGGGTAGTCGCTGGGTTTCGAGATGTAGCAGTCAATTCCCCCTAGTTGGGTTTGTTCTCCTGATGGCCCTTCGCCGAAAGCTGATCTTGGTCAGCATTGAAATCGCATTATGCCTGGTGAGGATTATTAGATGTATACTGACGAGTTGGTCTATCAGTCACACAATGTTCCTATTGAATATCAGCATTGTCGTACGTCTAGTTAGAAAGAACAGCTTACACCTAAACTTGCGGGAGCTTGATCAACTTTCGTATCTCCAGGTATTATACTCGATTCTGCAGCATCGCTCCCTGGAGCTTTCGTTGTAACCTCTGGTTCAGCCATGATCACTTTGTAATTTTGTTGTAGTTTGTGATCTTCTTAACTCAAGTCAACTCGAATGCCTGTCAAGAACCCCACCCCACCTCGTAGCTTATTGAGCTACTTTAGGCGATCCCCTCGCAGCCACTTAACGCGCTTATAGGAATCCCAACGCGGTACGCGTCGTTTTACAAAATTTTGATACAACGAAAAGTCTATCATACAAAAGACCTTAGAAAATGGCAGACCTAGCACGAATTCAAGCTGCCCGAAATCAGATCACTCAAGGCGCTTTAAAGTAAGAAATCAGCACCTTCTATTCATGCTTCTGCTAACCCCTCCAGTGCCATCTTCAACGACCCAGACAGACTGCAAAAGGAATTCCCCGTCCCAATATGCCAGTGTGTTCAGATCAAAGCTCTTGGAGCTCAAGGCGAGGGCAATCCCGAACGATATCGCATCGTCTTGAGTGACATCGACAACTTCGTCCAGAGCATGCTTGCCACTCGTGAGCATCAACTACCCCTTCATTAAGTGCATTTTAACATTTGTGCAGAGGCAAATCACGTAGTACACGAAGGAAAACTCAAGAAGGGAGTTGTGGTTCGTCTCAAGTCATATCAGGCAAATGCTGTCAAAGGGAAAAGGTTTGCGCTCCCTGCTTAGTCTGAAGGTTGAGCTAACAAGTTCAGAATTCTCATTATTCTGGATCTCGAAGTCATTGAAAATCTTGGCGAGCTTGAAAAGATTGGAGAACCTGTTGCTCTGACCGTCAAGGAAGATGAAGAAACTAAGCCTGCGAATACTACTATTGCCGGGAACGGCTTTTACGGAAACAAGCCCCAACCTCAACAACCTCCTGCACAAGATCGAGCCCTCCCCTCCCGTGCTGGTCCAGCAAGCTCCTCGTCACACGCGACCATGTACCCGATCGAAGGTTTGTCACCATACGCACACAAATGGACCATCAAGGCCCGAGTCACAAATAAATCAGAGATTAGGACGTGGCAGAAAGCAAACAGTGAGGGAAAGCTATTCAGTGTGAACCTTCTGGATGAGAGTGGAGAAATTAAGGCAACAGGCTTCAATAATGAGTGTGATGCGTTTTACGAATTATTCCAAGAAGGCTCAGTCTATTATATTTCCGCGCCCTGCCGAGTCCAGTTGGCGAAGAAACAGTTTAGTAATTTGCCAAACGACTACGAGCTTACTTTCGAGCGAGATACTATAATTGAGAAGGCTGAAGACGCCGACAATGTGCCTCAAGTACGGTATAACTTCACAACTGTCAGCGACCTTCAGACTATCGAAAAAGATTCTACAATCGATATCATAGGCGTTCTTAAAGAGGTCCATGAAGTCTCACAAATCACGTCCAAGTCAACGCAAAGACCTTTCGACAAGCGTGAATTGACCTTGGTTGATGATACAGGTTACTCGGTGAGGCTGACCATTTGGGGAAAGACGGCGACTTCATTTGATGCGAATCCAGAGTCCATCGTTGCCTTCAAAGGTGCCAAAGTCTCGGATTTTGGTGGCCGAAGTTTGAGCTTGCTCTCTTCTGGCTCCATGACCCTCGATCCTGATATCCCAGAAGCGCACAAGTTGAAAGGATGGTATGATTCCCAAGGACGAACTGAGCATTTCGCTTCACATTCCAACATGGCAGGTGCCGGAGTTGCTGGTGGACGACAAGACCCAACAAAGACCATTGCCCAAATCCGAGAAGAGAATCTTGGAATGAACGAAAACCCAGACTACTTCTCAGTCAAGGCTACCATAGTCTATATCAAGAACGAGAACTTCTCTTACCCCGCCTGTTTGAGCGACGGGTGCAACAAGAAGGTTGTGGATAATGGCGATGGTACCTGGCGCTGCGAGAAGTGCGATATCAATCACCCTAAGCCAGAGCATCGATACATCATGTCCGTGAGCGTCAATGATCATACCGGCCAATTATATTTGAGCTGCTTTGACGATGTCGGTCGCATGGTGATGGGTATGAGTGCTGATCAGTTGATGGAACTCGTCGAAAACGACACGTCAGCGCGCGATCGGGCTTTCGAGGATGCCATGTGCAAGACTTATACATTTAAGTGCAGAGCGAAGATGGACAGCTTCCAGGATCAACAAAGGTAAGAAACTCGACTGGATTTTGAGAACTAAGCTAATTATTTTTATAGGGTCCGTTATCAAGTGATGAGTGCAGTGCCTCTAAACTATTCTCAAGAAGCTCATAAGCTTACCGAGCTCATCAAGTTATACAACATTGAGTGATTGTAGTGTGTCTGCGATTTGAGCTTGTCATGAAGAAACGTGGAAGGAAAATGCGCTGTAGCTAGTCGTGACACTTTCATTCTGTAAATTATGGTGATGAAAAATGGTGATGGCTTATTTTGGGAGAAGTAATTCTCATGTCATGGCATCGGCGTTGTGGCTTCGCCTGGCATATTATTGAGCATTGAACAATAATATCTCTTCTGTGGTGTACCAAATTGTGATTGTCTAAGATATGCTTAGATATTTGCGGGAAATAAGTAGCAACGATAGCTCGTCGACTTACCTACTTCGTGACTTGAATGCCTCACGAGTTAGAGATGTACATACGTTCGATTTTCGATCCCCATGTCGAAACTATCTTAGAATTTCAACTTTCTGCTTCGGTTTTGCAGTCGTTGACATTTTCAACAAGGCACAAATGGGGCCATGGTTCCAGAGATCTGTTTTGAATCTAAAAAGTGGCCTCTCTATTTTCTCCATGTGGTTAATCATGGTGGATATCAATATACAACTTTTGGGACTTTGCCTATTGCAACGCCACTGTTGAAAAATGCATACCCGCACGTTGAATGTGCTTCCCCGCCCCAATGTACTGTTGAAATTGAGATCGCTGATTCAAAAATCATCTAATATAAAATGCAGAAATATAGGGCCCTAGAATAAACCATCGATCTCACCCGTCTCGGTGTCGACATCGACGTTGAGGTATCCGGGTGCTGTAGGCAAGCCTGGAATTGTTTGAATGTCTGCAGCTAATGCATAACTTCACAGTATTAGCAAAGCTTTAACCTGGCGATTTGAGATAATAGGACTTACAGATAACCAGCACCAGCAGCCAGTCGTACGTCTCTGATCGGGACAGTGAATCCAGTAGGTGCGCCCTTGAGATCCGGGTCATGCGATAGAGAGTACTGAGTCTTGGCAACACAAATTGGTAAATTGCCAAATCCTTGTTTGGTATATGCGTCGACTTTCTTCTGCGCAACTTCACTGAACTCAACTTTTTCGGCTCCGTACATCTGCTTGCCAATAGCCTCGATGCGGGTTTGCACATCACCGTCGAGACTATAAAGAAGTTTGAAGTTCTTCTCCTTCTCACTTGCAGCAATGACCCCCTTTGCAAGATCAACCGCCCCCTTGCCACCTTCAGCCCAGTGGTTGGCAGGAATAGCATCTTCGGCACCAGCAGCAATGGCCTCTTCGCGAATGACTTGGATCTCGGCTTCTGTATCGGTCTCAAATTTGTTGATGGCAACCACGACAGGAATACCATATTGTCTGGCATTCGAGATGTGTTTCTTCAGATTGACACAGCCCTTTCGGAGGATCTCGACATTCTCTTCACGGTAAACTTTATCAAGAGCAGCTCCTGGAGCGATAGGAGGGCCGCCACCGTGAACCTTCAATGCTCGGACTGTGGCCACAATAACGACGACATCAGGAACGAGGCCTGAAGATCGACACTTGATGTTGAAGAAGCGCTCCCCACCCATAGTAAAATCGAATCCAGCCTCGGTAATAACGAATCCGGTTTTCTCATTGTGGTCCTCATCAGCTTCTGTGCCAGCAAGTTTGAGAGCAAGCCTGTCAGCAAGAACAGAGCTTGCGCCAATACTAATATTTGCAAAGGGACCAGCATGGACAAAGACTGGTGTACCTTCCAGAGTCTGCATCAAGTTGGGCTTGATAGCATCCTTCATCAACGCGGTTAGAGCACCACCCGCACCGATATCGTCGCAAGTAACAGGATCACCACTTCGTGATAAACCGATGACCATTCGACCCAGGCGCTCCCTCATGTCATTGAGATCATTGCTGAGAGCAAGAATTGCCATACACTCACTGGCTACAGATATGTCAAAGCCAGTCTCCCGAGTTTGGCCCTTCTCTGTACCAGCAGTGCCCACAGTGATACCTCTCAAGTGACGATCATTGACATCTAGTACACGTCTCCATGTGATAGTGCCCGGGTCAATATCTAATCTCGCAAAGCGGTGGATCTCATTCTCAGTAAGCTCATCAGGGTTTGTTTTCGTAATTCCAAGCTTCTTCAAGCGACGGAACATAATCGGTTGAAATTCACGCTTACCCTTCTTGGACGGCACAAGGCGCTTGTAAAGTGCTGCATCTTTTTGCGTGTTCTCGTGGAATATCCTGGTCTCAATCGCAGCAGCAAGAAGGTTGTTTGCAGCAGTGATGGCATGAATATCACCAGTCAAATGAAGATTGAACTCATCCATAGGAATGACTTGGCTGTATCCACCTCCAGCAGCGCCTCCCTTGATACCAAAAGTTGGCCCTTGACTTGGTTGACGAACATTTGCAAAAGCAATACGATTCAAATGGCCACCAATAGCTTGAGAGATACCCATGGTAGTGGTAGATTTGCCTTCTCCGAGAGGAGTGGGGGTAATACCAGTGATGACAACATAACGCCCATTCCGGCGATGCTCAAGTCGCTTCAGGAGGCTTAGATCAACCTTCGCCTTATACGCACCATAAGGCTCCAGTTCATGACCAGCGATTCCAACTTCCTTAGCAACACGTGTAATCTGCTTCGGATGTTGGGCTCGAGAAATGGCAATATCCGATGGTACCGGATCCTTCAGCTTTAGAGGCAATGGTAAAATAGCTCTCGCCTTCTGTCGCTCGAAGTAAATTGTAGCCGAGTCTACAACATTTTGCAGAAGCATAGCAACAGTCATTGGACCAACACCACCTGGGACCGGAGTCACTTGGGAAGCGACCTCTGAAACAGATTCAAAGTCCACATCGCCAACTAGTCTCTGACCAGATTTCTTAGTCTCATCCGGAATAAAATTTGTCCCAACGTCAATCACGACAGCCCCAGGTTTCAGCCAAGAGCCTTTGACAAAGTTTGCTTTCCCAATTGCCGCGACGAGCACATCGGCTTTTCTTATATGGTCTTCAAGTCCAACGGTCCGAGAATGGCATACGGTCACCGTGGCATCGGCATTTTTCAGGAGATAGCTCACTGGACTTCCCACGATATCACTTCGTCCAAGGACAACAGCGTTCTTGCCCTTAAGATCGACACCACTCTCTTGTAGTAAAACCATCACACCTTTCGGAGTGCAAGGCGTGAAGAGAGGATGACCTCCACGTTTTGCTAGCTCCCCAATATTCGTAGTGCCAAAGCCATCGACATCCTTCTCGTCTGCAACAGCGGATGTAATGTTATACTCGGATATGTGCTTGGGTATAGGCAATTGAACGAGGATTCCGTGGACTGTAGGGTCATAGTTGAATTGCTCAATTTTCTCAAGGAGTTCCGCTTCCGTCACTGATTCGGGGAACTGCACAAGTTCACAATCGATGCTGGCCTTGCATGAGTGAGCAAAAGTGGCTTTGAACAGAGGGATCAAAATTTACCTCTTCCGCCGCCTTCAATTTCATACGGACATAGGTAGCTATGAAATCGTAAGCCGAGGGTCATAGTTTCAGATTATTAAATTGTAGACGTACTCGAATCTGATCTTTCACCAACTGTGATTTTATATGTCAGCTATTGGCACGGTTGAGATCTTCTTGATTTTACCTTGAATGATCTTTAGGGACGGTCGATATCTCGGGTTGATCTTCTGTGTAGCCTCGATTTCCTTGTGAAGCTTCTCACGGATCTTCTTGGCAATGGCTGTGCCATCAATTTTGGTGGCCACCATCGTGTGCGGGGTGCTGGAGAAAAGTCTTGTTCGGGTGTTGCGTTTCGCAGAAAATTGAGTTGATGATGTAGTTCTGGAGGTGGGGTTCAGTAGAGCTGGGCCAAGACCCCGCGATTTGTTCACAGTGTCCAAGTACCTGGAACGCAGACCGGACAAGGCTGAGCCAGTCCTTGAGGTATGATACGATCGGTCGTGCGGGGGCCGAGGCAAGAGAAGGACCCTCGATTTCCCAATCCCAATGGACTGAGGTCGAACTCGGATTGAACAGGTAAGGGGGGTTGTTTTGCTGTAAGAAGCGGCTCGCGTGAACATTACAAGGTTCCAAAACTCTGTCTTGGGTGCGTAGCAGAACAGCTACAGTGAAAGAACAACTGGTCAATAAGATTGAGCTAAGTGAATGAATGACTGTAACTCTGACTCTTTGGATAATGAGACGATTTTCTGGATTATGTACCAAAGAGGAATTTATGAGTCAAGCAGAGGGGTTAGGCCAATTCTTATTCTTTTCCATCATCCATGCTCTGGAATCCGGAGTCCGTTAGGTACAGGAAAAAATTACCTGATGGCATGAAGCTTAGTGGATAACTCAAAAAGATGCTTGCTCGCTTCTGATTGGGTCCCACTACCACACACATTTGGGCTTTCTCATGACTGAAGGCAACGCTGCGCGAACTTTTGATATTAAAATTGCCCTGCCCTCTTCCAGCGTTCAAGGATTTCCACACACCTTGAGTAAAATAAGTCGCAAACATGAGACCAACATTATTGCAAGGACATGTGAGTTTTACTCAAGATCTCAAGCCGAAAATGCGCTGACAAGACCCCTCTAGGAACGGGCTTTGACCCAGATCAAGTAGGCAGAAGCCCGAATACAGCGCAACATTTGATACTGACCATCATGAAGATACAATAGAGATGGCGACCTCATCTTCTCGACCGCAAAAGATCAGCACATCTGCGCCTGGTTCGCACACAACGGAGAGAGACTGGGAACCTACCATGGCCACCAAGGAGCGCTCTGGACTGTGGATGTCGACCCAACAAGTACGATGATTGCGAGTGGTGCAGCAGATAATACAGTCAGGTTATGGGATATCCGGTCAGGAAAGTGCTTGAAGGTTTGGGATTTCAACACCGCTGTCAAGCGAGTCGAATTCAACGAAGATGGCTCGCAACTGTTGGCCGTTACGGAAAAGCGCATGGGATTCTTGGGTACGATTGTCGTTCTAGATATCAAGTTAGATGTGGATGCCGAGCAGTCAGATGAGAAAGCTTTGACCATTACTTGCGAGGAGAGCAAGGCTACAGTCGCTGGTTGGAGTTATATGTCGAAATATATCGTTGCTGGTCATGAGGATGGAACTGTGTCGCAATATGATGCAAAGGTATGAGCATGAGCAACCAGACTACGATTCTGAGGTAGCGCTGACATATGAAAGTCCGGGGAGCAACTTGATAATCGCCAGGTACACGAGTTGGACATGCAGATTACAGATCTTCAGTGGGCACCTGATCGGACATATTTCATTACTTCCTCGAAGGACAAGACTGCCAAAGTAAGATATAGCTCATTTCAATATGTAGGTAGATTCCTAACCTCAGCAGCTCATCAACGCCCGCGATCTCGAAATCATGAAGACCTACGTCGCCGATACCCCATTAAACAGTGCATCTATCACACCCAAGAAAGACTTTGTTATCCTCGGTGGTGGACAAGCAGCCATGGATGTCACGACAACCTCGACTCGTCAAGGTAAATTCGAAGCCAGATTCTACCACAAGATTTTTGAAGAGGAGATTGGTCGTGTCAGAGGTCATTTCGGGTATGTTAATATAACCGTTTTTCCTACCATGATAACTAATTTAAATCTCACAGTCCACTCAATACAGTTGCAGCTGATCCTCAAGGCAAGGGATATGCAAGTGGAGGAGAAGATGGCTACGTTCGCGTGCATCAATTCGACAAGGGCTATTTTGACTTCACTTACGAGGTCGAGAGACAAGCCAGACAACAACAGCAACAGTAGTAGCCAGATAACTTTGGGATTGGTTTGCGGTGCATTTGCTGGCGTTAAGGTTCTCATGGTGACCAAAATGCTTGTAGAAATGCTGAGATCTGAGTCTTTCTAGTTAGGAATATGGAAAGATAGTGTTAGAGTCTCCAGCTCTGTCTCAAACAAGACTCCGGTATCCCTGTTGTTCACATGGTCTAGCTGCATTTCAATTTTGAACTGAAAGTTCTGCTCGCCAGATTAAAAATTCTTCTCTACCATGCTTGCAAAGCAAACCCCGGTTTCGTCATAGTTTACCCCACCATTAAGCTACTTCAACAGCTTCTTTCTTCCAGCGCTTCCTAACTTCATTTCCATTCCCATTCCCATTCTCACGATTCTTTTCATTTCAGCTCCTCACAAGTCAACTTTAATTAGTCAATCATGGGTGAAAAGATGCGCGCAGTCGGTAAATACTTCCCCACCCTCAACCCCGCACATCACACCTGCCTTCCAAGCAATAGCTAAAATCTAATTTAGACATCAAGGGCGGAACTGGCCCTGCAGACTCTCTATACATCTCAGCAGACATCCCAAAGCCCACGGCAGGCGAAGGCCAAGCCGTCGTAAAAATTAAAGCTTTCGGGCTCAACCGAATGGACCTCCTGCAACGCGAAGGACACTACCCCGTCCCACCGCAAGCCGGGCCCATCCTCGGCGTCGAATTCAGCGGGCACATCTCCTCCCTTGGGCCCTCCGTCAAAGAAAGTTTCAAAGTCGGTGATGAGGTCTTCGGTCTCGCATATGGCGGCGCATACGCCGAATACATAGCCGTGAACACACATATGCTGTTACATAAACCGCAGCATCTGAGTTGGGAACAAGCGGCTGGTATACCGGAGGTTTGGATCACGGCTACACAGGCTCTTTACCCTGTAGGCGAGTTCACGAAAGGGAAGAGTGTGTTGTGGCACGCAGGGGCATCCAGTGTGTCAATCGCCGGGATACAATTATCTATTGCTGGTGGTGCGAGTGCGGTTTATGTGACAGCGGGAAGTCAAGAGAAGATTGATTTTTGTGTGAAGGAATTAGGTGCTACGGCTGGTTTCAACTACAAGACGCAGGATTGGTCAAAGGAGATTTGGAAGGCGACGGGGGAGAAGGGCGTTGACTTGATTATTGATTTTGTAGGTCAGAATTATTTTCAAGGAAATCTTGATGTAGCGGCGAGGGATGGGCATATCGTTGGCTTGGGAGCTTTGAGTGGGACGAAGTTGCAGGCTGGGGTGGATATCGGTGCTCTTTTGCGGAAGAGGCTAAGGTTCGAGGGGAGTAGCTTGAGGAGTAGGGACGCGGAGTATCAGGGTCGGTTGAGAGATAAGTTGGAAAAGTATTTGTCGAACTTTGAGAATGGGAGTTTTAAGCTTTTTACGGAGAAAGTTATTCCTTGGGAGGAGGTAGTTGAAGCCCATAAGCTGATGGAGAAAAATGTCACGAAGGGAAAGATCATCTGTACGATTTCTTAAGCCCAGAACGGAGCTTTAATATACGAGTGATTGTTTGACATAATTATAATCTCAGCAATCATCATTAAAATCTTTAAATTTCAGTCTTGCAAAATGTAGTTCTTTACCCTTCTATGTCTTCTTGCGATGTCTCTGTTCGTTTCTGCAATTCCGACTCGTGGAATGAAGCGTCAAAACAGTTTGGAGGAAAGTATTCGCCTACAGCTGGAGGAGATGACAATGAGCCCCTGCCTTCTTCCTAGGCAACTAATGCAAAAGTCTCAATACGAACCCGAATGCGAAGTCGAACATAATGACAACTAGCGACGGGAAGAAGAACTCTCCTTCAAAGGCAGGAAATAGTAATATCAATTCTGCAGGACAAAGCGCCTATTCATTCGCCTGGATTTCTAGGCCCAAAACAAACCTGAAACAAACCTGGAAAAGCCTACAGGCCAAGCTCGAAGAACAAGTTTGGTGGTCACCAATCTCCTCCCGAAGCTATATTCGTCTACGTTTATACCACCAGACCGGGCTTCAATTACCTCGAAATGAGCGCTGTAGCTATTGCTAAATACATACGACATGTTGAGGATTTTCTCGCGATGCTGCTCGGGTAGAGAATCCCTTATAAGGAGCACTAAAATTCGTATAGCATGAAGTTCAAGGATAAACCGAAGGACTGCGAGGCCACTCGCACATACAACGCTTCAATGTCCGCCACGAAACGGAGCAGAAAATCGGAGCTTAAATATGCCTTTGTGGAAGAAGCTCAAGATAACCATGTAAAGGAGCATCTTTCGAACAGCAATTGGGATGTGTGGCTTGGAGGTCGGGGGTCGGGTTATCACAATGTTTATTTAAGAGATTGGAATCCGAAAGCTGCAGTTGCAAGGGCTATGAAATTTGTAACACCGCTAACACAACCTAACAAAGTAGTCTGCAAGACTGTGAAACCAAAAGAGTTGATGATCAGTGAGTACTGATTCGTAAGGCCATTTGCCATTTCTTGAGACCAGGCGTGTAGGAAGAACATCCATGTTTTAGGATCTTTTAATGCTTCTATAACCCTAGCTTTATTGTTAGAGAGAAATCCTAAGATTGGTGAATTTGGAGCTTACTGGTGCTTTTTAAATCGCTTCTGCTCAATCCCTGAATGATTCCCCTTGATGCGAAGAATTGCTTGCGCTCGCTGCTTGGGAGTTAAGAAATGCGCTTTTAGAGGACTATCTGGAAAGAAGAAATAAACTGCCACGGCAAGAAGTAGGATTATGGAGGCAGTGGTAACTTCACCAAGTTAGAGTCGAAGTTTTATGCTAAATTGTAGGGAGACATACTCATGAACCATTTCCAAGGCGCGAACGATCCAGTGTTGATGAAAAGCACTCCGTAAGAGAGGAGGCCGGAAGTAATGGGACTAGCGTTGCCGATTGCCCACATACATGGCATAAGAACAGCCTGCTCGTCGTAGGTGAAGAACATCGAGAGAATAAGGAGAAATGATGGGACAATACAGGCTTCTGCTATGCCGAGGAGAAACCTGACGACAAATAGACCAGCAAAATTGTGGCATGCAGCGTGAAGATAAATGAATCCAGACCTATGTTATGTTAGCGGAATAACACAGAAGAAGGTGCATCCTTACCATATAGTAAGGTTCAAAGCCAGCCATTTGCCAACTGGAAACCTTTGAAGTGCCCAGTTTTGAGGCCACTCTGCGAGGAGATATCCAAGATAGAATATGCTCTAGAGAATATCATTAATACCTCGAAAATTTCAATGTGTAAGAGTACTTGTGCCTGCCGAAAGCTAATTATACTGATTGCTGTTAAGTTTTGCATCTTTGAGTATCCCTAGGATGGCCGAACTACCAAGCTGCAACCTGTAAGAACAAGAATCTCCAACTTTCAAGATGTCATCCACTCACTGTCTGTTTATCAACATACATCACATAATAGCCCACACATATGAATGGCAAGATCCATCTGATACACTTGTTCCGAATCTTTCGTGCTTCTTCAGGAGTTGGATCATCAATTTCACCGATTTGAGAGAAGAGCTTGTAAGACTCGTCGGCATATTGTGTTGGAACCTTAGGCACTTGCAGTTGCTCAATACTGATTTCTGAAATGTTCTTTGATGGGAATTCCTCGTTGTCGGGACAGCCAACAGTCTTCATATCGAGAGGGGAAGACATCAGGAAAGACGGATTTAAGGGCTCGTCCTGGACGAGCAGACGATAGGAATAAGTACTCATCAAGAGCTATATGCAACATGCTCTTTTGGTTTAAAGCTGCTGATTGAATGACGCGATTGAAGCTTCTTATTCCACTCCCTCGCAGGGATATATTCCCGATGGAGACCACAACTTCGAGAACGGTTATGCTGAGGGGTGTTCCACTTTCACTGAACAGAACCATGCTTCTAAGTCGTGATAGTACTATCGCACATTGCTTAATGAATCTAAACTTTATGGAGGCAAGCCCATGTTGGCCCAATCCACTCTCAACTTTGAAGTGTACAAGTCATGTGAGATTGGTGTTGCGTGCTTATCTCGCATGAAATCGTCATTCTCATCCTCGACATTTTTACCTTAAAATGGATCGCAGTGGATTCAAGTTTCTGGTATCAGAGCCGTTGATTAGAAAATATTGCATTGAGGAGAAAGAATACCTAGTGGGATGGATGCTAAAGTTGAGCGACAGTTGGCAAGAACGACCGAGATAAAAAGCTCCGCCGAGCCAAGCAGTCGAGTCGGATGAAATCCCTCGCCATCTACATTTTCTTTTGATATTTGTTAACTTCTCGTTTCTTTCTCATATCGACCATTCAACAGTGCTCTTTGAAGATGACAGAGAATCTAGAGAAACTTCAAGTAGCTATTATTGGTGGTGGAATGGCAGGTCTGACCGAAGCCATCGCGCTGCGGCAGCACCCAAACATTTCAGTCGACATATACGAGCGAGCTTCAGAATTGAAAGAGATAGGAGCAAGTATAGCTCTTGGTCCAAATGGGCTCCGGACTTTGCAAAGACTAGGGCTGGACAACGTAATCAGCGATACCGTTGCGTTTCGTGGTCCATCAAATATTCCTATGATCTACAGACATTGGAAAACAAATGAGATAATTGGGAAAGATGAACATGAGAAGGTGACGGAACACTTGCATCGGACTGCTCGGTATCATCGGGCGCATTTACATCAGGCGTTACTTGAGAATGTACCAAGAGATCTCATACACCTAGGAAAGAAGTTGATAACCGCGAACGCTGTCTCAAACGGCGTGACTTTTGGATTTGAGGACGGAACATCTGGAACAGCAGATATTTTACTGGGAGCCGATGGGCTGCATTCGGTATGTTACCGAGCGAGCATCAGACCTACTAGTACGTACCTCCACTAATTCGAATAGGGTGTACGGACAGCCTTTGTCCCAGATTTTGAGCTGAAATGGAGTGGCTGGACGGCATTCCGTGCTATTTTTGATACATCTCTGATACAGACAATTCCAGATGTTCCCGAAGATTCAACCCATTGGTGGGGCCCAGATACGAATTTCTTTGCATCCCGATTAGGGAAGGACACCTTCACGGTAGTCGGCGGGGTGTATAAAGACCCTGAGGTGGAAGACGTGGGAGTATCGTGGAACCAAGGTGCCGACGTAAGGCTTCTACGCGATAAATACGCTGTTAGTAAACTTCAAACAATTTAAGAATAATCAAGGATAGCTGAGACCTTATTTTATTTAGGATTGGAATCCAGTAGTCAAGGGTCTCACAGAAATCACACCAGAGATTCGATATCATCCCAACTATTCCTGCGCTTCATCGCTGGAGACTTGGAATTTCGGGGACCGTGTGACCTTGATTGGCGATGCTGCCCATGCTCACGGCGGAGCTCATGCTACCGGTGGCTCTCTTGCAATCGATGACGCGTATGCATTCTATCTCGCTCTGACATCTGTTTATCCTGCCACTTCAACTCGCAAACCATCGTCGGATGAAATCAGTCGAGCTTTGAAACTTTACGAAGCAACTCGCAAACCCCACGCCGAGAGATTGCTGAATGTGGTTCGGGCTGCGAATAAGGGGAGAGCTACCAGAGTGAAGAATCCAGAGAGTGACGAGGAGCTGAGGAAAAGAGCAGGTAAAGGATCAAATACTACTTGGCTTCATGAACATGATGTTGGGAAAGCCTTTGAGGGAGCTTTGAAACAGAGTGGATTGTCTCGATCAAGTGCAGAGCGCGTGTCTGCAAGGCTGTAGTGTATTCTCATGAAGATCCCATCATATAAACAATGAATATAGGATTTCCAAGATCACTACTACAAATCTAAGTATCCTATATACCAACCACTGCAAAAGCCTACATTAGCGGACAATTACTGGAGGGTGCAGGTCTCGAAAGTATGAAAATCCATAGAAAAAAACGAGGTGATCAGAATCCCTCCCATACCATATATCTCACTCCTCTAGGAGCACTTCTACGAAGGAAATTACCGTAAGTCTTCAAGACTTTGGATTTTGGTGAGCAATGCACCCCTGCGGACCCCTTAACTACCTTAGCAACTTTACCTGATACTAGACCAAAAGTATAAGTGTATGCCCTGGAAGCGTGGAGTAGCGAATTAGCGTTTGTGGTTTATTGTTAGCAGCACCAGTGGAGAAGTGATGCAAGCAGGCGGAATTTGCAGTCTAACCTGTAGGATCTTTTCCTACAGGAGACTGAATTTGATTGCCAGGATCCGCAACGAAAGGGTAGGGGCATGCCCGGAAAGTTTGGATGAGTAGATAGTTATAAGATGTGTTAGTACCGGAAGATTTGAAGTGGTAAAATCATTAATATGATCGCTCGACCACAGAGCGTTTTTGACCAGGATTTCTTACCTAAATATACAACCCAATGAGCGAAGCACACCGTTATACCTTAGCAACCATTCATCTAGACCACGACTTTCGCATAACCCACTCATGATATCAAAAGATGAGCCTGGGTTTATTTACTAGGTTCCTGAATTGGCTCGCGGATGAGCAGAGTGCCAATGGGCAAGCACTCTCAGCTGAGGATAAGGGCAAGCTGGCCGCAACTTGAGTAAGGGACACGATTTTTCCATCATGGCCCAAAATAAGTTGGTAGCATTCCGTTTTAATGAGGGCGAGTTCCATCAGCTTGAAGCATGGAAAAACCACTACTCCGTTGGAGATCGAGATACACTCGACACACCGCAGGTGGTGATAAACACCGGCAAGGATGAAAACGGTTTGTATCACACCTGAGAAATGGAGAAAACATTCGCTCAATTCTCGAAGTACATCGGACTGAAAGTTCCAAACGCTTTTGACTAGGACACGTGAAGTCTCTTCAGAAATGTCCATGAACAAAAGCTTTTTGTCATCAAGCCGAGCAATATCTGTGAGACAACCTTGACTTCTTCGCCCAGGAAGTTAACTCTTCTCGTGAGAGAGCTCTGTCTAACCGAAGGCGGACGATATAGAAAAGAGCTATTCGGAAGAAAAAAAAAGGTTGGTATGCAAGAGAAGGAAGAAGAAAACAGTATTCGCCAATCAATTGAGATTTCTCGCAAGATCGAAACGAGGCTCCGAGGTGAAGTCCTTTGGTTTCGTCGCATACATCGCACACTTCCATTTCAGCCTGGTGCGGAACACAATCAAGAACATGCCACTCTCCTCTGGAGGCAAGGCAACGAGCTGAGTCACGAGAGTTGAAGTTGACAGTTCGTCGCATATACGGGGGAGTCGAGGTTTGTTTCAAGGTCTTGGTTCGTTGGTTTCGAAATATGCGCCAATGATGGCGAAGCCGTATAGAAAGCCTCAGCCCCCACAGCCTTCCTGAGAGCAAGCCTCCGTGTTTCATCACAACCCACATCCATCATCTCACCTGAAGATCTGCCCAACCCGCTTATTCTTGCCTTCCTTCACGCTCAAGAGGACAAGGCATTGGACAATCAAAGATGCATGTACAGCACATGTGGCTGAAGAGGGCGAAATTCATCATGAAACGAAACGAATTTTCGCCCTCTGTAGCCCTTCGAGTAAGCCTCTGAGGTACGAGATGAGATTTACTTAAGTGCGAGTCGCGCGAATTTTTGGAAATATTTCCACGATTCTGGGTCATCTTTGCGTATATCAATATCCATTGTTCAATCCTGCCATCGATTGTGTTGGTTATTCTATTCTAGTGACAGACTCCCCGTGATTTCTCCTTCAAGATCTATCTACATGCTTCCAATTACCGAAGATCAGGAATGGACATTGCGGAATTGGGCTGTAGCATGCGGGAAACGACCGGGAAAAGACGCCATTGCTTTTTTGCAAAAAGACAAGGGCCTCAGCAAGGACCAGATTAATCACTGGTGGAAGGCATTTGAGAGCGAGCAACGTGAGCAATTGCAAGCGGAAATCATGTGGCGTCTTTGCTAATGTGTCACTCATAGTTATCAAAGGAGAAGGTAAACAGTCCGAACAATTGTCACATAGAGATTCAATTGATGTGCCACCGCAAACCTTCGGATTTGAAGAGCATGGAAATTCATTTGCAAATCCTGGGTTTGGACTCGCACACGATAATTTTGACATCCCTTCTTTCTCACAGGAAGCACAGAACTGGTCTTCCATCGGCGTTCTTGAAGACCCTTTCCAAGCCACATGTATGATTGATGTGCTGGAACAAGACCATCCATGGTCTGGATTAGGCTGCTCTTCAGGTCAAAGCCTTGCTCCTGCTGCTTTTCCCGTAATCGATTCCAAACCATTGCCGCCAGACCCGCTTGATACCTTCTGGACATACATGAGTGATTCTGAGAGATCATCGGGAATATCCTACGCGTCAACACAAACATGGAACACCGCGTCCACCCTTATCTCGGTGTCCGATCTCTACTCAGAGAGTCCAGTGCAGTCAGAGACTAATCAACCGATGAAGAAAACCGTTCATTCAGGAACGTGGCTTTCTACTAGCGAGTCGATACCCGAGGAAGATTGTTCATGCGCATGCAGCACACCCGACCTCGCTGGAGAAGTCGCGTCGAGTGGAAAGGCAAACTCAAAGATGAGGAGCCATATAAGTTTGGGCCCCAATGTTCCGCCGAAGGATGAGAGAGGTAGCGGCAAATACATTTGTACTGTGTGCAAGTTTGCTTTTGCCCGAAAAGGAGACTGGGAAAGACACGAAGATTCCCTGCACGACCCACAGACATACTGGACTTGTATGCTTGGAGACCCTGCTGTGCAAACAGCGACCGGGTGGGAATGTGCCTTCTGCGCAGAGTCGAGGACCAACCGCGTTGAGATTGTCCAGCACCTGACCAGACAACACAATTTCAACCACTGCACGCACAAACCAGCGGAACGGCGGCGTTGGACAAGGCAAGACAAGTTGAAGCAGCATCTTAAACAAGTCCATGCTTTGTCAGAAACTTCTTATCATTGGAAACAATGGCATCATGCGACGAGGCAGAAGGCAGCGTGGGGATGCGGATACTGCGGAACTTGCTTATATAGCTGGGAAGGTATGTTGGGTACAATTTATTACTTTCTACCGCCAAGGGCTTGTTCTCATTCTCTCTCTCCTCTCCTCAGCAAAGTTGCAAAGTTGAGTATCGTTCCTTAAATGGGAAGAAGTTGCTTCGTCTTCTTGTGAGAGTAAGGGCTAATCTTTTTGGACTGCATAGACAGGCTTTGTCATATTGCTGAGCACTACGAGAACCCGTTGTTCCAAAAGACACAGTAGGTCTTGCCCCGAGGTCTCATGTCTCATACCTCATCAGACATCCGTCGTTGATCATACAACTGACACATTTGCCAGATGGTCAGAATCACGTGTGATCAAAGGATTGCTGAAACAGTGCCGAGGTTTCAACATTGCTGCTGCCTGGAAAAGACTAATGGCCCAATCCTCTGGGGAAATTTTGTATTTGAAATGTTCAAAGGAGAATGCGGAAATTTTGAAGCATAAGCTGGAGTTTAACGAGGGCACACCTCAAGGGCTTGCTGAAGAAGTATTCAGGTTGGCGGTGAATACCCACTCTACCACCACGCATCATAGAGGGACGAAATCTCATTCTTGGACGGGAACCACGACCTCTCCGCCGACGGAACCGCGACCTGTCAGAAAAACGTGGTCGGATACCTCGATCTCTGGAAACCACCAAACATTACCCTTTCTTACCCCGCAGGATCGGATGGACGCTCAAATGCAGGATACAACTAATTTCATCTAATTTCCAATAACTCAATCATTCAGCTTCTTGTTCATCTCGATTCGCCACTTAGGACCAAATTTCCTCATCGCCCAAACCACCCCAAAGGCACTAATCCATGCGACTATCCCAATAATTGTAAAAAGCCATCCATCACCAATGGCCGAGATGATTGGCTGGGTCACGATCCCACCGACACAACTGAATATGTTCCTCACGAAATTATTCACCGCTACCCCACTGCTGCTTTTCTTCGACATAAATTCAGTCAACATTGTTGTCGACGTTCCGAAAATAATCATGCTCCCCACACCAAAGAAAAAATTGGCGATCATGGGCACGATCCAGATTACCCCTTTTTCGGCAGTCCATCCGTACCATATTAGCGCTCCTGGGAATATGGCTGCCGCTAACCAGGCGTTCTCCCTCATTCTGTCCTCGGGCTGGAGGATCAGCTTCCCTGACTCGTCGTATCGGCCTGCGGCTCGAGCTTCTCGATGCATGATCACATCTGTCCATTTCCCGCCGAATACAGATGCCAGGATGTAGCCCATAGAATTGGGGATGTACAGAAGACCAATGATGATCACTTTATAATTATAAGGCGATTCGGAGAACGTTTGTTGCACGGATATGTTGAGCATATAAAGAGACCCAAACGTAATCGATGCCAGGTACACAGTAATGAGGACAGCAGGGAAGCGAAGGTACCCTAGAACGCTAAGCGGGTCGATAATACATCGTTTGAAAATGGCAGCGGCTTTCTTTGTTTTGATTTCCATGGACTTTCGAGTCGAGATCCGTGTCATGGATGGTTGGGCGGTATTCTTGTCGTCTGTGCTTTGTTGCGGCTGGGGAGGAGGCGGGCGTTTGGGTAGAGTCTCGGGGAGACAGAAGGTTAATGTAATGAATAATAAACCGCCGTATATGGTTTGGAACCATTGGGTACTTCGCCATCCCCAGGCTTGGGCTAAGACGCCTCCGATTATGGGAGCTAGGAGTGGACCTAATAATGGACCCTGGTGGTTGATAAATTAGTGAGGTTCTTGGTTGGAATGTCGCTGTCCAAAAGAAAAGCTGCCACGGGAGAGCTAAGCTAGAATTAAAATTGTTTCAGTCCACCAGTGTACATACCAAGTAAAATATCCCCATCTGTCGAGCTCAGAAGTTAGTTTTTATCGTCTTTAAGAAAGTGCCTACATTGGAAAAAGACACATACCGCACGCCCACGTTCCCTCGACTCCCAAATATCCGCAATCGTCCCTGCCCCAACAGCCTGGACAGATGCAGCTGCTCCACCCCCAAGAACCCGCATAACAATCAACATCCCAATCGAAGTCGAAATAGCAGAAATAATATTCCACAACGTAAACAATGCGAACGAAACTAAATAAATTGTTCTCCTCCCCAAAGTTTCCGAAAACGACGACCACCAGAGCGGAAAAATGCTCATACTAAGCATGTACAACGCAACTGATAGATTGGTGATTGTGGGTGTGGTGTGTAGATCTCTTGAGATTTGAGGAAGTGCAGGCCAAAATATAGCACTTCCTAATGGTGCGGCGGCTGCTGCTAAGGCGACAATGAATGTGATGAGCCATTTGGTTTTATTGGTGTAGTCGTAGGGCCGTTCGACTTCGGGAATTATGGATAATCTTCCTAGTAGGCCTCTGCGTTGGGATCGAGGGACGATTGTTAAAGGGCGAGAGCGTATTGAGGAGGTTCTTGATTTCGATCTTGATCTTTGGGGAGGTTCTGGTTCTAACAGAACAGGCTCTATTGTGTAGTCTGATGACTGTGTATGGATGGACCCCGAGTCTGACGGACCCTTCTTAACTGTTTCAACTTTCTCTGCTGATACTCCTGGATGCTCAACTGGAGAATCAATGTCTTGAGGTACAGGTTGGCTGACCTCTAGGTCTGCCTTTTCGGGGTCAACTGGCATACTAGAATTTCGAATCCAAAGTAAACGTGTGAGCGATACCGGTAATAACAAACGCAGGGTCAAATATGTAAAAATGATATATGAATAATGGGCAGGATGGCTAAATATGAGAGATTTAAGCGCTTCGAGCAATGGAAGTGAATGATGCTCAGTACAAAAAAAAAAGAATTAAAGTACAAGCTTTAAAAGAAAATAAGTTCAACGAACTAACACCTGACTTAAGACAGGGAGATCAGATATCAAGCACCGCGCTAATGATACTCCGTAAAGCTTACCTTGAGAGCTGCTGATTGATCGCTTGTTCAATACTGTCAATACCGCGTTTGTAGGCCCCTTGTTCCTTTGCGGTGGGGGGTCCTGCGGGAGGGAGGCGGAAATAACATCGATCAAGCAATCCTCAGCCGGGTACTCGGCACATAGATGGCGACTTGAACAAGTTGTTGACAAGGCAGGGGAGAGCTACAGGATTGATAGAGGGGTAGCTCGAGGTACGATTAGTGATTGGTGGAACCGGACAGGGCTCTGAAGAGGCAGAATGGCAGTGATTGAGGTGTTCTAGAACGGTGATAGCAGCTGCAATTAGAAGCCCTGTGGGTTCAGGAACCATAATACCAGACTATGGGAACAGCGGGGTGTGGAGGATCATACTTTACTTACCTACAGTGAAGTTCTCCAAGGGAGGCCGTCACAAAACAACGCTGAAATCTAAGCTCGGCAACGTCGGAAAAAATTATTCAGTGACTCAACAACCGCAGCCTTGCAGATTTTCATGACTCGGGGAGAAATTATTCCATTCTTAGAGTGGACGGGCACAAAAATTAGATTGCGAGAAGGCCTACATCAACGCCCAGTATGGAGTCTTTAGGGGACATGCAGAGCAGGCACCGCAGGGAGCAAAAAGACTTGCAGTCGCGCGTAACACAAAAAAGGAAGGGAGCGTCGAAGAAGACGCGGAAGGGCGTCAATTCCGAATGTGAAGAAATGGAACGACAACTGAAAGAACGACATGAGCAAGAACGAGCCGCTCTAATGGGAGAAGCTGTCCCTGATATCGACGATGTCCCAGAACTTGACGAACCCGCGGACGAAGAGGCCCCCGCATCCGACGCAACTGAAATAAACGGTATTTTGGAGTCGTTGGAGAAGACAGCACTTTCTGAAGCTGCACCGTCAGAAGATGGCCAACCCAAAAAGCGTAATCGACAAAAAGAGCGGCTTGCACGACGGGCAGCGGAGCAAGAAGCTGTTATAGAGGGGGCTAAGAAAGAGGCTGCCAATCAACCAGATCAGAAAGCTGTAGAACGCGAATTGATACTCAAAGAGTTTAAATCAAGAGGGCTAGTAGAGAAGAGCATTCGACCGGATGGACATTGTCTATTTTCAGCTGTTGCGGATCAACTCTCACAAGTGGGCATTCCTCTAGGTGCAGAATCGGATGTGGAGCTGAAGGAGGACCAGCGATATAAAGTGGTTAGGAAAGCGGCTGCAGGATATATTGAAGGCCATCCAGATGATTTTGTCGCTTGGTTGGACGAACCTTTGGACCAGTACGTGGAGAAAATCAGAGATACAGCAGAGTGGGGAGGACATCTTGAACTTCTGGCTTTGGCAAAGACATATAACGTGGAGATCTGTGTCCTACAAAGTGGAGGCGTTCAAACCATAGAGCCTGGCTTGGAAACAAAATCCGAGCCCAACAAGATTTGGTTGGCATACTATCGGCATGGCTTTGGTTTGGGAGAGCATTACAATTCACTTCGCAAGAGACCTTGAAACGAGACCCTAATCTAGGAGTTCATTTACTAGCAGTATCTGGATGCGTCCACACACTGATCCAGTCGGTTACCTTTCCGTCTTGGCTATATCCAATCTCATGAGTCCTCTTGGGTTGGAAATGCGCAATCCTCTTCAAGCCATTCCCACTGCTTTCACCAAGCTTGTATTCCACAATATCTCCATCTTCACCATACGGTAACTCTTGGCCTGGCCTGGATAGATGAGCTAGATATATCTTAGGAGGAAGTGCCCATGGAGGGCCGCCTGTTGAAGGCGGCTTATACGTTGGGAACTCCAGACATACGAGTCGCCCTTCTGGAGCAAGAAGCGCTACGCAGCGCTTTGACCAAGATGGTCTTAGTGCAGGCGGGAGGGCAGACAAGAACTGAGCTCTGTTAGGGAATTGACTTGTCTAACCTGGCAGAACTTACGGTGTAGTCATAGATTAAATCAAAAGTTTCCTCTCCCTCAACTCCTTTCAGGAAGTCATCCTTAAAGAAGTCTCCTGCCAACCAATTGACCCTTCCCTTCGTCACTCCATCCCTAGTTTCATAGAAGCCTTTGCCATCCTTCTCCGTCTCTTCATTACGCGCAGCTGCTAAAGCCTTGTCTGAAACCTCAAGGCCATAGGCATCATACCCCCATGCACTGAACAGTAAAATATCATAGCCTTTTCCGCACCCTGGAACCAATACTTTCTTACGCCCTTTGGAAGGGAATAGGTCTTTCCTTTCTTCGAGTAGATCAACGAGAGCTGGACTAGGAAACCCCTTATCCCAAGGGATGAAATTTTCTCCCCAGAGTTGGTCCCATTTTTGTCCGTGAGCGGAAGAATCTCCTTGGAAATGGGATAAGAGCCGTGCTCGTGCCTCTCCTGGTCTATCTGGATGCTCTGACATAATACCCTGTGAAGAAACTCGGTGCGGTCTCCCGTTTGCTGATGACTAATGCTGCTGACGAGAGGAAGATCTTGGCCACGCAGTAAATTTGTAGAATTTCAAAAGAGCTGTTTCTGAATTGTTCAAACACCACTTTGAAGATATTTGGAATTGAATTGTGTTTTATGCAATGCTTGATGTTCCTAGTTTCTTTCTATATGCATTTCAGATGACCAATTGAATCAGTGATGCTTCTCGCTTACAGCTCCTATTTAGGATACCTCGGCTTAATCAATTTACCCCAAATATTCTTTTGCTTGCTGACTTCGTTCAACTTCGAACTCTTCCCTCAATTATTTTTTAAACTACTGCATAATGGATTCAGCAAGTCTTTTTAACGTCAAGGTCAGTTATTTGAAAGTCAATTCCCCGAAATTCAATCCTCTAACAAAGCTACAGGACAAAGTCGTCCTAGTGACTGGAGGAGCAAAAGGCATTGGCCGCATGATATCAGAAGGTTTCGTCGCCAATGGAGCAAAAGTCTATATCTCCTCCCGAGACATTAAAGCCTGCGATCAAGCCGTCAAGGAATTAAACGCTCTAGGTGACCCCCACCACCACCCCCGCTCCCCATAAACCCCTCCACTAACCGTTCTCACCCAACCCAGGCAAAGGCACCGCGCACGCAATCCCCGCCGACTTCTACAAACTCGAAGACTGCAAAAAGATGGTCGAAGCCCTCAAGCAAAAAGAATCAAAACTACACGTCCTCGTCAACAACTCTGGTTCTAACTGGGGCGCCCCCTACGACGAATTCCCCGATTCAGCCGTACGCGAACATCGGGGAGTAGAAAACTTCCTATTCTAGACTGTTTCATGGGTAATTATGTTCACTCCCGAGAAATTTACTCGTGAGACATGTCTAAGCTTCTAATTCAATCTCAAAGAAGTAATTGCTAACTCCTCGATCTTCTAGTGGACCCGCGTCCTCACCCTAAACCTAACCCGCGTCTTCTCCATTACACAACTCGTCACGCCGCTGCTCGAAGCTGCAGCCACGGAAGGCGATCCAGCACGCATAATCAACATTGGATCCGTAGACGGGATTCGCGTTCCTTCCCTGGAGACTTTCAGTTACAGTGCTAGTAAAGCGGGGTTACATCATTTAAGTAGGGTATTAGCGAACCATCTGGGGTTTAGGAATATTACGAGCAATGCGTTGGCGTGTGGACCGTTTGAGAGTAAGATGATGGCTGCTACGCTGAAGAATTTTGGGGGTGAGATCGTGAAAGGGATCCCGTTAGAGAGGATTGGGAGTCCGCAGGATGTGGCGGGCGCGTGTCTTTTTTTGAGTAGTAGGGCGGGTGCTTATGTCAATGGGGCTACTATTGCGTTGGTTCGTTTAATTTCCTTACAAAAAAAAGTCATATGGGAGCTCTGGGGATGGGAGATGTCTCAAGAGCATGCAAACGGATTGCATTTGTCCTTGTGTCGCAGCTCCTGAAACAGCTCCCGGCTCCAGAGCCACCACCAAAGAAAAAAAGACTTATGAATATGCTAATTTGATGATAAGGATGGGGGGAGTTTGGTGGGTTCGAAGTTGTAGGGGGTATGTGGATGGATTTTTTGAGACATATATGTATGGATGAAAATGAGGATAGGATTTTCAGGGCTTGAGCTCTTGGGGAGTTTGTTTTTATTTTTGGAATCAGTATCCCCAACGTACTGCCTAGAAGGCTTCTTTTAAGGATTGTCTGAAAATAGGGCCCGCAACGGACCATATTCTCCCAAAAACCTACCAAATAGTTGTGATACTCGAATCTCGAAAAAAATTTATCCCTCGTCAGAAATATTTTGGAAATGTATCAAGTAATGATAAGTAGGGACTCGAGATACGCCGAAAGCAAGTATGAGATTATGCCTATGTGCTTGATTCCCAAGGTAGAGAGAAGGTCCCAACCCACTCCTCAACTTCTGCCCTCAATTGTATTATCTCACTTTCATTATCACCCTCGCCCAAATATTCAAGGAAAGCCTTCAAACTTCCCGGATTCTTCCTTCCCTTCGCCTCCGCTGCCTCTCTCGCCGCCTTATCTAGCCTCTGTGTCATCGTCACCGCTCTATTAACCACATCTGCCACTCTTACGAAGTCTTCTGTCTGGAAGCCCCTGGTTGTCATTGCGGGTGCGCCCATTCTCAGCCCACCAGGCTTCAATGCCGACTTATCACCCGGGACAGTGTTCTTATTGCTTGCAACACCCACTAGTTCGAGCACTCGCTCGACTCTAGCACCATCCACTCCTTGAGGTTTTAGATCAATTAGGACAAGGTGATTATCTGTTCCGCCGGACACTATGGTATAGCCTAGACCACCTTTGTCTTTAGGATCACCAAGACGCTTCGCAAAAGCTTTGGCATTCAGAAGGACTGCTTCTTGATACGCTCGGAATTCATTGCTTTGTGCTTGCTTGAGTGCAACAGCCAAAGCGGTGATTGTGTGATTATGGGGTCCTCCTTGGTGACCCGGGAATACAGACGCATTGATTGGATCCTCCAGATTCCACAGTTCTTCTTCCTTGGTCTTTGGGTTGACTCTCCTAACCCCCTTTCTGAAAAAGATCATAGCACCACGGGGTCCACGAAGTGATTTATGGGTTGTGGTTGTAACGACGTCCGCAAACTCAAATGGAGTGGGGATGACTTTAGCAGCAACAAGTCCAGAGATATGAGCCATATCTGCTAGGAGGTAAGCTCCGACCTTGTCGGCGATTTCTCGCATTCTACCATATTCAATCAATCTGCTGTATGCTGAGGTACCAGCAATTATGATCTTTGGTCGGTAAAGGGTAGCCAGTTCCTCTAATTTGGCATAGTCAATGAGGCCAGTGGTCTCATCTAGACGATATGGAAAAGTCTCGAAGTATTTGGAGATAGCGGATATCTTCTTGGTAGGTGTTTGGTATCCATGAGAAAGGTGACCACCATGAGGTAAGTCAAGGCCCATTATCCGGTCATGTGTATTGAGGAGGGCTGAGTATGCGTATAAGTTGGCGGGAGATCCGGACAAGGCTATTGTTCCGTCAGCTCTGTTGAATCAAAACAATTGTGTCAACATACGCTGCACATTGACACCCCATTCTGTATCCTTCAATCCAAATGTCTGCAAAGCTCGACTCTGACATAATCTTTCCGATTCATCAATGAATTCATTGCCACCATAATACCGGGCTCCGGGATATCCTTCAGAATATTTGTCTTGGCCGACGTTAGTAAAGACTCACACCACTTTTTGTTCCTGTATATACTTTGCATAACACTTCCCAAAGCATCGAGAACGGCTTGGGAAGTAAAGTTCTCGGAGGGAATGAGATTTATAAAGTGCTTCTGCCTTCGTTTTTCCTATAGGTACCATGTTCAGTATTCGAGCCATAGTTTCTAGTCGAAGAGCAATACATTTTGGAGGATCGAGTAAACAGTTGGATCAGCATGTTCGAGGTCTGCAGAGAGCAACTAATATTGGTAAATGGATTAGAAGTGGGATCTTGATTCAGACTTTTGCGCGCCTACCTTCTGTTGACTCTCAGCAGTCATGGACGACGCTGCCCGCCTGCCACTGTATATTGGTGCTCTACACACAGCAGCTCTCAGCACCGATCTCGAAGCTCCCTTGAAGAGAGACATTGCGATCTATATGTATTAGCTATCAAGCATATCCAATTGAAATCTAATTGAACTTACCTCTTGACTTGGAGTGTCGAGGCAAATCGGTCGTCCAATTCTGCCAAATTCCCTTGCAGTTTCCCCGCCACAAACTCACTAGCGCTACTAGTAATGGCTTAAATAGTCCGCAGCCTCGTCGAGTCTCGACTCTCTTTTTCTTCACCAAACAACTAAAACGGAAATGATGAGTTGGCCTTTACGACATCTACAGCTCTCGTCTGCAAAGATGGGCGATGTTGATATGTTCTGGGCTCACATAACCACCATTTTGAGGAACAATGTGAAATATCTGATCCGTCTTCTGTTGAATTCATTTTCTTCTGGACTCGTTGTCAAGCATGCACAACTTTTACCTTCCCCCCCCACAACCAGTGAGATATTCAAATCAATCGAGCGATTGAAGTCTCATATGTGCTCTCCTACAGTCACGAAGTCTATTTGGAACCCCCCTTCTCCCCGCTCCCTTTCCCTTCCTGAACAAGGCACGCACCAGAGAAATTTCACCGAGTCTCTCGCGACATATCTGGCTTACCAGGTGTTTGACTATTTTGGTGATCTGATGGAGGTGAGCTGCTGAAGAGCTCTGTTAGAGTATGACATGCCCATCATAGGGCGTTCGCAGTGATGAAGTCACGGAGCTATCTCCGCAATTGGCGGTCTAAGAATCTGATAGGAGAAATATAATAGACAAAACACACTGAAGCGGTAATTGACACTAAGCGTAAGAGACCTAAAGTGCCCTGGTACACGATCATGGTGACATGGCTTAAATATGTCCTGTGCATAAAATATGAAAATTTCCTACGACACGTTGAGGAATATCTCCTTGAATCAGTTTTACGTAGAGATGGGGAAGGTACATTTTAGGACATCGTCAATGGGTAGTCAATCCCTAAAGTTTTGCTCTGCTTGTCAAAGATGCAGACTCATCTCATGAACCCCATATCATGGCAGAGAAGGTATAGTCATCCCACAGAGTGGCTCCATAGTTGTGAGCACAGACATCAATAATGGATACGAAAGAGACTTAGTCAAAGATCATGGATACCATTTGTCCGTGCTGCAATGCAAGAAAGCCCAGTAATATCGAGAAGCAAACCGGCCTCATATTGAAGACCTCGCCTGCTTGATACACTCCATATGCTACCGTCACAAACGCTCCACATCTACTTCGTCTCAGTCTCTTCCTCCTCACCGAATTGAGCAGCTCTCTTTTGCACAACTCTCTCCTGCTTTCTCTCACGGGCAGCCTTGGTCTTCGCACGCTTGGCATCCATTTCCTCCTTAAGAACTCTCTCACGCGCCTTCTCAGCCTTGGCTCTGTGGATCTAATACCATTATCAGTCCCTAATACCTTTAGAATCTGGTTTCAACTTACGTGTTCAACCAATGCTCGCTTGTGCTTGAAGGTGTTACCCTTGCTGAGGTGGTAGAGTTCGTGGTAAAGGTGTTTATCGATCTTACCGCTAGCACGATACTTGACTAGGAGACGGCGGAGGACTCTGAGACGACGCATCCAAACAACTTGGCTATATCTCAGAATTAGAATGTTATCTTTCCATCTTCAACCCCACTGTGGCGTACCTTGGCATACGAGCATCGGCCGTACCCTTCCTCTTACCGAAACCACGGTGTCTACCAATTCTTCGTGCAGCGGTGAGGTCACGGGCGCGAGATCGAGAGTGCATGGTGACGGGCTTGCGGATGATAAGACCATCTGCGACGAGCTTTCGGATGGTTTGGCGGGAGTTGGCATTGGAGATTTCGGTGACTTCGTTTGGATCAAGCCAGATCTTGCGCTTTCCACAGCCTACCACGGAGGCCGCCAGGCGCTTTTGGGTGGTGAGATTGACCCTATCAAGAACATAAAGTCAGTGATTTGTTGATGGAGAACTGAAGAATCGATGACGCATCGAGCGTTTGAGCACGCAGAGCGACGGATCCA
>Ga0182030_10004168_pt1 | contig 30799 bp, 16 predicted proteins | sample 812S3MmetaG_FD_121299 | JGI IMG/M metagenome (GOLD analysis project Ga0182030, IMG submission 121299) | Permafrost microbial communities from Stordalen Mire, Sweden - 812S3M metaG (Illumina Assembly) | ecosystem: Environmental > Terrestrial > Soil > Wetlands > Permafrost | place: Sweden...
ATATTGGCGTCAGCGTCCGCACAATACAGGAATGGGAACAAGGACGCGTCGTGCCCTCAGGAGCTGCACGAGCCTTCCTGACCGTGATTGACCGAGAGCCGGATGCCGTGCGTCGCGCGCTCGCGCATTTTGCCGTAAACGCTAATCGCACATCGGGACATCAGCCCGCGCACCCCTAAGGAAAGGAAATGGAGGCACGCCGGCCCGACACGAACTTATGAGCTGCTGTTCCAGCGTGCAATAGTCTACGGCAAGGATGGCAATTTTGGCATGTATGGCAACATGGAATCTGTAACTTTAAAGATAGGGCTGGGCGCCGATGGATTCGAATCCCACCCTCTCCGCCAGCCTATCTCTTGCAGTTTCAATTAGTTGAGAATATTCTTTTTTTCGTGTACCTCTGGGGTACCTACAAAGCTACCATCCGATTGTCTGTGGACAAGCCTCTATCGGCCGCTCTTGTGAAGAACTGGTGAAGGCGCGGATCGCGCAGAATGAACCCCAGAAACAGCACTGATCGGACCAGCTTCGAGACCGGTGGATAACTCGAAGCTGGTGGAACCACATTCGCAGTAAACGACAGCTAGCTTTCCAATCTCCCAAATCACCCGCACTGCCAGGTCAATTAATTACCAGGATACCGACCAGCTCAGGAGAAATCGGGCATCGCACTTCAAGGATAGAGTCGCGCCATGACCAAGTGGTCAGCGGAGATTCGTTTTTATCCGCCGCCATGACGCGCGCCGGGGCAGAGGGGCGCGGTAGCCGCAGTGAGCCGCCATCGAACGGAATGCAAGCCAGACGGTGGGAGGCGGCAAGGGTTTCGTCGTCCTGCGCGATGATCGCCCATCGGCCCTGCCAATGCACTTTGCCCAGACCCGGCACTTCTATCTCGTTTTCCCCAGCGACCTCCGGCCGAAGCACGAGTGCAGTGAGGCGATCTTCACCCCCGATGGGCTCCAAGCGGCCGAAGCAGCGGGGGCGTGGCTCGCGTCCAAGGGCGCCCTTCTCGGAGTTCAACCATAACGGCTTCCACAACGTGGTATGGCGGTACCATTGAACCAGGGCGCGACGATGATGGAAATCCAGCCCGGGAGCAGGGGCTTCTCCCCGTGTGGGTAGGGGCAGGATGGATCCAGGGGCTCCAATTACCGCCGTATCCAGCAGGACTTCGTTGTCTTCTCTCCAGTCGTAGCCGCTGGATGCATTGATAGCTCGTCCTTGGGCGCCGGCCAGAGCGGCCCAGATGGACCACTCGCCGTGCCCCGTAGCCTCCTGGCCCCCCGCATCGCCCAGATCATCAAGCGTGATCAGGTCCTCGATGGGCGCCATCAAGGGGTGGATGCTATAGTACTGGATCGTCACACTGGGGTCGATTTCGCGCGCGGCGTCGGCAATGGTCTTGAGCAAGGTATAGGAGAAGCGTTCGCCGCGCATGGCCGGATCACGCGGGGCCGCGACGTCGGGGCCCGGGAGAGCGTAGCCGAAGTCAAGCTTCAGCAGGCGCGGTTTCAACTCCCGCATGATGCGGAATGTTCGTTGGCGCAGAAACTCCCGGGCGCGCGGCGAGCTCGGGTCGAGCACGTAATGATGCGGCTCTACCTGGGTGCTCATGGCCCAGTTCACGCGCCGGGGCACGCCATCCGTACCCCGCACGAGGTCTTCCGGCAGCAGACCGCTGGCTTCCGGCTCATCCACCCACCCGCAGGCCTGCCAAAATCCCAATTCGAGTCCCTTCTTCCGAATGTAGGCCAAGTCGTCGGAAAAGTTGGGGTATCGGGAGAGATTTGGAATGCCGCTGCTGCGGTTGGTTTCCCATCCGTCGTCAAGCACCAGGATTTTTGCGCCGACATCATCCGCGACCTGGTCGGCAAGCTCGCGCAGGCCATAGTGGTTTTCCCGGAAGTTTCCCCAACTGTTCCAATGCGTTTCCTGGTGAGCGGAGGCCGAGGGAGGCCCGGCGGGGAACGACTGAAACAATCGGAGGTAGGCATCCCAGGCATCGTGGGCCCAGAAGAGCCGGAAGGGTTCATCCCAGACACGGTCCGCGCTTTTCTGCGCCCCCCAAAGGTCCTCGCGATACAGAAACTCCAGGGCAGCATTGGAGGAACGGATGCGGAGCGTGAGGGCCGCATCGGGCACCGCGCCGGGGCCGAACGCAACCCAGCCGTCGGGGCCGCCCATCGCGGCGCTGTAAAAAGGCCTCGGGTAGGCAGCCCCATAGGGCGTGCCCATGGCCGGACCGAAACTTCCGAGAGCGATATCAGCGTGCCCGAAATCCCAACGCCGAAAGAAGCTTTGCAGGGGACCACCCTTCGCGCTGGGAATACCAAACCCATCGGCCTCCCAATCCGGCCAGAAGGGGAGATCGAGAGATGGAACCATAGCGCGTTGTTCGACCGTCAGCAAAGCGGTTCCAAAGTAGAGAGCAACCACCGCCGGAGCCGGCTGGATCCAATGGATGGCCAAGCGCTCGAAGCGAATTCCCTCCGGATAGCGCCGGACGGTCAGCTCACCCGTCGCGGTATCAGAGAAGCGGAGGGTCAGAAGGTCCTGCGCGTTCGAGACAACCACCGCCTTTATGTACAGTCTCGAGCCATCCGCAGTTCGCACCCAGAGCGCGGGCAAGAGGCTTCCGTGCCAGATTTCTCGGGCCCCCGAGCGCGTTTTCACAAACGCGTGGTCGGATTTCGTGTCCCACGTCAGATCGTACGGGTCCAGGGCGCTTGCCAGGAGCGGCGAAATCAAGAAGATGCATGCGAAGATCGCCGTCTTTGCCCTAACTGGCATGGTGGCTAAGAGATTTCCCAAAATGTCCATAATTGCAGAGGCCTCGTTTCCAATGGATTCACTCGATTGCGCATGCCAGTGTAAACCCGCGAGCCTCGCGCCCCTACCGGAATCTTCAGTGGTATGGACCGAATGATGTGCGCGACACTGACGCGGCAGCGGGCAGCGTAGCGCGGCGGAGCCGCAAAGAAAGGGCAAAAGGCAAAATTGAGAAGATGTGATTTCTTTTCTTTTAACAAATGGTTTTGGAGCATTTCTCCGGAGCCGTGCAAACACAGGATTTCTGCACCTGGATCATCTCCCAGAGACGGGCTTCGCCTGTGTCGTTTTGGTTGTCGTTCTGCCGCCCTGCGCTCCCTCAATCGCTGAAGGGCGCCGCACTCAGAACCCGGCGGGCGCTTGCATTCCGAGGTGGTCGGACGTATGTTAGCGGCCGGTCGAAAACTGAAAGTGGAAATATCGAGTAAGGAAGACAAAACCGCGGAAGGAATCTTAAGGACTTCCCGAAATCATGGCATCGGCGGCGCCGGGTCAAAGTCCATTCGTTTCACAATGCCTGCCGCTGAGACGGTGGCGCGTGCCCCCCTGGCCCTTCCACAAACTCTTTGCACCTACCCAGGCTTCGATATCCGGAAAGAAGGACAGCTTATTTTGTACCGTCAACCGGACCCTGAGTCCTTCTACATTCATGGTTCCGCCAAACGTTTTCCGAAAGATCCATGCGTGATAAGGAGATGGAAATGAAGCGACGCGAGTTCATCAAAATGGCCGCGGTAGCACCGTTCGGAGGAGGCGGTGCGGATGCGGGACCACTGATCAAACCCACCTTCGAACAGTTTCTGCGGGAGAGCGCGGTTTCACGAGAGGTAATTGACAGATTTCTGCATGGTCCCAGTTGGGCGCAGTTTGACCCAGAACTGGGATACCGGTTGTGGAATTATGTGCCCTCCGATGGGCTGGATGGTAGCGCGACTATTTCCACTGTCCAAGCCAATGGCGCGCGCACCTCATTTATGTATGCCGGTAAAGAATGCCGCATCAATACCTATGGTGACAGCTTCACTCAATGCCATCAGGTCAGTGACGGGGAGACCTGGCAAGAGTACCTGGCAGCGCATTTAGGCGAGCCTATCCGGAATTTCGGTGTGGGCGGATACGGGGTCTACCAGGCCTATCGCCGAATGCTGTGGGAAGAACGGACCGATCATGGGGCTGAGTACCTCACTTTTTATCTCTGGGGTGACGATCACATCCGGAGCCTGCTGCGCTGCCGGCACGCCATCACCTACAAGGTCTGGAACCACCAAGGGGGCCGGATGTTCCACGGCAACTTCTGGCCACATCTGGAGATGGATCTCGAAACCGGGCGCTTTATGGAAAAAGAGAATCTGCTCGCGACACCGTCCGCACTGTACGGCATGACGGACCCACAGTTCATGGTGGACCACCTCAAGGGCGACCAGGCCTTGCAGCTTTATGCTTACAAGTTGGGGTACATCGGGGACCTGGATCAGGAGCAAACCAGCAAACTAGCAGCCCGGTTGAACTATCCCCTGGATCTAAGCCAGGGATCGCCAAGCCAACAAAAGGTGGGCGAACTCCTCGACAAGTATTCCCTGCAATCCACGCAATTCATCCTGGAAAAAGCCAGGGAATTCTCCCGGCAGAACAATAAGAAACTGCTGGTTTTGCTCTTTGACCCGTATGGGGCCATGGCGGAAATGCAGAAAAGTGGCACCCGATACGACCAGGTAATCGTAGATTACCTGAGCAAAGAGAAATTTGACTACTTCGACATGAACGAAGTCCATCTCGGTGATTTCAAGAAGTACAGCATCCCATTCGATGAATACAAGAAACTGTACTTTATTGGCCACTACAACCCGCGCGGAAATCACTTCTTCGCGTATTCAATAAAGGATACGGTGGTGAAATGGCTCGACCCGAAACCCATCACGTACCAGAAGCCCAACCCGGATTCCATCGATTTTACGGGCTATCTGGTGGGTTACCATTGAGGAGATGGGCCCCGGGCGAACTATGCTCAATGCCGGCCGGCACCATTACAAGAACATTAGCAATTTATCCGACCAGTAGTTTGGCATGGTGATGGCGCATTGGGAGGCAATTCTGGATTTGTCACCACGCGAGAGGAAGGGCGGGGCTTCAGAGCCTGCGGAAAAACTCGAAAGCGCTGTCATTCTGAGGAGCAGCGGCGACGAAGAATCTCGCATTGCCTCGAAAAACTCCGAGCGAGATCCTTCGCTGCGCTCAGAATGACAGCGAAGGGCTCAGGATGACAGTTTGAGGGGCTTTTCCGCAGCCTGTTTAGCCCCGCCGTTACGAGGCATCCTGATAATTTCCGCAGACATTTACTTATCTTGACGCCGAGCAACCTAAAGTGCTAAACCATCCATGCTCTTCCACTGGATCGCAATGCCCTCTCCGTCAGAGGTCATCAAGTTCAGGCCGGGGCAGCGGGTAGCCGGGCGGCGCAAACATCGCAGTCCCCGCAATAAACTGGGACCTCAAAACCCGCCGGCGGATTCAATCACATTCATCGCCAACCGATGTACGTGGCACCCACGTCAGATCGGTGGGAGAGCAGAAAATTCGGAGATTCCAGGGAAGACGGTGGTTCCCTAACCCAACAGCGCAGAGGGGCGCACGCAAGCGGTCAGTAGATTACTTCCTCGGCGCGCATGAGATCGCTTGGCGCCGCAACCCATCGACATAGCCAAACCACACGGAGGATTTACGTGGAACTACAGGGAAAACCGGATTTCGAGAAAGCCATGCAACGCATCGAGGCGTGGTTCAACCACGAGTCGCTCGATCGCCCTCCGGTTCGTTTCGCGCAACACAACGCCGAGTATGCCGCCTCGCCCACGCTGGCGGGGCGCTCCTGGCCAAGCCTGAAGGAACGCTGGTTTGACGCCGAGTTTCAGGTGGACTTCTTTCTTGAATCAATTCGCGGCCACACGTTCCACGGCGAAACCTTCCCCATCTTCTGGCCCAACCTCGGGCCCAATGTGTACGCCGCCTTTCACGGCGCGGACTTGGATTACGGCGAAGTCACCTCCTGGATCCGCCACTGCATCCACGACTGGGACGACATCCGGGGCCTAAGTTTCAGCCATGACAACAAGTATTTCCGTGGCATCGAAGAACTGACCTGCGTCGCCCTGGAAAAATCCGCCGGCAGGTTTATGGTTGGCTACACCGACTTGCATGGCAGCCTTGATTGCGTCGCTGACTGGCGCGACCCGCAGCAACTCTGCCTGGATCTTGTGGACGACCCGCAGAAAGTCCACGAGATGCTGGCTCTCGCCAACAAGAACTTTCTGCCGGTGTTTGACCATTACGACGCCACGCTCAAAGCTCACGGCCAGCTCTCCGTTACTTGGATGGGCATCCCGTCGCGGGGCAAGATGCACATCCCGAGCTGCGACTTCACGGCGATGACTTCGACAAAAGCTTTCTGCGAATATTACCTGCCGTCATTGAAAAATGAAGTCCGGAATATGACCCACAACATTTTCCACCTTGACGGCAAAGGCATGCTCCGCCATCTTGACCTCATTTTAACTCTTCCTCAAATTCACGCCATCCAATGGGTGCAAGGCGTCGGAGACGATCTCTCCATCCAGCAATGGTTACCGGTCATAAAGAAAATCCAAGCTGCCGGCAAAGGTGTGGTGGTGGATTTACAATTGAGCGAGTTGGAGCCGTTCATCGCGGCAATGAAGCCGGACGGCCTGTACCTTTGCATTCCCGCCGAGGAACACGACCAGCCGAACATCATCAGGCGACTGGAGAAATGGTGAGGGCTAGGGCCGCGAGACCGCGGGCTGCCACGGTCTTTGTAACAGGACACATCCCCTGACCTGGCCATGTTCACGAATTGTTCTCATCAACCATGCCAATCAACGGTGCGCTTGGATCGATCTAGAGAGGCGCATTAAACGATAGGCGAGAAAGTATATGCGGGCATTTGACGGCGGGGGGAGCGGGCGCTATCATACCGCGCGGAAAGCCGGTCCTATGAAAAGAATAAATATTAACGATATTGCCCGACTTGCTCATGTATCAAGAGGAACGGTCGATCGTGCCCTGCACGGAAGGGGAGACATCAGTGAGAAGACGCGCAAGCTAATTGTCCAAATTGCCTCGGAACGGCGCTATAAGCCGCACCTGGCGGCCAGAATGCTCGTCATGGGGCGCGCCCCTCTCTCCATCGGTGTTTGCATCCCCCGGGAGATTCGTTTCTTCTTTGATCAAGTCCGGGACGGCATCCTCCAAGAGGCTTGCCATTTCGAATCGGTGGGGATCAACACCATTTACCGCCCTTTCGAGCGATATGGCAAGGGTGAACTCGACCGGATCGAAGAGATGCTAAAGAGGGATATCAAGGCCCTCATCATGGCCCCCGGTTTTGATCGCAGTTTGGGCGCACTGATCGACGAAGCCGAGAAGCGAAACATCCGCGTTGTTTGCGTCGCCGGGGATGTCGCGGGTTGCCAACGGTCAACGGCCGTATGCTCGGACCCGGAGTTGAACGGAAGATGCGCCGCTGAACTCATGGGCAAATTCATTCGATCCGCGGCCCGAGTAGTTATCTTTACAGGAATGCTTCAACATGAGATCCATTACAGGGAGGTCAGGAGCTTTTCGGAGGCCTTCGAGCAGTTCTCGCATGGGGGCAGAGTCATTGAGGTCATCGAGAACCACGAATCGGAAGAGGAAGCGTTGGAGAAATGTACTTCACTCCTTAAGAGAGAAAGACACATCGACGGAATGTATATCAGCACTGTCAACTGCCTGCCGGTTTGCGCTGCGCTCGACGCCGCAGGGCTTGCCGAGAGGGTCAAACTCGTCACCACGGACTTGTTTCCGGACATGGTGCCATGGTTCGAACGGGGGACCATTCTTGCATCGGTTTATCAACGTCCCTATATGCAGGGCCAGACGGCTGTCCGTCTGATTGTCGATCACCTTGTTAGCGGCCTTCCATTTCCTCCGGCCTGTTACCTGAATCCCCTGGTAGCGCTGCGGTCGAATCTGTGCATGTTCCGTGAAGTTTCTCATGAGAAAGATACGGAGGGGGCGATTCCCCATTTGCAATCTTCTTGGCTACAAGCACAGTAACCGTAGGACTCAATCGATGAAGGGCATAAGTAATTGCAAGTCTCGCTTTCTTGTCTTTCCCCATAGACATGAGACCAGTCAAGATTGAAGACGCGGAAAGTAAGGTTTTGGGAGAGGCGATGGGTCGCGCGCCCTCGGAAATTTGGGGGTTGCGGCACCATGTCGCGTCCAGGGCGAATGCCTGCCGGAGACCACTGCGTGCGCCGTTCGCGTCACGCTGTATAGCGGTGATAAAAAAAATCTATTGACTTTGAAAATAGCACATGCTAAATGTTCCGTGCTCGTGCACGTCCCATGAAAGTATTGAATTGCACGGGCAAGACTTCGACAGAGCGGATTAAAGATGTGAGTACGGGGGGAAACTATTCCACAAGCCTCCGTAACGCGACCCTGAAGCAGGCGGTATGGCCCCCGTTAGATGGTCAGCTAGCTGTTGGAGCGCGCCATCATTCGGTGGAGAACTTCTCCCCGCCTTTTGTCGGATATTTGGTAAGCGGTCAACGGACTGATCGTACTCCCCCTTGCGGCCCGCTCGGGTACCCGCAGAATTAAGTCGATGCCTTTCATTTCCTCTAATTATCGCCTGCGCCCAACTTTCGGGCATGAAATACTGCGTCAGGTTTTGGGTCTTGCTGTCAAATTTATAGAAGGAGCACCGAATGCATAAACTAACGGCAAGACTTACCGGTCTTGTGCTGGCCGTTCTGATGTGCTGGGCTATACCCGTGCACGCGCAGAACTCCAATGCCAGCATTGCCGGTACGGTGACGGATCAAAGCGGCGCCATGGTTCCGAATGCAGCATTGACGCTGACCCTGGTCACGTCGGGGACCACCAGGAATGCCACGACCGGGCAGGACGGAAACTTTTCCTTCCCCAACATTCCCATCGGGGCTTATGAATTGCAATGCACGGCCCAGGGATTTGAAACCTTCATTCAGCGAGGGATTACCCTCCACTTGAATGACGTGGCCAATATTCCAATTCAGCTCAAACTCGGAGCGGCAACCCAAACCGTGGAGGTGTCAGCCAACGCCTCGCCGCTCAACTACCAGAACGCGGTGGTGCAGCAAGGAATCGCCACCCAACAAATCAGCGCCCTTCCGCTGGAAGTGGCGGGAGCTCAACGCAACGCGCTGCAATTCTTGATCGTCATGCCCGGCGTCAATACGGTCGCGGGTGGACAGGGTCAGGATTACGCGGAATTCAATGGCGGCCAAGAGGATGCCGACGAAGCCGTCCTCGATGGCGTTAGCATGGTGGAGGGTCTTCTCAGCCAAAGCGGGACGGTGGCGTGGAACGACTTCCCCATCTCTCCCGAGGCGGTAGGTGAAGTCAGCATGCTCGCCTCGAATTATGACCCCCAGTATGGAGCCACCTTCTCAGCCGTTACCGTGGCCAGCACCAAAGCCGGATCGGATCAATTTCACGGCGGCGGTTACGGATTCAACCGCAACACGGATTTTAATGCCCGGCAATTCGGCGTCGCCGAGCGCCCCAAGGACATTGAAAACGATTTGGGTGGTTACATCGGCGGTCCCTTGCACCTGCCAGGGTTTTGGTCCGGACGCAAGAAGAGCTACTTCTTCGTTAACTTTGAGGCCTATCGCTCCGTAGGCGCCGCGACGAAACCTATCCTGACGGTGCCCACGGCGCTCATGACCGAGGACAATTTCAGCGAATGGCCGTATCCCATCTACGATCCCGATACTACAACGGTCAACCCTGCTTACAACTCCAGCCAGCCGGCATCGACCACCAACATCCCCTACCTGCGCACGCAGTTCCCGGGGAACGTAATACCCGCCACCGATCCCGAGCTTGGCACTTCTCTGGCCTCGGGGTGGCTGAAATATGTGCCCGCTCCGAACCGTCCAGGGATTATCAACAACTACGAATCCCCCTTCGCCTTGGCGAATGCTCTAAACGCGGATACCGATCAATGGGACGTCCGTGGCGACCAGTACATTGGCGACAGGGATCACGTGTTCGTCACCTGGCACTATCGCGGCACGCTCCCCTTTACTCAGCACGATCTTCCCGCGCAGATCGATACCAACAACACCCGCATTCCCAATTACAGTGAGGTTTCCCGGCTTAACTACGACCACACCTTCCGGCCAAACCTCCTGAACCATTTTGCCATGGGCTACCTTGACTTGCTGACCGAGGAATACAACTCCTCGGACCCTTATGTTAAGGACGTGCCGCAAATTGCGGGAGTCTACAGTAACAAGCACGAGTCGTCCCTTAACTTCGCGTCGGCGGATGGTTATTCCTCTTATGGAGGGAACTCGGACCTCATCTCCACCCGACCAACCTGGATCATTAACGATATGGCCACCTGGGTGAAGGGGAAGCACACCCTCGAATTCGGTGGTGAATACCGTAACCTTGCCTACCCCACCCAAACCACGGCGAACGGTTCGGGGACCTTTAACTTCGCCGACGCGAACACCGGGCTTCTCGACTATCCGACTCCGACCGGGAATTCGTACGCCAGTTTCCTGCTCGGTGAGGTGGGATCGTCCTCGATTAGTTACTATTCGCTCGGCGCTTTCCGGCCACAGGCCAGGTCCCTCGGCCTCTTTGCCGCCGACACGTGGAAAGTGACCCACAAGCTCAGCATCGACTATGGCATCCGTTGGGATCTTTACCAACCCTCGGAGGAAGCCAAGAACCAGACTTCATTCCTGGATCCGACGAGGCCGAATCCCGGGGCTGGGAACCTTCCCGGCGCCCTGGTGTTTGCCGGCAGCAAGTATGGCGCCGCCAGCTTTGGATCCGCTTACCCTGAGAATTTGTATCACCGGGCCTTTGGACCACGCGTCGGCATCGCCTACGCGGTAACCCCCAAGACCGTGATCCGCGGTGGAGTTGGGATCTTCATGATGCAGAACTTCTACCCGGGATGGGGCGCAGGAATCGCTACCGACGGGTTTAACAACAATGTCAGCTTCAGCAGTGGCCTGGGCGGCATTCAGGCTCCTTTCCTGCTTCAAAATGGCGTTCCCCAAACCTTCCAGAAGCCACCGTTTTTCACCGAGAGCTTCGACAACGGTGAGGCTGGTCCCAATTACCGGCCGTTCGACGCCAACCAGGTGCCGCGTGCGTATCAGTGGAACCTGACGGTGGAGCACCAGTTCAAGGAGAACTTCCATGTGAGTGGCGCCTACATTGGCAATCACGGTGCCCGGCTGCTTTCACAACTTAACCCCCTAAACGCCATAAACCCCTCGCTTCTGACGACGATGGGCTCGGAGTTGAATGATCAATTCGCACCCAACGAGACCACCGTTGACGGCGTGAACCAGCCCTACACCGGCTGGGCGGGGCAGATGGCGGGCTGTGCGCCCAGCGTTGCGCAGGCCCTCAGGCCGTTCCCCCAATTCTGCGGTAATCTCTACGGGACCAATGAGAACCATGGGTGGTCAAACTACGACTCTTTCCAAGCCACCGCGGAGCAGCGCTTCTCCCACGGCCTCTGGCTCCTGGCCAATTACACTTTGTCCAAAACGATGACGACGTCCGAGTTCGTGCAGACTTCACAGTCGGGGAGCACCTTTTACATTTCTCCCTACGAAAAGCAGCGGAACTACAAGCTGGCCTTCAATGACGTGCCCCAGATGGCGAACGTTTCCTTGGGCTACGACCTACCTTTCGGCAAGGGCCGGAGATGGTTGGACCAGGGAGGGGCGATGAACCGTCTCGTGGGGGGCTGGCAGGTCAGCACGATTCTGCGTCTGCAAAGCGGCACACCGTTCCAAATCAACTCCGGTTACTGCAACGTCCCGGGAGCGGTCGTCGCGAGCTGCTATCCTGGAATCCTGCCGGGGGCCAATCCTTTCGCGGTCAGCAAGAGCGCCCTCAATCCCAGTACTTCGTCCAACCCGCTCTTCAACGTGAATTCGTTCCAGCCCGCCAGCACCTTCAACTACAACTTTGGTGTTGGGGCTCCGATCACTAATCTGCGGGGCTTTGGGTATCACAACGAGGATGTAGCCTTTACCGACACCATCCCCATAACCGAAAAGGTACACATGCAGCTTAGGTTCGAATTTTTCAACATGTGGAACTGGCATTCGTTGGGCAGTAATTTTGTCACCGACGTCTCCAATCCGAATTTCGGCGATTGGAACGGGGGTGTTGTGGGCTCTCCTCGCAGCATCCAAATGGGCGCCAGGTTTACCTTCTAACCCGAGCACGACAACCCGCCAGGGAACACCTCTGGCATTGCACCGAGGAGGGCCGAAACGCCCTCCTGAGGTGCAGAGCAGGAAGGCGGGGTCAACGCTTCCACGTCGGAAGGGCAGGGCTTCAGCCCCGCCCTTCCGGCACCCCGCAAAGCGTCCCAACTTAATGAAAAACCCGGGTTGGAGATTCTTGCCAAGCTTTTCGACACCAACTGCGCCTCCAAATAGAACTTGCCTCCTCATGCTGGCTCGATAAGAATTGCGGCGTTGGGCCAGGCTTCGCGAGGGGGTCGTGAAATTGGGAATTTGCAAGCGTGGGAGGATGGGTCCCATCCAGACCAGAACCAGTTCATTGCTTGTGGTCCCGATGTGGATATTGAGCGCCGTTATCACTTCATTGGGGCACCCGCCGCAGTCCTCCGAATTAGTTCAGAAAATCCAGGCGCTTATTCAACAGGGAAACATTGCTTCCGCCCAACAGCTTCTTTCCAACGCGCTGAAAGAGTCTCCACGGGATGCGAGCCTCTACAACCTTGATGGCGTCATCAAAGCGCAGAACAGGGATTTCACGGGATCAGAAGCCAGTTTCCAAAAGGCCATCGAGCTTGCTCCCTCCTCGGCGGAAACTTATCTCAATCTCGGCCACCTGTATCAGGAATGGATGCCCCAGCAGACAACCGCTCGAGATAAAGCTATCAGCGCTTATGCGCAACTCCTCAAGCTCGATCCCAGCAATGTGGAAGCGAACTACCAAAGTGCCGTCCTTTTAATGCAAAAAGGGCTCTACACACGATCACTGCGGGATTTGTCGAACATGCCAGCCAGGGCACAGGACCGTTCTCAAGCCCTTTCGGTACGTTGTGGTGACTATGCGGGGTCCGGCGAAGATTCGAAGGCCGAAGAGGCGGCCGACCGGATGTTGCAGAGTCCTGACCTGGCCGGAGCCGACGTGATGAGTCTCCTTCCGCTGCTGGCCCGGAATAAGAATACACCGCTCGCGGTTAAACTCTTGGAAGGTCTGAGGCAGAGAGGCCTAACGGATGCCATTTCGTTAACCCGTCTTGGACTTTTATACGAAGAGCAGGGGAGGCTCGACGATGCGCGCAAGACTCTTGATCAAGCGGCGCAACTCCCGCCCAATTCGGTCTCTCTGCTCCTGGACCTCGCCCAAGTGGCCGATGACCAAAAGGACTATACCGGTGCGCTGGGATATCTGGCCCATGCGCGGGAGATCGAACCCCAGAACGCGTCGATCCACTTTTTCTGGGGGATGGTCTGTGTGCAGATGAACCTTGCGGAAGAAGCCTATCAAGCCCTGAAGAAAGCTGTGAGCCTTGACCCGAACAATGCTTATTACAACTATGCGATGGGCGCGGTCGCCATGCAGCGCGAAGATGCCGGTGAAGCGATTCCCTATTTTCAGAAGTATTGCCAACTGAAGCCCCACGATCCGCGCGGACGCCTGGGCTTGGGCTCCGCCTATTTCGCCAGCCACGATGATGAAAACGCCGCGAAGGTTATATTGACGGTAGCGAACGATCCCGAAACCTCCGTCGGCGCCCATTACTACCTGGGCAGAATCGCGAATCAGGAAGGTAACTACCCGGAAGCCGTTGCCCAACTGGAAATGGCGCTCAAAGCTTACCCGAATTATGCTGACGCTTATGCCGAGATGGGACTCGTCCATCTCAAGCAGAAGGACTATCCGGGTGCTCGAAATGACTTGCAGAAAGCCCTGGACATCAACCCCGACAACTACACCGCCAATTTGAATCTCATGATTCTGTACCAGAGGACCAAAGATCCCAAAGCCGATGAGCAAGCCAAGCGATTTGAACAAGTGCGCCAGCAACGCGCGCAAAGGGCCAAGGAATTCCTGCGCACGATTCAGGTCAGGCCTTGAGTATTCAATGCCGGTGAATGAGATCGCGCCAGGATGCCGGGGTTTCAATGAAGATGCTTTGCCGGTCCCGGCATTGCCAGTTAGCGCTCTTTCGGGATTGCGGGATGAAAACCCTTGGCGTTTTTCCGCAGCATGTGGAACCATCTCGCAAGCTAATAGCGAGACTATAAGAGGAAGCCAATTGCCATGATCAAATTTAATCGCCGTGAATTCATACAAGCATCCACCGCATCGCTTTTGTTGGATGGCGCCAAAGTTTCTGCATCGCCGGGTAGCCCGGATAAGGCAGACGAAACCGCTGCGGCCTTTGTTCGCACGAACGCCGAAGGGAAAAGCTGGACCGTTGGAAACACCCTGGTGGAACGAGAGATTCGCTTCGACCCGAAGGTGGGCCTGTACACCGAGAGTTGGCTCCACAGGGTCACGGGTAAAAATTTCTTGAAGCAATTGGACACCGATTTACCCTGGGGGCCGGAAACGAGGTGGGGTGCGGAGTTTTCATTCCAAGCTGACAGTACTCATCTGGCGGGCGCAACGCGGGGTCCCTCCGCTGATTTTAATTGGGTGGGAGCAGAAACGAGCGACGCCGCCCCCGGCGGGAAGCTGTTGGAGGTCAAGCTAAAGAGCACAAACAAATCGCTGGAGGTTTCGGCCTTCTATGCGGTGTATTCCGGACATCCGGTAGTGCGGAAATGGATTGCCATCACGAACCGGAGCGACCAGGCAATCAAGCTTTCGCACCTGGTGTTCGAGGCGCTGAACCTTGAGGCGGCCCCGCCGAGCGAGCAGATCATCTTCGCCTATTACGGCGTGCACCCGCGCGAGATTTTTTTCACCGGGCGGGCAGAAGACGCGGCAATCCTGGCTAAGGATCCTCGCACGCGGGAGGGCTTTATTGTGATGAACGAGGCGCCGGGCTGGATGAAACGCACCGAGATGACGAATTGGGGAGACGGAATTCAGGTGATGTATGACACGGACTTGTTTCCCTTCGAGCGCACCATCAAGCCCGGCGAGACTTTCACGAGCGCGAAAAGCGGAGTGGCCTTCTTCGCGGAGGGGCGAGGCATGGCCGATCCGTACTGGGTAATGCCGAGCTACACTTCGCAGGTTCTCATGAAAAAAGGAGATTCCTACCAGCCACCCTGGTTCTACAACACCTGGGAGCCTTTCTTTCAGGACTATAACGACACGATCGTGAACGAAGTGATCCCTGTTGCATCCCAATTGGGCCTCGACGTCGTCACCCTCGACACCGGTTGGAGTGAGAACTACGGCGAGAACGAAGTCAATCCCAGGAAATTCCCCAAGGGTTTTGACGATATCCAAGCCACGCTCGAGAGTAAAGGCATGCGGTTGGGCCTTTGGGAACCGTTGGTGGTGATGGGCCCACAGAGCCGCGTGGTTCGGGAACATCCGGAGTGGATCATCAGGGATCTGGATGGAAACGAGAAAACCGCGGCATTCCCCGGGCCTGACGATCGCGTCATGTGCCTCGCTTCTCCCTACCGTGATTGGGCGGCGAAACGCATCAACGAGCTCATCAAAAGGCACAACCTGAGATATGTAAAGATTGACTTGACCACCGTCTTCAACGCCTATGGTGAGGCGCCGGGCTGCTACGCGCAAGGGCACTATCATCAGAATTGGGCTGAATCGCTGGGCGGCATCTATGAGGGCATGCAATATGTGACCGATCAGATCTATGGTGAGCACCCAGAGGTTCTTTTGGACCTTACCTTCGAACTCTGGGGGCAGAAGCACATCATCGACTACGGGCTGCTTGATGCCGGTGATCTTGACTGGATGAGCAATGTGGATGACACTTCCACCCGATCTGCCGGCCCCCGCCAAGTGCGGACGCTCCTCTATCATCGCGCCATGGCCATTCCGGTTGAGACCATGCTAATCGGCAATCTGCGCGCTCCGACGCCGTCTCTCGATGAACACTTCGGCACGGTGATTGGTTCTGCCCCCTTGTTCCTGGGTGATTTGAGAAAGCTCACCCCTCAGCAAGTCAACTGGCTGGCGGAGAAGATCCGTTGGTTTAAGGAGTTCCGCCGCGCTGTGCCGATTAATGAGGGATTCTTCCCTCTTGGCGACTGGCGTCAGCCCAATGTCGTGAGCTGGGATGGGTTCGCGCGCCTCAGCCGCCAGGGCGAAGGGATGATCGTTCTGTTTAAAAACGAATCGCATCTCGAACAAGTTGCCGTGGACCTGCCGGCCTTCCCAGACGGAACGTTCCACCTTCATTCCGTGATGACCGGGCAAGTTCTGGGCGCCCGCACCGGTGGGCAGTTCCGCCGCGGGATCCAGATTCACCTTCCGCCGGAGCACAAGGTGGAGATATTGGAAATCCGAAAGTAAGTCCCGCTAGTATCGCACAGTCGGTACAGCAGCCCTCAGAGCTCCCGGCTCAGGGTTCCGTCAAAGTCGATTGGGTTGAAAGGGACCCCTCACCCACGTTTTTGCTGGTCGTGGGGGTGAGGGGTCTATTCGCAGATGATGCATTCGTAGCTCTGGACGTGTGCAGCACCCTGGACAATGACGGGGCACTGGCTCCCGGCTGCGAGTGGCGTTCAACGACTGATAACAAGTTCATATACCGGAGGCATTGGCAATGATCAGATTGAATCGACGTGAATTTATACAAGCATCCACCGCATCGTTGTTACTCGAGAGTGTCAAGGTTTCAGCGTCGCCTGGCAATCCGGCTGGGATTGCTGATGCCGCTACGGCGTTTGTGCACACGAACACCGAGGGACAAAGCTGGACCGTCGGCAACGCCCTGGTGGAACGAGAGGTCCGCTTCGACCCGGAGCAGGGCCTGCACACCGCGAGCTGGCGGCACCAAGTGACAGGAACCGATTTCATGGAGACCCCCCGGAAGCGGAGAAACAGAGGCGCCGAGTTCTCAGTTTTGGTGGATGGAGATTCTCTTCGTGGATCGAACGGATCGGCTTGGGAACTCCTTGAAGCCAAGACCCAGAAGCTCACGCCATCGGCAGAATCTCTAGCCATCAAGCTGCGCGCGAAGACCAAGCCGATCGACGTGACGATTTCTTACGCCGTTTACGATACGCATCCGGTGGTCCAAAAATGGATCGCTATCACCAACCGTGGCACAGCTCCCGTGACCCTTTCGCATTTAAGCTTTGAGAGCTTGAGCATTGCGCCGGGTCCCCCCGATGTGTTGCAGGCCTCGGGGTTCTATGGCAGCCAGCCGCGGGAAGTATTCTTCACCGGAAGGGTTGACGACACTGCGGTCCTGGAACGAAACTCACTGACCGGAGAAGGCTACATTGCGATGAACGGGGCTCCTGGTTATACGAAGCGGACGGAACTCTCGGGATGGGGCGATGGCGTCCAGTTAATGTATGACACGGACCTGTTTCCCTTCGAGCGCAGCTTGCAGCCCGGAGAGACGTTTACCAGCGCGAAGAGTTCCATAGCCTTTTTTGCCGACGGTAAGGGGTTCGCTGATCCCCGCTGGGTGGTTCCCTCTTACACTTCGCAGGCGTTAATGAAGAAGGGGGCAGCTTACCAGCCGCCCTGGATTTACAACACCTGGGAGCCTTTCGAGCGTGGAATTACCCGAGGCATCACCATGGACCTGATCGCCGCCGCGGCCCGCATGGGCTTGGATATCTTCACGATTGATGACGGCTGGCAGGCAAACTACGGTGAAAATACCATCAATCGGGAACTGTTTCCCAACGGTCTGGAGGAAATTCAGGCGGCGGTGGAAAAAAAGGGGATGCGCCTGGGCCTTTGGGTGCCCCTCGCTGCCATCAGCATGAAAACCGCAGTCGCGCGTGAACACCCCGAGTGGATCTGCAAAGACGCGCATGGAAAGCCCAAATTCACACAGGCTATGGAGGGTTCCGACGCCGTGATGTGCCTTGCCACTCCTTATCGGGAAGTGGCCGCGAAGCGCATCAGCGAATTGATTGGCCGCTATCACCTGGCTTACGTCAAGGTCGATCTCACCACGGTGTTTAATGCTTACGGCGAATCTCCGGGCTGTTATGCCCAGGGCCATGACCACAGATCCTGGGCAGGATCGCTGGAACGCATCTATGAAGGCATCCAGTATGTGACCGACCACATTTATCGTGATCATCCTGAGGTGCTGCTTGACCTCACCTTTGAATTGTGGGGACAGAAACATATCATCGACTACGGATTGCTGGCGGCGGGTGATCTGGATTGGCTTAGCAATGTGGATGATGGAACGCCGGGAGCTGCGGGTCCGCGCCAGGCTCGGACCTTGCTCTACCTGCGGTCATTGGCCATTCCGAGCGAAACAATGCTGATTGGTAATCTTCAGGCGGAAATGGCATCCATTGAAGATCGCCTGGTAACCGCCATGGGCGCAGGCCCACTTTTCCTCGGTGACCTCCGCAAGCTGACGCCGGAGCAGCAGGATTGGTATGGCGAGAAGGTTCGTTGGTTCAAGGCGCTGCGCAAGGATGTGGCGCTTCCGGAAGGCTTCTTCCCCCTCGGCAACTGGCAGCAGCCGGGAGCGGCAACCTGGGACGGATTTGCGCGACTCAGCCGCCAGGGTGAAGGGATGATTGCCCTATTCAAAAACGAATCGCATCTCGAACAGGTGGTAGTTAAACTGCCGGTTTTTCCGGAGGGAACCTTCCACGTTCGCTCCGCCATGACCGGCCAAGTTCTGGGCGCCCATACCGGTGAGCAGTTCCGCCAGGGGATTGAGGTTCACCTTCCGCCGGAGCACCAGGTGGAGGTCTTGGAAATCCGAAAATAGGCTCCGTCCACTTTACGCGTGAAATCCCGCAAGGGTAGTGGTTCGATTCGCGGGGTTCCGTCAAAGTCGATTGGGTTGAACAGGGACCCCTCACCCACCGCCTTGCGGTCCCCCCTCTCCCCCTGGAGAGGGATAAAAATCAAAATCCCAACCCTCTCCCTTGGGGAGAGGGGGGACCGCAAGGCGGAGGGGGCCCCACGTTTTTGCTGGTCGTGGGGGTGAGGGGTCTACTCGCAGATGATGCAATCGTAGCTCTGGACGTGTGCGGCACCCTGGACTATGACGGGGCCCTAGTTGAGTTCGGTTTTTTGTGACGGCGGTCGAAACTTGTCCTGACGCAGGAAGGGACCGCCGAGAGCCGCTACAGCAGACTGCACCACTACCCGCGCAAACTGAAAACAAGCTTCTAAACGGGAGGCAATCGCAATGATCAGATTAAATCGGCGCGAATTCATGGCAGCATCCACCGCATCCTTGTTGTTGAATAGTGTCAAGATTGCCGCCTCGCCTGGCAATCCGGCAAAAGTTGATGAGACCGCCCAAGGCGTGCAAGTAAAGGCAAGGAACTATACCTGGGAATGGTCACAGGCCGACGATGGGTTCCGCCTTCTGGACAAACAAGGTTTGGTGATGACCAGCGGAATTCTTCAACCTGCTGTAATCGTCCAACGGGGCACGAATAAACAGGCCCGGATATGCACTCCAGGAAAGCCATCTGCACACGCCACAAAGGACGGCAGCTTTACCATCACTTATGCGGGTGTAAATGGTAGCGGGAAATCGACCTTTACCTGGCGGTTCGAGGATGAGGCCCTCTGGCTGGAGCCTGTTTTTTACGAATCTTCAGAACCTGAGAACATCGTAGCTCTTCACTACTTTGCCCAAGGGACCGGCGAGGGCGCTCGTCCCACGCTCGATAATTTCTACCTGATTCTCCCTGGAATCAGCGAATCTCCCGCGGTAAGCCCGATTGTAACCTCGGACCTGGGACTGAACCTTACCAGTTGGCTGGGACGAGGTTCGTCCCCCACTCCTGGGCTGCTTCAGCAATGGGGTTTGCCTGCGCATTTCTTTTGCGGGTTCCATCGCAACAAGCCGGGAGCTTTAAAGTCGTCGTTAACCCAATTTCTTTCTGAAGCGTTTTGCTGCGGCCTGGCGGAGCTTCCCAACGGGGACCAATTCCTTGAAACTCGTGACGGGCATCATAGCTTGATCGTGAGCTACCGAAGTGATCTCTGGGGGAACCTGCAAGGGCCGGGGCGGCTGGACCTTGGTGCGAAACTTTACTGGGGGATCGGGCCAAATTACTACGAAGCGATTCGGGCTTACTACCGGGGGCTCGTCGCGGCAGGAATCGTTCAAAAAAAAGCTAACTCCGCCAAGAAGAACTCGGTAGTCCTGTCTCCACAGTTTAATTGCTGGGGCGCGGAGGTCGCTGCCGGAAAAGAGGGCCCGAAATTGGACGAGGCCGCCCTGAATTCCTTCTATAAGGGGCTGAAGGATTCGGGCATGAAAGCCCGGATGTTCGTCATCGATGATAAGTGGGAAGGGGAATACGGCAAGCTCGAGCACTCGGCGGATAGGCTTCCGCATTTTGAAGAGTTCCGCGCGCAGGTTCGGGCCGACGGTCTGCACTTTGGCCTGTGGGCGGCCTTCATGCGTTGCCAGGATCCAGCCGACATGGGCCTGACCGTCTCGCACATGCTGCATCTGGCAGACGGGAAGCCCCTCATCTCCGGGGATGGCGACTCGAAGTATTACATCCTGGATTTCACCCAGCCGGAGGTGGAAAAGGTGCTGCGGGCACGGGCAAAGAGATTTGCGGAGCGCTATCAGCCGGATTTAGTGAAGTTCGATTTCGGCTACGAACTGCCTCCGCTGTCGGTAGCCGCTCCCAAGGACATGCGTTTGGCAGGAGAACGTTTAATGCTGAAAGGACTGGAAGTGGTCGTGGGGGGCATGAGGGACGCGAATCCTGATATCGTTGTGATGTATTACTGCCTGTCGCCTCTCTTCCTCAAGTATTTTGATCTCCACTGCCCGGACGACCTCTTCATGGCGGCGGGGGAATACGATTGGGAAGCCAACCGGCGGCTCTTTTTCAGCAGCTTGTTGGGTGAGCTTGGGATGCCGACCTATGGCTCGGGGGGTTACGATTGGGCAACGATGCCCGCCATCTGGTTTGATTCGGCATTGATCGGCACCCTGGGATCGCTTAACAGTTTCATAGGGGATGAAGAGGACGAGATGCCCACACCCGACGTTATTGCGAAGTACAACGGCCTCTCCCAAGCCCTCCGAAGTTCCAGCACATTTAGGATCGAGCCCATTGAGGCTGACTATTTTGAGGTGGCGCGCGGCGCCCATTCACCCTCCTGGGCGCGCTTTGAGAGTGATGAACTGGTTGCCGTTGCTCTGCGCACCCACCGTCTGGATGGACGCAAGGGTTCAGGAAAGTTCCGCGAAGTTGTTGAGACCAACGCATCGGTGGTTATCGCTTCCAAGACCGCCGACGGGATCGTGAAGGCCGCCAGCCTGGCCGTAGTTCCTTATGGCGAAGGCGAAGTGGTCATTCACCGCGCCGACCCGCAAACTACCGAAGCCAGTGCGGTCGAGCACTACTTTGGAGGTAATTCCAAGGAAAGGCGCATCGAAATTTCTGGCGGCACGCTGCGCCTGGCTCTGCGTGAACGGGATGAGAAGGGCTCGCCCGTCGAGTGGATTGAAGTGACCATGCGCGCTTGATGTCAAATCGACGACTTTTCACCTTCAGCCACGCCGTGGGAACAGGCAACCCCGGCGGAAATTCTGGTTTAGGAATGGAATCGCCAGACGAGGCGCCACATAAGACACGGGGGAATGGACTTCGCGATGACCAACTTTAACAGGCGGCAGTTTATTCAAGCATCGGCAGCGTCTTTGCTGCTGGGTGGGGCGCGCCTGAGCGCCAGCACTGCAAATCCCGCCAGGCTGAGCGGGTCAGGCAAGCAGGTGCGTGTAGAGGGAGAGGACTACAACTGGGAATGGTCAGCAGAGAACGACCGGTTCCGGTTCATCGACAAGAAGGGGCGGGTAATGGCGGAAGGTACACTTCAACCTGCTGTCGTCGTCCAAGCCGCCGGGCAGCACGGAGCCCGCCGCTGCACTCCGGGCAGGGTTGCCAAATGGGACGTTAAGGATAACCTCCTAACCATCGTCTATGAGGGCGTAAACGGATCAGCCAAGGCCTCGCTTGCCTGGCGCTTTGATGGCGATGGCGCGTGGCTCGATCCGGTAAGCTATGAAAGCACTGGCGCCGAGGACGTTGTATCGCTCCATTATTTCGCCCAGGGTACGGGTGAAGCGGCGAAGCCGGCGCTCGAGCACAATTTTCTCGTTCATCCTGGAATCAGCGAATCGTCCGAGATAAGCCCGATTATCCACGCCGAGATGGGCTTGCATTTGACCAGTTGGCTGGGGCACGGATCTCCCGGCCCAGGCTTGGTGCAACAGTGGGCCCTGCCCGTCCACTATTTTTGCGGATTCCACCGCAATACCAGCTCGATCAATTTGCAGGGAGCTCTCAACGAGCACCTTTCGGACGCCTTTTGCTGTGGGCTAGCCGAGTTGCCGGCCGGCGATCTGTATCTCGAAACGGACAGCGGGCGGCAGAGTATCATCGTCCGATATGAGGGTGACGTGTGGGGACACCTCCGGGGTCCCGGCCGGCTGCCATTGGGCGCCCGGTTGTACTGGGCGATGGGTGCGAACTATTATGAAGCGATTCGGCATTACTACCTGGGGCTGGTGAAGGCCGGAGTCATCTCCAAGAAAACCAACTCACCCCATAAGAACGCCATCGTCGCAACCCCCCAGTTCAATTCGTGGGGTGCGGAAGTGGCCGCGGGCAAGGAAATCGCGGGCTTCGACGAACCCCTTTTCGACTCCATATTCGAAGGGCTGAAAGCCTCCGGCATGAAGGCGGGGATGTTCGTGTTCGATATGAAGTGGCAGGGAAAATACGGCGAGTTGGGCCCGTCGCCGGAAAGGTTTCCGCACTTCGACCAGATTCTCGACCGCGTCCGCGCCGAGGGCTACAAACTGGGCTTCTGGACGGCTTTCTTGCGTTGCGAAGATCCGCGCGATCTGGGCTTAACCCCCGCGCACATGCTGCACAAGCCCGACGGCACGCCCTACATCGCCAAAGAAGGCTCAGCGCAATACTACCTGATTGATTTTACCCAACCGGAAGTGGCGAAGGTTCTGGGCGACGTATCGCGCCAGTTCGTCCAACGCTACAAGCCGGACCTTATCAAGTTTGACTTCGGATACGAACTTCCCCTTCTCTCGGAGGCGGCGCCGAAAGACATGAGTCTGGCCGGCGAGCGACTCCTTCTAAAAGGTGTCGAAGTTCTCGTTAAAGCCTTGCGGGAGGTTAACCCGGACATTGTGGTGATTTATTACTCCCTATCTCCCCTCTTCATCGATGTCTTCGATCAGCACAGCCCTGACGACCTGTTTTTGTGTGAAGGCGACTACGACCTCGAGGCCAACCGCCGATTTTTTTTCAGCAGTCTCCTGGGTGAGTTGGGGATGCCGACTTATGGTTCGGGCGGATACGACTGGCCGACCATGCCCTCCATCTGGTTTGATTCTGCTCCTATCGGAACCTTGGGTTCGCTCAATAGTTTTTCGGGCGATGAACAGGACACCGGGGCCACCCCCGATCGGGTCTCGAAGTACAACGGACTGGCCAACCTGCTGCGCTCTTCGAATGTATTTTCGATCGAGCCTCTCGATGCCGGAGACTATGCTTCCCCCACTCGTGGCGCCAGAACCTCGTCGTGGGTTCGGAGGGAAAACGGAGAAGTCGTGCTCGTGGCACTGCGCAAGCATCGCCTGGAGGGTGGGCCAGGAACTGGGAAGTACCAGAATATTCTGGAGACCAATGCCACTGTAGTTGTGGCGTCAAAAACCGCCGAAGGAATCAGTCGTGCGTCGCGGCTCGGAGTCGTCCCCTATGGAGATGGGGAACTTACCCTCCAACGGGAAGATCAGAGTTCGACCGCAGCGAGAGTGACGGAGCATTCATTCGGAGGAGGGACAAGACAGAATGAAGTCTCAATTCAGGCTGGAAAGTTGAAGCTCTCGCTTCGGGAGCGTGCCGACGACGGTACCCCTATCGAGTGGATCGAGGTCGAGATCAAACAGGCGTCCTTCGCCAAGAGCACATGGGGGTTTCTTCCCAGCCGATCATGAGCTGGCGCTCCCAATCGGGATGAAAATGGGCGATCGAGCGTGACGAGCCGCCTTAGCGCACATCTTTTGAAAGACCTAACGCGCTTATGATGCCAGAATCAATCCTCGAAAGAGCTTCGTTGGCCTGGGCTGTGATTGCTCGCCCCTCTGGGGCTGGCGGGCAGGTCTATTCCTGTGCGGTCAACCCTTGGTCAAGGGCAAAGAGTATCAGCTCCAAGCGGCCATACACTTCCAGTTTGTCAAAAACGTTGGTGAGGTGATATCTGGCGGTGTTCTCGCTGATCCCGAGCTTCTGCGCAAGATCCTTGTTGGAATAGCCGGCGCTAACCAATGCTATGACCTGGCGCTCGCGGGCGGTAAGACCGAAGTCTTGACGGCCCCCGGAAGGGGTGTAGGGAGCACTTATCTGGCACTCTGCCTGCATAGGGTTTATGACGCTTTCTTGCCCGACCCACTACTGACCACGATTCACGCCAACAAGGCGTTTCAGAACATGGTCCAAGGAGGAGCAGATAGGGCGGAGTTGGACGCGTAGGGCACTACCCCGCGACGTTTTACAGGACATACATCCGCTAAAAATCTGCAGCACTATTCCCGTTCGAAGCGGGATGAGTCCGTGCTAACTGGAGGAAGACGTGTGTTATTTCAGGACCTCCATTAAGGTCTTCATCTATTAAGGCGGAAAAACGAGGCGAAATTTGCGCAGGACCAAATAATTTTTTAGTGTAAATGCGCGTTGCAGTCTTGGAGCAGGGCTTCGGCACGGGCCAACCTGATGGGGTCGGCACGCGGACTTCCCGAGGCAATTATCTGGCGCCAGCCGTCTACGGCGCGCTGAGCGGCAACCTGGGCCTCGCTCCAGTTGCCGAAGCTCCCCTCAATATTTGCCAGGCTCTGGTATGCCATGGCGCGTGACCGGGTAATGCGGTCGCGCTCGGACTCAGGTCCGGAAACCTGCTCTGCCCGCGCGATGGCTTTTCGTGCCGTCTCCACGGCTCCGGTCTGGTCGCCATGGCGAGCCAGAATCTCCGCCGTTTCTTCCGCGCTGGCCAGTGCTTGCGAGACCACGCCGAGGTCGGACGGAGTGCGGGCCAGCGCCTTCTCCGCATCGGCAAGCGATTGACGAGCTTTGGCAATCGCCTCGTTACCTCTTCCCAAGCCTTCCAATCGCTTGCCTTCGTATTCCTCGACGGCCGCCAGGGTTCGCAAATTGGCAATGGACCGAGGGTCAGCCGCGCAGAGCTTCTGCAGGATTCCGTCCGCCTCTTGCAGATTCGCCAGGGATTCCGCCCACTCCTCCTGGGGAAGGTCCAACCAAGAGCGGTACAGCAGCGAATTCGCCAGGTCATATTGAGCAAGCTGATCGTTGCGGTCGGCTTTCGCCAGATCACGGGCAATGGCGAGTGCCTTCCCGGAGTATTTTTGCGCCCCCACGTTATCGCCCAGGTTGGGATAAAGTGGGTTCCCCAAGGCGCCGCCAAGGCTGCCATAGGTGATCATCAAGCTGCGCCGAGTCAGCACATCGGATGGGTTGCGTTCCAATGCGCCTTCCAGCAGCGGCACAGCGCGCCGGAAAAGCTCCTCGGCTTCCCGCAACCCCCCCCGCCTATTCCATACCCGGGCCTCCTGGCCATAGGCCGTCCCGAGTTCAATTTGCATCTCGGTGTTACCCGGGGAAAGCTGCAGCGCTCGCTCCATGGCCTGCGTCTGCAGTCGGCAAAATTGGAGGGCAGCTTCGGAATCAGTGGTGGCCAGGATATTCACCATCACCGAGTACACCTGGCTCTCCGCGACCAGGCAGCGCGGGTCTTGGGGACGCAACCGCACTAGCCGTTGCGCCGCCGGCAGCGTCTCTTGCATCATCTGCAAGGCCCGCGGGTTCTCAATGGACCGGGCAAGCAATGTTGCCCAATTGACTTTGGTTTGCACCCATTGCAAAAGGTATTGCGCACGGTCAGGATCTTTAGCAAGCAGAGGATCGAGCAGTGCCGCCGATTTCTCATAATTCGCCAAGGCGCCCTTGGTGTCACCCAGATTGGGCTGAAGAGGATAACCCAGAACGTTCGCGACTTTAAAATAGGAGGCGCTCAACATGAACCGCAGTCCGTCGTCCTGGCCGGCATCTTTGGCAAGGTCCTCCAGGAACCGCAGCGTCGTCACGACGATCTGACGGCGGGCCTCGATTGCGCCGGGAAGTTTTTCGATGGCCTTGTGTACGTCGAAAAGAGAACTGTCGGCCAATTCCAGCATCTGGGCAAGACGACGCCGGGAGCGATCCTGTTCGGCTCTGGCCACTTGGGTTTCGGCTTCGGCGCGGGCCCGCTCGCGCTCGGCCAGTTGCCTCTGCCCTTCGGCGCGCTCGCGTTCGCGCTCGGCAGACTGCCTCTGGGTTTCGGCGAAGCGGCGCGCACTCTCGGCCCGACGAGCCTGAATCTCCGCCAGAACCATCCCCCCGAGCAGGCTGAGCAGGATCAGGAAAGTCGCCGCCAAGGCCAGGGAGTTGCGGCGCACAAACTTGCGGGCGCGATAGACCACCGAATCCTGACGGGCGAGGACGGGCCGGCCGTCCAGATAGCGCACGATATCGTCGGCAAGCCGATTCACCGACCCATAGCGGCGTTCGGGATCCTTGCGCATCGCCATGAGCACAATATTGTCCAGATCGCCGCCCAGGCGGTGCGGTGCGCCGGCGGCCCGAGCAATGGCGCTGGGGCGTGGGGTATCCGTTTGGCAGATCACGCGCTCAATTTCCGAGGGGCTATGGGTAACGATCTGCTGGGCACGGCTTCCCGTCAGCAGCTCAAAAAGAATGGCCCCCAAGGCATAAACGTCCGCCGCCGTGGTAATCGGCAAGCCCCGGATTTGCTCGGGGCTGGCGTACTCCGGGGTGAGGGGGCCCATGGCGGAAGCCGCGGTGGTGAGTCCGGGATCATTGCCGGGATCCAGCAGTTTGGCCACTCCGAAATCAAGGAGCTTGGGAATTCCCTCTGCGGCCACAAAAATATTGCCGGGTTTAAGGTCGCGGTGGACGACCAGCGCACGGTGGGCATACGAGACGGCCTCGCAAACTCGCAAGAATAACCGTAAACGAGATTCCAAATTGAGGCCCTGCTCGCGGCAATAGGCGTCAATCGGCTGCCCTTGCACGTGCTCCATAACGAAAAACGGACGGCCATCCGGAGTAGTGCCGCCATCAATGAGCCGGGCGATGTAGGGATGCTCGAGGCTCGCCAGAATCTGGCGCTCATGGCGAAAACGCGCCAGCACTTCCGTGCTGTCCATGCCGCGCTTGACCACTTTGATGGCCACCTGCTTGCGGTAGAGTTCGTCGTCGCGCTCACCGAGGTACACCGATCCCATGCCGCCACGCCCGATTTCCTTTAGCAAACGATACGGTCCCATGCGCGTGCCCACCAGCGACGCGTGGTCGTCCAACAGCGCACTGACTTCCGACTCGATGGCCGCAGCGATGGCGGAGTCGCCGGCGGCGTCAGCCCGGAGCAGGGACTCTACCTCCGAGCGCAACCGGGCATCCCCGTTGCACACGCCGGCCAGGAACGCGTCGCGCTCGGAGACAGCCAGATCGGCGGCCGCAAAGAAAATTTCCTGAATTTGGTCCCAGTTGTACCCGGACACAGTCTCTCCTTCGGATCGATGAATACCCCACTAATAAGGCGAAAAGGCTGGGAGAAATTTGCCACCCGGGTCAGGCTTTTCCGTCGGCGGCGGCTTTCTGATCCAACTCCCGCTGCAGCCATGCCTGGCCCACGCGGAGATGACGCCGCACCTCGGTGACGGAAAGTTTCAAAACCTCGGCAGATTCCTCGGCGGTCATTCCTCCGAAGAACCGCATCTCGATCAACCGCGCCTTCAAGGAATCGTTGCGCGCCAATTGCTCGAGGGCCTCGTCAATGGCGATGATCGTTGAAGGCTGACCGACGGGCACGCCGGCAGCCATTTCCAGTGACACATTCGCCGCTCCCCCACCGCGTTTCTCCGCATCGCGAGTACGCGCGTGGTCGATCAGGATCTGGCGCATGACTTGCGCTGCTACACCCATGAAGTGCGCGCGGCTGCGATAATCGGGTTGCTCCTGCTTTACCAGCCGGGCATAGGCCTCGTGGACCAAGGCGGTCGGTTGCAGCGTATGGCCGGGACGCTCGTTGCGCATGTAGCCCCGCGCCAGCCTTCGCAGTTCGGGATAAAGCAGGGGTACCAGGCGGTCGAGTGCGGTCTTGTCCCCTGAGGCGAACTCGTGCAGCAGAGCGGTGATGGGCTGCTCTTGCGGCAAGCGCGACATTCCATCAGGGATTTTCATTAGCCACTTTTCCGCTTACCCAAAAGGTACTCCTGACCGCTACTCAATGCAACCGTAAGTAGTGGAGTCATTTGCCGTGGCACGGCCATCTTGGCCGTGACCGTTCACGGGCGGGACGCCCGTGCCACTTCCCAATGACACCACGACCCAACGTAAGTCCAGTTTAAGTGCAATTTGCTCGCGTGGGCCTGAAAGGGCCCTTCAGACCTGTCGCGAAAACGTCCAGGGTCTGCGTCATGAATGATGAAAATAACTCCCCTCCTGATTCAGGAGGGGCGGCGCGCTGAGCGCCGGGGTGGTTATCTCCTGAAGCCGAAAACATCAAGTTGCAATCAGCCCCACCCCCTACCCCCATAGGCGCTAGACTAAGTAATTTCCGGTCCGGCCCCGAAGGGGCCAAGCGTGGGTGGCCGCAGGTTTTAACCTGCGGCTCGCAGAACCCAATAGCCACTTCAACCCCGACGGGGTTGACCGTGGGATAGGTCGGCCCCTTCAGGGCCGAATTCATTTTTCGCCTTCGGTTTCCGTAGGTTTCACCTGCGACTATTCATGGTGTCCCGCTTCGCGGGAAGGAAGGCGGCGAATCATCGGGTGGCATATTCTAGCGCCTATGACCCCCTACCCCCTCCTCAACTGAGGAGGGGAGCATTTTCATAACCGGCTTCCCCGCGCACTACCTTCCTGCGCGCCGCCCCTACGGCGCGATCGGAAATGGGCGATCCCGCCATACGCTTTCCTACCCGTGGGAAAGGGGAGGAAAAAAGCGGCATAATTCTTCCATTTTAAGCCAATTTGTGGATATTCCCCTGGAATCTGGGCGTCAACGAGCTAGGCTATAAAATGGAGAAGGGCATCGGGGTGAAATCGCGCAGTCCGGCCGGGCCCCGGGTGCCCGGTATTGAGGGTTAGAGAATGCCTTCCGAACGCCATCCCTGACCCGAACCCCGTATCCCGAGCCCTATCCTTTGCCTTTGGAGGTATTCCATGTCGCTAGTTAAAAAACACACGATGACCCAGAAGAAAGTGGCTGCGAATCGGCGGAACCAGCGGTTCTGCAATGATCCGGTGACGGACGAAGGACGGGAGCGCATCCGCGCCGCCCTCCGGCGTTTTGGCTACAACGCGCAGGCGGAGCAGACGGCGATGAGCGCCCTGGGCGAAGATCCGGCCGGCTTCCAGGAACTGCTGGATGTGCTCTGGGAGGAATGGAACCCCGCCGGCGGCTCGCAGGAGGGCGTGGTGATTTCTCTGGCACGGGCCCTGTGGCTGATGAATCGCGCCGCCCGCATGCAGGAAGGCTACGCCGTGCGCCAGGCCCTGGAGGTGAGCAGCGGGCGGCAGGACCGGGTGCACGCGGACATGATGCGCCTGAAGATGACGGAGGAAAGGTTACGGCGGCTCGCCGAATCGGTGGCGCACCGGCATTACGTCACCCCGCTTGCGGACCTTGAGAAGATGAAAAACTTGCGCCTGGAGGGGGTATTGAAGGACATGGGCGAAATCGCTTTGGCCCTCTTCTACGAACTTCAGGCGCCGGGCACGGGCGAAAACGGATTGGACCGCGACGAGATGTCTCGCCGGGCTCTCGCCAGGATCAAAGATATCTTTGGCCTAAGTTCCGACACTCCGCCCGAGCTGAATGTAGCGGCGGCTTCCGGCCAGCCACCGGTAACCCAGCAGAATGCCCATGCTGACGTAGCGCCGCACTCTAGTCCGGCCCATGCCGGCCTCTCGGCCCTGCCGGGACAGGCGCCGGTCGGCCCTCCCCAACCCCCGCAGAATGAGGCGCGATATCCCAGTATCAGCGCGGCGGAATGGCAGGCGCGGGAGCGGCCGCGCCAGCTTCTGGAGAATATCCTCACCCGCCAGATGGAGGCTTGTGCGGCGCGGCGCAAGACCCTGCTGAAAGAGTCCGTGAAGGAACCGTCGCCCTACGAACGAGCGGCGGAAATTGCGCCCACCCACCCCAACGCGCAGCTCATGCAGAAAATGCAGGATTCGAACCTTCGGGAGGTCCGGCGTCTCACCAACCTGCTGCTGAAGATTAAACTCTATGAGCGTCAGATGAAGGATTAGTGCCAAGTTGCATTAGAAAGCGTTATTTATCATGGCCCTCGGAAGGGCGGGGCTTTACAGGCTGCGGAAAAACTCGAAAGCGCTGTCATTCTGAGCGTTGACAGCCTTGCCGGCTGCCCATGACCGGCAGAAACTCGGGCCGAGGAAGGGTAGCGCGGACCTGTTTTTTAGCCCGAATTTCTCACCACGATTTTGGAAGGGCGGGCTTCAGCCCCGCCGCTAGAGGGCCTTTCTGGATTTTCTCGTGTCCCGCGCCCCTCGCAGCTTGCAGCCGCAAGCTGCGAGGGGCGCGGGACGGACAAGGGTTGGAGCCGCGATTTCGGCGGGGCTGAAGCCCCGCCCTTCCGGCAGCCCCCAAG
>Ga0182030_10004169_pt1 | contig 30796 bp, 25 predicted proteins | sample 812S3MmetaG_FD_121299 | JGI IMG/M metagenome (GOLD analysis project Ga0182030, IMG submission 121299) | Permafrost microbial communities from Stordalen Mire, Sweden - 812S3M metaG (Illumina Assembly) | ecosystem: Environmental > Terrestrial > Soil > Wetlands > Permafrost | place: Sweden...
ACCATCGTGAACAAGCCCCGGAGGGGCGAACTACCTTAGCCCAGCGCTTCAGCGCTGGGAACAGTTACCCATATAATTCAAGTCCCAGAGGGACGGCCCAGTTTCCACCAGGGCAGGAGTTTCCAGCGGGGGTCGCAAGCCCTACTGCCCCCATGCGTCAAGCTCTTCCTTAGGGAACGGCTCGAAGAATTCAGGACCGATTTCGATCTTCCCCTTCCACGCGCCGGGCTTGCGCTGGCCCGTCTTGTCCCCGATCGCGACCAGCCGAACCACCGGCGTCTTCCCGCGAGCGATGACAATCTCTTCGCCCCGGCAAGCCCTCGCAATCAGCCGCGAAAGCTCGGTTTTGGCCTTGTGGATGGTAATGGTTTCCATGAATTTATGTTAACTACGCTAAGTCAAGGGGAGGTTGTCTTCAAGCGACTCAGCGAAGTCTCCGTCAGTTTCGCTCCGGGCAGCATGCGCGCCACTTCTTCAGTGCGTTCTTCGCCGGTAACGTTGACAGGACAATGGTCTTGGCGCGCGCTCCGGCTTCGCGCCTCTCGTTCAAGTGGTGATGATCGGCAAAAATCACGGGTCTGCGGCAATTTCGGAATCGCTCTTCCCCCGTGCCACCCTGTGTCCCCTGTGGTCAAGGCTCTTGGTCGGAGCGCCCCGATGTTCTCCTCCCCGCGATAGCCCGCCCGTTCCAAATCGGGACTCACCCATTCGCCTTAATCATCTGCTCCGCGTGCTTCCGGGAAGTCTCAGTCAGCTTCGCCCCCGACAGCATCCGCGCCACTTCCTCGGTGCGTTCTTCGCCCGTGATCTGGCGAACGGAGGTCTTGGCGCGGCCGCCGGATTCGCGCTTCTCGATCAGGTAGTGGTGATCGGCGAAGGTTGCAATCTGCGGCAGATGCGTGACGCAGATCACCTGATTGCCCTTGGCGAGCGCCTTCAATTTCTTCCCCACGGCCTCGGCGGCGCGCCCTCCGATGCCGGTATCGATCTCGTCGAAAACTAATGTCCGCTGAGCTGCTTTCGACGCGGGCGAGGGCGTCCGCGCCACACTTCCCTTTCCCGCTTCGACGCTCGCCTTCAACGCCAGCATGACGCGCGAAAGTTCGCCGCCCGAGGCAATCTGCTCCAGCGGACGCATCGCCTCTCCCGTATTGGTCGAAATGAGATAGACGACCTGGTTGATGCCCGAAGAAGTCCAATGCGCTTCGTCGTCGTTTTCTTCAACCGCAATGCGAAAACTGGCGCGCATGGCAAGGTCGTTGATCTCGGCCTCGACCAGCTTCTCCAGTTTCCGTCCCGCCTCGGATCGTTTGCGCGAAACGGCGCGCGCAGCTTTGCGATATTCTCCGCCAGCCACGGCCAGCATCGCCCGGAGCTCAAGTAACACTTGATCTTTATTCTCCATCTCCGACAATTTGCGGCGTATATCCTCACCGAAAGCGATGGCCTGATCGAGCGTAGGACCGTACTTGCGCTTCAGGCGATCGAGCAGCGCCAACCGCTCTTCGATCTCCGCCAGGCGCTCGGGCGAAGCCAGGATTCCTCCGGCGTAATCGCGCAGCGTCGCTCCCACATCTTCGACGCTGATGCGCGCCGAATCGAGCGCAGAAAGAGCTTCCTGAAACTTCGGCTCATAACGAGCCAGTTCCTCCAGGTGCTTCTGCGCGGCTCGCAAGCTCGACGACGTTGAAGCATTCCCTTCGTACAGCAGGTCGAAGGCATTGATGGCCGCGCCGTAAATCTTCTCGGCATTGGCCAAGACGCGCTTCTCCGATTCCAGTTGCTCGTCTTCGCCCGCCCGCAGACGCGCCTCTTCGATCTCACGGCACTGGAAGTTCCACAGGTCGAGAAGCCGCATGCGATCCTGCTCGTCCTGTTCGAGTTCGGCGATGCGTCCGCGAATCTGCTTCCAGTGATCGTAAGCGGCGAAAACGTCCTTCGATTCGACTCCCGCGTAAGCGTCGAGCAGGTCCTGCCGCGCCGCGGCATCGAAGTTCACGATCGATTCATTCTGCGCGTGGATCACCGCCAGGTGCGGCGCAATCTGCTTGAGCACAGCCACGATCGCCGGCTGATTATTAATGAAGACGCGTCCCTTGCCGCCCGGAGCGATCTCGCGCCGTAGAATCAGCGAGCCATTCTCAGCGTCCAGACCGTTGGTTTCGAGGATGCCTTCGATGGCACGTGCCGCGGCTCCGTCGCTCTCAAACACCGCTGCGACCACGGCCCGCTCTGCGCCGGTGCGGATCACGTCGGACGAAGCCTTTTCCCCCAGCAGCAATCCCAGCGCGTCAATAAGGATCGACTTCCCCGCCCCGGTTTCGCCGGTCAGAAGATTCAGACCAGGCGCGAATTCGATCGCGACATTGTCGATCACTGCGTAGTTTTCGAGTCGAAGTTCGGCCAGCACAAGGGTCCTGCGATCTTCAAATGGCGACTGTCTTCAATTGAACGACGCTCGCCAATTTACGCGCAGCATAGCACAGACCACCCCTCCCCGATGCGCGAAACCAACGCCTTGTCCCAAAGCGGAACTAAAGTTGTGAAAAATGCACAAACGATTTTGCCTTGAAAGTTGCCGATTCGCGAAGATTGAGTCATGCGAGCCTTCCCCCTATTCGCAGTCGCACTGCTGCTCTGTTGGCTGGCGCCTGTCTCCTCTTGGGCGCAGAAACTTGAATGTAAACCTTGCGCTCATGGCTTCGGCGAGGTCCAGGTCGGCCAGTCCGTCTCTGCCTCGATTCAACTCTCGAACACCGGCACGAAAACGCTGAAGATCACTTCCAGGTCGGAACAGGGAGGCGAATTCTCGCTCGGCAGTTTCCCCGTGCCGGTGAAGCTCAAGCCCGGTGAAAGCGTCGAGTTGCCCTTTACTTTCAAGCCGACTGCCAAAGGCTACAGCCACGGCATTATCACGCTCGCTAGTAACGACCCAAAGTCCCCTCTTAACCTCAGTGTCCGTGGGTTCGGTTTCATCCCCAACAGCCCGGAACTGGGAGTAACGCCGGCAACGCTCAATTTCGGGAATGTCACGGTCGCATCGACCGCCAGCTTGCAGGCTACGCTCACGGCCGCGAACGCCGCCGTCACGATCTCGTCGGACCGGTCGGCCAGTTCGGAGTTTGCCATCGTCGGGTTGAAACTGCCAGTGACAATTCCAGCGGGAAAGAGCCTCGCCGTCACCATTCAATTCACGCCGAATGCTTCCGGAACAGCTTCTTCCAAAGTGGGATTCATCAGCAACGCACCGAACTCGCCAACCGTCGAAGCGGTGACGGGTAAAGGCGTGGCTCAGACTGCCTATAACGTGAATCTCTCCTGGGACGCTGCAAGCGGGAGCCCGGTCGGATACAACGTGTACCGCGGTACCGCCCAGGCAGGCCCGTTTTCGATGATCAACAGCACGCTTGATGCTTCGACCAGCTACACCGACTCTACCGTGGTCCCCGGGGCGACCTACTATTACGTCACCACTGCGGTGGACGCCCAAGGTCAGCAAAGCGCGTATTCCAATGAAGTCGAGACCGTGATTCCGAGTTCGTAGCTGTCGAGGCCCGGCGCAGATGCACGCAAGCAAACGACCGCATTGACTGATGCGGCACCTTGTCGGAGTATGCCGCTTCCCTGGTCTATAATCTTAACTAGGGGTTTTCCCTAAACCGATGCAAGTTTCTTCCGTCCTCCTGTTTTTTGTCGGCGGCGAAATCGTCGATCTCGTCCTGCAGACCGGTCCGGTCGCCAAGTCAGTGCTTCTCCTGCTCCTCGCCTTCAGCGTGCTTTCCTGGGCGGTGATTCTTTCCAAGTGGCGTCTGATTCGCCGCGCCCGCGAGCAGAGCGGACGCTTCATCCGTGGCTTCCGCAAGGCGCAGCACCTGCAGGACATCGCCTCCTCCGCCGAACAGTTCCGTCCCAGCCCGCTGATCGGAGTCTTTGAAGGCGCACTCGAAGAGTTCAAACGCCAGATGGGAACGACGGGCGGCATCCACAATCTCGTCGCCATTCAGCGCGCCATGCAGGTCGCGTCATCCGAGGAGATCACTCGCCTCGAACGCAATGTCCCGTGGCTCGCGATTACGGGCGCGGTCACGCCGTTCATTGGGTTGTTCGGAACCGTCTGGGGAATTATCGACGCCTTCCACGGACTGGGTACGGCTGGCGCCGCAACTTTGCGCGCCGTCGCCCCCGGGATTTCCGAAGCTCTGATCACGACCGCTGCCGGCCTGGCCGCAGCCATCCCGGCGGTGATCGCCTACAACCTCATCATTGGCTCCATTCGTGAGATGGCGACGCGCAATGACGACTTCATCCTGGAGATGCTCAATCTGGTGGAGCACCAGCAAGCGCCATCGCCCCCGGAGGCGCGCCGCTGATGGCCTTCACTTCCGCAAATGGACGCACCCAGACCGCGCTCTCCGACATCAACATCACGCCGCTGGTCGACGTCGTGCTCGTGCTGCTCATCATTTTCATGGTGACCGCGCCCATCCTGCAGTCCGGAATCGAAGTCAACGTGCCCCACACCCGGACCGTCAAAGAGATCACCGAAGAGCGCCTGGTGATCAGCATCGACAAATCGCAGAAAGTTTATCTCGGCAACGATCCCATCAACATCAACCAGATTGGAGCGACCCTGAAGCGGAGAATTCGCGATCCGCAACACCAGTCGATTTTCTTGCGCTCCGATGAAGATGTTCCGTTTGGCGCCTTCGCCACCGTGATGGACGCCATCAAGCAGGCAGGCATCAGCAACGTAAGTATCGTTACGCAGCCGATGGATAGCCGTGGCGGCCATCGCTGACACTGATATCGATATGTACGATAGCGATATCTATTCCGAACCCGCGCAGTTGCGCCGGCCCCTGGCCTGGTCGCTCGGACTGCACGTGACATTTGCGGCGTTCGTCCTGCTCTATGCCACGTTCATTCACAGCTTCCGCGGCGAAGGCTGGGGCAGCGGCGGCGGCGGAGATGCCATGGGAGCGACGCTGGTGAGCGCAGTTCCGTTGCCCGCTAATCCCGCCGAGACAACGAATGTGGTGGCAACGGAATCCAAGGGTTTGGCAAAATCACAACCCATGGTTCAGGAGAAGGAACCGGAAGCGATTCCGATTCCCGACAAGAACGCGAAGACAAAAATGAAACCCACGCCGCCGAGCGCGACGCAGCGCAAGGCCGAACCAGAACCACCCGAGTCGAATCAGATTCCGTATGGCGAGGGTGGTCCGGTCAGCGGGCCATACACCATGAGCGCGGGCGGCGCCAAGGGCGGATTTGGATTTACCGGAAGCGGCGGCGATTTTGGCAGCCGCTTTTCGTGGTACGTCCAAGCGGTGCAGCGGAAAGTGACGGAGAACTGGTTAAAGTATGAAGTGGACCCGCGCATCTCCGAGGCGAGGCGGGTTTATCTGACGTTCGATATTGCGCGCGACGGACATCCGTCGAATGTTGAGATCGAGCAGTCGAGCGGTGTGCCGTCACTCGACCTCTCGGCCCGGCGGGCACTCGAGCGCATTGATACTTTCGGCCCGCTGCCACCGGATTATCCGGGAAGCAAAGTGTCGGTGGAGTTTTGGTTCGATTACAAGCGGTAGAAAGGCAGTCGCTGGTCATTGGTCGTTCGCGAGGTCAGTCGCTCGCCGGGTTTTGCCAACGACTAACGACCATCGACCAACGACCAGACAGGGAGCATACATTGCGTAACTCGGTTCGCCCCATCCGTCATCGTGCTTTGATCGCCCTTGCCTTGCTTTTTCTGTTGGCGACCACCAGCTTTGCGCAGGACTGGATTCGCACCGGCACCGGGCTCGGCGTCGAGCGCGTGCGCCTGGCCGCGTCCGACTTCAAGCCCTCGACCACTGACCCCACCAACGCCGACCTGTTGAAGGCCTTCAACGACACGCTCTGGAACGATCTCGACAACGCCGGAATCTTCGATCTCGTCTCCAAGAGTTTTTATCCGCTGCAGGAACCAGGCCAGCCGTCCGAGGTCAACTTCACGGCGTGGAGTTCCCCGCCGCCCAACACCTCCATGCTCGCCTTCGGCAACCTGGGCGCAGCCGCCGGCAAAGTCACGGTGCAGGGCTGGCTCTACGACGTCAAGAATGAGAAATCGCCGCAAGTCCTCGGCAAACAGTATCTCGACAATGCAACGCCCGACGCGGCCCGTGTGATCGCGCACAAATTCGCCGACGAAATCATCTTCCGCCTGGGCGGAGGCATCGCTGGCATCGCCGAGAGCAAGATCTACTTCGTCAGCGAGCGCACCGGCCACAAAGAAATCTGGATGATGGACTACGACGGCGCCAACCAGCAGCAGATCACGCACCAGGGCAGCATTTCCCTGTCGCCACGCGTTTCGCCCGATGGCTCGCGCCTGGCTTTCAGTTCGATCTCCAAGGGCGGGTGGGAGATCATGATGTACTCATTCGACCTCAACCGCGTGGTCAGTTTCCCGCGTTTTGGCGGCATGAATCTCTCGCCTTCCTGGTCGCCCGATGGCAAGATCGCTTTCTCGTCTTCGCGCAACGGCTACCCCAACATTTTCGTAGTGGACGCATCCGGAGGAAAATCGCTTCGCCTGACCAACGATCAGGGGCCGGACGTTTCGCCGACATGGAATCGCAAGACCGGCTCGCAGATCGCTTTCGTCAGCGGACGCACTGGCCTGCCTCAGATCTACACCATGGAAGCGGACGGCACGAACGTGCAGCGGGTCACCGATCAGGGCTATGCGGTTTCGCCCAACTGGTCGCCGAACGGACAATTTCTGACTTTTTCCTGGATGCGCAAGTACGGGCCCGGAGAGCCGGGGTCCAACGATTTATATTTGATGGACATCGCCAGCAAGCAGTGGGTGCAACTCACCCACGATGCCGGGCGCAACGATTTTCCCTGCTGGTCGCCGGACGGGCGCCACATCGTGTTTCAATCGCACCGCTCGGGCACCGACCAGATATGGACCATGCTGGCGGACGGCACCAATGTGAAGCAGCTGACTTTGAAGGGCAACAACACGCAACCCAATTGGAGTTGGAAGTAGATTGGTAGCAGCGTGTGGCGCAAGCGAGTTTCGTATCAGGGCACGCCTACAGGCGTGCCGTAGGAGCTACGTCATGAAAGCGCCGTCAGGCGCTGAGGCCGCAGATTGGAGTTTCACCACGGGCTGTTAAGAAAATGAAAAAAAGCACGGTTTTGCGGCTGGCCCAGAGTGCGCCCTGCCGCGAATCTGCACATTGCACGCCACAACGCGGGCGCACGGAAAACTGGAGGAATCAGTGAAGCAAGCAATGAAAATGACAATTTCGATGAGGAAGTGGTCGACCCTGGTAGTCGCACTCGGCCTCATGATGTTCTTGGGCGCATGCCACAAGAAAGTCGCTCCCCCGCCGCCGCCCCCGCCGCCGCCAGCAGCCGCTCCCACGGCCTCGCTGTCCGCGAACCCGAACACCATTAACCAGGGCCAATCGACAACCCTGACCTGGCAGACCACGAACGCCACCGACATCAGCATCGACGGCATCGGCCCGGTGGATTCGAGCGGCTCGCGTCAGGTAACTCCGACCGACTCCACCACCTACCATCTCATCGCCAAAGGCGCCGGCGGAACTCAGGATGCCACCGCGCGCGTGACCGTCAACGCGCCGCCACCGCCGCCACCACCGCCACCGCCTTCGATCACGGAAGAGGAACTCTTCGCGCAAAACGTCAAGGACATTTACTTCGATTACGACAAATACGACGTGCGCGCCGCCGACCAGGGCTCCTTGCAGGGCGATGTGCAGTTCCTGCAGCAGCATCCCAACATCCACATCACGATCGAGGGACACTGCGACGAGCGCGGCTCGACCGAATATAACCTTGCCCTCGGCACCAATCGCGCCGACGCCGTGAAGAATGCGCTCATTCAAGCTGGAGTCGGTGGCGATCGCATCAAGACCATCAGCTACGGCAAAGAAAAACCGTTCTGCACCGAGTCCAACGAAAGCTGCTGGCAGCAAAACCGCCGCGGCCACTTCGTATACGAGAAATAAGTGGAGGGGATGGAGAGACGGGCGTCTTGCCCGTCCAGCCGGGCGGAAACGCCCGGCTCTCCACCGCTCAGCGAAACATTGACATCCAAAACAGTGACATCCAAATAGGGTAACTATGAAATCCAATCGTGTTCCATTCGTTCTCGCGCTGTTCGTCGTTATCTCCATCGCTTCCGCCTACGGCGCCAACAAAGACCTCATCGAACTGCAAACCCAGGTCGCCCAGGTGCAGCAGCAGATAACCCAGATGAAGCAATCGTTTGACGAGCGCATGGGAGTCATGAAGAACTTGCTCGAGCAAAACACCGATGCGGCCAACAAAGTGACCGCCGCGATCAACGACCTGCAGACTTCCATCAACAAACAGCAGCAGGACCGCTCCGCGCAGGTCGATCAGATTTCCGGCCAGATTCAGGCGCTGAACGACACCATGGACGAGCTAAAGGTCCGCCTCGCCAAGCTGAGCAAGCAATTCGAGGACATGCAATCGGCGCAGCAGTCCCTCGCCGCGCAGCAGGCGCAAGCGCAGCAGCAGGCGCAGGCGATGGCGCAAGCACCGCCGCCCGACGTGCTCTACAACAACGCCCTGCGCGACTACAACGGCGCCAAGAACGATCTGGCCACGCAGGAGTTCAGCGACTATATCAAGTTCTATCCCAACACCGACCTGGCCGGGAACGCGTATTTCTATCTGGCCGAAATCGAGTTCAAGGCCGCCGATTATCCGAAGGCCGTCGCGAACTATGATTTAGTCCTGCAGAATTTCCCCAGCGGAAACAAAGCTGCCGCCGCGCAGCTCAAGAAGGGATTCGCGCTCCTAGAGCTCGGAAAGGAAGACGAGGGCACGCAGGAATTGAAGCACGTGATCCAGCGCTATCCGCGCACCAACGAAGCCACGCAAGCCCGTGAGCGATTGCGCAAGGCGGGAGCGGCGCCGAAGAAGAACTAGGTCTCTGACCGCTTGTTTTTGTACCAAGAGACGGTGCCCCAGGTCTCGATTTTGAGACCTGGGAGACCACAACGCTTCAAGTGCAAATTCACGAGGTCAGAGAACTAGCCCTGCTGTGTGGAGCGGACACTCTTGTCCGCTGCCTTTGCAGTTGCCGTTGCACTTGCCTTTGCGGTTGCCGTTGCCCTTGCAGTTGCTCTGCTGCGCGCTTTTCGCGGACAGTACCGTCCAAGCCACACCACATTACGGCCGGTGCGCTGCATTCGGCACGACCACTCCGCCTTCAATTTTCGGAATGCCAAAGTGCCCGCCGAGATGCGCGAGGTCGAGCGGACTGATGGACCCCGAAACCACGATAAAGTCGACCTCATTCGACCTGGCCTGAAGAATCGCGACGTTGCTGATCGCATTATTCTCCAATCGTATCCAGAGATTGGTCACACCCGGGCCCCCATCCTTGTCTTGTTTGTTCATCAGTTGTTTCCAGCCCGCCGCCTGGTATTCGTCTTTCACCGAATTGAGAGCCTCCGGGTCATACGTCCAGGTTCGCGGAAAGCGGTAGCTGTGGACCGAGATCCCATTCACCCCCGCGATCACGCGCTGCAGATCGGCGTTGTCCGGATCCATCTTCGACGCAAATACCAGCATGGAGTGATCCAGTGTGAACTCGGTTTTCGAGGATGCACTCTTCCGCAGGGCTTCGATACTCTGCGGAATCGACTCGTGCTGCGCCTGCGCCACGGTGAATGCGGCGGCGGAAATGACGGTCGAGACTACAACAATAATGCGCGACAACCGCATTTTCATAAAGAGCGCCTCAATATTTGGAAGCAATGGTTAGACGAGTTCCTGCCCAACCCGTGAGCGGAACCCCTCAGGCAAATAAGAACCCAGCCCCTGAAAATTAGTTGTATGATCCGGTGTGCTGGGTGCCCCACTCATCGCGTTTTTTGCGATGAGTGGGATCTCGTCACCCACAAGAAGCCACCTACAGAGCACTAAAAGAGCGCAAAAGAGGCGATCAAGATCACCTCCTCGCCCGCGCCGTCTCTGCGGTGATTTGGTCTGAGATTTACTTTACTTCCGCCACAGTGGCCTTCTCTGCGGCCATGCTGGGCCGCAGCGTGACCCAATCGGTCTGCACCCGGTCCCACCCCTGAATCAGGAAGCCGTACGATTCGAACAGTTGGCGAATCTGCGGCCGCTGCCATCCGGCAATGTCTTCCAGGATCGGCACCAGCGTGGCCAACGCGTTGTCGCCGAGCACCGTCCGCTTTGCGATCTGCGCCACCAGCTTCGATTCCGACACGGCAATGGTGAAGCCGTCGCGCCGGTTCACATGCAGCATGACGTGAATATCGGAACTGCCATCGCCAACATAGACGATATGGTCCGCCGGAATCCCGAGCTCTGTTTCGAGTTGCTCCAGGCGCGTGACTTTTCCATAACCGGCCGTGGCGCGCACCAGGCTTTCAATCTCGCCCGAGGCTTTGTACTTGAACTCGGTGCCGAAGATATGGTCCTCCGGCACGATTCCCTCCAGCGCCGACTGGATCACCTCCACCGGCGACGCCGAGACCACATAAAAATCAAAGTGGAACCCATCGATCCGCCGGTCGAGAATCTCGTAAATCTGCTTGATGTTGTCCTTGAGGCGAATGCGCTTGCCCGCCTCGATCAGATCGTCGCGCCGGACGCGTGTGCGGAACTCGGGATCGTGCAAAAGCAGATAGGAGAGTTCGGCGCCCTGCTGAACCAGATTCAGCTTCGCCATGCCCTTGGCTTTGCGCTCGAATTCCTCAACAGAAATGCCCAGCAACTCGCTCAGAACGTAACCCGTATCGTTAAAGGTCAACGTCTGATCGAAATCGCTGGCAAACAAATACTGCTTTCTATGTTTAACGGTCATGTTCTATTGTAGATTCAAGATCAGGTTAATCGACTATTAAATTTACACATTGTGACGATTACAACAATTTGCTCGTTCAGATGGATGTGTCCTTACAGAGCCGGCAAGCGGACAAGCAGAGCACGATCACAGCTAAAGCTCGACGTTGCTCGCTGTGAGCTTTCGGCGTAACCTAACCCCTGTAATCATTACTTATTGCGCACGCATCCAGAAAGGCCGACCACATGCCGAAAAGTGTCAGCGACCATCTTCACAACGATGCCGACCGCGGCAAGGGTTCTCTCGAACCCGACGAACGCAACCAGACCGGCAACAACTCCATGCGGGACCAACTCGGGCACCGCAACCCCGACCCCATGCAAGACGGCGCCGATAGCGATTTCCCCGAACCCGGCCATAGCCCCGAACATTCCTTCGAGGGAGAAATCAAGAAGAACGGATAGCTTTTCAACCGCCCGGCTATAGAATGGCGGCGACTGTTTCACGCGGAGGTGTGCGTTCATGCGCGAGAACCGAAGGCATTCGATTGCACTCATAGTTGTGTCTCTCCTGCTGGTTCTAACCCTGGGCCGGTCGAGCGCCGTAGCGCAATCCCCTAAAGATCTGCCGGATGTCACACTGCGGACGACCAGCGTGGCGGCCTTCAAGAACGGACTCGGATTTTTCATGCGCCAGGGTGCGGCACACGTGGCGAACGGACAAGCACGGATTCCTTTCGTGCCGGAAGCGAGCTTGGGCAGCCTGTGGCTGGCTCCGAACGAGAGCGGGGTCGCCATCGAGGAACTGGTGGCCTACCGGTACAAGGTGTCCAGGGAGCGCAGCGTCGACTCACTCGACGAGTTGCTGCAGGCGAGCGTGGGCAAGACCGTAACCGTTACATTCAATCAGAAGGACTATACCGGAGAGGTGCTCGGGTTCAACAAGCCAGCGCCTCCGAGTCCCGCCGACCGTGCGAATCCCTATGCCGCATCGATTGTTCCTGCTCCGCCGGGCCGCTTGCTGCTGCTGAAGGTGGGCGACGCGGTGTTGGCCATGGACCCGCGATCGGTGGTGCTGGTTTCGAGCCCCGCCATGCCCAATATGACGATCAAGGAGGACAGCGAAGCCAAAGCACTGCGCTTCACGCTGAAGGGAGCGGGGGACACGACGAACCTGACGATGGGCTACCTGCAAAAAGGTCTGGGGTGGACCCCTTCGTACTTGATTTCGCTGCAGGATGAGAAAACGGCGCGCATCACGATGCAGGCAGTCCTCACCAACGATGCGGAAGACCTCGCGAATGCGGACGTCTTCTTCGTCGTGGGGGTGCCGAACTTCCAGTTCGCGGACCAGTGGTCTCCGATGGCCTTGCAGCAGACGCTGGTGGAATACATGCGCGATGCCGAGAGGCCGGATAACGGCAGACAGTTTTCCAACGCGCTCAAGGCCCAGAGCGTCGCTGGGATCATACAGGATCGGGAAGCTGAAACGTTCGAGGCAACAGTCGGCGCGCTGCAGGGATCGCCGGAAGAGGACCTGTTCCTTTACAGCCGTCCGGGAGTGACGCTGGCAAAAGGCGAGCGGGCGACTTACAACATTTTTGCGGCGACTGTCGGGTGCGAACACATTTACGAATGGGCGGTCACGGACGACCCGCAGGTGGATGTTTACGGAAATCGGGTGAATAACTCGTACCCAAACAATCCTGTGGACCAGAAAGCGGCGAATGTGGTTTGGCACTCGGTGCGTTTGAAAAACGGGAGCGGGTTCCCGTGGACCAGCGCTCCAGCGATGGTGATCTCGGGAACAAAGGCACTGTCGCAAGATACGCTGCTGTACACGCCGAAGGGTGCATCGACCAATCTGAAAATGACGATCGCCACCGACGTGCGCACCGACAAAAAAGAACTGGAAATCGAACGGCAGCCCAATGCGCTCAGGCGCAACGGAAGTGAGTTTGAGGCAGTTACGGTGGAAGGCACGCTGAAGGTGAAGAGCTACAAGAGCAAGGAAATCGCACTGAAGATTTACCGTTCGCTGGTGGGCGAGGTCATCTCGGCGACCGAAGACGGGCAAACGGAAAAGCTGGGCGAAGGGATTCGCGGCGTGAATTCCACCTCGCGCATCACCTGGGCCGTGAAGCTGAAACCAGGTGAAGAGAAGGTGATCACTTATCGCTATAAGATCCTGGTGCGGGCCTGAGAAAGACGAGAACATATTTCATGAGTGGCTCGGGCTAGGGCATAACTTCAAAACAAATCGCACCGCTTCTGAGTCCTCAACGTCTCCTCCGTCATCCCATAACTCTGCAGCCATGTTTTCCACTTCTAACACTCCTGAGGAAAAACAATGTCACGTATGAAAGCAGTCCAGGTATCGAAAGCCGACGGTAATCTCGAACTCGTCGAAAGAAACATTCCCGATCCCGGGCGCAACCAAGTCAGGATTAAAGTCGAAGCCTGCGGCATCTGCCACAGTGACGCGCTGGTCAAGGAAGGCTATTGGCCCGGCCTCCAGTATCCACGCATTCCCGGACACGAAATCGCCGGCCGCATTGACGCCGTGGGCGCCGACGTCGTCAACTGGAAATCAGGCCAGCGTGTCGGAGTCGGATGGCACGGCGGCCATTGTTTCACTTGCAACCCCTGCCGCCGCGGCGATTTCATTAACTGCAAGGTCGAAAAAATCACCGCCATCAGCCATGACGGCGGTTACGCGGAATACATGGTCACCCCCGCCGAGGCGGTTGCCGCGATCCCAGACGATCTCCCCGCCGCTGAAGCCGCACCGCTCCTGTGCGCCGGTATCACGGTTTTCAACGCGCTGCGCAACTCCGGCGCACGCGCTGGCGATCTGGTCGCCGTCCAAGGCATCGGCGGATTGGGCCATCTCGGAATCCAATACGCTCGCCAGATGGGCTTTCGCACTTTCGCCATCGGACGAGGCAATAACAAAGACAAAGAAGACCTGGCGCGAAAACTCGGAGCCACTCACTATATCGATGCCACCGCTGGCGATCCGTCCAAGGAACTCCAGAAGTTCGGCGGCGCCCGAGTAATCCTCGCCACCGCACCCGATTCCAAGTCCATGTCCGCGCTGTTTAACGGACTGTCCAGCAGCGGTAAGCTCATCGTTGTGGGCGCTGGCTCTGACGCCCTCTCGGTCACTCCCATTCAGTTGATCATGGGCAGCAAGGCGCTCCAGGGATGGGCCTCCGGAATCGCCACGGATTCCGAAGACACCATGCAGTTCAGCGCGCTCTCCGGAGTCCGTCCGATGATTGAACGCTATCCGCTGGAAAAAGCCGCCGAAGCCTACGACCAGATGATCAGCGGCCGCGCCAGATTTCGCGTGGTGTTAACCATGTAGTAAGTGTGGGAAGGTTCGTGTGGGGACGGGCGCCCTCGCCCGTCCAAGCCGAGCAAAGCTCGGCAGATTGCCGGTGGTCACAACAACTTCGGACTCGCTATAAGCACTTGAGCCGGTCCCATGCGGGGCCGGCTCAAACGTCGCTATCTTTAGCGGAAACCCTACTGCAGCTCCTCCATGCACTTCGCCAGCGCGTCCCGGCTCGGACGTGTTACCGACTCCGGCAAAGTCGCCAGCGGCTGATCCGTAACGTTCAGCATGTCAATAAAGCTCGGCGCCTTGGCATTGATGTAGAACACCCCAGTCAGCACTTCGCCTTTCTCATGCGATTCCATCAGCCGTCGCACCGCCTGAATTTTGTCCGTCGGATCGTACGCCTGCTCCAGCTTCCGCAACCGCAGGCTCGACCCGTCGTGCATCGTAACTTCAAACGTCGTCCCCGGATCGTAGTCAACATTGATCTCCTCAAACGCCGGCACAAAGCTGACTTCATGCAGCGGCTCGTCATGCGCCTGCATATACTTATAGGACTTAGTCGAGCCCTCATGATCATTGAAGGTAACGCAAGGCGAAACCACATCCAGCATCACCGTGCCATTGTGCGCGATGGCAGCCTTGAGCATGGTGTGAAGCTGCCGCTTGTCGCCAGAAAACGACCGCCCCACAAACGTGGCTCCCAGTTGGATCGCCATGGCGCAAGTATCGACCGGAGGCAAGTCGTTCACCACCCCACTCTTCAGCGTCGATCCCAAATCCGCGGTCGCCGAGAACTGGCCCTTTGTCAGCCCGTAACAACCGTTGTCTTCGATGATGTAGATGATCGGCAGATTGCGCCGCATCAGATGAACAAACTGCCCCGCGCCAATCGAAACCGTATCGCCGTCGCCGGTCACACCCAGAGCAATCAGGTTCTTGTTCGCCAGCATCGCTCCCGTCGCTACTGAGGGCATGCGTCCATGCACGGAGTTAAAGCTGTGCGAGCGGTTCATGAAGTAAGCCGGGCTCTTCGATGAGCATCCGATCCCGCTGAACTTCGCCACGCGTTCGGGCTGCACTCCCATTTCATACATCGCATCAATGATGCGTTCGGAAATCGCGTTATGCCCGCAACCGGCGCAGAGCGTAGTCTTCCCGCCCCTATAGTCGATAACTTGCAGTCCAATACGATTAGTCTTAGGAGCAACAACTGGAGTCAAAGCAGGTGCAGGCGTATTAGTTGGCGTGTTCCCCATGTTACTTGCCCTCCATCATGATGAGCTCGTCAGTTACCGACCGCGCGTCGATTGGCAATCCATGGATATGGCAGATCGACCGCAATCGCGGCGTCAGTTCCGGCTTGATGTCAAGTTTGAGCAGCGTGGCCATCTGCCCGTCGCGGTTCTGCTCCACGACATACACGCGTTCGTGACGCTCGATAAAGTCGTGCACCTCGCGCGTGAACGGATACGACAGCACACGAAGATAGTCAGTTTCCAGTTTGTGGTCTTTCGATAACTGATCGCGCGCCTCGATAATCGCCCAGTGCGACGTGCCATAAGCGATAATGCCGATCTTCGCCTTGCCGCCGCCCATCAGCTCCGGCCGCGGCACAAACGACCGAGCAGTCTCGAACTTCTTATTAATCCGCTCCATGTTGCGTTCGAAATCGTCGGGACGCTCGCTGTACTGCGCTTTTTCATTATGTCCGCTGCCGCGCGCAAAATAAGCCGCCGCGGGATGCTGCGTGCCCGGCAGCGTCCGATAGCCGACGCCATCGCCATCCACATCCTTGTAACGGGCAAAACTCCCAGCCATCTCCAGATCCGCCTTACTCAAGACCTTCCCACGATCAATCGGCTTGTCGGGATAAGGGAACGGATCCGACATCCAGTTATTCATCCCCAGGTCGAGGTCCGACATGACGAATACCGGCGTCTGAAATCGCTCCGCCAGATCAAAAGCATCCTGCGCCATCGTGAAACACTCGCTGACAGAATCCGGAAACAGCATGATGTGCTTGGTGTCGCCGTGGCTGAGGAACGCCGTCGAAAGCACGTCGCCTTGCGCAGTACGAGTAGGCAAGCCGGTCGACGGCCCGACGCGCTGAATATCCCAGATCACCGCCGGAATTTCCACGTAATACGCGAGCCCCGTAAACTCCGCCATCAGCGAGATGCCCGGCCCAGCGGTCGCCGTCATCGAGCGCGCACCCGCCCACGCCGCCCCAATCACCATGCCAATCGCCGCCAGTTCGTCTTCGGCTTGCACAATGGCAAAAGTCGCCTTGCCATCCGGTCCGACGCGGTACTCCTTCATGTAATCGATCATGGTCTCGACCAGCGACGACGACGGCGTGATCGGGTACCAGGTGACCACGGTGCAACCGGCAAACATGCACCCCATGGCCGCGGCAGAATTGCCGTCCACGATGATCTTGCCTTTCGTCTTGTCCATGCGCCGGATGTAGAACGGATCGCGCTTCTTCAAATTAGCCACGGCATAATCGAAGCCCGCCTTGGCCGCCGCCAGATTCAAAGTTGCCGCTTTAGCTTTGGTCGAAAATTGCTTGCGGATCGCCTTCTCCACCTCGGCAAAATCGATTTCCAGCAATTGCGCCGCAACCCCGACGTAAATCATGTTCTTGATCAGCTTGCGCAGCTTGGCTTCCGCGCCCACCGTCGCCGCCAGTTTGTCGTAAGGCACCGCGTAATAAACCAGATCGTCGCGCACCTTGTCGAGCGCCAACGGCTCGTCGTAGAGCACCGCCGCGCCCGCCGCCAGCGTCTTCACATCGTCCTGCGCCGTCTCCGCATTCATCGCGATGAGCAGATCGATTTCTTTCTTGCGCGCGATGTATCCATCTTTGCTGGCGCGAATCGTGAACCAGGTCGGCAGCCCCGCAATGTTCGAAGGAAAAAGGTTCTTTCCCGAAATCGGCACGCCCATCTGGAAAATACTGCGCAACAAGACTGTGTTCGAACTCTGCGACCCCGAGCCATTCACGGTCGCAACCTGAATGCTCATGTCATTAATAACGACGTCACGTTTTTGTCCCAGTTGACCGGGCGATTCCTGGGACACGATATCCGTAGTGGCCATCCCTGTGCCTTCCTTGTCTACTCGTACGAACTATTGACCGGGCAAACCCCGTCGCCCGGAAGTCTTGCGGAAGTGAAAACCCCTCATTATACAGGCCGGCGAGGAGCGGACGCACTGATCGTCGAAACTCGGTAGTGGCTCAGTTTCGCGATGCAGGCGACAAGACGCAGAACCACCAAGGACACAAAGTATCACTAAGGCCTTCGGTCTCAGATATTCCTTCGTGTACCTTCGTGGCCTTTGTGGTTAACGGTTTCGCAAACTGAGCCAGTACCCGAAACTCGGAAAGCTCTTCGATGCCGGCGCACAACAATAATTTGACGCACTCTTGACGCACGCGTGACACCCAGCAACTCAAAACAGCCTACCTTAATCCTGCGGTGAATACCTATCCAGGTTTCGGGATCACCGACAATTATCTCTGAAAAGACTGGAGTCTAAGACCATGACAACAGAAAACCTCGTCCCCACTGCAGCGTCCGAAACAACTAAGTCTCCGTCCGAGTCTCGAAATAAGAACGGCGTCAAGCGCCGCTCTTTTCTCAAAGGCATCGGCATAGCTGGAGCAGCTCTGACTGGCGGTTCATGGCTGGCCGCTGCTTCCGAAACCGCCCAGACAAGTGGCGCTATTACCTCGAGTGATGTGGCCATCCTTCGGTTCCTGGCTGCGGCCGAACTCCTTGAAACCGACCTCTGGCAGCAATACGCGGAGCTTGGTGGAGTCATATCGGGGAAGCAGAATCCTTACCAGAAGGCTCTCCAAAAGCTCGATGGTGACGGTTCTCAGTACATCACCAGCAACACTCTCGATGAACTGAGCCATGCGGAGTTTTTGAATGCGTATCTGCTGTCGAAAGGGGCGGAGCCCGTCGATCTGGATGCCTTCCGGACTTTGCCGAGCAGTCAGGCCGCCGGCGCCCAGAACATTGGCCGGCTCACCAGCCTGACGAATCTCACTGTGGACACAAGCTGGTATACCCGCTATCGAAGCACCGACAATCCGGACCTGGGTGGCACTTTCCCGCAAGCCATCGACCTGGTGAATGTGCCGGCGATTCCCCGAACCAATGATGACTTTGGCCCGGCCGACCACATCCAGGCGATCGCCAACACGGCGGCCTTCCACTTCGCAATGATTGAGCAAGGCGGCAGCACTCTCTACTCAGCCATGGCCCAGAAGGCGAGCAATTTGGAGGTCCTGCGAATCGTGGTCAGCATTGGCGGAGACGAAGTAGCCCACTTCCTGGAGTGGGTGGATTTCGCAGGCAATGGCGTGCAAGGGCCAATCGCGCCATTCACCGATCCAACGAACGGGCTTACCTTCCCGGACTTCAACGCCACTGGAAACCCAGAGCTGCAAACGAACCTGATTTTCCCCGTTCCCTGCGAATTCATCAGCTCAAATCTGCCCCGTTGCGCCGTGATTCGCCCGACCAATCCAAAGGGCATCGCCGTGGGTGTGGTTAATTTCCTGACTGGGACAGGACTTTTTGCCGGCCAATCCCCAGCATTCTTCAAGGCGCTGACCACGCTGGCAAAACACGCAGACGCGGCGAAGCGAGGATTTTGATTCGCTGCCACCAGCCGCTTGCTTGTTTTCTCCCGGGCGCTGTACCGGTCGTGATAAGTCACGGCGCCCACTTTTTCGTTCTCATGTCGCAAGGTCTTCACGACCATTCTCGAAAGGAGCGCTTATGTTCGAGGGACTTTTTCAACCGATGCATCTGTTGGTGGTTTTTGGGATTGCCCTGCTCGTGTTCGGACCTAAGAAACTTCCAGAACTCGGCAAAGGAATCGGGGACGGTATCCGCGGCTTCAAATCCGCTATGAAAGATCGGGAGGGCTCGTCCGAGAAAACCACCACCGCCAAGGACCAGGAGAAAAGAATCGTCTGATCTCGACTTCGGTCAGCGATGTACCGCCCCCTTCAGGAGGCCCGGCCCAAGCTGCCGCTGGGGCGGGGTTCTTCGGTGGTCAACCGGGCCTGCCCAGATACGGCTTTACCTGGGCGCGGACGTCAGGCTCTTGCCGGCTTGTAGAAAGGAATCCAAATTCGTCTTGTCGATCAAGCCGGAACCGGTATCCACAAAGCTGGGAACGGGCGCATAAATGTCTTTTGCCCAGTCGCTGTCCAGCGCAGGCGGCTTGTGATGATGAAGCGTGTCGAGCATCTGCATGCCGACGTAGGCCATGGTGTATGGCTTCTGCGCGATCGTGGCGGCGATTACGCCCTTCTGAATCCAGTCCAGCGTCTCCGGATCTGTATCCATCGCCATGACCACCTTGCCGGTCACGTGGTAACGGTCGAGCAATCCGGCAACCTCTTTGCCCGATTGCGCTTCGAGACAGACAAAGGCGTCAACTTTGTCTTTTTCCTTGCCAATGATCTCGGTGGTGGTATCGAACGTGATGCGAGGATCGCCCTGGATATCGACCACGCGGGCGACCTTGATGTTGGGGAAGTGGTCGAGCGCGTCTTTGTAGCCGCGTTGACGGTCCTGCAGGTTGGGCTGAGCGGGCATTGTGAAAATGACGACATTGCCCTTGCCCTTGAGTTCCTGCGCCAGGCGCTGTCCCCCAATAAGACCGGCCTCGTAGTTGTTGGTGCCGATGAAAAAGAGCCGCTTGCTGGCCGGGGCATCCGAGTCGATCGTGATTACGGGGACGCCTGCGGCCACGGCCTTGTCAATGCTGTCTTTGAGGAGAGCGGGATCGGTAACCGCCAATAGAATGCCCACCGCTTTCTTTTGTACCGCCTGATCCAGGGCATCGCGCTCCGCCTTGGGGTCATAGGTCTGGGGACCCACAAAATCAACGCGAATCTTCGACCCCTCCGCCGCCTTGGAAAAGCCAGAGCCGGCCGCCTGCCAATAAGGAACCTGCAAATTGGCCGCTACAAAAACGTAATACTCGTCGGAGTCGTGCGCGGAGCCACAACTGAGAAAAGGCGCCAGCATCGCGGCAATGCAAGCAAAATAGAAAAGTTTACGGGAGAGGAACATTGGATCCTCCTTCGAACGAATCATCGAATTGAGATCGGCAGGACTGCCGGAGTCGGATGAAACCATCAGCGAACAAATTGTAAACGAGAGTTCCAGCGAAGGCCAGAGCGCCGACGCCGCGCCACGCACGGCCCTGTCAAGCGGGCGGCCAGGGTAAAGGATATTCCGCGCGCTGCCGATAATACACAGTGAACCGCGGATATTCCGATGCCGCGCTGCGCGCATTTAGAACGCCGCAACCAGGAACCCAGGCTGGAAATGGGCATCCTCGAATAAGGGCAATGAGCCATGGAACCCGATCAGCTGGAGCAGAGGCCAAAACAAAGAGAATTGCGTTTCTTGATCGAAGCCGGAGCAACCGTCGAGGTGAGTAAGAACGGCCAGACCATCCATGCAACTACCGTGAACATGAGTGCGGGCGGGGTGCTGCTGCACTTCGAAGAACCGGTGCAACTTGAGGTGGGCGATCAGGTGACCTGCGAATTCAGGGTCGAACACGAAGCCGACAAGCCGCTTCCCTATTGGGGTGTGGGAAACGTCGTCCGCGTTGAGGACCGCCGCGTCGCGATCCTGCTCAAGTTTGGCGGGTTTGCTCCCTTGCAATCCGAAACCGGAGTCGCAACGCCGCACGAAACACTTTGACGTTTTGCGCGAAGCTAGGCAGACTGCCATGAAACACCAACGAAGCCAGCGTAAACCTCCTGCCCTTCGAAAACCTGCGCCAGGTCGATCCTTCGGTGATAATAGAGCGAGGCGGGAAAAGCGGCTTGCCGCCCCAGGTTCGAACACAGCTGAGGCTCGCCCAGCCATAGTCCAAATCACGGGAGATGGAATGACGTCTAAGCTCGAGTCCACCGGCAGCAGTTCTGCCGCTGGCAATCAAAACGTTGGCGCACAAAACGATTGCGCAGAAAACTGCAATGTGGCTCTGGTTGGCTTCGGAACGGTCGGCAGCTCGGTGGCGCGAATTCTCTGCGAGCGCTCGAACACCCACCTGCGTCTGACACACGTCCTCAATCGCAACGTGGCGCGCAAGAAAGTGGACTGGCTTCCCTCTTCGGTGCAGTGGACGGAAAACATCGACGACGTCCTATCCTCCGACGTGGATGTCGTGGTCGAGGTAATGGGCGGCCTTCAACCCACCGAAGACTGGATCCGGCGCGTGCTGGCCTCGGGCAAATCCGTGGTCACCGCGAACAAGCAACTGATCGCGCTCTGCGGCCCTGAGTTGATCGCTCTGGCCCGCCAGATGAAACAGCAGATCCAGTTTGGCGCCTCGGTAGCGGGCGGCGTGCCGGTGATTTCCGGATTGCATGAGGGCTTGGCCGGCGATGAACTGTTCAAGATCTGCGGCATTCTCAACGGCACCTGCAACTACATCCTCAGCCAGATCGAAACCAACGGCGTTCCCTTCGGCACCGCGCTGCGGGAGGCGCAGAAGCTGGGCTTCGCCGAGGCCGACCCGACGGAAGACATCGACGGCCTGGACGCGCGCGCCAAGCTCGCCATCCTCGCGCGCGTCGGTCTGCACTGCGATGTCAAAGCAACGAGCATCGTGGCGCGCTCGATTTCAGCCATCGACGCGGTCGACTTTCAATACGCGAACCAGCTTGGTTGCACCATTCGCCAGATTTCCTGGGCAGAGTTGAGACCCGAGTCCAACACAAAGTCGAAAGGTGACATTTTGTTTGCCGCGGTCCAGCCGGCGCTGGTCGAACTCTCATCGCCCCTGGCGCGCGTCGAAGGCAGCAAGAACCTGGTCGTGGCGACCGGAACTTACGGTGGCGAGACCGTTTTTGGAGGCCATGGAGCAGGCGGACATCCAACCGCCGTCGCCGTCGTCTCCGACATTCTGGCCGTCGCTCGCGCCCGGCAATGCGGAACGAGTTACGCCGCGCAGCCCGTCGAGAAAACGCCCGCCGTCACCGCCGATTTCACCACCAAGCACTATCTGCGCTTCCTGGTGAGGGACCGGCCCGGCATTATCGCGAGCCTCGCCACAATTCTCTCCCATTGCGGCATCAACATCGACTCCGTGCTGCAGAAGCCGGGCTGCCCGAAGCCGCATCTGCCCTTTCTGATTACACTCGAGGAATGCAAGGTGTCACTGGTGGACCAGGCATTACAGCAAATCAACTCACTCGATTTCCTGGTGCAGCCCTGTTTGCATTTGCCGATACTCTAGAGAGTATGGTTGGTGGAGTGACGGGCGTCCTCGCCCGTCGCTCGTGAGGAATCGCCCCCACGCAGTTCGGGAATTTCGGTTTCGAGCCCGACCTTGGTGAACAAGGCTGCGATTTCACTGCCCAACCCACCGACGGGAAGCGCTTCTTCCTGCGCAACGTGGCGGAGAATATCTTCTTTCGAGGGACGCAATCCGCGAGACTTAACTGCCGATGTTTTCTTTGCAGTCCGCAAATTCTTACACTTCCACCTGGAAGAACTGCGCCATGTTGCGGAACTTCTTATAGCGCGTTTCAAGCAATTCGGCGAGCGGCAGCTTCTTTAGCGCGGCCAGATGCTCCTGCAGCGCTGCATCCAGCAACTCCGCTGCCTGCGCGTGATCCGTATGCGCGCCTCCGGGAGGTTCCGGGATAATGCCATCGACGCAGCCCAATTCAATCAGATCTTTCGCGGTGATCTTCATGGCCTCCGCCGCCAGATCTTTCTTGCTGGCATCGCGCCACATGATCGACGCGCAGCCCTCCGGCGATATTACGGAGTAAACCGAGTTCTCCAGCATCAACACGCGGTCGGCCACGGCAATCGCCAGCGCGCCGCCGCTGCCGCCGACGCCAATGACGGTCGCAATGATCGGAACTTCAAGCCGCGCCATCTCCAGCAGGTTGCGGGCGATGGCTTCTCCCTGCCCGCGCTCTTCGGCGTGCAGTCCGGGATAGGCGCCGTCGGTGTCGACGAAGGTAAGAATCGGACGCTTGAATTTTTCGGCAATCTTCATCACCCGCAGCGCTTTTCGATATCCCTCCGGGTGCGACATGCCGAAGTTTCGATACACGCGTTGTTTCGCGTCGCGCGCTTTCTGCTGCCCGACAATGACGACTTCCTGGCCGTGAAAGCGCGCCATTCCGCAAACGATCGCCGGATCGTCGCGGAAGCCGCGGTCGCCGTGAATCTCGCTCCAGTCGGTGAAAATGCGCTCCACATAATCCAGCGTGTAAGGACGCTGCGGATGACGCGCCAGTTCCGTATGCTCCCATGCGTTCAGGCCGGAAGAAATTTCGCGGCGCAGATCGTCCACGCGCGCGCTCAGTTGCTGCACCTGGCGGAAGGTTTCGGCGTTCTGCCCCTCCACCGCTTGCAACCGCGTGATCTGCTCTTCGATTTTTGCCAATTCCTGCTGCGCTTTCAATCCAGAATCCATTTTGATGACATTCCCATTCTTCCGCGTATGATGTGCTTCCACAATCGAGAGCATAAAGTCGGTGCCCGCGATGGCGCCGTCGTTCGCGTCTTCGCTCGCGCTACGACCCGGCTTTTCTGCCCGTTTTATTTTCTCTCGTCTCATCGGCCGCAGATACTAAAGCCTGCCAGTGGAGAGCCGGGCGTCCCCGCCCGGCCAAGACACTGCTAAACGGGCGAGACGCCCGCCGCTCCACCCTATTATTCATCAGCCGATGACGCGCACGCTGCCCCGCCCGCACAGCTCTTCGACACGTCCGAGAAAACTGCGGTCCGGCATCACATTATAGCCTTCGGCTTCCATCACCACCATGAAATCGCCGTCCCGCTCCACGTCGAAGAGCACCTTCGCCTCGCCCTTGCGTTCGCTGAAGAGCGCGTACAGCGCATCGACCGTGCCCCCAGTCGCGCTCCCCAAAGGAATTCGTATGCGCAGCGCCTTCGGCAACGGCACGCGCGCCTCATCCAGCGGAGTGATCTCGTTGGCCGTGACTTTCGGATTGGCGCCTTCTTCAATGCGCACGCCGCCGCGAATCAGCACCGGAACCTCGAGCTTCACTTTCTCCGCCAGTTTCCTGTAGGCCTCGGGAAAGACCAGCAATTCAACCTTCCCAAACATGTCTTCAAGCGCGGCTTGCGCCCACAGTTCGCCTCTTCGTGACTTCGCCACCCGCAGCCCCGAAATCAACCCAGCGGTCGTGATGTTCTCATCTTTGCCGGTGGATTTCTTCATCGCCGCAATATCTTCGGTGGAGAGCGCATTCAGATCAGCGAGCTTTTCCTTGTACTTTTCCATCGGATGCCCGGTGATAAAAAATCCCAGAATCTCTTTTTCCGCCGACAGCCGCGTCTGTTCATCCCAGTCGGGCACGTTGGGGAGCGCGTCGTTCGCCTGTTCGGCGGTTTCATCCGCAAACACGCCAAACAGCCCGTGCTGTCCCGACTCCGCGTCGCGCTGCGTTTTCTGGGCCTGCTCAATCGCCTTGTCGAGCGCCTGCATGAGCTGCGCCCGGCGCCCGAAACAATCCATCGCGCCACTCTTGATCAGCGACTCCAGCACGCGCTTGTTCAACAGCCGCAGGTCCACTTCTTCGCAAAATTCGTAGAACGACTTAAACTTCCGGCCGAGTTTCTTGCGCGCCGCCACAATGGACTCGATCGCATTTCCGCCAACGTTCTTCACCGCAGCCAGCCCAAAGCGAATCGCCTGCCCGTGCGGCGTAAAGTTCGAGTCGCTCACGTTGATATCGGGCGGCTCAACCGCAATTCCCATTTCGCGGCATTCGTTGATGTACTTCACCACGCTATCCGTGTCGCCCGTGATCGAAGTCAGCAGCGCCGCCATGAAGTCGAGCGGATGATGCGTCTTCAAGTACGCGGTGTGATACGCCAGGAGCGCGTAGGCCGCCGAGTGCGACTTATTGAAACCGTATCCCGCAAATTGCGCCATCAGATCGAAAATCTTTTCGATCTTTCTCGGAGGAAAGCCGCGCTGCTTCGCTCCCTGCACAAAGCGCTCGCGCTGCTTCGCCATCTCCTCGACGTTTTTCTTGCCCATCGCCCGCCGCAGCAAATCCGCTTCTCCGAGAGAGTAGCCGGCGAGTTTGTTGGCCGCCTGCATCACCTGTTCCTGATAAACGATGACGCCCAGCGTCTCCTGCAAAATCTCCTTCAGTTCGGGCAATTCGTATTCAATCTTCCGCCGTCCATGTTTGCGTTCGATGAAGTCGTCGATCATGCCGCCCTGAATCGGCCCGGGGCGATAGAGCGCATTCAACGCGGTGAGGTCTTCGATCGAGTTCGGCTGATAGCGCCGTAGAACATCTCTCATACCGGACGATTCAAACTGGAAAACGCCAGACGTTAATCCCTTATGGAAAACTTTCTCGTACGTCTCGTGGTCTTCGAGCGGGATATCGTCGAGTTTGAGATTCGTCCCCTTCTGCGCGATCAGCTTCAACGCGTCGTCGAGAATGGTGAGCGTCGTCAGCCCGAGAAAATCCATTTTCAGCAGGCCCATCTTTTCGATGGCCACCATGTCAAAGGCAGTGACGATTTCGTCGTTCTTGGTCTTGTGCAGCGGCACCAGTTCAATCAACGGACGCGGCGAAATCACCACGCCCGCGGCATGTACGCCGGAATTCCGCACCAGGCCTTCCAGCTTCCGCGCAGTGTCGAGCAATTGCCGCACCTGCGGATCTTTCTGGTACGCCTCCTGCAGCGCCACCGACTCCGCAAGCGCGTCGTCCAGCTTGATGTTGAGCGTGGTCGGCACCATCTTCGCGATGCGGTCAACGTCGCTGTACGGCATGTCCATGGCGCGCCCGACATCCTTGATCGCGGCCTTGGCGGCCATGGTCCCGAACGTGATGATCTGCGCAACATTTTCCCGCCCGTATTTATGGGTGACGTATTCGATCACTTCGCCGCGCCGGTTCATGCAGAAATCGATATCGATATCCGGCATGGAAATGCGCTCCGGGTTCAGAAAGCGCTCGAACAGAAGTTCATGCTGCAGCGGATCGATGTCGGTAATTCCCAATGAATATGCGACCACCGCGCCCGCCGCCGATCCGCGCCCCGGACCCACAGGAATTCCGCGTTCGCGGGCGTAGCGGATGAAGTCCCACACGATCAGGAAATATCCCGAGAACTTCATCTGCTGAATGATGGCGATCTCGCGCGCCAATCTCTGCTCGTAGTCCGCCAGCGAATGCTTGAGCCGGCCGTTCGCCGACGCGGTCCGCAGGTTCTCCATACGCCGCGCGAAACCTTGCCGCGTGATGTGCTCGAAATAACTGTCGAGAGTAAATCCGTCGGGAACGTCGAAGCGCGGAAACGGGCTGGGAACTTTCTCCAGTCGAAGGTTGCAGCGCTCGGCGATGTCGAGCGTGCGCGAGAGCACTTGGGGCGCGTCCTTGAACACGCGCAACATCTCGTCGCCGTTCTTGACGTAGAACTGCGTGCCCTCGAACTTCATACGGTTCGTGTCTTGAATCGACTTGCCCATCTGGATGCACAACATCACATCCTGGGCGTGCGCGTCGTCTTCGCAAAGATAATGGCTGTCATTGGTCGCAACCATGGGCAGCCCGAGATCCTTCTCCAACTGGAACAAGCCTGAATGGATGCGGTGCTCCATCTCCAGGCCCTGATCCTGAATCTCGAGGAAGAAATTCTCTTTGCCGAACAGATCACGGTAGAATCCGGCGGCCGAACGCGCCGCGTCGTAGTTCCCTTCCGTCAGCCGCTCGGCCACTTCGCCCTTCAAGCATCCGGAAAGACCGATCAGTCCCTTGGAATGTTCGGCCAGAAATTTCTTGCTCACTCGCGGCTTGTAGTAGAAGCCGTGCAGCGAGGCTTCCGACGTGATCTTCACCAGGTTGCGATAGCCTTCTTCATTTTCGGCCAGCACCAGCAGGTGGTTGTAAGTGTCGCCGTCGGGAGGAGTGCGCGCAATATCGTGGTCGTCTTTTTTGCAGATGTAGAGTTCGCATCCCACGATCGGTTTAATGCCGGCCTTGTGCGCCGCATTCACAAAATGCACCGCGCCAAAAATATTGCCATGGTCGGTCATGGCGACCGCAGGCATGCCGAGTTCATGGACGCGGTCGACGAGTTTCTCGACGTCGCAAGCGCCGTCGAGCAAAGAATAATCGCTATGCAGATGCAGGTGGACGAATTGGTCTTGGGTCATGAAGGCAGCACTTAGCCGTTAGCACTTAGCTTTTTGCAGATCGATTAATTCTACCGGCTGGAGGAAATCGCGCAATGACAGAAACTGGTGCAATTTCGCGGGGCATTGTCGCGGAATGACGTCTTCTATTTCGGCACCTGAAAATCCACGCCGCGATCGTCATTCACTTTGATCGTGGCAGGAAGATCAAGCTGGGCGAGTGGAATTTTCTTCGCGGCTTGCTCGTTGAGCACCCAGAGCGTTCCACCGGCGATCGCGTAGTTCCGCACTTCCTCAACATGCTGATCGCGGAAGACCAGCGCCGTTGCGGGCTCCTGCTCTTCCTTCGGCCGATTGCGAGCTTCCACGTCGGCTTGCAGCCGGTCGACTTTTCCATTCAGTTGATCGAGATCGCGTTGCACTCCGCTGTCGTCGCGGTACGGAGCCGGAGCCGGCGCAGGCGCGTCCGCATACGAATCCTGATCTCCAGCGTCATAGAGCGGATCGGAATACCAGCCGTAATAGCCCGCGTAAGGATAGACAGTGTAAGGATAGCGGGACCGGCGACCGTAAAAGGCTGGACGACGATTGTGCGGGCTCCCGCTCCGCAGGCGAACCCCGGAGCCATGACTAACGCTTCCGCCGTGAAACGACGCGGAGGAGTGTCCGGCAAACCCGCCGGCAGAGGAGTGTCCGGCAAACCCGCCACCTGAAGCGAAGTGCGCGCCACCACCACCGCCGCCGTGCCTTTGTGCCCACACGGGCAGCGAGAGCAGAATAAAGCTAAACGTCGCTACCCACAACCAGCGCCGCATAGGCATATTATAGCGCGGTTTGACTGGCTTCCTCGCAGCGAAAATGCGCCCGGCCACTGGAAAGTGAAGCCTCCAGACGCCGAAGTTCGCAGCGCCTTGAAACCCCTGTTATTTACCCTTCTTCTTGGGCTTGGAGCTGGCCTTTGCCTTCGTTTTGGCGGCTGGCTTCGCGGTTCTGGCAGGTTTGCCCGGCTTCTTGACGATAGGAGCCTTGGCTGCCTTGACCACCTTGGCAGCCGGGGCAGGCTTTGCGGGAGTCACCGGTTTTTCAGCAGCCACCGTCTTTGCTGGCACTACAGGCTTCGCCGCCGGAGCGGATTTCTCTTTGACCTGGACCTTGACCGGGGCGGCCGGGGTTGCCGGAGCCACCGCAACTTTTCCCTTCCCCTTAGCGCCCGCTTTGCCGGTCGCCGCCGCGGGAGCAGCAGCGGCTGCGGCCGCTGCCTTAGCTCCTCTGCCCCGCTTGGCCGATGGCGGCGGTGGAGGAGGCGGAGGTGGTGGCGCCAGCGGTTTCAGGAACCTCAGAGTCTCCGTCCGCGAACGCAGCTTGCCATCCAACAAGAGTAGGAACACGTCATGCGCGATCTTCGGATACGTCGGCATCTGCGGCGTGATGTGGAGTTCCGTCATCTCCGGCAACGGAATTTTCTGCTGTACCTGTCGCCACTTGGTAAAGAAATTCTTGATCTTCTGCGCCACCGTCTGCTGCCGCGCCGTGATCGCCAGAAACAGAATCATCTCCGGACGCGCCGACGACAGCAATTGCCACGTCCGCGACGGTGTGGCCGCTTCCTTGCCGGTCAATTTCTTCGCGAGGCTGTGGGCGTTCGCATCCAGATCCTTCCACGCCTCGACCAGATCCTTGCGCGGAATGGCCCGACGCAAATCCGCAATGTCTTTCTCGCCCAGCCGCTCGGTAAGGAAATGCAACACCGCTGGCGCGACTTCCGGCGTGTAGCCAAGCTCGTTCATTTGCTGACGGGTTTTCATCAGCGCGCCCAATCCGGCCGTGTCCGCTTTGGCCGTGCTCCAGCGCGGATTCAGCACCTTGAGCCATCCCTCTTTTTCGTACGCCTTCAGCACCCCGAGTGCATCGTCCTCGTATGCCAATTGTTCGATCTCGTATCCGATGCTCGAACTTCGTATGTTCTCGATGTAGTTATTTTCCTTGCCCGATTCGTACCGCGCCTGGGTCCGCTCTTCAAGCGGCCAGTGGAAACGTGTGGTGAAGCGCGTGGCCCGAATCATCCGCGACGGATCTTCGAGAAACGCGTAGTTGTGCAGCACGCGGATCACTTTCGCTTCGATGTCGGCCACGCCGTTGAACGGATCCATCAACAGCCCGCGCGATCCTTCGTTCATCGACAGCGCCATCGCGTTCACCGTGAAATCGCGGCGCCGCAAATCTTCAATGATCGTGGCGGGAGCCATCTGCGGAGCTTTGCCCGGCTTGTCGTAAGTCTCCGAGCGCGCCATGGCAATCTCGGCGCGCACTCCGCCAGGCAGCGTCAGCAGCAAGGTTCGCGTTTCATCGTCGGCGTCACCCACCACCGCTCCCGCGCGCTCGAGATCTTTCTGCAGCTTGAGCGCGTTGCCCTGCACCGTGAAATCCAGATCGCGTATGGGAAAGCCGGTGACGAGATCGCGGATGGCGCCACCGGTGAGATAAAGGTTCATCCCCGCCGCCTTAGCGGCGTCTAGGACGAGAGCTACTGCCTTTTGTTGATCCGGCGAGAGCCGGGTTTCCAGCGTATATATGTAGTCGGCCATGCCTTCCTAGTCGCCGTGCGGTGGCCCTTCGCGGGGCTCGACCGGGGCGTTTTTCACAGGTTTTCCACAGGGAACCCACCGAAATTTGCCAAGTCGCTCGTCGGCGGAATCTAACTCCCTCTATACATTAGACTTATACCGCAAACTCGCGATTTCAGCAAACTACAGAAAATAACACAAGGTTTACCGTTTGGCTACTGCGAAGGCACAAAGTATCAGAATTCGTCGGGAAAGTGCGAGAATCGCATCTGGAGCCGCAGGTGCCCCATTCATTCGCGTTCTTTGCGAATGAGTGGGATTGCCGACGGCGCTTGGATCCCATGCCCTCGACCCACAAGAAAGTGATCGTGCGGAAACATGACCGCGACTCGGTCAGCGGTTACGTCGCGCCCGCCGACTTCGTAGTCGAAGGCAAACTCGAACTGCTCAACACTTCCGGCAACGTCGTCGCCATCGACCTGCGCGACATCAAGGCCGTTTATTTTGTCCGTGAGTTTTCCGACACCGACTTGATGCTCCGCAAGACCTTCACCACCCGTCCGCGAACCGAAGGCCTGTGGGTGCGCCTGAAGTTCAAAGACAGCGAGGTGATTGAAGGCATCCTGCCCAATGACCTGACCCAGAATCCCGCCGAAGGATTCCTGATGAATCCTCCCGACCTGCGCTCGAACACGCAACGTGTCTTCGTACCCAGAGAAGCCCTGACGTCGCTAACCGTGCTAGCCGTCATAGGCTCAGCGAACCGCCGCCGCAAAGGCGGCCAGCCCGACACCAGGCAAGTAACGCTGTTCGAACAGTA
>Ga0182030_10004172_pt1 | contig 30791 bp, 40 predicted proteins | sample 812S3MmetaG_FD_121299 | JGI IMG/M metagenome (GOLD analysis project Ga0182030, IMG submission 121299) | Permafrost microbial communities from Stordalen Mire, Sweden - 812S3M metaG (Illumina Assembly) | ecosystem: Environmental > Terrestrial > Soil > Wetlands > Permafrost | place: Sweden...
GATATATTCTATGCCGGGCCGAGCAGGGATCGGTGGGCTTGGCCATATCTGGAGTATAGCGCTCTCTGCATGACTCGAAACCTACAAATTAGACCTGATCTTTTTGCCACGCATTATTTACCAGTTTGAGAGAACTCGGGACGAGGCGTAGAGGCCCCCAAACTATATCTGTTCTACTATTGTAATTTCTATTATTTTGAAGTTTCATAGTCGAGCACTGTAATCTCCCTTCGTCGGCTGGTCCTCTCTTTCTAGCTTGTGACCGTTCCCATTGAGGACTACTCGCTGTGGAATCGGGAAGTCGATGTTCTCTTCGTTTAAATAGTCCACGCTGATCTCTTTCTGAAGCTCATTTCTAGTCCAACCATTGCCAAACCACCCAAAAGAGTTTGAGTTCACATAAGTATAGTCAAAATCCTCCCATCTTGGATGCGCGAGCGCTTCCATAGCGTGTAAGGAGGACCCTATGTTATTTTGTCAGCTCACTGAGAATCCGAAATCAGAAGCGACCATACCAGGCCACAGAGCTGAAACTCTCCCATCCTCCGTTCCTCCTTTATACCAACTTCGACAGTTCATCGTAAAGACGGTCCTCTCGAAATACTTGTCACAATGTTCAACAAACCTCCTGACACTGTTAGAATTCACGCTCATTGCCGCAATATTGTCCCGCTGGATCTTTGCGGCACAGTCCGTGAAATAATCCGCCATCCTCTCAATTAGGATGAGCAGATTACCTGTCCCAAGACCACTATTTGGACCAAGATACGTGAAGAAGTTGGGGAAGCCATCTACGGCAACGGATAAATATGTCTCTGGGACATACTTCCATCGCTCTGCCAAGGTTACTCCATCTTCGCCGTATATTGGATACCGTCCATGGAAACTGGTGTCAAACCCTGTAGCACAAGCTATGGCGTCAACCTGTCTACGCGTCCCGTCTGCCGTGATTATGCCGTCTTCCACGATTTCTCGAATAGGAGTCGAGATCACATCCACATTAGGTTGAACCAATGCCTCAAGGTAGCCCGGACCAGGCGTTAATCGTCGACAAACTGGTGGGAACGATGGCATTAGTTGATCTATCATCAATGGTTTTCGAGCTAGACGGGTTTTCATTTTCTCAGTGAAATCAGCCAGGGCTGTGGCCTGTGCCTCCGAACCGCGCAAAGTCACCGCGTGTGCTGATTGCAATTCTAGTTCGATATCTTTTCTAAAGGTCTGATATGTTTCAGGAGATTGTTTGAAAGTTTGAATATCTTCTTCTGTGAAAGAAACTATCGAGACAGTCAATACATATAGTACAATGATATTGGGAAGGCAGAATACAGTTGTCAAGACCCTCGTCCCTCTCTTTCACCTTATCTCTGGCAAAAGTTGTGGCAATCCCTACCATCGAATTAGCATATTAAAAACTCGTGTTTTTGGTGTGAGAGCTCTGGAGCTGAGAGCTGTTTTAGGAGCTGAGACACGAGGACAAACGAACGTGATCCGTTTGCATGCTCTTAAGACAACTCCCGCCTCTGGAGCTCCCATACAAAAAAATCGAAATTTTGCAAGGAAATAAGACAAACAGGTCTTTCCTCGAACATAATGATCAATGTGGCTAACAGTGGGTTGGATACCAGGCACAATTTGAATCGCGCTTGATCCTGATCCAATAACTGCTACCCTTTGGTTCTAGTCAAGGTCAGCGAAACTTCCAAAGTCTTTGCTCCTGTACATACCGAGTAATCATATTCTTCGTCCCATTTTGCACTATGCAATAATTTTCCCTTGAAAGTTTCTAGCCCCGGAATAGATGGCCATTTCCAATCGTTGAGAATACCACTAGCGGATAAGAAAATGTCACAAGTATCCTCAAATATCTGCCCGGTCGTGCTGTCTTGGACCTGCCTATTGTCAGTCCTTGGTAGATAATCTAACATAATAACATAAAGCTACCTTTACGTGCCATTTTGATTCTGCAGACTTCCAACGAGCTTCTACGACTCGATGTTGAAGCTTGATATACTTCATGCAGCCATATTTCTCTGCAACCTTCTTCCAGTATTTGTAGATATCCGTTGATTTTGCATAGAACTCAGGCCATTCAAGATTTGGCTCAAACGTCAGTTGATATGTGTGAGCGGGTATATCTGATTCAGGAATCCATTATTAGATATTATTCTTTGTTCGGGCATGGGGGTCTGCATACCACAAGCACAACCAGGGTATCTGTTTTCAAACCATGTCCCTGTAATGTCTGAATTCTTCTCGTAGATTTGAAGCTCAAGATTTGGAATTCTTTGAGGAAATCGAATTGCAGTTATAATGCCTGAAATACCTGCTCCAACGCAAATTACTCTTAGTGGCCGCTTTCCATCAACCGGCCGCTCTTCAACGACAGCTTGCCATTTGGTCACCATGATCTTATGTAGAATATATTGCTATGAAGAAGATAGAAAAAGAAGTGAAATGAAACGGCCGACAGGTCTCTTCCCATACAAGGCATTTAATTCAAGTCCCGTCCCCTTCTACCTTATCCGTGTCTAGGAAAAGTAGGGGGTCTTCTTCCGCTGAGTTTCTAATTCTCCCTGGAGGTTTTCCTGGCCCACAATTGCGGGTGGAACTCAACGCTTGCGTGCTTTCCTCCAGATTAGGGGAACCCATATATTAACGCCATCAGTTTGAACAAGCAGTCATCGGAATTCCCCCAGATCAGATCCACCTTTGGCTCCACAAAGGGGCCCTATCCGACGCTTTTGAGCAGTCGGTAATTCCCCTATCAGCAGAAAATCGGGTTGGACTTCCAAGCTCGTGCATGCTATGATGAATGTAAGGGGCTAAGGAGGTGGGCGCGGAATAGTTGAGGTTAGGTGCTTACAGTGGGTTTGCATTGGAGAATGCGGGGCTGTACTAGTAGCGGGCTTGTGGCAGCTCAGTCAGACTCTAATAATCATCAGTCATAAACTCCAGCAACAGTTGAACCAGGCGCCTTTTGTGGATCTGGACCAAATATGACCAGATTGAAGCAGTGGTTTTCTATCGCTCCCTTACGATGGGAAAAACTTGGCTCACGTTTCACTATAATTAATTCGATTGAGTTCTTGCTTCATTGTTGACGATAGCTCCCACTCGCATCGGGACAGCTCCGAAATGCCCGTCTTCACAGAATACTCGACATCATCTCGCGACTTACGCGTGCTCCCATCTTTTGCAACACCTCTTCCACGTCTGAGTCCAAAGTTCGAACCCGTTGGATCTGAGGAGAAGTATGAGGTGGTCATCGCAGGAGTAAGTGCTAAGGGTTGACCTCCACAGAAACATCAACTGATAATGGCCCTCCAGGCAGGACCAGCAGGTCTTTTCCTCGAAGTTCTCCTAGCACGATATGGCCTCACGGATGCCTCCTTACTGTGCATTGATTCAAAACCAACCGCCCTGAAATCCGGCCAAGCGGATGGCTTACAACCACGAACATTAGAGGTGCTGAAGAGCTTGGGATTGTCAGAAGAAATCTTGACGGAAGGGTGTCAGATGTGGGAAGTCGCATTTTGGAACCCTGCCCAAATCTCGAAGGTCAATGGCACTGGCCAGAGCATAGAGCGAACGTCAATTGTACGGGACGTGGCTGTGCCCGCCAGATTCCAGCATGAAGTAACTATACATCAAGGGCGAATTGAGCGAATCCTTGAAGACGATCTCCGTCGATACTCTGCACGTGGAGTGCAGCGATCCAGCCGTCTCACCAAGGTTACCCTCGATGAAGCGGGCGATCCAGAATTTCCTGTCGTTGCAGAAATTGAAGGTCCCACTGGACTGCGAACAATCCGGACGAAGCATTTGGTGGGAGCTGATGGTGCGCATTCTTTGGTACGACGATCAATGGATCTTAAGCTCGAGGGTGAGACGTCGGACTATATCTGGGGAGTAGTTGATTTTGTCGCTGAGACAGACTTTCCGGATATTAGACGACGTTGTGCGATTCATTCAGATAATGGAAGCGTCATGGTAATACCAAGAGAGAAAATTGCGACGGGAGAATACCTTACGCGGTTGTATGTTCATGTACAAGATGAGGTCAAACCCGAGAGTGATATCGCAGCGGAAGAGGGTCTCAAAGGGGAGAGCAAGCAGGATGCAAAGGCGAGAAGAGAGAAAATTACTCTAGAAAGCATTTTTGCACAAGCTCAAGAGGTTTTCAAGCCGTATAAGATTCGGCCGAGGAGAGTGGATGCTGTAGACTGGTGGGCTGCATATCAAATTGGTCAGAGAGTGTCTGAGCGCTTCACGAAGCAAGATTCGAAAGGAGTAAATAGAGTGTTTATTGTTGGAGATGGTAAGTCTCGTGGTTTTGTTCCTTGATCATAACTGATTTGCTCCAAAGCATGCCATACACACAGCCCAAAAGCTGGACAAGGCATGAATGTGTCGATGATGGACTCCTATAATTTGTCCTGGAAACTAATTCATTCCCTCAACGGTCTCACACCCCGGCATTCTGAATCTGGCGACAAGGTGCTGGATACTTTCCAGATTGAACGCCTCACAGTAGCTCAGCAACTCATTGCATTTGATAAAGAATTCTCATCTATGTTCTCGGGTAAAATTGGAACGGAAGATGGCAACGATAGCCTAACGCATGAGCAATTTCTTGAGGTTTTTAGCACTGGTAATGGATTCACAAGTGGCTGTGGAATTGAGTACCCTGCGAATCTTTTGGTGGATAAAATAACTCTTGATAATGTCATTGAGGGGTCAAATTATTTAGGAGGAGTTCTTAGGCCTGGAAGGAGACTCTTGAACACAAAAGCCTTGCGGCATGCTGATGGTTATAGGAGAGATTTGCAAGATGGTAAGATCTGTAATTCTTGAAAGGCGGGTTTGTGTGCTAACGAGTTATAGATTTCCCTTCAACAGGTCGTTTCCGCATTCTTTGCTTCACCTCCACCGACCTCCTCTCACCCTCTGGGGTTTCTTCCACTTCACTCAACGCTATATCTTCTATCCTTGCAAGGTTTCCACCTGGTGTCATCGAGCTTGTGATCTTACATGCTTTATCACCAAACACATTTGTTTGGGGAGATATCCCAGATGTCGTGAAAGTCGAATCTGAAATGCGGTTTTATAACGGCACCGAACTGGAAGATGTGTATAAAACCTATGGAGTCGGACCAGATAAGGGAGCACTTGCTGTTGTGAGACCAGATGGATATATTGGGGCCATTGCGGAACTAAAAGATACGGAACGCGTGAGAACTTATTTGAAAGGCTGTTTAAGAGAAATTGATGCAATTGGAAATGGATCTCATTGAGACAGTTTGTGATTCCCGATCGGCAAATCTTTGGATGCAGATACCGGCACCATGAATATTTGATAAATGTATATTGGTCTATGACTATATAGGAATACATATCCTTCGCACACTAAGATTCGACATATCTCATCCTTGCTAAATTCCACGGGCAAAATAACCCTGAACCAAAACGCCGTCCCAATGAACACAGCCGCCCATTAGTCATGAATCAGCTCAGACCATATCATCATCCACCTGCAGTCAATACCCTAAAATTTCATGCCTTACTCGCCCTGATTGACTCCTCGAATACAGCAGCAATGTCCAAAACTTTCCCATCAAACCCGCTCCCACCCAAAAATGTTACCCCAAACGGCAACCTTGTCGCTCCTTCTCCCTCCACAAACCCAGCATTAACACTTACTCCACACAAATCCACCACATTCCCCGCTTGCGTGAACATGCCCACCTTGGCATTCAACGTCAGCGGTTGCTCTTCCATCTCCTTTACGGTCGGATGACAAGGAGTGCTCGGTACGAGAAGGACATCAATGCCACCTTCTAGCGTATCAAATGTTCGTTGCGCCTCTCGTGTGTATTCAGCTTGGAGCGCCTGGTCACGGAAGACTTGCCATGCTGGGAAATTAGAGAAAAGGGCCGTGCGGAACAGAGATTGAGTGGTGGGGTGTAAAGAGTCTATGTTCTTGAGAAGAAACTCGTGCCCGATACTGGCTATTCGTTCGTGGACTAAGCATCCTTCATATACGAGGTCGGATGCTTTGGAGAATGGGGTGTAGTTGATTTCGACAAGCCTGCCACCACAGGAACGCAGCTTCTGGATTGAATCTTGGAAGAGTGATTGATATTCTTTGGAGCATGCTTCGAGGACTTTCGGTGGTGGGGTGGCGAAAGTGAAGCCTCCGTCTTTTGGTCCGCGGAAATCTTGCTTCCAGAGGGAGAGTGATTGGGGTGGTTTGGCGTACGGATCCAGATAGTCGTATTGGTCGATTACATACCAGACTTTCCTGGCGTCTTCTAGGGTTGGCGCCATTATAGATAGTGTGTCGAGGCTCTTGCACGCAGGGACCACCCCACGAGAAGAGATGGTCCCCTTGGTAGGCTTGAAACCTACGATGCCGTTATATGCTGCTGGGACTCGACCACTACCCGCTGTGTCGGTTCCAAGCGCGAAGGAGACGAGACCAGCCCCTACTGCTACCCCAGTTCCGGATGAGGAGCCGCCAGAGATATGGTCTACGCTGTAGACGCTGTGAGGTGTGCCATATGGTGATCGACAACCTGAGAGACCGGTTGCAAGTTGGTCCATATTGAGCTTGCCGATGTAAAGAGCTCCAGCATTGAGCAAATTCTGAACAGCCGGAGCCGTTAATTCAGCAGTATAGGCAAAAGCTTCGCAGGTGGCTGTTGTGACAACGCCTTTTATATCAATATTGTCCTTCAGCGCAAAAGGAATTCCAAAAAGGGGAGGGAATGATTTTCCTGCGTATTTTGCTGTTAGTGACTTCGCAGCAGTCAGAGCCTCCTCGCGGGATTGTATAGTTATCCAGACAGCCGGGTCAACCTTTTGGTATTTCTCAATTCGATCATAAACAGAGCTGATTATCATCTCTGGGTCCGCAAGCCCACTTTTGTATCGTTGCTGCAGCTCCGCTATCGGAAGTAATGCATTCTCTGAAGCAGGTGGAGTGGTGGGAGGCGTGAGGTCCTGGTTCTTTGACGCTTGGGCAAAGAAGTCTGGACTGCTGCCAATGAATCCGAAGAGTCCATCTTGCCCACAGATGGTGTCCATAGACACTCTGACTTGCTCTTGATTGAATCCACCTGTGCAATCGGACAGTATGCAGCATTCAAAGCCTCGATCATTGCATTCTCGAAGGGTCGTGGTGACGCAGCATCTAATTCAAATCAGCCGGATATGGGAATCATCCAAAGATCCTTACTCAGTAGTTACACCAGAGAACAAAAGATGGGTAATCCCTCTCGCTAGCAAATCCCGATGCAGTCCCGTACCCCAGTAACTTCCCTTCCCGGGTTTATCAATAATAAGTTCTCCGGGCAACGGCTTCAGTTCATCAATAATATCATGCCCCCACTCACCCCTTACTAACAGCCTTCCCATAGGACCTTGATCACCAATTCCCATTGTATGATGTCCATTGGGATTGCTCACTTGACGCAGTTTCTTTGCAGCAGGGAGATCTGAGAGGTCCGGTCTATGTCCTTCACGAGTGTGAATTACGGACAATCCAATAGCTCGAGATACTTCAAGGACTTTCTGGATAGTAGGTACGATAGTGCGGACTGCGGAGTGGATCTCGTCGTTCCCACATTGGATAGACCCAAAACCGTTCTTGTCGACGAAGTCCCGCTGCATGTCGATAATGATGAGTGCTGTTTTATTTGGGGGGAAGCTATATGCGTAGGGCCGAGCATTTGAGAGTATCATCTTGTTTGAAGCCGCCATCGTGCATGGAACGTAGGGTTCAAAAGTAAGAGTGGTTACATAGGAAAGAGATACTATGTGAAGAAGCGGATGAAGATTTGAAGCTCAATTGAAAGTGGGAGATGGGATGTCCTTGACTTGTAGGGGTAGTGACCACACTGGAGGACCCCGCGCTTTCCGTAATTGAAATGTGTATCAACGATGCTGTTGATGAGTGAACTGCTCAGCCCGAAAACTTGCATTTTATCGCAAAAGGAACACTATCCCAAAATCGTTTACAATGGGACGGCACCTAACTCAATGGCCGGCGGCTCGTACTATGAGCTCCAAAGCTCCCTCTCGACAACAAGGCTATCATTGTTGGAGCGAAGGCGCGATGGCGAGTCAGGGGCGTCGGCGTGCCGAAGGCATGTAAATGCAGCATCTTGTTTGGCTCGAGATAAGGGGAGCGAAACGGTTACAAGCTCAGCAGGGTTCTTGTCAGCCACTCAAAATGAACCGAGCCGACGCCTTGCTCCAAGGCGCCACGAGGCTGAAGATCCGGCTTCTGGGCACGATATCTAGATCGACCTAGACTACAGAGCTTTTATTAACAATTGTTCCTTGGATTCTCGATATTTTTGAATCTGAAGCTAATATATCAATTGAGAACGGTATCGTGACTCCCTATGATTGCTACAGGTGAGAGAAGAGTGAAGGTGTGGATCTCAATATGATGATTGGATTATTAGAATTATTGATTATGAAAAGAGGCCCGCTGTAATTCAATCATACAAGAAGCATATCTACCACCTTATCTCCTTCAAGAACTTCCACAGTCATAGCACCTGTTGCCACAGCATTAATTTCCACACGTCCCTGCCAAAGATCGTAACCCGCCTTCTGGCCGACATTAACTACCGCCACATTATTAAAGACAGAGATAGCTGGTCCCAGGGTTCCCATCTGTGGCACTGGCACCGAATCCGTCACGTTCGGTGCACTACCATCTCGATTGAGAAGCCGCTTGGTATAGATTGCGCTTTTTGCGACGGTGAAGTTCAAGATCGTTGAGGCTGAAGAGACAATGGAAGTCAAAGACGGGACAACAAAGGTTGTTGCTTGGACTTGGAAGTAATTCGGTTGTATGCCTTCAGATGAGACATGAAAATAGTGTCACGAGGCTATGTCAGAGATGGCGACGGAGAATGGGACGTACGTTGTCGTTCCAAAAACACTAGTTCCAGTTGCTTCCTCGGGTGTCAAGGTAATAGATTCGGAAGACGTAAACAAATTCAAAGCAGAAGGAAGGCTAGATAGGGTGGGTGTAAGAACCTTTCGCGGTTAGCAAACTACAAGAAGATATAGGAGAGAGAACTTACACGAATATAACCAGTAAATATCACGTTGTCTTGTGCATCGAAATCAAGCGTTGCATTAATAGGCTTGAATATCACCGGGGAAATGATGTCTGAAAGTACGACAGTCGATGGAACGGTTTCGATCATTCGCTGTAGTAGGGCCACACAAGGATCCAAAAATCCAGCCCCTTGATCACGAAGTTTGATTATGGTGGCATTATTGTCACTTTTGTAAAGACGAAGATCACTTCGCGATGAGACATTAAATGAAGTCACAAGTGGACCGCCTTGATTTCCAGTTCCGTCCAGATACTCGTTGACGACATCGACGTCAAATATTGCGACTGTACTGTCGAAATGGATGCCACCCACGGTGTTATTTGGGGTCACTGCTTCTGGACCAACAATGGTCGGGAAGCCTGCATGATGCACACTTCCAAGTGTATGTCCTGAGGGGGAAACAACAATTAGCGGCGCCTTTCACAGGAATAAGGACGAAATCATGCCTCAACTCTCGAAAGCAGGCTGAGTAGGAAATTTTACTTGCAGAAGCTGAAACGTACCACATGCAGTCAGTCCGATAGAGTCGACTTGATTAAAACCAGCATTCGCAAAATATTCGAGGGTGAGATCGAGGTCCGTTTCTGGAGCCGGAACCCCAAATGGACCTCCTTCAGTGGCATCAATTCGGCCAGCTCGCACTGGTATTACTTGTCCTCCGCAGTTTCCTACACTCTACAAAACAGTCAGTTGCTAGGTTGGAATATTAGACGTAAGAAAATGAAGATCTTACAATTGACACCGAGAGAGCTACCAGATCTGCCACTGTACACCTTGTTACCATATGGTACAGCAGCAAAACAGGAGCACGTACTCGATACTTTTGAGTTCACATAAGGTCTGAAAAAAGCGAAGGAATCGTTGAACGCACTCCCAGAGTCTTCTTCTCTCAACGTCTCAAATCCAATACTAGCATCCATCCCTCCAGTCCCTTCATCCACATGTGCTGTCACGAAATCATGAAAAGCGACTCTGATCCATTGCGCTGCCGTTTCTCTCCCTAAATTTGGACTTCCTGAGACATAGTTCGTACACGGCGTAATAGCGTCTGCAAATCCAGATCGGTGCGCTCCATGTGTGTCAACGAGTATGTGCTCCAACAGTGAAGCTTGTGGATTGGGGTAGAAGAAGGCAGCTTGCGCTATAGAGATGATTCCGAGAATCAGTGTTAGATGCATCGAAACCTGCGTATTCCACATTTATTGAATAACGATTCTTTCAATTGATACGTCCATTCATAAGAGTAACTTGACATTCCATTATATCAACAGAATAAATACCCATGTTATGATTTTGATGGACATCCAGAATTTTTTTCTCGTGTCGGGTATGCAGCCAAAACTGGATTATGGTAGACATCCATTTCTTGTCCAATGGAACGTCTACCTGCCATATTAGTTGTTGTGCAACATCCGCTCTGGGTTTAAAGATGACTGATAAAAAATTGGATAGTCGCTATTACCAAGTTATACCTGGTGCTAGTATGGTTAGTAATCTGTATAACATATAACCCTTGCTGCTCTTTCGATTCTCCGGTCGGATTTATTACCCCCAATATTTCTTTTTAGGGAAAATGGACCTGCGCCGTGGGTAACTCCTGACATAATGATCCAGTTGTCGAATGTATCATCCAAACCCATGCTTGCGGGAAGTTCGGTCAATTGCAATTCATTTCTGGGTCTTCCTTGACCCTCCGTTGTCAATAATTCCATATTCCATCAAGTCCAAATCCAAAATCTTGAGATTGCGCCTCGGTGAGAGAGCTGTATGTTGGAGAAGTCACCATCGAATTTTCTCCCGGAAAATATGGAGTATCGAAGGAGCATTGTTCTGGAGATACAAAATCACCATCGGCGGGCAAATGGCTTTCGGAAAAGTGATCGGGTTCTGAACCCGCACGAGCAATATTAGAATCGACAAAACCATGCTCGACTTTCGGATATCCGGCGGGAAGATTTGGATTATTCGCTTCTGTTATAAGAGCCAAGTTGGCATCAAGGAGAGCCATCGCCGGTTTCATGTATTTTGCTCCATTCTCACTATTTATTTTCAGTGTCCAGCGATATTCTCGGAGCTTCGTTCTATAAAAGTCGGCCTCTTGGCTATTGGAAGCCTTTGAAAGAAGCAGGGCACCGAAAACACCGATCAAGGCGAAATTTTGAGGGCTCGCAAAATACCAAAAACTGCTGAGGTGTTGATTTTTCAACGAATGGACAAAATCGATGGCAAAAACAAATCGCTCATGAGCTACAGCGCGACATATTTGTCGCAGCTGTGGATCCGTGGAAGGGGAAAGCGCAAGAATTATGCGCCGGTGAAGAGTAATCTCTGTTGCAACATAAGCGAGTCTTAGGTAGCCAACAGATGAAAGTTTCATAATGGATGTGTCATCGATCGAAAGACAATCCGGGAGATTGGAGAACCATTCCTTCAATCTAAGTTGGACAGGCTTTGCTTTCTCTAAGACGATTGATAGGCCATTCTCTCCAGCGTTTGCAACCAATCTGGTCATTTTGACGGTGAAGATGGTCTCAAGCAAATCTGCCAAAATCTCAGAGAGAGAGATCATATGTGTAAATAGAATCCTCCCTTTTTCGACCTCAGAGCTCCCCTCGAGTTCATCTTCATGCGATGCGTTCTCCGGGAAGTCCGAATTGGTTACTGGAAGTAGTGCCCAGTTCGACGAATTAATAAGAGATGGTCTGCCACTACCGAGGGAGCTCCATTTATCTTGCATGTAAAGACCCCATCCAAGCCTTTTTCGAAGCCCCTTTTCCCAATGAGGGATATTCCAGCCTGACGCATCAAGATGCAAGCCAAGCCCATAGGCAACACTGACGAGTTGTGCAGTCAATTCAGCGGAATCGGTATCTGTGTGTTGCAATAATAATAATCCTGCCTGGACGGTAGAAAGCTTTGGACGGTGAATGGTGTCTCTGAGGGCTTTTCGGGCTAGCTTCTCTAATTCCTGCACATCTGGTTTTTTGGCCTGACTAAGTTTGTCATCATATGTCCAGTATTGTAGAGCGAGCAAATAGACCGCGGCTAGCAGTGGTGGTGAGAACTCTCGATAGGAACGACTGTATTTTTCAAGGTACACCTCCTTATGAAGAATGGGGAAGCTTGGGAAGACGATGCGGAAATACAGATCAACGAGAGCCTTGCCGTGAGGTTTGATGATTGTCTCGATTGCATCCAAGTCATCCAGCTCATCTTCATACCCCTGAGTTTCGGGGTCGGGTAGCAACAAGAAAGCATCGTTTGCGCTCACTCGTCGAAGCAAACCATGTGTGAGATGTATTTCACTTCGTTCACTGGCAGAGAGCTGGCCGAGTAAGGCAGGTTCGAGTCCTCTCGTTGCGCCCACATACTGACTATGATTTTTGTTTTGCAACCCAAGCGTCCGTTTCAGCAAAGACGGCTCTTCTAAATCATCATATTCTTCCACGCCAGTCCCATTAGTGGTTCGAATTACACGCGTCTGAGCTCCTGGAGACTTTTTGGACCGCACTGAAGAGCTAGAGAGCCTGTTCACCTTATCAGCTACTAACACTTGATCCAAATGTGGAACGAAATACCGCCTCTTGACTTCTGTATCATTGGTATCCTGAGGAAGCTTTCGCTTTCGGGACTGAGGGTTTTGCACGAATGTGCATTCTTGGCCATGAAACTTGCATAGAATGCAGATTGGAGAGTCGTCTTCAAGAACGCATCGACTCTTTCTTTTTCTACAAGAATCACACGGTCGATCCTTTCGCTTTGATTGCAGCGGAGATGTCATCCTCATGTAAACATCGTATATGCAATTCTATCGAGACCATGTTGAGGTTTGAATCGTCGTCGCTATCAAATATGTCGAACAGGGATGTGACTAAGCAGGGGAGCTAGGACACCAGGATTTGGGAAGTGTGGGGGAAACCGATAATAAAATGATCGATTGTGATTGCATAAAACATTTTCTTATCAAAGACTCCAAAACGCCCTTGCGCTTTCACCAAAACATGCGAGTGCATTTCACTAAGTCTTTCCTCAGTGAGAAGGATCAAATGGCATCTTTTATTTATGCCCATTTCGGCAGTAGATCAATTGGAAGCCCTGATACTAGTACCCAACGATGAGATGTCAAAAACAGTGACAACGCCGGGTAATAACAATTAACCGCCTCTTTCCGCCATTGTATCAAGAGAGGCAGTATTCCACGCTTGTCTGTTAATTCTTTCCATAAATATCCGCTACGCAAATTTGGCTTCAGGAGGTCTAGCAAGTCCACGAGTTATGGCCAGCTCGTCTCCTATACCATTCTCACATCGCTCTACTAGCACAGAAGTCCTCATTATTGGGGCAGGTGTTGTTGGATTAACTCTCGCACAGGGATGTCGAAACGCGGGAATACCATTTAAAATCTTTGAAAAACGCGACGCTTCAACAGAGAGAAGTCAAGGTTGGAGTTTGACGTTACACTGGTCCCTCAATGCGCTAGAACGGACGATTGGATCTCAACTTGGTAGGCAATTACTAGAAGTAGGTTGACATCGATAAACTTTTGAATAAACTGACTCTTTTCTATAGACTAAAGTCGATCCAAGCGTAGAAGAGGGCAAAGGCGGATTCCTCTTCCTTAATGCTGCAACTGGCGAAGCCAAATACCATGTTTATCCTAGAAACCGATTCGTCAGAGCCAATCGACAGAAGCTACAGACTGTCCTTACTAGTAGTCTCGATATACAGTATGGGAAGCAATTGATCTCATTCGAAACAACGAACAGTGGTGAAGTGATTGCCAGATTCGAAGATGGTACCTCAGCTAGTGGCAGTCTATTAATTGGTGTTGATGGAAGCAACAGTATAGTCCGGCAAGGGCTGAAAATTGAAAACCCGAAATTGACTCCTCTGCCCGTCAATTTGATTGGAACAGTTAGGCACTTCACCCCAGAGCAGTCTGTTCCCGTTCGCACTCTCAATCCTCTTCTCTTCTTCGCCATGCACCCGGAAACAAAAACCTTCTTCTTTTACAGCATTCAGGTATGAATTTTCTCGGGAAATGTTCGGAATACACCTAAATACTCTTCAGGAAGTCTTGATAGATCCCGATGGGAGAAAGTCCTATGATGCCCTCGTCGGCGTTTCTGTAGGTGAACCTAGGAGAGTGAAAACCCTTCCTATTCTAGATTGTTTCATGAGTAAATATGCTCGCTCCCGAGACTTTTGTTCATGAGACATCCACTCCCAAATATACCCTAAAGAAACAATTGCTAACTCCCCGATCTTCCAGTGGATGATCAACGACCACCAGAAGGATGCCATGCCTCAGACATCCGCCGAAAGAGTTGCCGAGATGAAGCGGCGAGCCCAAGGTTTCGCAGAACCCATGTTTAGCATGATAAATGATATTCCAGATGACAACGTCGCTACCGGGATCCGACTTGCAGACTTTCTGCCTTCTCCGTGGGATAATGCAGATGGGCTGGTGACTCTCGCTGGTGACGCCGCTCATGCGATGACAATGTAGGTGAACATTGGGAAGTAGGAAACTTCCTATTCTGGACCATTTCATGAGTAAATGGCTCAACAGACCCATGACATTTACTCATGACATATGGCTACTCCCAAAACTATCTTTAATGAGCAATTGCTGAGTCCCCGATCTTCCAGGTACCGAGGAGAGGGCGCAAATCATGGAATCGTCGATGCAGCATTACTAGTTGATCAGCTTAAGAAATTTCATGCAGGCCAAATTAGTCAATCGGAGACAATTAAGACATACGAAGCCGAGATGATGGAGCGAACGCACGCTGCCGTTTTGATGTCTCGTCAGGCGGCATTGGATGGTCATGAGTGGTCCGCCATCACTGATTCCTCTCCTTTGATCGGGGGTCGACACCCTCCATCGACAGCATGATGTTATGGACAAGACAAGCAGCCTGGATTCACGGCTGAAGTAGTGGAGCGTTCTTAATAATCCTCTCCCCTTCTTATTAAATTCGTGGGTAGACGAGATGATATTTACCGCTCATTTCTTTTCGGTAATATACATTCATATTCTAGGAGGCTTCGGGAATTCTTTGCTCTCATCAAGTATCACCTTGAGATAAGCTCAAGTCTGCGGGTTCCCGTATGCCTTGCTTTGTAATAGCTCGTTTCGGACATATATCTTGTTGTGTAACAAGTCTTTCGATTAACCAAAGTATACAAGCACGACGAAGGTTCTCTTCATTAAATGATATTCCCCTCATTGGAGGTCCGAGATCATTCCTTCTTGAATATCCAACTCCTACCTTATTCTTTATCCAGTTCGACCAAAAATGTCTCCAGGTGCTATCCTACTAGGCATGGGAACATCTGATTCAGCTATGGCTGGGTCTTTCCGTTTGCCTCTGAGGAATACCTCCTTCGACTCGCTTTGATGGAATTCGAAAGTACAAAATCGGTTCGTCTGCCATGTTCTGTATCCGGAGACGCATACAAACAACTGCATGGCTGCACCGCCCAGGATAATAGTACCTAGCCACCAATCAAAAGCGCTTGTCAGACAAACAACCTACCGAGATCAGCACTCTACGCGACGCGAAAAAGAAAAGACATCCTACCAAACAACGCGTCACATCCGATCTCTAAAGATTTGATCGAAAACATCGACAGCGTTAATACAACCATATAATTAAATATGTATCCTCAATACTATTGGAGCTCGCTCTCCTTGATGCAAACAAATCTGCAGTCGACTCTTTTTAAAAAGTCGGTGAAACAAATATTCCATGATAGCGCGATGCAACTATCTGTCCCGCGTCACAACCCCAAACAGACCCTTGGCCGCCCCATGATGCACGGAATAAAAACCTCTCCTTTATGGGAGGGGTTTCCTGCTTCTATGTTATAAAGTACCATGGTCGAGAAGTATTTCGAAAACTGCAGCCTCCTAGCATAACCTTGGAAAGTTATTGGCAAGAAATACCTATTGCTACCCTCTCAAGCCCTACCGTCTTTGTCAGGTTGCCCAGTCAGATACTTCTAGGACCAATCTTAAGTTTGACGCAAGAGAGTCGATCAATTCGAATCTTCCTTTCCAATATTCTCAACATCAGAGGTCTCAATATCAGCCAAAATGGCATTGTCAGTAAATGCGCAGAGAGCGCTGGAACAGGTGAAGATGGTAAGTGATCCGCCAGCTTCTAGCTCTGCCCCCAGGTTTCTGCACAGTTACTCACCAATCTGTAGGGGCTTTTTATGCTCTATGGAGCCGAATATTTCACAGAGGATGAATGGATTAAGATAGACGGCTTGGTCCACAAGGGACGATACGTTTTTACGAGGGGACCACCGAACAACGTTCTCGAAGATCAGCCATTGATGACTTTCGAGGACACAAACGAAGAACCAAAACTCAATGGGCATCTCACAACAACCAATTCGCTGCCAGAGCATACCTCATCGTCTTCTTCTGGCCATGCCCAATCCATTCTCGGGGAAACGCCGAACGAGGCGTCTCCAGAAGCTTCTTCAGATGAAGAAGCGTACCACTTTATTTCAACATCCTTGGCCGAACCATCTCCTATGTTCGATTTCTCCGAACACAAATCTCCAGTCTCTTCCGAAAACACGAGCCCGGCTACGTCTGAGCCTACCGAAATATCGAAGGTCAATCACTTGCCGCCCGGTTGTACACAAGAGCAGTTGGATGAGATCAAAGCCTTCAATGCCACTTTGACCAAAGCTGGACAGAAGACTCGTCCAAAATATGCTCCGGTTGACGAATATCCCTCTTCAAACTGGACAGCAGAACCGTCAGGGGAGGCAAATCAAGAGAATCGTTTCCCGTCTCCCGCTCCGACTGAACGAGAAGCCCGCATTTCCTCATGGGCATCTGAGGTCGACGCTGCAGAGCAAACTACAGTGGAGATTGCTGCGCCTGAACCTCTCGCTGCTCAAGAAATATTCAAGAAAATCCATGGCCGCGCTCCCAAAAACACCAACGATTTCTGGCAACCAAACAACCCCAATTTTCGTGGTCCTACTGGAAGCAAGCGCTCCGAGTCTCGTGCTTCGAATAAGACAGCACGTACAACTAAATCCGTTGCCAAATCCGTCGCCAAATCCGTCATATCACCCCCTGCACGCGTCCATGATGGTCCCCGACCTCACCTCCAAGTCGCCTCTGGGACTATTTTGAAAGCCCAAACGGAAGCTGCCGCTAAGGGTATTCAGCTGCAAGTGAGCCCTGGAGATCAAATTCAAGTGCTCACGCACGTCTCTGGGGTAATGCACATGGGCGTGAACCTTCGAACCAAGAAGCGGGGCCAATTTTCCGAGGCAATTTTCAAGAAAGCCCCAGATGAGGCTGTTGTGGGTACATCTCATACAGGACAGAAGGCTCCCGTTGAACGAGAGTCTGTTGTTCATCGAAGTGTACAGAATGGTTTGGATGCCGTTGAGGCAGGTAATGCTGCTGAATGGGAAGAAGAGTCTGTTTTCAATTCCAAGGCCTCTGAATCTCAGGTTGAGAGTGATAGAGCCAGTGAGTGGAACACGGTCCCCATTGCTCCTCGTGTTTTGCTTAAGAACCCCACAACCCTCGCTGCCAAACCAGCCGGCCTTGCCGCTTCTCGATTCTCTGTCCTAGCGGACATGCGGTCGGACACGAAGAGTCAGAGTGAGTTATCAGCAGGACCACTTGAAATCACACCCGAAATGAGGAAGGAGGTTGGGAAAATCATTGACAACAAGGTACCTAACTTTCTTTCGCCACTTCTCTGCCTTCGAAACTTGAGCTCATACCCAGAAACAGGTCGAGGAGATTCTCAGATTACGCGGTATGGCCACCCCCCCGACTTCAGGATTTCGATCCAAGCAGGGCTTGAAAATAGCTTCAAAAGAACCACTGAAACCTGTGGTTCCCAAGACGGAGACCTGCTGGTAAGCGCAACCCCCTTTCCCCTTCCTTCAAATATCGCCTAACACTTCCACAGGTTCTGGAAAACCGGCAAAGGCTGCCGCTTCACCGCCGAAGAATGCCGCGACGCCCACGAACTCTTGCCCACTCCCCCCGGCGGCCCCACCAATCTCCACTATGGTAAACCCACGTGGGGCGCAGCCGTCGACTACGCTCCGCCGACCAACAACTCAAAGACAAAAACCTGTTATTACTGGGCCAATGATGGGAAGTGCAATTACTCTGCAGCAGATTGTAAGTACTTGCATGAGTACAATGGGGCGGGGGTTGCAGAGAAGCCGTGGAAGTCGGTTCCGAAGCAATGGGCCATGCAGAGTTGGGTAAAAAATGCTGGGAGTGTGGTTGGTAGCGGTGATGGGGAGGGAGAGGTGGTTTTGGAGGAGGGAAGTGCTTGGGGAGGGTCGACAACTGCGGGCGACGACAACAAGTATAAGCCACCCCATATCAAGGCGAAGGAGGAACAGGCCCGAATCGAGGCCCCTGGCTGGTGAAGGATGTTGAGAAGGGGGGAAATATTTTTCTTGACTTGAGAAATAGTCGGTCTTTACCCATCTATCTTAGGATCTCCTTTTAACGACTCGGATGTTAGCGTTTGCTAAGCTGTTGCGATGGCCTGCTATATTTATTGGGGAAACAATTTGCTAATAATGGGAAAATAATCAAAGTGTTTATATTATTCTTGTTCTCTTGATGTTCATATTAATAATATGACATGTCTTGGTTGTGATTAAAGGCATATGTCATAAAATCCTATTGCTCATACGCCTATTGATCCAAATGCTGATGCCGTACCAACGCCAATCCTTCATAGCCGCCAAATCACAAATACTTACTCCTTAAAGCCTGGCTGATAGAACTCATTCTACTCGCCATCCCTCCTCCAGCCTGCATATTACTCGCGAGGGCCTCTTCTAATGCACTTTGTGTCACCGAGGCATCTGTAAAACATTAGCATAATCACACCCTAAAAATTCAAAAGAAAAATGTCAACCAACCATCCAAATCACTAAAACTACTCCCCATACTCGGACTCCCCTCACTCCCCTCCCTCTTGCCCTTTATCCCCGGGCTCCTTCCCGCCAACTCCGCCGTCCTCTTTGGACTCAAAGGTCCCGGTCTCCCCGTCTCTCCCCGCCTTGTAATTGGTGCAGGGGCCGCAGAACTAGCACTCGAATCAGACGTTTGCGAATTCAGAACTTTTCTATGACCACCAGCTGTCCGCCTAGCGACGCCTCGTGGATCGCCTCGCAATGTAGCGGAAGGATCGTGATGGGTTTCACCTCCGCCTGACGAGAAAGGCATGAATGCGGGTTCGTCTTCTTCATCGTCGTCGGCGTCTTCGCTGAGGCCCATTTTATTCGCGTTTGAGAATTTAGGGGGACGGCGGAAGAGGCGGGATTGAACTGGGGAGGAAGAGGAGGAGGATGCTGAGCTTGTGGAGGGGGAGGAAAGAGGGTCTGGTTGTGGAGATCGCTGGGGTGAGACAGCTGGTGGGAGTTTGGGTTTTGTGGGCTGGTGGAGAGTTGCAGCGGCAGGGCGGGGAGAGCTTTGGGGGTTGAGTCGTGTGGCAGTTGTGTTTGCGGAGGTTGTGCGAGAGATTGGCGGGGCGTTGGGGCGGCCGGTTGTGGTTGGCGTGTTTGCTTCATTTCTGGGTATAGGGGAGTCTCTGCGAGCGGATAGAGATGAAGGTACTCGTGGACCTATATATGTAAGCTTCTGCACTGCAGTAGAGAGTGCGAGACGTACCACCTCCCGAACCCGTTCTCCTCATCGACTCTCCACCTGTGGTCTCAGATGTGCTCCCAGGAATTGGAGATGGGGCAGATGATTTTGAAGCGCCGACTTTCCGCATCTGCGCCCGGACTTGGAGAACTTGTTGTTCGTAGAGCCATGCTGCTTGTTGGAGGAGGAATTGGAGGGAGACTTCGAATTTGGTTGCTCTACCCGGGTCAGTAAGAGCTTCAGTATGATCGAAAGTCTAACAATTCATTCCCTAAATCATTATTAGATAGCTAAAAAAAACTCAAGCTAGAATACTTACAATCTATATCACTGTTCTTGGAAACTTTGGAGAGGATCTTCCACAAAGCCTTGTCCTTCGAAGCATCCCATTCCACCTACAAGGTCAGCTCTTTTCTTTTTTTTCTAGGATTAATCAAGTAGATTTCTTACCGATGGAGGATTAACAAAGTCCCCACGAGGAAATGGAAGTCTTATAAAGACAGTATATGATGGATCTGTCGACATGGTTGCTCGAAGTTCAAAATAAGGTTCATTGACAATGATGCTCGTTATCGGCTCCGGCGCTAAGATAAAGCTGGCGTTGATGCATTTAGTACTAAGGGCCCATGTAAAGCATTCCGTGCTTCTGCTATAAAATATCTCTACAACAGGTTCTTTAAATGAAGTCTGGATAATAAGTGCAATCTGAGTCGTCTAGTATGTATGGGAATAAGCAAGTTTAGCTTAATTTCTAGGTCTATTGGTCTAGTGATATGATTCTCGCTTTGGGTGTGAGAGGCCCTGCGTTCAAATCGTGGATAGACCCTTATATTCTTCCATTCTTGCACTTTTTTTTATGGCCCTAATTTTAATTGCTCTCAAGTAAAAAATTTCAAGTGTCGTATGTATTCGAATAAGCAGTTTTGCTCAATATACAGGTCTATTGGTCTAGTGGTATGATTCTCGCTTAGGGTTTACTCTGAGTGAATTTGCGAGAGGCCCCGCGTTCGAACCGCGGATAGACCCGTGTATATTCTTCTATTTTCCTTTTTTTAATTTTTTTAATTTTTTTTAGTCTGCCTTGTCCTTTTGGTTAGCTTAAGTTTTTCCTTTTCTTTTTGCTCTTTAAGCGAGCTCATAAGTGGTTCTATCCCATGTCGAAAAGGGGTTAGCAACCTCCTCTAAAAGATTCAAGCGCTTTCTTCCTTGTAACTGAAGATGAGCTCAATGGCTCGTACGGGAAATGAACCTCGAAACTCAGGCCTTTGTTATTTGACTGCCAGTGACGACTGGATACAAGTGCGGCCACACAGGTCCATTTTGGAGAAAGGGGCAAGCAAATCCCTCATTGAGCCAGATTTTAAGTTTAGAAGGGCTAGAATCAAGGTGAACGACCTAAATTTCCAACTGAACTTTCCTATGAGAGTATTTTAGATTAATTCAATTGTGTGTATGAGGGTAAGGGTTAGGCGCCATGATACTTGGCGGACTAGATCACAAGGCCAAGTGTCTCCCGGGAAATATTTGACTTTATATCATTGCCCTGCTAAATTCCATTCAAAATATCACACGGGTCAGAAATTTTGTTTTCCATTTCTTCTCTCAGTTAAAGCCTCCTCTAAAAAAAATCTCTCCACGCTCATTCATTATCTAAGTCCACCACGACCATGCCTTCCCAAACCGCCACACAACCAGAGAGCCCTCCCCAAGCTAAAAGGCCTCTAACTTTCACCACCCTCCCCATTGAAATTCGCTTTCTGATCTATGACCACCTCATTCAATCCCAACAAAAAACCACTATATTTCCCAAAGCCCGTCACCAAATTGTCCTCAGTCCCCTGCAGCGAACCTGCACCACTGAACTCTTCAAATGGCTCAGCTCCACCCCTCAAGAAGTTGTCAAAAGCAAAGTATTCGGGCCCATCATTCCCGAAATAAAAGTCTGAAAAATGTGTTTTGTACCTGACATCAGAAGTCTAACCCAGAAGTGCGTATGCACTCCGTATAGGACCAGGCCTTTCGATGATAGGTATCATGTCTTGAAGTTTGAGTTCTGGCAGTTGGGGATGATAATTTCGCGGAGTAATGTGCAAAGTCAAGTTAACAAGGTTTTAAGCTTTGATTCAAGACTTGGGGATTATAGAAGGATGGTTGTTACGGGGTGGTGGCTTGGTGTTGCGCTTACGGTTGGACAATCTCTTGAGTGGGAGGTGAGGAGGCTGGACTTTGATTAAACTAGTATGTATTTTATTAAGGACAACTTAGGAATGCAGAGACAAGCAGATCTAAAATTTCTTCTTTTGGTAAATTGGGTATTTTTGTGATTTTAATCAAATACTCTGTAGAGAACGCCTAAGAAGCCGTCATCCTTTGAAGTCAACTAACCCATTCCCACTCCACTTCATTTGTACCATCCACAAGACACTGCATCTTCACGATAATATTCTCTCTCCTCCACAAGGCAGCTTTAACTTTCTTCCCTGCCTCGCCTTCGGGAAGTTTTATCCCCGCGTCATCCTCCAGCATTTTCCCATCCTCCCTGTCAAAAATAAGATTGCCATCTTCCGAAATGCCCAACAACCTTACTTTAAGTTCCTCCCACGCATCGACCACTGCCTCTTCACCCATCGCCTCCATTTTTTCCACCACAAGAGGATGCTTCCCTTCTTCCCAGGTTCCCCTAACTTGCATCTCAAGTGTTTTTGAGACCGGTTTGACATCCTCCTCAAGGTATTTTCTTTGTCTATTAGTGCGAGGAACCCATCATCTGTGATATCTAGTAGTTGCATCTCGGTAAACGTGACTTCTGGACTGATCATTATCTTTGTTTCTGGGGCCATCTCTTCTAATTTTTTTCCAGTGAAAATATCGAGTCCGACGAAGTGGATTTTATGACCTCTCACATCAATTTCACTTTTAGAAAGATGAACTATTTTGCAAGGTCGGTTTTTGATTATTATGTAGTCGCCTTCTTGAAATGAGTCGGCCCAGAATCCCTTGGCTGAAGTGTCGTCGACGATACGAGGCATTTTGGCGATGTTGGATTTTGGATCTGGTCAAAAGTAGAGAAAATGTGAAATTGAGAAATTGGTTTGAGACATCAACGAGTTTTTTAATTTTCCACTGTAATATTTTCATATACGCTGCAAGAGTCAGTCCGGACTTGAATTCAGGGAGTCTGGTACACCAACTCTAGGTTCCGTAGAATCTGGATTTAGGTCCCAGTATCACATAGCTAGCAGGACACGTTTTCTGTAGAGCTTGCGTCGTGAAGGGAGAGAAGCGTGTTCATCAGGAGGCAAGCTTGGAAATTTCTGCGACGGTAGCCAACAATCACCTCAAGCAAAATGATATTTTACACAAGGCTGAGGCTTCCCTACACCTCCATCTTTGGTCTAGCAGGTTATTCTGTCCACCGACCCTCAGACATACGATTTGGTACTGCAGATTTCCTCTACATCGTCTGAATAATCTGCTCGCGTAGAAGCCAGCAGCTCCGTCCCCGAATTGTACTCTTCTTTTGAAAGCGAATTACGAAATATCAGGAACTTCTCATACTATTGTGATATCTCGCAATGGGAAGTTATCAAACCATCCATGTTCATAAATTATACCCACCCCGACTCGTTTGTAACATAGCTGCTTAGCCTTTTCGAGCAAAAGTACTAAGTTGAGGTCCCGAGGCCTACCGTCAAAGTTGACATGATATGTGCAGATCCTTGCGCATGAGATCCTTTCAGTGTAATTGATAACTCCGCTATCGTACGATGCATAGCCATTCATTGACAACTCATATCCCCTAATTATGACTCCTTTGGGTCGTATGAACAATATCCCATTTCCTGCGTCGTGGCCGAACTCTACGGTCGTCGGCTTGATCCAACCTTCTCTTTCTGCCACTCGTAGCACGAGCCCGCGACCCGAATGACCAGGTGCAACGGAATCGTTCACCGAGATGGTAACTGCATCAACCCTAGCGTTTCGCGTCTTCATATGTTGAACATGTCCGTCAACGCTTGCCCAAGACCAAGAGGGAACTTGCTGGTCAGAACTCGTCAGTGGGCCTCCAGAGGTATACCACAAAAAGCTTTGAGGCATTCCACATTGAAATAGACCAAAGTGGTACGATCTTCCAGGTCCTTCTTCCAGGTGAGTTTGCCATTCTGCCGCAATCCCGGAGATCGCAGCCAACTTATCGGTCCTGTACGTCAGTTCACACTTCGAATAATCGCTTACTATGTCCAGCCAAGAATCGACAAAATCAATGTGTGTGTCGAGTTTCTTCATCGAGGGACTCATTTGTGCTGAATGGTCGGTTTTGAATCCTATTGACCTTGGCTGACTGATGTGTGGACAGTCCCAGTACATTTTTCCATTAGAGAAATGCACTATTCGCCGAGACAAAGTTAGTTCCTGGAGCACTCAGGCTCGTCTTTTGATATAACTATAATCAATCACCTCTTTAAAGATTGGAGGAACTCCTAGGTAAAGGGCGCTGTTCGTATCGTTCAGGGTCTTTACGGTGTGGATAGAAGATTTACATTCTAAGAACCCAACTTTGGAATTCCTCGCCGAGTGAGCAGCAATCGTGCAATATGAATTCTGGTAAATCATGCCCATGAGAGGTGACTGTTTGCTCCAATCATTCTGGTCATTTTGAACGATGCAAATGGCGTCAATCCACAGGAATCTCACACCTAGATTCCGAGTTACAATGATTGCATCTTGAAATGATTCCGGTAAGTCACCAAAATCGATGCTGCTAAGATGACTCTTGAGAGTGTTCAGCGTGGTTTGAAATGAGATCTTGTTTCCCCATCGATGGCTAAGAGTGACATAGTCAGCTCTTTCATCCTCGTAAGATTCATGTAGACGAATCATTCCCCCCTTCACGTCGAGGACCCTGCGCGGAAGAACTGGAGGAACACGGACTCCACTTGGACTGGAAGCCAAGTTGCCTTTCTTTACGCATGCTCCTTGTTCATGAAGACAGTCCCTCGCGTTCCTCGTAAGAAGATTTAGGATTTCAGTATCGAATTCGCCATAAGCTATTGGCATGTTGGGTGTTGGCGTGAGCATATTTACAACGTCAACTTTTCATCCTTTAATTCTGAGGTAAAAAGGTACTAGATCAACTTACTTAGGTCTTTGGACCACTGCAACTCACTCAAGTTCAAGTTAAGAGCATGGATCCAGACTTTCGTCTCGGTTCTATGAGCTAGAAGCCAGACTGGATGACGGCCAGCGTAACCTGGAAAACTCGAGTCTCGTGCGCTCTCACCGACAGCCACCCTGTGCAAAACATCCTTTAATTAATACATCACCAACCTACAGAGTCGATAAAAACTTGCCGAAACTCTGAGGTAGTTGATGTCGTTGTGCAAAACGTACCCCTCAGGCTTCTGAATTTTCAGGACCGAAATGCCGGAGCATCGACGACAGAGAGGTAGCTCTCGCTCTGGGTCCATATTCAATTTGTCGAGAACCAACAGCGCTTTCTCAAGAGCGGCCATTTTATAATGGCTTGGAGGAAACTTTCGACCCAAGAACATAAGTTAAGTTAAAATTTTGAAAAGGAAAGTGCGCAAGGCTGAGTCTAAGGTACTTTCGTTCAAGTGGCTGGCACGTGACTTATATTAACCCCGGCAGCTCTCCATAGTGTCTCTACTATCGAAGTGATACTTAGTGGTTTGAAGGACCTACAATAGGTGTTATTTCTAAACTTGAAGCTCAAAGCCTCACCTTAATCAATATGATCAACATTTTGCAGCACTGGGCCCGATCTCTCAGCGCCAATTATTTAGAAGCTGAAGTTGCATCTTTGATCAAAGCCCGCCTTGTTTATTAATTGACAGAACCTCAATGAGCTTCTATACGGCAAACAAAAACCTCCATAGCTCATCTCATCTCTTCATCTCATCCAAAGCCTCCCTTATAACTACCTCCAAATCCTCCTTCGGCAGCTCTAGTAACTCATTCGCCAAATCCTCTTCCACCCCCTTCTTCCGCCCCTCTCCGTGGCACCAAAAATTCCACAATCTCCCAATACCTCTAAAGTCTCCCTTTGCCAACATCTCCTTCCCCTCCTTTAGCCGTTCCTCAGCACTCACATGCTCAAGCCCAAATTTCTCCTTCGTCACCTCTTCACACGCCTCGACGACTTGGTTCTGCGTCGTGATGAATGATGTGATGAAGAGGTATTTATTTGCTGTCTCTGCAGGCTTGAGAAGGATGCTGGCGATGGCGCGACCAATTTGGGCGCGTGTAGTAGTGTAATATGGCACGTTGCCGGAATCGATGATCGTTGCTGTGTGTGTTGAGAGAGACGTTCCTAGAAAACCGATTTTCAATGTCTATGTACCTTCTATCAGCAAACATTCCTCCAAAAGATCTCTTCAGAGAAGAAAATCTTACCCAGTCAAACAAAGGCCCACTCCCAACAGCCGACCACGTGAACCCAGGATTCTCTCCTGCTTTCTTCTTCAAATACTCAACAATCGTCGTCTTAGGCTTCAGCCGCATATGCAACTCTGGCAAATCCCTCTCCATGTCTGAGAGATCCGGAGAATTGGGCGCGAAATCACTTGGGATGAATCTCTTGACGCCGTTGTCGATAGCGGCGTCAATAAGTTGAATTTGGGTCAGAGTGCCAAGTGCACCGATTGCGGAGACAACAGCATCTTGGTTGCGAAAAGCGATAGCTAGGGATGAGGGAGAGTAGTCTGTTTGGAAAGTTCTGACAGTTGCTGGGAAAGGAAGAGGTTTGGAGGCGTCGCGGGTAAGGATTGAGACTGTAAAGGATGCATCGAGGAGAGATTTGACGATAATGGGCCCTAGATTTCCGGAAGCCTTCATCTTGTTAGGGTTTTTGCTTCTTTGAACTAAGACTTTTTGACTTACCCCGACGACAATGACATTTTTGATTGTTGACATCTTCATTAACAAGCGCAATTGAGCAATTTTGGACAGGTCCGTATGATCAGAATATATATTTGACTTATTTTTGAAATATGAAAATGAGAGTGCTTAAAGCGCAGGTATATATATATCCTTCACAGACCCCGGATTTTAGAATACCATGCATGATTCCTCACGGTGGGGTCTAAATCTGGGATTCGTCCGCATTGGTCCGAGTTCGTGCTAGGTAGATTCACCCCATAGCCAATGATGTTAACTCCATAAAAACCGATAGGACACTTTGGCCGTTGAACACAGGGCTGATGATAATTTTCTTTAGAAATCTGCTTGCTAATTTCGTAGCTCAAGAAGGGGTTTGCTATGCAAAAGGGGACCCGGCTCGCCAATGCTGCAAAGAGCGCATAATTGGCATTAAACTTAGAACCTAGTTCCTTTCAAATTGGAAGGAGGAGCCGTGATACGATGCTTGGCTAAGGGCATGATGTAATAGTGAGTTCGCCGCTAGGCGATCGTTTAGAGAGAATTGAAGAAATAAGAAAATAAATCATTCCGAGACGACTGGCAGAACTGCAGCTCATAAATTGATTTCATATAGGATATGGCGCAATAAATTAATCGCTGTCCAATACAACCACCTCAGCTTCAGCCTCCCCAATGCTCTCGAAGCTCAACACATCCCCAGCATTAACGTTGCTCACAAAAGCGCCGTCACCTTCCCCGAGCACAGCATCTTCTCTTCCATCCAATCGAATCTTCGCACTTCCTCCTTTGCACATGGGTAAATGTATATAAACGTTTCGACCAATTGACTTCTTGACAGCATTCCCACCAACAGTCCACTTGAATCGCTTGTCGACACCGATGATGCCAGCAGCCATGACAAAGTCGGCGTGGATGGGTATCGTCTCGGGTAAGGTCGCTTCTGCCTTTTGTTCTTCGACAGCGGAGGCTCCCGGACCAGCTTTGAGTGGTGAGAGGATGGGCAGGAAGCCAGAACGCTTAGCCTCCTCCGAAAATGTCTTTGTATGGTATCGTGGGGTGAGACCGCGTGCCCATGGTAGAGCCCATATCTGCAGGAAGTGTACCTCTTTGTCAGATTCGTTTTGTTCGGAGTGTGCGATTCCTTTTGTAAAGTTAGTAAGGGAACATGTATTTCAGAGTGTTTCAGGAAATCATACCTTTTCCGCCCGTAGTAAACTGAACATCTCCCCGCTTCATACGGTAGAAATCATCTCCTTGCTGTCCCTCTTTACCCTTCTGAATCATGCTGTCCCGATGTGTCAATTCACCGCTCAGGATATAGCTGAAAATTTCGGCATCTCGGTGAGGATGAGTTGGGAAACCCGTTCCACCTTCGACACGATCTTCATTCAGGACCCGCAGACTTCCAAAGTTTTGGAACTTGGTGTCATAGTAGTTGGCGAAGCTGAATGTGTGGTAGGAATTCAGCCATCCGTGGTCGGCATGGCCCCGCTCATTCGAACGGCGAGGCACAATTTTAGCGTGAGAAAGGGCTTTAGACATGGTGTTTTTGACTGCAGAAACTGTGCTCATGGGTTCCTGCAGAGAAGACTTTTTTATTGATTGACTTATTGTGGCGATTGGTGTTGTATTTGGTGAGTAGTGGTAGTCTTTCAAAATCTTGAAATATGCTTGAAGTGGGGTTGATAGATAGAGTGAAATTGCTGCGATGAAAATTGAAATGGAGAAATGGACGAGCTTCATTTATAGACTGCTCTCAATGGACTAGAACATTGGAGATAATTGGAGAATGAGAAAGAGAAGTTGAGTAGTAAGGTATTACGAGATGCTTGAAGAGGCTTACAAGTACTTTGCTGGGTCAAGAATTTCTCGAAGGTTTTTGAACATGAGTCTCGATGCTCCACAAAGCTTTCTCTATTGATCACCAAAGTTTAATCAGCGCCTTAATCAGCACTAGACTGCATTGGTCAAGCAGACGGTTGGTACGCTAAAGCTGAATAAAGTTAGCGGTGCTGATTATTAAGCCAAGTGGCTCTCGGATTTCCTTCTCCTTCAGATCTTGGGCTCAACAACAACATTATTTTCTAAGGCTTCTTTCAAATCATAAGAACGATGTGGATCTTATTCGATATCGCCAAAGGTATACCGCTCTTTCTCAAATGCTCGTGTAATACGGTCATCCCACACTCTACGGTGACTCGTTCGCAAAACACTAGGCATGCATCAAGCGTCAAAATGCCCGAAAGCTTCCAACATAATTCGTCTATGAACTCTTTTTCTCTTATCTTTCGTTGATATACCCCTCTTAATGTATATGTTCAAATATAATTCATCCTGTCACTCCCCAATAGACTGTTTTATTACGTCTCAATCTGGCGATGATGGAATCCACCGACATGGCAACAGCAATTGCTACTTGCTTGATGGAAGGTAATGCGGGGGACATGTCTTCCATGTCGCGGAGCTTTACTCTATGAAAAATAGGATATGGGATACTCAATAAGCAGCTAGAGAGAATCCTCCATTTCAACTACATCCATTTGCTCTTCCCCGCTCTGTTCCAGAAGGATATTGAGCTGCAACTCATCCCAAGCGTCCAAAAATACCAGCATTTCCCCTCTTGAAGGATGCAAGATTTAGATCCTGGCTCGACTTGTTATGGAAGCTCTTGTCGACGTCAGTTACACGCAGTTTAAGCCTTTGGGGAGCCACGGGATAATTCGTGCCCGACTTTTGGATCCTACAATCAGGGCTCCACATCCTTTTCATTCACAAAATAGATTGCTTCAATTCTCATCTCCTACCTCATGTCGTGGATTTCCATTACCTTGCATGAGCAGCCAGCAGTCTCTTACAGACGCGATCATCTGAGAGTCATGTCAAAAACGTCAAAATTTCATTCGGCGTCAGACCGCTTCATCCGAGAGGGAGAAGAGGGCCTCTGGTTTAGTGAAAGAGGATGTAAGAAGCTTGAGATTGAACCTAGATATTTTGTTCAAGCTCCTGCGGTGTGTATTTAAGGTACGTGTTGACACAGCATTGACGTCGCGAGCACAAAGCGATCTAAATCGGCTACCTCACGGCGAGGAGAAAATAAACCACAGGGTTTGGAGGTTACACCACATAATAAATATGGATGAAACCAAAACACAGGAAATGGGGGAAAGGAAGATGTTTCAGAGTATGTGGTCATTTCCTAGGAAGGTTCTGCGCCGTTTCCACTTGCATGTGCGTTAAGTATTCCCTCGAGCACGGAATCGGACCCAAACCAATACTTCAACGACACTCCCTTTTACAATAACTTTGCCATACCTCGAAGCTCTAATTCTTTCAGAGATATCCTACCCAAAGATAGCCAATCAGTCGACGTCAGCAATATCGCGTGTGGCTCAGCGACCTTGACATATATAGTCGAATTTGACTTTGGAGTCCTTCGGGCGGCATCAAGTCTCAACTATAATCCTTCCTGCTAAGTTTTTATTTGTTCTTTCGTTAAACAACGGGTAAGGATTGATAAGGAAGCGGTCGCGCCTATACTTTACACACCCACAATAATCCTTCACCCCACGATTCGGGGCTTAGATCGTCCTCGAGGATTGAGGCGAAGCACAATTTTCACAAGAATGCCAATTGGCTGCTGTGCACATATTATCCACTCGTAAGATCCACCCAAAGAGGCAACCCTTGAGAAAAATCAGTTGTAGAGCAGGGCTCATGACTGTCTCTAAAATCCAATTCCCAAGTCGTCACAAATTCCTGATCCATTGGGATGATCTTCTGTTTTATCTACGCATTCTTGTTCAAGGAACACAATATGCATCTCGAGGATTTCGAAATGGTTTATAAAGGGTCTTGGTCTTCATCTGTGCTCTCTTTCTCCACAAACTCAATCCCTCCGCTCGATCCACAACTGAGCTTCAAGGACACCCTAGCTTCACTCAGCTCTTCGACCATTCTTTATCAATCTTGATCATGAAGTTCTCCACAACCAACCTCACACTGCCAATCCTCGCTACATTAGCAATGTCCTCCGCACTCAGCGTGCCAAGATCACCGGACACACCGACAGCAGGCGGACC
>Ga0182030_10004173_pt1 | contig 30790 bp, 24 predicted proteins | sample 812S3MmetaG_FD_121299 | JGI IMG/M metagenome (GOLD analysis project Ga0182030, IMG submission 121299) | Permafrost microbial communities from Stordalen Mire, Sweden - 812S3M metaG (Illumina Assembly) | ecosystem: Environmental > Terrestrial > Soil > Wetlands > Permafrost | place: Sweden...
AAGAACCTCATTTTGCGGAAGTCGCAGTGCAGAGCCGGGATGGCGAAACTGGCAGACGCAGCGGACTTAAAATCCGCAGACCAGAAATGGTTGTGGGGGTTCAAGTCCCCCTCCCGGTACCATGTTTTCAGTGAGTTATAGCCGACGTAGTCCAGTTATAGTCCAAATCTACCGACAGCCGCATAAAACGCAGCCTAGATCTCGTCAGCAATACTCCGCATACCCGCAGTCTTCGCATAATGTTCGAACGGGCTGACGTGCCAGCGCAGTTCGAGAAGTTTGCCGGAGTACTCGGCGTCAACGTACTTGACGAGCGGCAGGACAGGCAACCAGGCAGGTACGCGATTCAATTCATAGCGTCCGCCGTCCTCCTGAAGAGCGGTGATCCGCCGCATGTCGGACGACATCAGGTACTTGTCGTAATTGTGGCTGCCGCTGATGGCGAATCCCATCGGGCATTGCCACCCGTCGCGTAGAGCACGCTGAAACTGGATCGGAATGGTGTCCGGCAGGTACAAGCCGGTGTGCTTGTCAATGAGCAAACCCAGGCGCAGTCAACCTCGAGCAGTTCCAACGTTTCGTTGCGCGCGAAATCGTCCGCGTCGCCACAGGAACGAATCGAGTCTCCGGATAGAGGATTGAGGCCGTCCTTCGCCGAATAGGCGAAAAATATGCATGGCTCGCCTTCGTAGCGGCCCCAGCGGGTACGGGCGGGATCAAGGTCGGATTCGTAGATGTCTTCGGCCGGGAGGTCGGGATCGAGCGTCTGATGGAGTAGGCTGGTGGTTGACAGCAACTCCATCCTGTCGGTCGTTTCCTCGCCGCCGGGTTCGCAGGATTAGCGTATAAGACACCGCAAACTCTTATTGTTGGTGATGGGAGCGTCGGGCCAAGTCGTGCAGAACTCATCAAGGTGACAGACGGTCACTGAAAATGGAAGACTGAATATCAGGTGAGTTGTGGACAGCATCCGCAGCAGAACCAAGCAGCCCCAAATAGCTACAAACCCTGATCCCCTACTCGCTCAGCGGCGCTACAATGACTTATGTCTAGAATCTTTCTTGTAGTCGTTTGCGTACGAAACAACTAGACCGCTCCCTGCTGGCGTTGGGCCGGATTCAGAAGGCGACAGTTGATGGTGATTTCAGGCAATTCTCTCTATCTAAGATTTTTATAACTTTTTATGATTATGCCTCCTCTCAATTTGATGTCGCTGATCACCTCGATTGTCGGTGCGATTGCTGTCATGGTTTGGCGGGTCCGGGAATCGCGCACTGCGGTCTCGGCGAAGAAGATCATCATCCCGCCTTTAGGAATGGCCACGGGATTCGGGATGTTTGTTGTGCCTGCGTTTCGGGTCTCATGGACTTGGGCGGTAATGGCGTTCCTGGGAGGAGCGATTGGGCTGGCTTATCCGTTGTTGCGGACTTCCCGCCTTGTACGCGAAGGTGACACCGTGATGGCGCAGCGGTCGCATGCGTTCTTCGCCGTCATTATTCTGCTTGCGGGAATCCGCATTGCGGCGCGAGGCTATCTCGATACGGTGCTCTCTGTTCAACAAACGGCGGCGCTGTTTTTCATTCTGGCATTCGGAATGATTCTGCGTTGGCGTACGGAGATGTTCTTCCAATATCGAGCGCTCATCAACAGTCCGCGTTCCTCGAACTGAGCTTCGGCAATGTCGTTATCAAACACCCAGACTCTTGGCCGGATCTGCGCACGTAATGGGTTTCATTCTTATTTATTACGCCAACGAATCCGAGTGAGGTTCGGTACAGCGATCTTCCATTGGATGTGGCCTGCTAGACCCGTTGCCCCGCCGCCTCAGGCTCGTTGCGCTGTGGTTTACTTGCGATTCGGAAGGTGCGGGAGCAGTGCGCCCCTGCGGCCCGGAGCGGTGTTTATAACCGGGTCCGGTCAACGATCCGCGCGACACTGGAACAACATAAGCGATTGAATCAAGCAGCGCCAGACCTACTTGAGCTATCTGGAAGCACTGCTGGCTGTTGAGTTACGACAGCGCCTCCTAGCGCCTTTTCTGAGGCTTGGAATGACGAACAGAAGAAGGACTGACAAGAACGCCGTGATTTCCACCTCGCCTCTTCCCGGCTTCGTTCGTAAAGCTTTGGCGAATGGCCTCAACATCTCGACTTGTCTGCGTTGCGGGAGGTCAATTGGCAGTCCTACGCCTGACAGTCTGAGAATGGCTGAAGAAAACCATCTACATCTCTGCGATTCCCTCGCCCTCAAGTCGAGGTAGTTTAGAAACCTAAAAGCGCAGAAAAGCTCACTGCGACCTCCGCCGGGGTGCTGGCGAGAAACAGAAAGAGCGGCTCGAAAGCCGCCCTCCTAGTAAAACCTTTCAGACGTGAAACTTTAGAGGACGGTCACGTTCTCTGCTTGCCAGCCCTTGGGGCCTTTGACGACATCGAACTGCACGGCTTGACCTTCGGCGAGACTTTTGAAGCCCTCCGACTTAATTGCCGAAAAGTGTACGAAGACATCTTCGCCGTTCTGGCGGCTGATAAAGCCAAATCCCTTTGCGTCGTTAAACCACTTCACTGTTCCTTGTTCCATGATGTCTACGTGTTCCTTCGTGAATTGAAATCTTGCTGAGTGAGTCGGAGGAGCAGCCCAACGAAAAGCTGCCGAGTTTACGAGAAGATCCGAATTGGGTAGATGATAAACAACTCCTAAAAGATGCCCACTTGCGATCTGTTGAAGCCCTACAACCCCGACCTGATGCGGCGTACAAGGTCAGCAGCAAAACAAATTTCGTCAAGGACGTGAGCCGTCTCGCAGAGGTCTAGGCGCGGTGGCCGCAGCTCTTGAACCACATCCTGTCGCCATAGTCACTGTCCGCTGATTTGTTATTTTTTGTGCTGCCCTGCTTAGGCCATTTTCAGCGCGGGTGACATTTAGCACATCACGTAGCTTCACACGCCCCTTGAAAAGCTGCGATTTGCTGTTGCCAATGGAACATTCCAGTATCTCTGCAATCTCGTTGTGCTCATATTCTTCTACGTCGTGCAGCACGAAAGCTATGCGATAGCCGGGGGGAAGCTTTTCGGGCTGAAGCACTCTGTGTTATCTCGCGTCGTGAACCAGGCACACTTCTCCGAAGCCCCAGAGGCGCAGTTCTAGAGCAATTGCTCTTACTTCAGCCAGAGAGAGGATGGAATCCGTCACTGAGCCCTCTTGCGCGGCCTCTTGCACGAAGCATTGCTGCCGAATTTCGGTCCTGGTGTGGCGATTCGCAAACTCCTGAAGCTGTCGCTCAAGGTCGGCGCGGTCTTTCCGGCGGCTCTCTTCATAAGAGTCTGGATAAGAGCTTCCAAACTCAATCGGCTTGGGAGAGTGCAAGACGTACTGTAATGACAAGGTCGCCTTGTAGTGCCATGCCAGCGATTGTGCATATTTCGTAGGCATAGATCGAAAACTCTGAAAAATCGATGGGGCAAAGAATAGATTTGATTTGCGGCATACGTCGCCCCCAGGTTGATGTCTGCGGACCATGTCGATCTGGCAAGATCCGGGAGTGCAAATAGATGATCACACTCCCGCGCAGGTTGCCGTATGCCTCCCGGTAAACGGCGGCACACCCGCCGTTGCAATTACTGCATCGTTGCGGGGGTGCAGGTCGATCCCACGGCGGGCGGAGCAGGGATGTTAGTGGGCGGAGTAGCCCAGGGTATGTTGGTAAAGTCGAAGAAATCCAGCAGGTCCGGTTGCGCGGCATCGCGATTGGTAAGGTGTGCAGAGGCTCCGATGAAATGGCTTTCGACGAACTTGATGACTGCGGTGTGGTCCATGGGAACGTGCGAGATATAGTGCTTGCGCGTGAATGGCGAGATCACCAGGTTGGGCAAACGGAAGCCTAACTGTGCTTTGAAGCCGTCCACGGCAGGCGCATCCGTCGCGGCGGTGCCAGGGTCTCCAGGATTAAGGTCGCAGTGTGTCGTCGGCGTTCCGGATACTGCTGGCACGCAAGGCGCATAGCCATCCGGATTGACGGCAATGGTGCTGATGTCCGGTATGTTGCCAAGCGGCAGATAGCCCATGTTTGCGAGGTTGGTTTTGTCGTTCGAGTGCCCTGGAACCGGGGGCACGTGGTCGTAGGGGCCGCCGCCTTCGTCATAGCTCAGGAAGAAGATTGAATCGGCCCACGAAGGGCTATTCATGAACTTGTCGAGTATGGATGCAACCTCGGCCTGTCCGGTGAAGATCGACTGGCCGGAGCCCGGATGCTCATCGTTGACGCCGTAACCAGCTTCAATATAAGCGAAGCTGGGCAGTTTCGCATTATTCAAATCGGTAAAGAACTGGCTGAGCGGAGCGATGTGTGCGGGGTCGACGCAATATGAATCGGCCGAGTCACCCACTGCTTGTTGTGAGCCGATCGTAGGGGCGACGCAGGCGGCATGCGAGGGATTGGTATAGACGTATTTGCCGGAGTAGCCGAAGTCGGAAAAAGTGGTGACCGGGTATAGGCTGGGATTGCTCTTATTGCCGCAATCCCCGTCTTCCTCATTGCAGCCACCTGCGGTCAGCGAGTAATAAATCTTCCAGGTAACGGCGGGGTTGGCGCCATCGAGTTCCTGAAAAATTGTTGGCACGCTGAGGGTGGGCAGTTTGTCATCGACGAAGGGATCGAACACCAATCCTTGCGTGGTTCCACCGGTCATGGTTGCAATCCGGTTCGGTGTACTTTTACTGGAAACCGGTGAGAACCAACGGTCGGACAGCGCAAACTGCGACGCCATGTAGTAGTAGTAGTTCAATTCGGGATTGGCTGAGACACTGGTGTCCTGGTAGTAAGCCATGGCGCGCTGCCCGGTAAAGTCGGTAAAGGTTCCTTCGCCCGAGGTAACGGCACCGGATGCGCCGTCCTTGGCATAACCTTCGGCGGTATGGACGAAGCCATCCATGAACATACTTCGCTTGGTGCTGAAGTCATACCGACTGATGTCGCCATAGCTCTCCAGCCACGAGGAGGTCATATCGTCAAGGCAACTGCTGATTGTGTGGAATAGCGGGAACGATGCTCCCTCGTCGTCCGCGTTGGTGGTGGCCAGTTTGTCGTCAATTCCGTCCACGTTGTAGGTGTTGCCGTCGTCGCCAACGTTCAGGTTGTTGGCCTTGCGGTACGGATTCAACATGCCGAAATAGGTATCGAAGGTGCGATTCTCCTGCATCATGAAGACGACGTGATTCACTGTACCGGGCGTTGTAGGCGGTGTCGGCGTCGTGGGCCCTCCGGGCCCTGCCGCAGTACCGGAGCCGCAAGCGGCGATGATCGACGTGGCCAGCAATGCGATGCAGAAAGGGAAAGCGGAGAACGAAGAAGACGGAGGTACTTTTCGTAACATAACGGAATTCCTTCCATATCATCCTCAGAGCCTGATTTTTGTGTCTACATATCTCCCGAGCTCTGATCGAACCTGCTGGATTAGGATGCAGCTCAAGTTGGTTGGTGATGCGTAGGGAAGTCACAGATAACAGAGACATTCAATTATGGGAATGCTTGGCTGGTGCTTCGTGTCAGGCCGGAAGTCCGAGTTCGGGTAGCGGTCTTTGTGCCGTTGGTTCTCGTGGGCGCCACATTGCTCAGCTGGACGGAGTTTGAACGCAAGCGTAGCGAGGAGCAACTTCGCATCAGCACTCAGCGGTCTTCTGCATTCGATCCGGTCGATGTTGGACGGTAGCTCGTCACGCGCCCCGCTCCGGATTCAATAGCGGATTCCTGCGCACCATTTCATATTCATTCCGACTCTCCTCTGAGTCTGTGCCTAACTGTATGCTGCATGTCGACCGGTCGTACAACATAAGGATCTCTGGATGTGCGGGCAGCGCATAACCAGAGCCCATAGTACCTATAAGAATTTTTGATTTCCATCCGGGCTCGCAAACCACTATCTATGGTGGATTGGTTAAGAGTTGGTTGGCTGCGGCGATTCGCTCGGCGCCTTTAGTGTGATGGACGCGGCCGTCACCCCAGGGGAGCGAATTTAGCCGGCGCATTTGCCAACCACGGTACTAAAGGATGCACAGGGAAACCTGATTGGGGAGTGGCCCAACAGGGTGAAACATAAGCTCTGTAATCGTAGCGCGATGTGAAGCATGGGGCGAGCATGCCCGGAATAGACGAAAAATCATGACGAAACTCGAAGCGGTAATTCAGCCCTCCAAACTCGATGCGGTGAAAGACGCGCTGCTGGAGATTGGCATCGACGGACTGACGGTGCTGGAAGTGCGCGGCCACGGCCGACAAAAGGGTCATACGGAGTTCTACCGTGGGCGCGAATATAGCGTCGACCTTCTACCCAAGATCAAGCTGGAAGTCGTGCTGAACGACGAGAAGGTTGATGACGTGGTGAAGGCGATCCTTGGGGCGGCGCAGACTGGCAAAATTGGCGACGGCAAAATATTCCTCTCACGGATTGATGAATCGATCCGTATTCGTAACGAAGAGCGCGGCGCTGACGCGCTCTAGCCACACTGGAGTGGATGAATGACGTCGAGCATCGCGCAGAGTCTGAAAGCCGAGTATCTTGCAGGCTCGGAGCGATTGCGGTCGGAGTTTGAGAAGACGCGCTCGGGCCGCTCCGTTCTGCAGGGGCGAACCGCGCTGGTCGATTCGCTGGCGCACCAGCTCTGGCGGCATCACATCAGCCCCGACTTGTCCTTACCGGAAGGGTTTGCCTTGGTCGCCATTGGCGGCTACGGGCGAGGTGTGCTCGCGCCTTATTCGGACATCGATCTGCTCTTCCTCTCGGATGGGGAGGGGCCGGCCGCGTTGCGCAAGGATGCCATTCGCGCCTTCTGCCAGGATCTTTGGGATATGCGGCTCAAGGTCAGTCCCACCACGCGTACGCTGGAGAATTGCGACCGCCTGCATCGCGACAATCCTGAGTTCAATATTTCGCTGCTGGATTGCCGCGTGCTTGCCGGCGATTACGGACTCTTCCGCCGCCTGCACGATCAGGTAATCCCTCGCACCGTACTGCGTGATTGGCAGGAACTGGTTGTGCTGCTGGCCGAGGTTAATGAGGAGCGGCACCATCAGGCCGGCGACACCATCTTCCATCTAGAGCCCAACATCAAGGATGCGCCCGGCGGATTGCGCGACTATAACGTCTCCAACTGGCTAGCGCTGCTGAACGGCTTTTCCAGGGTGAAGGGATGGACCGAGGCCACCGACTATTTTCCCGCGTCGTTGCGCGATCGTGCCCAGGAGGCCAAGGACTTCCTGGTTTCGGTTCGCTGCTTCCTGCACTACCGGGCGGGCCGCGATGACAACCAGTTGAACTGGGAGGCGCAGCAGGCCGCCGCTGAAGCTCATATCGGTTACGATGGCGGCGCGGCGGATGCGGCCGAGTGGATGCGCTACTACTACCGGCAGGCGCGCGTCCTCAACCGCCTATTTGCCAACCTGATGGACGAGGTGGTGCCGGCGCGCTCCTCGCTCTTTCAGCAATTTCAGAATTGGCGCGCGCGTCTCTCCACCGACGAATTTTCCTGTGTCAACGGGCGTGTCTTGCTGCAGCAGCCTTCGGCGTTGATTTCGCCGGAGAACTTCTTCAACTGCTTTGAGTTTGTCGCCCAGCACGGAGTTAAGCTCGCCGCCAGCACGGATCAGCGTATAGAACAGGCGTTGCCGACGGTTGCCGCGACCAACCTCACCGGGGCGCAACGCTGGGCGGCGCTGCGCAAAGTTCTGGTCCGTCCTCACGCTGCCAAGGCGCTACGCATCATGCAGGAACTGGGCGCGCTGGGATTGCTGCTGCCCGAATTCCGTGCAGTGGAATCGCTGGTCATCCGCGACTACTATCATCGCTATACCGTTGATGAGCATACCTTCCGTGCGGTTGATTCCATTCACAAGCTGCGCCCGGAAAAGAAGAACGGCAGTCGCAGCCTTGCCAACCTGGTGGAAGAAATCGAGCGCCCCGATCTGCTGATTCTGGCGCTGCTGCTGCATGATGTAGGCAAGGCGAAGCTCGACGACGACCACGTGAGCGCCAGCCTGGAAGTCGCGATGCAGGTGTGCCGGAGATTTGAGCTGCCTCCCGAAGATGAGGAGATGGTCTGCTTCCTTGTGGCCTATCACCTGGATCTCTCGGGCGCCATGCGACGTGACATCTTCGATCCCGAGACCATCCATGCTTTGGCCAAGCGAGTCGGGAGCCAGGAGCGGCTCAAGATGCTGGCTCTGCTGACGTACGCCGATGTTGGAGCGGTCAATCCTACCTCGCTCTCGCCCTGGAAGGCCGAGAACCTGTGGCGAGTCTATTTCGCCACCGCCAACTATTTGAATCGCAGCGTGGATGACGACCGGTTTCATCTGGCGGGACACGACGAGCAGGTTGCACGCATTCGCCTGCTGGCTCCCCAACTTGGCCGCCGCCTGCGCGATTTTCTGGAGGGATTGCCGCAGCGTTACATCAGCATGCACTCTGCCGAAGAGATCATTCAGCACGTGGAGATGGCTTCGCAGCTCGGGTCCAACGCGGTGCAGACGCAACTCAAGCGGCTCCGCGGCAATTTTGAGCTGACGGTGATTACACACGACCGTCCGGCTCTGTTTGCCACCCTGGCCGGCGTGCTGGCCGGATGGGGCATGAACATCCTGAAGGCCGACGCCTTTTCGAATGATTCCGGCGTGGTCGCCGATACCTTCGTGTTCACCGATCGGTTCCATACTCTCGAGATGAACGTGCAGGAGTGGGATCGCTTCCGGCGTAGCTTTGGCGATGTTCTCAACGGGACGGTTCCTCTGGAAAAACTGGCGCGCAAGCGAGCCGGCGGCGGCGTCAAAGCTCCCAAGGTGAAAGTTGGAACCAACATCAACTTCGATCAGAGTTCGTCGAGCCACAGTACGGTGGTCGAGATCGTGTCCCAGGATCGCTCCGGCCTACTGCATCGTGTTGCCGCCGTCTTCGCCGAGTGCGGCTGCAACATCGAAGTCGCGCTAATCGATACCGAAGGCGAGACGGCGATCGATACCTTCTATCTCAGAGTTGCCGGAAGAAAACTCACCGACGAGGAGTGCTCGCAGTTGAAGGCTGCGCTGGAAATGGAGTTGGAGTCCTAAGCCGCCGCCCGCTCTCGTGTATTTGATGGATTGCGCTCGGCTATTGCCGCCGTGCGCCGAACCCCAATCAGAGAACATCTAAAACAGCTCCTGAGTCCAAAGCGCCTGCCTTTTGAAACCTCCCACGCGCTTTCGGAATCTTTCATAGTGCAGTGGGTGAGTCGAACCCCTGCTCCAGTTATTCTCGAAGCCGGAAAGGGGAGAATGCATGTCTTCAACCATCTCCGCCACTAAGCTTGCGCAGTTCGGTGTGATTGGCCTGGGAGTGATGGGCCAGAATCTTGCCCTGAACATCGAAGATCACGGACAAAGTATCGCCGTCTGGAACCTTGAACCCGAGTGGGTCGAGCGTTTTCTGGCCGCAAACGAAGGCAAGCATATTGTCGGCAGCACCGATCTGGCGCGCTTCGTACAGTCTCTGGAGCGCCCCCGCCGCATGTTGATGATGATCAAGGCTGGCGATCCGGTTGACCAGATGCTGGAGCGCATAGCGCCCCTGCTCGAGCAAGGGGACATCCTCATTGATGGTGGAAACTCCTTCTTTAAAGATACTCAGCGCCGCGAGGCCGCCATGCGCGCCCGGGGCCTGAACTTCTTTGGCATGGGCGTCTCCGGCGGTGAGGAGGGTGCGCGCCACGGTCCTTCGCTGATGCCCGGCGGCGACAAGGAAGCCTACCTGCACGTGCAGAAAACGCTGGAATCCATTGCGGCCAAGACCTCCTCCGGCGCCTGCGTAACCTACATCGGCGCCGACGGTGCCGGTCACTTCGTCAAGATGGTTCACAATGGAATCGAATACGGCGACATGCAGTTAATCGCCGAGGCCTACGATCTGCTGCGTCACTCGCTCGGTCTGCCTGCCGCCGAGATTGCCGAGGTCTTCTCTCAGTGGAACCGCGGCCCCCTGGCTTCCTATCTCATCGAAATCAGCGCCGAGATTCTGACCGCGATCGATGTTGAAACCCACAAGCCTCTGGTGGATGTGATCCTCGACAAGGCCGGACAGAAAGGAACAGGCAAGTGGACGGCGCAGATCGCGCTCGATCTTGGTATTCCCATCCCCACCATCTCTGCCGCGCTCGATGCCCGCGCGCTCTCCAGCATGAAGGACGAGCGCCTCGTTGCCAGTGCGCAGTACGGCCGCACTCCTGCCCGCTACACTGGAGACCGCGCCGAACTCATCGCCTCCATAAGTGATGCCCTATACGCCAGCAAGATCTGCTCCTATGCCCAGGGCATGAGCCTGATTGCGGCCGGTGCGCGCGAGTGGAATTGGAAGATCAGCTTGCGAGAGATCGCCCGCATCTGGAAGGGAGGCTGCATCATTCGCGCGCTTCTGCTCGATCCGATCATGCAAGCCTTTGAGCGCCAGCCCGCGCTGCCGAACCTGCTCCTCGACGGCGATTTCCAGTCGCGCATCGGCTCCGCGCTTCCCGCCTGGCGCAAACTCGTTGGTGCGTCCGCCGCTCTCGGAATTCCCGCGCCCGCCTTCTCAGCTTCGCTCGCCTACTTTGACGCCTACACTGCAGCGCAGCTTCCGCAGAATCTGACCCAGGCGCAGCGCGACTTCTTTGGCGCGCACACCTATCAACGCGTGGACCGTCCGGAGGCTGGCTTCGTCCACTCCGATTGGAATGCGCTGATACCGGAGCGTGACCGATGACACCCGTAATTGAAGCCGAAGTCGAGCAGAAGCTGAAGCGTCCCGCACTGCCTGAGGGCGACCCGTGCACGTTGGTAATCTTTGGCGCCAGCGGAGATCTCACTCGCCGTAAACTGATTCCCGCCCTCTACGATCTTTGCGGCGTTGGTTGCATGAATGCACGCTTTGAAGTCGTTGGCACGGGACGAACTCATATGACCGATGAGCAGTTCCGCGACTCCATGCACGAGGCGGCGAAATCCTCCAAGGACGTTCGCGGATTCAACGAGGAGAAGTGGCAGCAGTTTGCCAAACGCCTGCATTACATCGTCGGCGATCCCTCCTCTACCGGCTTTTACGCCGAGTTGCGCTCCTACTTGGAGCAGATGCAGCGTAGCGGCTCCAGTAGCAATGTACTTTTTTACGTCTCCACTCCCGCCTCGTTTGCAGGAGAAATTGTCTCCGGCCTGGCATCGGCCAAGCTCAATCATATCGAGAAGGGCTGGTCGCGCATCATTCTTGAAAAGCCCTTCGGACGCGATCTGGAATCGGCCCGCGCCCTCAATGAAACCGTCCTCAAGGTCTTCGACGAGGAGAACATCTATCGCATCGATCACTATCTCGGCAAAGAAACGGTGCAGAATATCCTGGTCTTCCGCTTCGCCAACTCCATCTTCGAGCCGGTGTGGAATCGCAACTACATCGAGTACGTTGAAATCACCGCCGCCGAAACCCTCGGAGTCGAGCGCCGTGCATCGTTTTACGAGGAGACCGGAGCCCTGCGTGACATGGTGGCCAACCACCTGCTCCAGCTTGTGGCGCTGACCGCGATGGAGCCGCCCATCGCCTTTGATGCCGACTCGGTGCGCGAGCAGAAGGTGCAGGTCTTCCGCAGCATCCGTCCCATGACGCTCGAAGAGGTGGCGGCCAACACCGTGCGCGGCCAATACGAAACGGGACGCATCGCTGACGCTCCCGTTCCCGGCTATCGCCAGGAGCCCGGCGTCAAGCCCGATTCACTCACGGAAACCTTCGCCGCCGTTCATCTGCAGGTGGAAAACTGGCGCTGGGCTGGAGTCCCCTTTTATCTCCGCACCGGCAAGCGGCTGGCGAATAACATAACCGAGATCCGAGTGCATTTCAAGCGCACTCCCCAGGCGTTGTTTTCCGGCACCGAGACCGGCAGCTTCGGCCCCAACGTCGTCAGCCTCCGTATTCAGCCCGATGAAGGGATCTCGGTTTCTTTTGGCGCCAAGCGTCCCGGCACTCCTATGAGTACCGTGCCCGTTCTCGCCAACTTCTCTTACGCGGACGCCTTCGGCCAGACTCCGGTCGCCTATGAAACCCTGATCCTGGACGCAATGCGCGGCGACGCCACGCTCTTCACCCGCCGCGATGAGGTCGAGTCGGAGTGGAAAATTATCACCCCCATTGAAGAAGCTTGGGCGCAGCTCCCAGCTCCGTCATTCCCCAACTATGACGCCGGCTCCCAGGGGCCCGAGGAAGCGGTAAACTTATTGAAGACCTCCGGCCATCGCTGGATGTCGATGCTGACGCAGGAGTCTGCCGATGTCGTCTGAACGCTTCCACCTCGCCGGAGCCGAGATCCTCGTCGGCTCCGATGTCGAAGAGACAGCTCGCATCGCCGCCGGACAGTTCGCAGCGCTCGCACGCAAAGTCGCAGCCGAGAGCGGAGTCGTCAACGCGGCACTTTCGGGCGGCAGCACACCGCGCCGTCTGTTTCAACTCCTCGCCGCCGAGCCCTTCGCAGGACTGATCCCGTGGAATTGCATTCACTTCTTCTGGGGAGACGAGCGCAACGTGCCTCCCGGCCATCCGGAAAGCAACTATTCGATGGCGCGGGAGTTACTTTTCTCGCAGGTCCCGGTGCCGCCCGCGCACATCCACCGCATTCCCACCGGAGACGGCACCGCCGTCGAGGCCGCCGACCTCTACGAGCGAGTGCTGCGCGAAAATCTCCTTGTGGATCAGGGCTTGCCCCGCCTCGACTATGTTCTTCTGGGTCTTGGCTCCAACGGACACACCGCCTCGCTCTTTCCCAACCGCTCAACCCTTCGCGAGCGCCAGCGCCTCGTGGTCGCGGACCATGTCGATGAGGTCAACTCCTGGCGCGTCACCCTCACCGCTCCCGTGCTCAACAACGCCGCCCAGATTACGTTCTTCGTCATTGGCGAGGACAAAGCCTCCGCCGTTGAACAGGTCATCGACGGCCCGCGCAACTCCGAAGCAACGCCCGCCCAGCTCATCGCTCCTGCCAACGGAGCTCTGACCTGGATTCTCGACTCCGCCGCCGCCGGTCGCCTGGCTCGCCCTGCTCGGCAGCGGTAAAACTCCGGACTCTACCAGCTCCGCCCCGAGCCTTACGGTAGCCCAGCCGAAGAAACGATTGCCGACTGCATTTCACACTGTATCCGGGCGCTTTCGTGTCGCTACATTTGGCGGCCTGGATTGCAACTCGCACCGGCGAAAGCCGGGATTCCACAAATTTTCGTCGAGGACGTTTGACGTTCGGCTCCATGGCTGGTTACAATCTCTTTGTATCCCACAGCAAACGCGCGCTAGCGCTGCAATACTCCTCAGTAGCTCAATGGCAGAGCATTCGGCTGTTAACCGAAGGGTTGTAGGTTCGAGTCCTACCTGAGGAGCCATTCTTCGTTTAGACCAGTTTCAGCCCCCACCGAGCGCACTGGCTTCTTGGCTTGTGACATCGTAAACGCAATCAGGTCAAACGGTTGGCGGTATGTCGGCTGCAATTCTCCGCCCATCCAGGTGCAGTTCGATAATACAAATCTCAGCAATCGGCGCTTTTCGTGTCCTTCCTGCTTTTCAAAGAGCAAGTGCGCCCCAGAGACCAGTTCGAGCAGGTTGATGCCTTCGTCCATGTAATTCTTATTTGCAGCCTGGTGATCATCGATACGACCGAGCAGCCTGCCTTGCTCTGCCCTCCACTCGTTGGCATGGCGGTCAAAGAACTCGGTGCTGATTCTGCCATCCAGTTTGTCTAGATACATGCCGTCCAGGCGCGACTGCAAACGAGTGTGTTCAGCCTTCAACTGGTCGACGGCTTCCGAATGAAAGCTCTGTTCGTAAGCATGGCTCTCATGCAGGGCTTCCTTTGCCCAACCCAGAACCTCGGGGCTGAGCGAGATCCCTTTCAGAAGATTGGCAAAGTGCTGTTCCAGCACCTCCTGGCGAACATATGGCTCGATGCAGCGTCCTCTCTGGCCGGTGCAGTGATAGTAGATGTACTTGCCTTTCTTCAGTTCAGCTACCATTGCGCAGCCGCAGTGGCCGCATCGTACAAGGCCGGTGAACGGGAAATCATGCTTGACCACTCGGTGCCTGTTGCCGAACCGGCCAGACAAAATGTCTTGCACCCTTTCCCATAGTTCGAGGGAGACAAGCGGTTTGTGCGATCCCTTGTACGTCCTGCCGTCCCAATCGAAGTCACCCGTGTAGATTCTGTTGTGAAGCATTACGTGGATTGTCGCCTTGTTGAGCGGGCGTCCGCTCTTGCGGAATGTGAGCCCAGCGGTTCTGGCCCACTTTGCAAGCTGTGACAAGGAATAGTCACCGGTCGAGTACAACTCGAAGCAGCGGGTCACGATTGAGCCACGGTGAGGATCTACGACGATTCCGCGTTTCCCATTTTCGGCGAGTGCGTTCAGATACCCGGAGGGAGCACAGGACGGCCAGATGCCTTGCGATGCTTTTTCCGTCATCCCTTTGCGAGTCTCTTCCGACAGGTTGTCGATGTAGTTCTTTGCCATGAGCACCTTGATGCCATGCATGAACTTCTCTGTCGAACGCGACTCAGACGAAATCACCACATTCTCTTTCACCAGATGTATCTCCATCTGGAGTTCGTCGAGTGTTACCCAATCCTTCAGGTTGCGATAAAGGCGATCTGTCTTTTCAACTAAGATGATGTTGACGGTTTGCCCGTGCTGGCGCAGGTAGGCCAGCATTTCACCAAATGCAGTCCGGCCACTGTTCTTGGCGGTTTCCACATCGACGAATTCTCTGACGATTCTGATTCCTCGCGAATCGGCATACTCATGTAATAGTTTCTTTTGAGCAGGAATTGAGAATCCTTCCTTCTCTTGTTCCTTTGAGGAGACGCGAACGTAGAGCAATCCGCAGAGTTCACGTTGTGCAGTCGCTGCCACTGCAGCATCAATCCTTTTGCGCTTCATCGGATTGGTCTCCCTGAGTCCCTTGACCTGACGTCTGTTCGTTCTTTGTGGAGGCTCTTTCCCACTCCATTAGCACACTGAGAAATCCACTCATGTTGGCTAGACACTCGTGCGCTTCTCCGACACTAATTCTCCGACCCGTCAAATCGTGCATAAGCCGCTGCGTGGCCGCGATCAGATCCTGATCGAATACCATGTGTACTCCGAAAAGCGCGTCTTTCATGCGCGCGAACGCCGTCTTCGGAGTCACACCGATAGGAGTGGGCTAATATTGAAACGAATGCTTCCAAATAGAAGTCATCACTGTTCATCAAAGCTCTTGAACTCGTCCTCTGAAATCGTGAACTGGTAACTCTTTCCCGCTGTGATCGTCAGTCTGCGTTTGCCGCCTTGTACTATCTGGCAGGAAACCGCGCACTCGAAGAATCCGTGAGCAATGCCTTTCTTAATCTCTACGATCAGTTTTTGCAGTGCCCTTTCGAGCTCTTGATTGCTCATCGCGTTTCCTCTTCGGCAGGGTACGATTTGCCTTTTCTTCCCCTCTGCGCTTCAGGTGGGCTTCATCAGCCTTCTCTTCCTCTTCCTTGCAGTATTCATCGCGTTTGTTAGTGGCTTCAAGGGCCTCCTCCAGGAGCGCAACTAGCCTGGAGGGCATGACCATATCCCCCATGATCTCTGACGATACATTCAGGAATCGGACCATCCCAATGTACCGTTGCAGCTGTTGCTCAAACGCAGAGAAAGATTCGTACAGAAAGGCGTCTGGCAACATGCACAACAGGGCGTCGGATCCGATGACGCCCGCGAGCGCTCCCAGTATTCCAGCGCTGGGCGGCGGCAGTTGACCACGTTCGAGTTTCGAAAGATAGGTTGGGTCGATTCCTACCGAATCCGCAAGCGCCCGTATGCTCAACCCTTTCCGCAGGCGCAGTCTTTTCAACTCTTCGCTGAGCCTTTTGTCGATCTTTCGGGGCGTCATACAACCCTTTCGCCCGTAGAATATTCTACGGTATTGGATGTAGACTATTCTACATGGTTGCTCTCCGCAATCAAAGTGCCGGTCTTGTTACTGCGAACTGGCATTTTTGGGAGATATTCATGGATGACCCGCCGCGAACCCGCAAGTACCCGCTGCTGGAGTCTCTATTGGAGCAAAAAGGCCTATCTCTGAAAGGTACTTACACAGTCAGAGACGTGGCTGCGATCTTCGGAGTCTCCGTTCGCTCGATACAGGTTCGGGTAAAGACAGGACAATTAAGAGCCCGGGATTTACCAGGCCATGCGCGATTTCTGTCAGAAGACATTGAGGCGTTCCTTCAGGACAGCTCACGAAAGTTCGGCGGGGATATATGACCCTCCGGGTGTATATAGGCTACGTGCAGTGCGCAACTTCGCGATTCATCGGGCCTTAGCAGAGTTTTGCACAGTTCTTCGCGTTTTATATGCACATTCGGTCAGTGTTTTGGCTAAGAGTTCTGAGAGGAAAGGATATATGACGACCGCAGTTAACATCGATGGCACACAAAATGCTACGAATCTTCCCAGTTCTTCGTCCATCGCACAGACGCCGCCGACCTCGATCGCGGATACGCTGAACGCGATCGAAAATCTCATGCCGGACCAGCCACTGGCGATGCTACGGACCACGGCAAGGCACATCTCAGAGTTCCGGCAAACTCCCCTGGATCAGCTAGCAATCGAGGCGCTCTCAGAGCTTGGCTCTGGGTTCTCAGCGTACCTGAGAGAGCGGAAGTACAGTCGGAATACGATTCGTTCCTATCACAACTATTCCAAGGTTCTCTTACACAATGCTCAGGGTCTCGGTTGGACACCATCTCGCCACAGCGTCAATTCCGAGTGGGAGCCAATCCGTGACCTGTTCAAACAACTGAACCAGTCGCTGATCATCGTTGACTTTGCAATTGAACAAAGGAAAGCGCCAAAGGACTTTACGGATGCTGATATCAATGATTGGGCGACACGATCGATATCAAGCGGAGTGGGCTATAACTATACTCAGGCGTACAAGCGCAATTTCCGATGCACACTCTTTGATTCCGGACTAAACACACTTCTCCCAGGAGTGTCTCGTCCGCCCATAAGGCCCGCACGGTACTCAATTAAGCTATCGGAAATGCCAGACCTCCTGCGAATGGAAATTGACGCGCTCTTGAAATGGAAACAAGATCTGTTCGCGCCGGGACGCCCAAAACACTCGAGACACCGTCCAGTAACTGCAAAGAGGCTTAAAGAGATATTAGTGCGCATCTATGGCTTCGCAGTAAGAATCGCCGGACGCACGAACATCGATAGCATCGCGCTACTCGTGGCAGAGGATGTTTTAACCGAGTACGTTGCCTGGGGGCTCAATGAAAGAGGATGGGATGGAACCTCTCTATCATCAGAACTGGGAATGTTGTACGCCGCAGTGCGACATAACCCGACTTTGACATCCCATGACTTTAGTTGGTTTGGGAGGTTAGTGTCGGGCTTACCTTTGCGTCCTGAGTCTGAGAAGCTGGGAAGAAAGGAGCGCAAGTATGTAGCATTCGATGAACTAGCCAAGATTCCCAATAGAATTCGTGAAAGGAACCCCTATGCCTCAAAAAGGAAATAAACGATCGGAAGCTTTGTGCGCGCGCAATGCCTTGCTGGTGCAATGGCTATTGACGTTACCTTGGCGGCAACGTAACATTCGCGAATGTCGTATCGGAGATCCGGAGCAAGCGAACCTGTTTAAGGCTGAGAAGCCCAGGTTTGTCCATCTCGCACTGTCTCCATGGATCGAGGACGCCATCCGCCTTGATCCGCATTTTCGGTTTTGGCAGTTTCATTTCCGCCCACATGAAACAAAGACCGGGAGCAAAACAGGCCATGAAGTGCGTGGAATAGTGCCCCGACAGCTTCTTTCACCTCTTGAAGATTACCTCGACCATCACCGCCCAACCTTATTGAGACGCAGCGATCCAGGAACGTTGTTTCTAAATAAGGCAGGAGGTGCTCTCAGCGACTGCGTGGTCTTGAACTTGGTATCTTCGCTCACGTTGAGGTATGTAAACCGGAGAGTTACCCCGCATATATTCAGGGATATCGTGGCGTACAAATGGCTAGATGATCATCCGGAGGATTACCTTACGTTGTCGAAGCTCCTCTGGCATGCCGATATCCGGACGACTCTCCGCATTTACGGGAGAAGCTTCGATGAGTCCAACGGGGCTGTGCGGATGGAAGCATGGCTCGAGAAACGCGCGGCCTGCTGACGCAATATGGATTGTGGTGTCGGCCCAAATTACTCGATGAGCCGGGATTGCTTTCACCGAGGAGGCTGAACTCGGAGCTTGGTAAGATGGCTACGCGCCACTGAGAAATAGACTTCCTCGGGTTTAACCGACAGCGCTATGTCTCCAAGCGGCCGCGGGCAACTTTACTCGGCGCTCGTACAGTTCGGTCGCTGCGTAAGCCGCTAACAGATCGGCAAAGGCAACGAGCAGAAGCTGGTCGAGTTTCTGTCCAAGAATGGGCAGGGTTGCTGCCGATGGTCGATCTGATCGAGCAGTGCCAGATGGCCTGCGACGAACTCATCGACGTGACCGGATGCGCAGTCAATCAGCCCCGTTGATTTGATCCTGATGAGCGGGCAGCGAGAAATAAGAGTTTCATCCAATTCCCCTACGCTATCTGCTCCCATATTCTGAGAATGCTGAACGGCAAATTCTGCCGCTGAAAGATCCCGTTCACAAGTAAATTACCTGTCGCCAAGCACATCGCGCTCACGACGACGCCGAAGTGTGTTTTCGCGACAGGTCTCAGGAGAAGAGTTATGGAAAGGGATCGATTATCTTGGAAAAGTATCATCAGGCTCTCTTTGTTATCGGTCGGGAGAAGCTTTCCTATACTAGATAGCAGTGACAGCCACTCGGTCGACCAGAGCAATGCCCCCACCAATCTCAGTGCCTTTGGTCATTCACCCGCGCAAGGGCTGCTCGCTGTGATCACACACCCACCTGGAGAACAACTTTGGATACCATTTCTGCATTCGTGCTTCGCCATCCCGGGCTCTTTACCTTGACGAGGTTCTGTCTCGGCTCCTGGATCATCAACCTGCTGCCGCTGGTTCACGCAGCCATACACATCACTGCGTAACAACATCCGTACATGTGTCAAGACTAACGACCCATTTTAGTAATGAAAGTAAATTGGAGACCTATGCGTAAGCTGCCAACTAACCTCGAAATAACACCAAAACGACTGGGCATGATCGCTGTGAAGAAATACTGCCCGCGTGACTTCTGGTATCTGCTCCAGTTCAGGTTTCGTCCTCCGTTCAACTCCTTTGGAGGTGCGATCTTTAAACAAATGGAACAAATCCAAATGGCGATTGTTTGGTACTTTCTGAATAAAGACGGTGAGCTTCCAGCGGAATTTGCTCCTTTCTGTGACCTCGTGAGTCGGGTTGAGTTTCCGCGCCATTGGAGTACATACAAGTATCTTCTTGATAGTGGGGTGTTGCTCTATGGCGAACCGGACGACATCCTCAACGTCAGTGATGGAACGATCGCGATTGTGGATCACAAGACCGCGTTTAACAAAGGTGGTGAAGATCCGTTCCTCCCATGCTACGAAATCCAGTGTATTGGATACGGAATGATCGCCGAACATGGGCTGAAGCTCGGGACGGTCTCCAAGGCCGGGCTGTTTTATTGGGAGGTGCAGCACAAAGCTGTGCAAGCGGACCCTGCCAAATTCTATAAGGACAAGAAGGTATGGGCACCGTTTGTTCCAAAGCCGCTTCTTGTTGAAATGGACTATTCCCGGCTTGCGCCAGTTCTGAAGGAAGCGGAGAAGGTATGGGATGCGAAAACGCCGCCGAAAGGCGCCGAGGGCTGCGAGGATTGCGAGAAACTTGAAGCACTATTCGCGATGCAGGCGCAGATCGAACGACAGTTGATGAAGAATGACCAGAAGGTGTTGGCAATGTCCGGCAATGACCGGCTGATCGCCAACAACATTCAGCAAGAGAACTACGACCGCAATAGGACCCGGATCGAGGCGTTGCTCAAGGTTCAAGACTTCCAGTTCGCAGCGGACGGTATAGTCGCCAACTGGGATCTCTTTGACGACGGCTTTTAACGTCTTCCGAGTCCTTTGTGTTGGGAGAACAAAGAGGGAACGGCACAGATACCGGCTCAGGCAGCATCGCCGGTATCTGCATGTCGTACTCAAGAAAAGTGCGTCGTTGTATAGGTCCAGCCCCAAAGATCCCGTTGCCCACTTCCAGATGTCTTAGCCGGGGACACCGGTTCCGCCCGAGGCCGGTCGGTACCAGGAGTCGCCGGCTTCGCGTCTGACATCACGCTTTCCGGTGTGCTTCCTGCCCAGTCACCGGCGCGTGCCGAGTCTTGTGCCGCACCGACCCCAGAAAACACTGGCAATTCGGAATCTGATGAGGGTTGACACAGATTCCCAGCCAGAAATGACTCGAAACCGGCCAGTTCAATAAATACATGCCATCCGATCTTCGCGATGGGAAACGGGCCGTCGGTCCTGTCCATGCGATAGATCTTGCTCGGCGATACGTTGAGCCGCCGAGCGGCTTCCTTAACGGTGATGCGCGGATTGTCGGAATTAGGGGCGTGGCTCGCGCCTGAACCGGCAAGTTCCAGATCGTTGATGATCGTTGTGTCAGGCTGAGTGGCAGTGGAGCACTGGGCGGTATCGGAAATCACATTCATTTACCTCTACAACCAGCATTGCATCTACCTGGCCTTCCACCAAAGCTCTGGACCAGAAGCTTCGGAGAACATTACAGTCAATTCCTATTCCTCTCATGGACACCCCCGCAGCTGGCATCGGTTGTGGAGGAAGTTCACACTGGTGACAGCGTCAACAAACCTCAGAATCTTAATATTCCTATTCGGTGTTGAGGTGCTATAGTCCTACCACTGCGCCAGCTCAGCATCGGCTGGCGCCTTAATTTGTGCCCATGGAGAAAAGATGTCGCAAGCTGAACCCACGTGCGTAGATTGTCATAGTAGACCACCAGTTGTCTGTGCCGAGTGTTACCAAGAACAGGTCGACATACTCATGGCGAAGATCCGAGAGCTACAGGGGAAAGTCATGACCACTGAAACGGCGAGAAGCCTGTTATCGCTGATAGTACGGAATAAGAACAAATAGCGAACCACGAGCTTGCAGCCGCTGCCGCGGTAGGGCGGTGGCGCGTGCGTCAGCCAATTCGTTGGGCGGCCAGCATCCGCTGGTCCGCCTCTTCCATTCCGCTGACCTGCCGAGACCACTCCACTGCCTCTTGCGGGGCAGAATCCGGATGAAATTCCTGCGCGATCGGTCCCGATTGTGGGCAGCTTTCACGATTCTGAAATCCAGGTTGACAGGAAGGCCCAATCGTCCTATTTTCAATACGTTCCGCTGCGTGCCAAAAACAGGTGCATCAACGCCTTGGGCCTTTATAGGCTCATGCTCTTCGTCTGTTCTCCCGTTGTGCGCAGCGAGATTGAGGGCGAGGAGAGTTCCTGTTGCCAGAACCGAATCTGCAACGCCAGCAGTCCGTTCTGAACCTGCTCAATAACTTCCAAGGCGTCGACCCGCTGAAGAAGCTGTTCTGGAGCGAACTGAACTACGACCGGGTCAACAAGTCGCTCTCCCGCCGTGGCTGGAAGGAAAACGTCGCCAACCTGCTGGCGGACGATCCGGTTCTGTTGGCGTCAGGGGCGAATGACTTCCAGGTCATATATGGGCGGCTGGCCTCCGATAAGCTCCTGATGGGGGATGAACGCCCTGTCGTTTCCAAACTGCTGCAAGAACATCCTTACGCGCTGTTCGTCTTCTCGAATTCGAAGCAGGAGCATTTCCATTTCCTGAACGTCAAGTATGACGATGATGTGCAGAAGCGGCGGCTATTCCGGCGCATTACTGTCGGCCCGAACGAGCGCCTCCGCACGGCATCGGAGCGTATTGCGCTCCTCGACTTGGCAGACATTAGCTTGGACCTGTTTGGTCTTTCGCCGCTTGCCGTGCAGCAGCGGCATGACCAGGCGTTCGATGTCGAGCCCGTCACCAGGGAATTCTTCACCCAGTACCACAGCATCTTCACCGATGTTGAAGAAAGCATCACCGGATTTGGACGCGACAAAGAGCGTAGGCATCTGTTCACGCAGCGCCTATTCAATCGCCTAATGTTCATCGCGTTTATTGAGAAGAAGGGCTGGTTGAAGTTCAATGGTGACGCGGACTACCTGACCGCGCTATGGAGGGCACACCAGAACGACAAAAGTGTCTCCGACAAGAATTTCTATCGCGACCGCCTCAAGGCTCTATTCTTCTTTGGGCTGAACTCGTCAAACGAGGTCAACCAGATTGGAATCAACAAGGGCGCGTTTCTCAAGACGCTGATCGGCGAGGTGCCTTATCTGAATGGCGGACTCTTCGAGGAAGACGAGGACGACAAGAACGAAGATATTAAGGTGTCAGACAAGGCGATTGGGGCAGTCCTGAACGGCCTATTTGCGAAGTTCAACTTCACAGTGACGGAAAGCACGCCGCTCGACGTGGAAGTGGCCGTCGATCCGGAGATGCTCGGCAAGATATTCGAGGAATTGGTTACGGGGCGCCATGAAAGTGGCAGCTATTACACGCCGAAGCCCATTGTATCGTTCATGTGCCGCGAGGCACTCAAGGGCTACCTGGAAACCAACGCGTCTGGGGAGAGCAAAGAAGCCATTGAACGCTTTGTCGAAACGCAGGAACCGAATGACCTACGTAACCCAGAAACTGTTCTCGATGCGCTTCGCAAGGTCAAGGTTTGCGACCCCGCTTGTGGTTCCGGTGCGTACTTGCTCGGTATGCTTCACGAACTTCTTGACCTGCGTGCCGCCTTGTTTCAATCCCGGAAACTCGATGCAAAGAGCGTATACGACCGTAAGCTGGACATTATTCAATCAAACATCTACGGCGTCGATATTGACCTATTTGCAGTAAACATTGCGAGACTCCGACTATGGCTCTCACTAGCGGTGGATTTCGAGGGCACGGAGCCGCAGCCTCTGCCGAACCTGGACTACAAGGTTGAGGCTGGCGATAGTCTACTGGGGCCGAACCCATCCGGCGGCCTTGAAATGGGATTCCGCAAGCAGCTCATCGACGAGTTTCTGAAATTAAAGGCCGAGTATCTCACCTCTCACCACGAACATAAGAAAGCCCTGAAGAGGAACATCACTAAGCTGAAATCTGACATCGTCAGCTTTGGAAAACACGCTCAAACGGTAGGGTTTGATTGGGCAGTGGAGTTCGCGGAAGTGTTCCTTAACGATGGTGGATTCGACATCACGCTAGCAAACCCACCCTATGTTCGCCAGGAACTCATAGCGCCGATCAAACCACAACTGGAAAAGGCGTTTCCGCAGGTCTATATGGGAACCGCGGATGTGTACTGCTACTTTTACGCTCGCAGTCTGGAACTGCTGCGGAAGGGAGGAATGCTTAGCTTCATTTCATCTAACAAGTGGTTTCGCGCAAACTACGGAACGAAGTTGCGTGGATATGTTGCTGCTACTTGCGACGTTCGCACTATTATTGACTTCGGGGAACTCCCCGTATTCGAGACGGCTGCAACGTTTCCGATGATCTTTGTCGCACGGAAAGACCAGAACTCCCATCCAGCAACGATTTTCACACAAGTCAAGTCCCTCGCTGAGCCTTACCCCGACATTTCGGCGCTGATAAACAAACGTGGGTTTGTCCTTCCAGAGGACGCGCTTAAGGGGACAAAGTGGAGGATAGCCGATGCCAAGGCGTCCAACCTTATCGCCATAATGGAAAAAGCGGGAAAAACGCTCGAAGAATATGCTGGCGGCCAGATCTTCTATGGTGTTAAGCCAGGCTGCAACGACGCTTTCATTGTTTCGCAAGAGAAGAGAGATGAGCTTGTGAGGCTGGACCCCAAATGTAAATCAGTGCTCAAACCTGTTGTGCACGGGGACGAAGTGAGGAGATGGCGTATTGATCACGAAGATCAATGGATTATCTATGCTCCTTGGGACTTCGACATCCGACAATACCCCTCGATAGAGGAACATCTTTCTCAATACAAGAAACAGTTGAAAACACGTCCGGAATGTGCGCAAGGCCGATATAACTGGTGGTGCTTAGCTCGCTACGCTCCCAACTATGTTCACCTGTTTGACAAGCCGAAAATCATCTATCCCGACATCGCGAAAGAGTCACGGTTTACATTTGAAGCAAAGCCGCTATACCTCACGAACACGGTTTATTTTATATCTACTGACGACCTGTACCTGCTTGGGGTCTTGAATTCTGATGCTGTTTGGAACTATGCGAAGGAGCACCTCACAGTGCTTGGGGACGCTTCAAAAGGAGGCAGACTTAGGTTCTTTCGGCAATTTGTGCAGGAGATTCCGATCCCAAAGCCAAGCCCTCCAGATCGCGTTGCGATTGAGGAGTTGGCCAGCATGTGTCTCAAACGACGAGGTCAGAAATGTGAACAGAATGAGTCAGAGCTGAACGCGCGAGTTGCGAGACTTTTTGGTCTGCCTAAACCAAAGTCTAGTGAACATGGTGCAAGTATCACGAACATGGTGCGAGGGTGAGCTGTATGGCGACTGAGAGGGTTGTTGATACTCACACAGAGAAGCGCCTTGCTCGCAACCACCATCCTTGCCGGTCAACATTCAGCGATCAACTTTGGCGGGGTCAATGAGTGTCGCGCAGCCACCACTCTCGCCCGAAGCTAGCGCAAATCAAGTGGCACGTCGGATGGCATCCGAAACCGAGACCGATAGCCAGATTCGGATGTTGCTCGATAACTTCACGGGCGAAGAAACCCTGAAGCATCTCTTTTGGGAACTACTGTCCTATGACCGCGTGCGCGAGCAGTTGCCCCTTTCCTTACTCCCCCCGTCTGCGGTCGAATGCACGACCAGCCTTGAGGTGTTCGCTGCGACCGAGGCGTTCACGATCGTTCTGGTGACGGTGAAGTTTGTTCCGCTTGATGGGCGGCTGGAACAAATGGCTTGGGCTGTGAAGCGGCATATTCCCAACTGTGTTGTCCTGCTCCACGATTCGTCGAGTTGGCTAGTCATATTTCCAGATGAGAAGCTCAAGCCAAGAGTGCGAATGGTGCCTCTGCCGGGGCCAGAAGCCCGCAGAACTGAAATCGCCCAAGCACTCGCAGCGCTCAATGCGGCCGATGAAACTTCCGGCCAGGAGCTGTCCGCATTGGAGTTGGCGCAATGCTTGGATGAAGCTTTCCCAGGCGCCACACCGAACATAGCCGATCTGCTAACCGAGTTTGAACGTATCGCCCAACATCCTGATCCTGAGATGCGGGACATGTGGCCGTTGATCAAGGCTGCGGGGCAGTATCCTTTGCTGACACCGGCGCAGGAGCGTGGTGATGACCTATCTGGCGAAGAGATGGTGCCGGATGGCACCCATCTTCCGTACCAGCAGTGGAGGTTGGTCGTACACAACCTTCGGCTTGTGGTGTGGCTGGCGCGGAAATGGCGCGGCCGCGGCTTGGAAATTGCTGACTTGGTCCAGGAAGGGATATTCGGGCTGATGACCGCTGCTGATCGGTACGATCCAAGTCGCGGCAACCGTTTCACGACCTTTGCCTACTGGTGGATTTTGCAAGGTGTAACGCGTGCCCTGTTCAATGGATGTAACCTGATCCGTTGGCCAGTGTACAAGGCACCGGAGCTCATGAAGGCCTTTAGGGAAGGCAGAAGGGAAGGGTTAGACGCCGGTGAACAGCCACCCATCCGGGTGCCGATTCCTCTGTATCTTCCACACAACGATGAAGGAGATCCTTTCGATATCCTTTTGGCCATGGAGACTGTCGCTGGGGTGCGAGAAGTGCTGTCAGATCTAAAGCCACAGCAACTTGAAGTTGTAAATAGGAGATTCGGCATCGATTCTGGTGAAGAGGAAACACTGGAGCAGATTGGGCAGGATTTCGGTGTATCCCGAGAGCGCATTCGTCAGATCGAAGCCAAAAGCTTAAAACGCCTTCGAGGGCATTACATGGCTGACCGGCTGAAAACCCATTGTGAAAGCGTGCAATGGAGAGTGAACCATAGTCCGGAGAGCTTGAAGCCTTACGACGCCGATCACCTGTTTGGAATTTCGGCAGCCGGGACAATCGTACCAATTGTAAATCGATAAACATTATGGCAACTCACGACATCATTGATAACCGCACAGAAAAGCTGGTTGACCACATCAACGAGATTCTCAGCTCTACGGAATCGGGGAGGTTTGCTGTTGGTTACTTCTTCCTTTCCGGTCTGGAGAGCATTGCGAAGTCCCTCGCACATGTGAAAGAGCTGCGTTTGCTCATCGGCAACACCACTAACCGCGAGACGCTGGAGCAGTTGGCGGAGGGCTATCGGCGTCTGGAGCTGGTTAATGAGGCGCATGAGGCGCAGACCTTTCCGAAGAAGACGGAAACCAAGCGCATGGCCGCCGAGACTGCCGAGAACATCCGCGCCACCGTCGAGTTCATGGATCAGACTGACGATGCGGAAGCAATGGTGAAGATTCTCGTGCGGCTAATTGAAGAGAAGCGGCTGAAGGTGCGCCTCTATACCAAAGGCCGGATGCACGCGAAAGCTTACATCTTCACGTACGGTGATGTGTACGACCTGCTCGGCCACAAGGTTGATCGCCATGAGAAAGGTATCGCCGTCGTCGGTTCCTCAAACTTGACGCTCTCGGGTGTATCGCACAACACCGAGCTGAACGTGATGGTTCAGGGCAACAACAACCATGATGAACTTGTCCGCTGGTTCGATGAGTTGTGGGAGGAGTCTCAGGACTTTGATGAGACGCTGATGCACGAAATGCAGCAGTCTTGGGCGCTTGCACCTGTCCGGCCCTACGACATTTATATGAAGACCCTCTACACCCTCGTAAAAGACCGTATAGAGGATGAGGAAGATCGCGACATCCTCTGGGACGATGAGATCACGCGAACGCTGGCGGACTTCCAGAGGGTGGCTGTGCGACAGGCTGTTCAGATCATACGCGACAACCGCGGCGCATTCGTCGCCGACGTGGTTGGTCTCGGAAAGAGCTTCATCGGTGCCGCCATCGTAAAACACTTTGAGCGCACCGATCACGCACGGCCTCTGATCCTATGTCCCGCGCCTCTGAAGGAGATGTGGGAGAACTACAATGAGCGATATCAGCTCAACGCGAACGTGTTGTCGATTGGCTACCTGTTCGAGAACGAGAACGGCAGCGGCAACCTCCTGATGGACAGCCCCAAGTACAAGGACCGTGACTTCGTTCTGATTGACGAAAGCCACAACTTCCGCCACACCGCCACGCAAAGGTACAAGGTCGTCCAAGATTATATGGCCGCGAATCCGTCTCGCCGTTGCTGCCTATTGACGGCTACGCCGCGCAACAAATCGGCGTGGGACGTGTACAGCCAAATCAAGCTTTTCCACCAGGACGACAAGACCGATCTTCCGATTGACCCGCCCGACCTCAAGCAGTATTTCAAGTTAATCGAGAAGGGCGACCGAAAACTGCCTGATGTGCTGGCGCATATCCTGATTCGCAGAACTCGCAATCACATTCTGAAATGGTATGGCAAAGACTCCGAAACACACCAGGAAATCGACCAGTCTCGATGGCGCGACTACCTGGAAGGTCGGCGCCGGGCCTACGTCGAGGTAGCTGGAAGGCACCAGTTTTTCCCTAAACGCGAACTCGAAACAATTGAGTACAGCATTGAGGATACCTATCAGGGTTTGTATCAAGAACTGCGTGGGTACATCGGGAAGCCCGGAAAAGCCAACAACGGCGAACCACCGAAGCGGCTTGGCAATGAGCTGACATTTGCCCGGTACGGCCTGTTCCGCTACGTGAGCCAGGACAAGCGCAAGAAGGAGCCGTATGCCAGTCTGCACCGGGCTGGATCAAATCTGCACGGCTTGATTCGTGTGCTTCTGTTCAAACGGTTCGAGTCCAGCGTGTACGCGTTCCAGCAGACAATAGCGCGGCTGGTGGTGATGCATGAACATTTTCTAAAGGCTCTGGAGCAGGGGTTCGTACCTGCAGGGGAAGAAGCACAAGCGCTCCTCTACGGTCCGAGCGCGCAGGAGGAAGCCGATCTTCTGAGCGAGTTGAAAAAGGTCTCGATGAGGTATCAGGCAGACGATTTTAACATCGCGCTATTGCGCAACCATATCCAGCATGACATTGGCATCCTCCAACGCATGTTTGCTTTGGTTGAGCCGATCACGCCAGATAAGGACGCAAAGCTGCAAGTCCTGCTGAAGCGCCTTAATGAAAAGCCGCTGAGCGATGGCAAGCGCCTGATCTTTACTCAGTACGCTGACACGGCACGCTACCTGTTCGACAACATCAATCCTGGGGGCGCCGATGAAGAGACTGAGGTTATCTTCAGCGGCGACAAGAGCAAGTTCCGCATCGTCGGACGTTTCTCACCGAACTCCAACCCCGAGTATCAGTGGGCCCCAAATGACGTCGAACTGGATACGGTAATCGCGACCGACGTACTTTCCGAAGGTCTTAACCTTCAGGATTGCGACAAGATCATCAACTACGATCTGCATTGGAATCCGGTTCGCCTCATCCAGCGGTTCGGGCGCATCGATCGTATTGGCAGCGAGCATGATGTTGTTTACGGATTCAACTTCTTACCCGAGACCGGCATTGAGAAAAACCTGAACCTTCGACAAAAGCTCGAGCAGCGCATAGCCGAGATTCATGAAACGATTGGCGAAGACTCAGCCATTCTCGACCCCTCAGAACAGCTTAATGAAGAAGCACTGTACGCCATCTATGAAAAGGATGGCGGCGTGAACCTGAGTCTCTTCGAGGATGAAGACGAACTGGTCGATCTCAATGAAGGTGAGGAAATCCTGCGCCAGCTCAAGAAAGAGAATCCCGGTGAGTACGACAGAATTGCCGCACTTCGTGACGGAATAAGGACGAGCAAGCCAGCGTCGAACCGGGGCATGTACGTCTTCTGCCAGGCTGATCGTTACCAGCAACTCTTCCTGCTCGATGAGCAGGGCAGGGTAACTTCACGTGACATTCCGAAAGTACTTGGCATGATCAAGTGCGGTCCAGATCTGCCAGGACAGGCGATACCGCAGGGCTACAATTCGGCGGTGATGAAGGTGAAACGCATCTTCACCGAGGAAGTGAAATTTCGCCAGGCGCAGAAAGATCACACGCTCTCTTTGTCTCATGGTCAGCGGTACGTCCTGAAAGAACTCCGCATTTACTTTGGAGTTCTAGAAGATGAGGAAGCGAAGGGTGACATTAACTTTCTGGAACGGGCATTCCGGCTGTCAGGACTGACACGCGCCGTGCGTGATGAACTGAACAAGCTACGCCGGAACAACGTGACGGGCAAGAGACTGTACAAGTCTTTAGTCGGCATTTATCAGCATCACAACCTTCGGGATTGGCTCGACCGACCTCGCAATGAGGCACAGACCCCTGTTCCTAAGATCGTTTGCAGTGAATCTTTGGGATAACTAAGATTGACCCAATTGATTTCTTGCCAACAGAAAACATAGTGCATTTTTATAGGTGAAGACAGGAGCGGGATGCCACAATCCAAAGCGTTCAATTTTCCTCTTCGTCATTTGTCGATTAGAGTCCCTTGGCACGATTTGGGCTGGGCGGGTGTAGTTTGCAAATCTCCCCAGCTGAATGGCGCCTGCGCGAAGCTGAAGGGGATTGCTGAGGCAAAGATCGACAACTCTGAGGTGCAGATCGCAACCCGCTGCTTGGAGGATCTGCCGCAAAAGCAATGGCCTTGTTGCTTGGACGAGCGTTCAGCTTTCATGGCCCCGTTTGAGCTCGAACTGCTCAAGAAACATGGGCTCGCGAGCAAGAATCCGAAAGTATATGGCCACTTTCGACCGACGCCCCAGCGATATCCGGCATTCTCTGCCGGAATCGTACCGTTTCGATGGATGATGGTCGAAAACATCGACGAGTATCGAGATCTATACGAATTGGACGTGGATAAGGAGCGGGAACCAGAACTTGGTTACACGTCAAATTGGGTACATGAAGCGGAGAACCAGAAGGGCCTTCTGAACGGTTTTGCAGCTCACCTGCGCACTGACGAATCGCTTTGTTTCTTCTACGCGAAGCACGTTCCATTTGTGGAAGGCACGGGCCGGATTCTGATCGGGGCAGGATACATAAAGAACATCGGAGGCCTAAAGCCATACAAAGTTGAAGGCGAGGGTATGCCCGGCATGATCTGGGAGCGGCCGGTGCAACATTCTATCCGCCCCAAGGGGCAAGTCGGATTTCTCGTGCCCTACTACGACGTTATTGCGCGCGCAGAGTCAGACCCGTCGCTCGACATTGAGCGCTACGTTGCTAAGGCTCCGGATGAACACTGGGGCGAGTTCTCGTTCGCTAGCGAACTCGTCACCCACGACGGCGCCATCGGCGCCTTGCTATCTCTTGAATTGTCGCTCGGTCGAATCGAAGATGAACTGGGCATTGCGACAGGATGGCAGAGGCAGTGGATACATGATGAGTTGGTACGTCTTTGGAAGGTCCGTGGGCCATTTCCAGGATTGAGTGCCGTCCTTGCTGCGTTTGGGCTATCCAGAAGTGTATTCGTTGCGCAAGCCCTCCAAGAAAAGGCGGGAGAAAACGCAGACCCGTGGCCACTAGTACCTCGACCGTCTATCCAGGTAATCAGGATAGGCACTTGGGGCGGAGCGTGTCTAACTGTATAGCTGTCTTATGGGCCGAGGCATCGCACTGCGGATAGAGCTTACACGCCGGGAC
>Ga0182030_10004175_pt1 | contig 30788 bp, 24 predicted proteins | sample 812S3MmetaG_FD_121299 | JGI IMG/M metagenome (GOLD analysis project Ga0182030, IMG submission 121299) | Permafrost microbial communities from Stordalen Mire, Sweden - 812S3M metaG (Illumina Assembly) | ecosystem: Environmental > Terrestrial > Soil > Wetlands > Permafrost | place: Sweden...
AGGCGACCCGGATCTTCCCCTGTTGCTCTCACTGGAGAACTTCAACGAAGAAACTCGCCGCGCCACCAAAACCGCCATTTTCCGCGAGCGGACAATCCAGCACCAAAAGCCCGCCGAGTCAGCGCAAACCGCCAAGGAAGCCTTGCTCATTTCACTGAACGAAAACGGCAAGGTGGACCTGCCGCACATGAGCTGGTTGCTCAAAAAACCGGTGGAGGAATTCATGCCGGAACTGAACGGAGTTATCTTTCTCAATCCCCAAACGCAGAAATGGGAGGCCGACGACGCCTATTTGTCCGGCAACATTCGGGAAAAGCTGGTTGAGGCGGAGGAGGCCGCCCTGACCGACCCGCGCTACCGGGAAAACGTCGAGGCATTGAAGGCGGTCCAGCCCGAGGAACTAAAGGCCACCGAGATCGACGCCCGGCTCGGATCGGTCTGGATTCCCGAGAAGGACGTGGAACGGTTCACCCAGGAGCTTCTAAACCTTCCGTCATCCGAATCGGTTCAGGTTCGCCATCTCCTCGAAATGGGAGCCTGGACGCTTCAGGCCGATTATCAGGCCAAGGGTTCCGTCGCCAATACCACCGGATGGGGCACGGCGCGTTATTCCGCCATCAACCTGATAGAAGATGCGCTTAATCTGCGGACGCCCACAGTTTACGATCCTCATCCCGATGACCGGGATAAGCGAATAATCAACCCTGCGGCCACCGAAGCCGCCCGCGAGAAACAGCAACAAATCAAGGAGCGATTTACCCAATGGATTTGGCAGGACGATGAGCGCCGGGAAAGGTTGGTTAAACAGTACAATGAGGAGTTTAACAACATTCGCATTCGGACCTTTGACGGCAATCATCTGACGCTGCCGGGAGCCAGTCCGGCCATATCTCTCCACCCTCATCAGAAAGCTGCCGTTTGGCGCATCCTGCAAACCTCCAACACGCTCCTGGGCCATGTCGTCGGGGCGGGCAAGACCTACACCATGGTTGCCGCAGCGATGGAGGCAAAACGGCTAGGCCTTTGCCAGAAGCCTCTTTTCGCCGTGCCCAATCACATGCTCGGGCAGTTTTCATCCGAGCTGCTTAACCTCTATCCCGGAGCCAATATCCTTGTCGCCGGGAAAGAGGACTTTGAGGCGGCCAGCCGAGCCAAGCTCTTTTCTCGCATAGCCACCGGCAATTGGGATGCGGTCATTGTCACTCACTCGGGGTTTGAGCGCATCCCGATGTCTCTGCAAGCCCAGGAAGACCTTCTCAAAGAGCAAATCAACGACTTGCAGGATTTGATTCTGCGTCAGAGCGGCGACAAGAGTTTCGTTAGGCTCGTCAAACAGTTGGAAGCCGCCAAGAACCGGCTGGAGACCCGGCTTAAAATTCTGTCTGCCGAGCATAAGAAGGACAATACCCTCACCTTCGAGGAGCTTGGTATCGACCGCCTGTTCGTTGATGAGGCCCACTATTTCAAAAATCTCTTCTACGTCTCAAAAATGACGAGAATCGCCGGCCTGCCGCAAACATCGTCTCAACGAGCCTTCGATATGTTCCTGAAGGTTCGCTACCTCCAGCAACGGAACGGCGACGGCGGCGTGGTCTTCGCCACCGGAACACCAGTGACGAACACCATGGCGGAGATGTACACGATGCAGCGGTATCTCCAGCCAGCCGACTTGAAACGGCAGGGCTTGCAGCATTTCGACTCATGGGCGGCAACCTTTGGCGAACCGGTTACGGCCATGGAGCTTTCGCCCGACGGCGCGGGATACCGGTTGAATACCCGGTTTGCCCGGTTTGTGAATGTGCCGGAACTCATGCAGCAATTTCAGCAGATGGCGGATATTCAGACCTCTCAAACGCTTCAATTGCCAGTTCCCAAAATCTTCCAAGGAAAACCAATTGTCATAAGCGCCCCGGCCACGCCGGAGCTGAAGGCCTTTGTCGCCTCCCTGGTCAAACGGGCGGACAGGCTTCGCAACGGGCGTGTCGATCCGTCCGAGGACAACATGCTCAAGATCACGGGTGATGGCCGGAAGGCGGCACTCGATTTGCGGTTAGTGCAAAAGAGCCGTGACCATCCCGAGAGCAAAATCAACTACGCAGCCAGAGAAATCTTCCAGATTTGGGAGCAAACGAAAGACGAACGATTGACGCAACTCGTCTTTTGCGATCTCTCAACACCGCAGCAGGGAGCCACAAAAAGGTTTTCAGCCTATGACGACTTGAAGGCCAAGCTCGTTCAGAAGGGCATTCCCGCCGATGAAATTGCTTTCATTCAGGATTGCGATACGGATGCCGCCAAAGTCGCCCTTTTCAAAAAGGTGCGAGCCGGGCGGGTCCGGGTGTTGATGGGAAGCACCCAAATGATGGGCACGGGGACGAACGTTCAGGAACGTCTGATCGCGCTCCATCACATCGACGCCCCATGGCGGCCTGCCGACATCGAGCAGCGAGAGGGCCGGATTTTGCGCCAGGGAAACAAGAATCCCGAAGTTAAAATCCTTCGTTACGTCACCGAGGGTTCTTTCGACGCGTATATGTGGGGCGTCCTGGAAACCAAGGCCAAGTTCATCGGCCAAATCATGACGAGAGAAAGCCATGTCCGCAGGATCGAGGACCTCGACGCGCCCGCCTTGACGTATGCCGAGGTGAAGGCCATTGCTTCCGGCAATCCTCTCGTCATAGAAAAAGCCAAAGTGGATTCGGAGGTGATGCGGCTGAATCGCCTCCGCTCCCAACACAGCGAAACGTTATTTATCACGCGCAACTCGATTCGACGAGCACAGGAGGACATTCCCCGTCTGGAGCAGAAAATCACCAATATCCAAGCAGACTTGGGTATTCGCCAGAACACCAAAGGGGACGCCTTCACCATCACAATTGAAAATCGACTCTACCAAAACCGGGAGGATGCAGGCAGTGCCTTGAACCGGTTAACTGAAAAGCATCATCTGAGCGCAAAGTTGGTCGAGGTCGGTGAGTTTGCTGGATTTGGGCTTCAGCTTTGGCCGGAGCGAGTTAAAGAAGTCGTCCTGCGCGGGAAGAACGCCTACGTCGCCAACATTTCAGATGCATCGCTTGGCACGATCAGTTCGTTGGAACATGTCGTCCGGTCGCTTGATGAGCGCATGAACGAATACCGTAACGACCTTGCCCAAACAAAGCACCGCCTTGAGGAGTTACAGCCTCATGCCCACAAGCCGTTTGAACACGAGGAGAAACTCAGCAGCCTGATCCAGCGCCAGCAGGAAATCATGCATACTTTGGACCTCACCAAGAACCAAGCCTCTAATTCCTTGGCTGCTGAACCGACCCCGGTCGTGGAAGAATCCGTTCAGGAAGGGCAGTCCATAACCCACGCGCACAAAGAGAGGCCAAAACTAACCGTGTAACTTGCGCGAAAAAGACGTTTTCCAGAACTGGTCGCATTTTCGGTTCCACAAAAAGAGTGCAAGGTTGCCGCGTGTGCGCCGAAAGAATTCCACCCCGCACTCTTGAAGTTCGTCACCTCATCAACTTGATGACAATCACCTCAATGATTGTCGAAGTCGTTGTATGGCGTGTTCAAGGAGATCGCAACGTAAACCTCAAGAAGCATTTGGGTCATTGGATCGGATTCGGAAACAACTCGGAGGTCCATTTTCCGGATTCTTTCCTTCGACTCGGGAAACGCGGATAAAAAGGGCTCAATGAGAGACCAGTCGTCCTCCGGTGCTAGCTTTTTGTAGGATACCTTCGTAATTCCCGCCTTTTCTCTGGCCAAACGATAGGCGAATGCAGCTTGATTCGTCTTTGCACTCTGACGGACGTGCATCTGAATTCGAGAACGTAGGTCGTTGCTCCGCCCGACGTACAAATGCTTGCTGGTCTCTGTAAAAAGATAGACTCCGGCCTTAGGAAGGCTCGCTGGAAGATTGGTCGGTTGAATCGGAGGAAATGCGAGCAACTCTCTTAAACTCGGCTCCAGTTTACTCAGCGCCTTGGCAAATCGCGGATTCACTTGTTGAAACGCCTCCTCCATACTCGGTGGTCTAACTTCCATTGGGATTCATGATCCATTACGACTACGCACTGTCGATTAACTTTTCTCCTCAAACGGCGGATCATTAATTAATTCGGTCGTCTTGCCCTGATTGTCCAAACTCGTGGCAGCTACCCCCCCGACGCATCGTAGATCATCTGGCTTATTTTGACCCCCTTGGGGTGCGTGGCGTGCCAGAGACGGCTTTCTGGCCGCAAACTCCTTGGACTTGCGTGAAGTGCCATCTGGAGGTATCCCTACCTTGTGAGATATTATACGCCCGTACAACGTCGCTTGCCTAGGCGCTTCCCCCTTGTATCCGCCCGAATAGAGGCGGGTTTCCCGTCGCCTGCTGACGATCATCTGGAGGGCGAACTGGATCTGAACGAACTGCTCATTCAGAACGGCCCGGCGACTTTCTTCGTGCGGGCACGAGGCGACAGCATGAACGGCGAGCGTGCTACCATCCAGAACGGCGACCTATTGGTCGTGGACAAGGCGAGAACGCCCAAAACGGGTGACGTGGTGATTGCCTGTCTCGATGGTGCCTTCACGGTAAAGCGACTACGGCACACCGAACACGGAGTTTGGCTTTTGCCTGAGAACAAAAGTTTTCCCGAGATTCGCATCGAGGATGGGCAGGAATTTTGCATCTGGGGTGTCGTGACAGCCCGGATATCTCAGTTTCATTAGGAGTAAGCGTCATGTTTGCTTTAGTGGATGCCAACTCGTTCTACTGCTCGTGCGAACGGGTTTTCAATCCATCCCTGCGGGACAGGCCGGTTGTCGTACTTTCCAATAACGACGGCATCATCATTGCGTTGACGACGGAGGCGAAGGCATTGGGCATCAAGATGGGTGATCCCTATTTCCAAAACCGGGACGCGCTGGAAACAAATCACATCCATGTCTTTTCCTCGAATTATGCACTTTACGGCGATATGTCGCGGCGGGTGATGCAGGTTATTGCCCGGTTCGCGCCTGCTTTTGAAATTTACTCCATCGACGAATGCTTCTTGCAGGTAGACGGGATCAGTGATCTTTCCACTTTTGGGCGAGCCGTGAGAAAGGCTGTGCTACAGGAAACCGGCATCCCGTGCGGAGTTGGCATCGGTTCAACCAAGACCCTGGCCAAGATCGCCAACCGCGCGGCGAAAAAGGCAGGTGGGTTGTGCGTCGTGACCGATCCCGAGTCCGTCTTGCGGGATTTACCTTTGGATGGGATTTGGGGCATCGCAGGCCGCTTGGGGAAGCGTCTGGAGGCGCTTGGCCTCAAGACGGCGCTCGACCTCGCGCGAGCGGACCGACGCATCATTCGGACGAAGTTTGGCGTGGTGGTGGAGCGAATCGTTTTGGAGTTGAACGGCATTTCCTGTCTCGCCTTGGAAGAGGTCAGCCCTGACAAAAAGAACATCTGCTGCTCCCGATCCTTCGGCCATCCCATTGAGTCCATCGCCGAGTTGGCGGAAGCTGTTGCGTCATTTGCCAGTCGAGGTGGGGAAAAATTACGGCGTCAAGGACTCGCTGCGTCTGCCGTGCACACTTTCATCCTGACGAACGTGCATCGCCCGGATCGCCCGCAGTATTCGGCCTCGGCCTGTCGAGAGTTGCTCACGCCTACCAGCTTCACGCCAACGCTGGTTGAAGAGACGGATAAGGTGCTCTGCAAGATTTACCGACCGGGATACCAGTTTGTGAAAGCGGGGATTTTCCTGACGGGTTTGACCCTGGAAGACAGCAACGTTCAGCTACACCTTTTCAGGTCAGTGCCGCGCGAGAAACAGCGATCCTTGATGAAGGCCGTGGATAGGTTGAACGGTCACTATGGTCGAAACGTGGTTCGGACTGGCACGATGGGCGTGGGAGCACGCTGGGACATGCAGAGGAATCGGAAAAGTCCATCGTTCACCACCAGCTTCAGGGACATCCCTCCGGCTTCTATTCAATAATACCGCAGTGATCTAATCAAGGTCTCGGCCTAGGTAACTGAACGCCGGCTGTGCAACAAAAACTTTGGCCACCCCAATGAGAATTGGGGCGATGCCCAATTTGCCTAAGCTGCCGCGATGTCCTCGGGCAAGGTGCCAAATAACGCCCTTAGAAAATCAAGCGCAGTTGAGTCATCGACCAATAGTTTCAGGACGGCACTCTCATAATGGTTTCGGTCGGGGAAGCCGAGATTTTCGGCGATCTTATCGAGTGCACCGGCTGATCGAATCGGATAGCTGGCGATAATCTTTTCCAAGTCACCGATTGCGATGGCCGCGTCGAGGCTGGCTTGTTCGGTCGAGAGGATCGTCTGAGCATTGACCGAGACGGTAAGCACGGGATTCTCGAAGAGTTGGCTGCGGGGGCCCAGTGAGCCTAATACCTCCAGGCGCACTTTTTTTTCTGCGATCCGCTGGCTAAGATGGTCTCGCCGCTGTTTCACTGCGTCGAGAGCGGCTGTTCGCGCTGATCTGAGCATCTGATTGGCGTCTTTACCGTTGACGTTCGATTGTCTTTCGGCGATCCGCTTCTGAATCTCGGGATGGTAGTAAAGGGATTCGACGCTGTATACGGATAGGGCGTAAATGGCCTCGGCTTTGAGCTTGTCGATTTCCTCGATTGGGCGGTTGTCGTTGTCAATCACGCCGAATGCTTTTACCCAGTGCAGATTATCGGCTTTCCGAATGCTGGACACGGCGTGGATAACGTCGCGCCAACTTTCCCTGGCGACGACAGAAGCCTCGGGGAAGATCAGGCTGTAGAGCGCTTTATCGAGGCTTTCCTCCGTTCCCTCGATAAAGAGGATCTTCTTCCGCTCGCCGAGAATCGAGCGCTTCACGTCTTCAGGGATTTCGGCCGTTGTCGGCACAAGGTCCAGGTCCCAGCCATGGACGGTGACCCCGCGATATTCGCAGCCGTGCAGGAGCACGGTTTGCGCCTTCGGATTGTCGAGCGGAAGACCCACCTCGTGGGTCGATATAACAAACGCGCAGTCGGGCCGTTCGGCAAAGAGGTTCGACAAAAGCGGTGAAATTATTGAACGGTGAAGGTGGCGCTCCGGCTCATCGATCAAAATCAACGTACCCGGTTTGGCGGTAAGGACGTCCGCGGCAAGCAGCAGTGCATTGCGTTCCCCGTCGGACATCAACTGGATGCCATACTCGGGGCCTCCCGATTTTTTTACATATACCTGCTCGTCCCCGGTGTTGCTGACCGAGATTTCGAGGGGTAAATTAGAAAGCCGCAGAATTTTGTTAAGTGAGCGTAGCGGGGAAAGCGTCCGAAGCGTTTCGTCGACGTTTGCGGCTTTCGCCTCAACGGCCGTCGCAATTTTCCTCGCCCGAGCGCTTTCGGCGGCAATCAAGTTGAAGATCGCCAAACTAACCCGCCATTGAGCGTAGCTATCTTTCCACCTTGCCACCTCCTGGGTATCATCGCCCAGGATTTGGTTTAAAAGGTTGTTTCGTTGCTGTGGCGAAACGTCATGAGTGCCCGACTCCATCCAGGTCCTCCGGTGGGCCGAAATCCGAAGAACCGAGCGATTATGTTGCTTGGAAAAGAGCAGCATCAAACTGGATTTGCCGCTTCCGTTGGCACCGAGAACGTAGAGAATCTCGCCGGCCTTTACTTGTAGTTCAAGGAGGCCGCCTTGGAGCTTCGACACGGAAAGCCCAAAGGAAGGCACGGATGGGGTCGTCTCCATTAGGCAGAAAATAGAGCAAACGGACCGACTGACAAGCTCGGCAGAAAGAGGTTTGCGGTCTCCGATCCGTTCGGGTGCACGATTGATTGGCGTCTTTATCCGCAGGGTGCAAGCGATCAGACCCAACCGGCCTCGGTAAGCCCCGACAACACTTCGTAGATCGTCTTTGGAGCACACCCTTCCAGTCGGTTGTTCACGTACAGGTAGCATCGTTTGGCGCGACTGCCCCCAGCAGGGGTCATCAACTTGGCCAGTGCTGACCGTGCATCTTGATCTGGGCGTTTGATCTCGGTGTACGGCTGGAATGACTTCACTGCTTGATCGTACTTCGTGCCCGGATGAAGCAGGAATCTCGCGGAGGTGAACTCTGCGGTTTCACTTCCAGCCATCTTCATCTGCTCGGAGACGGGTGGCATCCTCGACCAACTGTTGAAAGCATGGGCGACACCATTCTGGCGCAATGCCTTGAAGTAGTCCGGGTGGAGGAAACTCTCGTTCCTGATCTCCACCGAGTAGTCCCAGCACCTGGGCAGCTTGTCCAAGAATGCATCAAGGTGAGCGACGAACTCACGGCCACGATCCCAGTCTCCTTGATGAAACGGTGAGAACTCGAAAAACAACGTTCCAACCTGCTCACAGTAGGGGGTAAGTGGACCAAGAAAGCGCGAAATGAACAGATCGGCATCGAGAAAGCGTTCGTTGGTTTGGCCGGCACGCCTGCCGTATCGTGGCAGATTAGGAAATTGCTTCACCGTGATGTCTTCCGTCACTTTGATGGACAACTTGAAGTCCGAGGGCACTTGGGAGAAATACCCGTCGAGCATCTTCGCGCTGGGGAATTGGTAGTACCCAGCATCCGCGCAGACCGTCTTGAAGGTTTCAGCGTATTCGGCCAAGCAGGTCGTCTCGAACTTGGCTCGGGAGAATTTACCCCGTGTCATGTACCGATCAGGGGTGTAAATCAGACCCAACCATCCTTCATACTTCCACGAGGATGTTCCCACGTAGATTCCAGACGACGCCAGCAAAGCTACTTTGGCGGCGAGGTCTGATCGTGGAAAATCAGGCATACCGATAGTGTACTTGATCTACCTGCAAATTTCACTTCGCGGAAGGTTTTGCAATAGGCAGTTCGTCGGGCGTAATTTCTGCGGGAACGCTGGGAATGTGGATCACATGCTCGATTCCGGTCGAGCGTAAGACCGTCCAAACCGGGTCGTCTTCCCGCACTTGGGTTTTCAAGCAATAGATTAGGGTGCCCTGGACCAGAAAACCGAAGCCAAGTGTCTCCAGAGCGCTACGAGGTCGATAATCCAATCCAATGGGAGTTTGCAACGTGATGCCCGAATCCTTGGAAGCAGCCTGAATAGCACGAATTGACTGCATCAGCATGAGGGTAAATCCCGTACCGAACTGGTTGTCGAAGGCATTATCGTGCGGGAAATCGAGTGCCTCTTTGCCATTCGGATTGGGTGCGCCAAAATAAGCAATTCCGGCTTCGACTCCTTTATCTCCCTTGTTACGCATATAGGCGCAGGGCATCATGTAACCCGAAAAGCCGTTTTCAATGTAGGTTCGCAAGCTCAGCGCGATCAAAATGCTGTTCGCCCTGAAGCAGGTTATCGCGCTTTCGTTCGGCACCTCGACGGGTTGTTGCTTCACGGCGAAGACTTCCTGATCACCGCACTTCATGACCAAACCAAATCGGGCTCCATTCGGTGTATTGCTGTACTGGACGGCTCCCAAGGGAAGTACTTCCCGCAACGCCCTTAACTGTGCCGGCTCTGGTTGACACAGTTCGACTGGCCCTTGAGGTGTTTTAACGAAATTCATTTTGATTCCGAGATTCAAATACTTGCTTTATTCAGCCTGCGACAACCTGGCGAATGCACGTTGATATTTCCGCAGACGAACAACATCCTTTTCAGTAATTTCCCGACCGAGCCTGACTAGGTTCATGTTGTCCAGGATGTCAGCTACTTTGACCCGACGCGCAATCGGGTTGGGAAGGATTCGGTCGATGAACACGTCGTAGGGCTCGTCAGGACGTGCGGTAACGCAATCAAGGGCTGCCAGCACGGCGGCGGAAAATCCCTCTGCTTTCAGTTCTTCCATTCCCCAACGATTAGGCGGTTTACTGTCCTCCACCACATCATGCAACACCGCCACGATCTTTGCGTCAGCGTCCTCAATGGCAAACATCAAGCGCAGAGGGTGAAGAATATAGGGAGCGCCTGCCTTGTCGGATGCGCCCTTGTGGGCCAATACCGCAATTTCGATTGCTCGTTCCAACGTTGCCATGAGAGCTATTCCTTTTTGAGTTGAATTGATCCGTTGTAGGCAGCGCAGATGATTCTCGTCCCATTTGGAACCTCACCAGCCAACAGAATGCCGGCTAGAGGTTTTGCAATAAGCCGCTCGATGGTCCGCTCCATTTCCCGCGCACCGTATTCCTGGCTGTAGCCTTGGGCCATGAGAATCTCGTAGGCGTCCGGGGCCAGAGCCACGACAACATTTCGGTTCGCCATACGCTGATTCAAGAGGCCGATTCCCTTGTCCACAATCTCACGTATATGCCGGGGCTGAAGGAACTGAAACTGGACAATACCAGAAAGTCGATTGATCAGTTCCGGTCTCATGTGCTGCTTGATTGCTGCTTGAATCTGTTCGGCATATTGCGCTTCGCCATCCGATGCTGGTGCCAACTGAGCGCCAAACCCGAGTTTCTTGTCGGGTTTAACCTGCTGGGCTCCAAGGTTGCTTGTGAGAATGATCACGGCATCCCGAAAGCTGCACTTCCGTCCTTTTGAATCGGTCAGCGTCCCTTCGTCAAAGATTTGCAAAAAAAAGTCGAGGACTTTGGGGTGAGCCTTCTCCACCTCATCGAACAGAACAACACTGTAGGGCTGCGAGCGAATTTTGCCCGTGAGTTGCCCCTCTTCATCATATCCCTTGTATCCAGGCGGGGCACCAATGAGCTTACTCACCGAGTGTTCTTCCATGAACTCCGACATGTCGAGACGGATGAACGCGCTTTCCGTATGAAACAGGAATTCGGCGAGGGCCTTGGCCAACTCGGTCTTTCCTGTGCCCGAGGGCCCGACGAAGAGAAATGTGCCCACTGGCCGGTTGGGATTCTTTAAACCTGCCCGCCCCAAACGGACAGCATCAGAAACGACCCGAATGGCTCCTTCCTGGCCTTTCACACGGAGACCAAGAACCGTCTCCATCTTACTGAGGCGTTCGCCCTCCTCGGCGGTAAGCGTTCCAATCGGGATCTTGCAGCGTTGAGCGACGGCGCTCGCAACTTGTTCGCGAGTTATGGTTTCGCCCCCAACTTTGCCGACTTTTCTTGAAAGCGACATGAAGCGGGCTTGAGCGCATGCCGTATCGACGAGATCGATAGCCTTATCAGGCAATCGAAAATCAGGCAGATAACGAATCGACCAATCCACTGCTGCGATCAAAGCGTCGTCCGCAATCCAAACTCCATGATCCTGGGCCAACTTAGGACGAAGCCCGCGAAGAATCTCCAATGCCTCATCTCGACTCGGTTCCTCGACCTGAACTATCTGGAATCTCCGCTCAAGAGCGGCATCTTTTTCGATATGGAGGCGATACTCCGCCGTGGTCGTCGCACCAATCACTTTGATTTCTCCACGAGCCAAGGCGGGTTTTAGAATGTTGGCAGCGTCCATCGCTCCCCCGGATACTTGGCCTGCACCCATGAGAGTGTGAATCTCATCCAAAAAAAGAACAATTTTGGGATCGGCGGTGGCCTCTCTTAGCACAGCCTGCATTCTCTCCTCAAACTCTCCACGGTACTTTGTTCCAGCGATGAGCATCGCCATGGATAACTCAATGATACGAAGTCCTTCTAGCCCCTCTGGAACTTTCCCCTCAGCAATCCGTTGAGCCAATCCTTCCACGATGCCGGTCTTGCCGACGCCTGGCTCGCCAATCAATATGACATTGTTTTTCCGGCTCTGGAGAAGGGCTTGCGCGACCTTAAGCATCTCCGCTTTGCGGCCAATTACGGGCGACAATTTACCCTCCTTAGCCAGATGAGAAAGGTCACGCCCAAATTGCAACAAAGCAGACTTTTTTGGCTTTCCTGGCTTATTGGCTGGGGCATTGGCCTCTGGAATGGGTGGAGGGGCCACTCCCTCGCCTCGATCAACTTCAACGAGGCGTGCTAGTTGCTGGTTGATTGCTCCCTGTAATCGAGAACCGTTACTCCCACAGGTTTCGAGTACCGTGTCAAATGCCGGGTCCGACAGAGACGTCAGCCCAGAACAAAGGTGAATTGGCAGAAGATATGACTCGCTGTCTTGCACGAGCCTACCAGCACGTCGAAATGCGGTCCTTACACTTTGTCCCCTGTGGATAGGCAACTGCCCGGTCGAATGTTCTCCCCGACCGAGGGAAGTTCTCAGGCTCCGGCGAAACTTCTGCGCCGGAATGCCAGCTTCCGCGAGAACCCTACGGACTGTCTCAAGCTCTCGGTCGATAAAAGGCTCAAGCCGTTTGATTTCGTCGTCGGCGTTTTTCAAGAATGCCGTCACATCCAAATCAACCACCTTACCAAGGGCAATCCAGAAGTGCATTGGTAGGATCATTTCAAAGCCGCCTGAGAGAGCTTCTCTTTCAGCAAGCGACCAGAGAATTGTAACGGAGATGCTGTTCATTTTGTAAAAGGTGCTTGCAGAGGACGGTGCGCGAAATCAGTCCAGGTTGCAGCCATATTCATCAGCTCTTTCCGCACGCCTTCTGGCTTGAGCCATCCATACCCTGCGCAAGCGAGAGTGTGGAGCAATTGTTTGAAATCGCTTTCATTCCAAGAGGGTGTACCGCTGCGCGTCAGGGAACGCGTAATTTCATCTTCCGTCGGTTGGCGAACCGTGGGTAGTTCAGCGGCGTAAGGTCTGTGAAGAGTCAGGAAGTTCGCCAGCACAAAGCGCGCGCCTTCGTCCCAATCAGCCTGTTCTCGGGACTCAAATTCCCAATCCAGTTCCCAGAGTCGGATAGTATTGTCATAACCGCCCGAAAGAGCCCAACGATTATCAGAACTCAGGCAGACGGATTTTACACGGCCAGTGTGCCCTTTAAAAACGCGAAGACATCGCCCTGTGGTTCTTTCCGAGAGGGCCATGTCCGAACCTCCTGACAAAACCCAGCGGTTATCCGAACTCATGCAGAGAGAATTCATCCCACCACTGTGACCTTCGAAAACGCGGTGACATTCTCCCGTGGTAACACTCCAGAGACGAATGCCGTCTCGACTTGCAGACAAGGCCCATTTGTTGTCCGAACTCAGGCAAAAGGCTACGGCAGAAGTGTCACTCTTCGAAAGGTGTCTCCATTCGCCTGTTGCAAGGTTCCATAGACGAAGATTCTTATCTCCGCGTTCAGTTATTGCGTCAACGTTAGTCCAACTTCCCGTCAAAAATAGGAGATTGTCTGCGCTCAGACAAATCGATGCACCTTTAACTGTCGACTGAGGATGACCCTTCAGTGTTCGCAGGCATTTGCCTGTGGCAACGTCCCAGAAACGCAGTGTCTCGTCCGCACTTCCAGACAACGCCCACCGACTGTCCGAACTTAGGCAGACCGAGGTGATTCCTTTAGCGTGGCCCTCAAAGATACGTAGGCATTGCCCGGTGGTCACATCCCACAGGCGTAGCGTACTGTCCGTACTTCCCGACAACGCCCATCGGTTGTCCGAGCTTGGGCAGACGGAATTGACCCCACCTGTATGCCCTTCGAAGACGCGAAGGCATCGCCCAGTGGCCATATCCCAAAGACGAAGGGTGTTGTCTCTACTTCCTGATAACGCCCACTGATTATCCGAACTTACGCAAACCGATTCCACATCGCTGGTGTGCCCCTTAAAGGTCAAGAATTCCCACCCGGCCCGAAAACCACGGCGAAAGGAGTGTAACCCAGCGTCATTCCACAACTTTAGTGCCTCCGCAGAGGCTTCGTAGCCCCGAATAGATCGCGCTTTGCTCGCGTACTCCAGTGCATTACTCCAGCAATGGCTAGACAATGCTTTTTTGCCGTCAACCACGCACTGATCGAAACGAGATTGCGTATCTGCTGCGACTCGAACAGCAACTATGTGGCAGAGCAAAAAGGGAGCTTGTTTACGAAGCCCTGCACTAGTTAATCCCCGTACATCCCAGAGGCGTAGGGTATGGTCTTCATTCCCGGAAATAGCCCATCGATTGTCCGAGCTAAGATAGATGGAGTTTACCCCGCCACGCCCAGCAGTATGTAAATCTAAAGTGCGGAGGCATTGGCCTGTAGTCACATCCCAGACGCGTACCGTGTCGTCGTCACTTCCGGAGATTGCTCGGGTTCCATCCGAGCTTAATCGAACAGAATTCACCTCGCCAGTATGCCCCACGAAGATGCGTAGGCATTGGCCGGTGCCCACGTCCCAAACGCGCAGGGTTTTATCGTCACTTCCCGACAAGGCCAAACGATTATCCAAGCTTAAACAGACCGAGTTAACTCCTTCAGTGTGACCTTCAAAAATACGTAGGCATTGGCCTGTGGCCACGTCCCAGAGCCGGAGGCCCTTATCGCCATAAGTACTTCCTGACAACGCCCAGCGGTTGTCTGAACTCAGACAAACGGATTCCACATGGCCAACGTGCCCCTCGAAAATGCGGAGACATTGGCCGGTGTCCACGTCCCAGAGACGTAAGGCGTTGTTCCTTGCCCACAGTGCATACTTGTTGTCTGAACTCAGACAGGCAAAATTAACAAAAACCATATCAGGATCACCCCAATCACTCTCCAATTCATAATCCCACTCGGGATCTTTGAAGACGCGAAGACATTCGCCGGTTTCCGCGTTCCAGAGCCGTAGTGTGTTGTCTAAACTTCCCGATAGTGCCCGGCGGTTATCTAAACTAAAGCAGACGGAACTAATTGAATGAGTATGTCCCTCGAAAGTCCGCAAACACCGGCCGGTAGCCACATCCCAGAGACGTAATGTTTTGTCTCGACTCCCCGATAAAGCCAACAGGTTGTCTGAACTAAGGCAGACGGACCAAACTTCCCACTGATGTCCTTTGAACTTGCGGACAGACCGCGAAAGTTGCGCAGCACTGACTGACCTAGCTGTCTCAAGAGCAGCCATCACATCGACTTGTCCTCCCAGGTCCACTGCTTCTTCCAGCACTTGAACGGCTCCCTCTTTGTCGGTCTGCTCCGAATGCACAAGTCCCAGTAGGTAAGCCACTTTCCAATCATTCGGCTTCGCCTGTCGGAGTATCTCAAGCTCGGCAGTAAGTTTTGCGTCCGTGCCGTGTGCGGAACGCCACAGCATAATCCCGCGATTGTAAGTTGCCTCAGCATGCTCTGGATGCCGCCGCAGCGCCTCGTCAAAGAGCTTCTCCGCCTCTTCTTGTTTCCCTAAATCCAAAAGCGAGAGCGCCCGATTGTTTAATCCATCTGCCGCTGCCTCTATTGCTTTCGGTCCCCGACGCGGATACTCCCTGCCAACGACCTGTTGATAAATGTCTTTAAGCGAGTTCGCAGCTTGTGCCATCTCCTGAGGCCGGTCAGCCGGATTGCGCTGGAAACAGTGCCGCAGCACCTCCACCAAACTTTCGGGCATTTTTGGTATGCCCAGCTCACTCGACTCACCGTCCAAATACTCCTCAAACACATGGGCGGCTGCTTGGCCTCCCATTGGACATGGTGGCTCGCCCATAAACATCTCCAATACGCATAAAGCCCAACTCCAAATGTCGGTACGCCGAGTCAGTCTCGATATTTCATTTTGCGTCATTCCACTTCTGCTTTGCGCCGCAATCTCCGCCTGTTCAGGCGAGCAGTAGGCTGGGGTCATCCCGCCGTAGGTCGCAAGCATACTTTGCCCTAAATTGGGAACCGCGCTTTCGTTCGCCACAGCTTGTGCTTTCGCCAGCCCGAAGTCGGTGACCGTGACGGCACCATCGGCAGACATGAGAACATTTGCCGGTTTCACGTCCTGATGGATCAAACCCTGCTGATGCGCGTGTTGCAACCCCCAGGCGGTTTGAATGGCGATGTCCAGAATGCGTTCCAGTGCCACGCCGGGGCCACCTTCATAAAGGGCTCGTGATCGAATCGAGTCCGCCAGATTGCCCCCATCAATGAATTCGGCGAAGAGTCGCGGGATACCGCCCAAACGTCGGACGTAGTAGCAACTCACCGTGCATGGATGGAGTCCAAGATTTACCCATGTCTCTGCCTCACGCTCGAAGTTTTCGATCTGGGCCGGGGATTGAAAGAATTCGGGACGGGGCGATTTCACCGCGAGGTCCATATTCCAGCCACGATGGTGAACGCGGTAGACCAAGCCCATTCCTCCACCAGTGAAAACTTGTTTGACCTCATAAAGATCGAGGATCACGTCGCCCACTTCCCAAATGGCCGGGACTTTAGCGGAGTCAGGATAGTTCACCTACACCTCCCTTGGGTTCAAGGGTATCACCGGGGCCAGCCGAAAGGGGTGATGCATAGATTTAGATGACCTTTGGGATGAACCTTATCAGCGCAGGGTGCTGCTCAAAGCCAGGCAGTTCCCGTGCGGTCTGAACATATCTCTCCACATCACTTTGGCGTCCATCCTGAGCCGCCGTCTTCGCTTTTGCGATAAGTCGCTTAAAACGGCGGGCGTTGTGGCTGTATTCAGCTCCGCTTTTGGGCACGGAAAGTCGGAAACCCATTCTTTGCTTGGGATTTGATTTCAGCAGATTGTAATTATGCTTTGCCTCAACATGATTAGGCGCAGCGTTCAGTGTTTTTTGAAGCAATGCGAGTGCGTCTGGAATCCGGCCTAGATCAATCAGCGAAACAGCCCGATTGTTGAGTGCGTCGGGAATGATCAACTCGATGTCGGGCTCTTCCAGCTCAAACTCCTCCCCGAAGAGTTCGTGGTATATTCCGCATATTCGGTCGGCAATTGCCTTGAAATCAGAAAGACGACGAGCCGGATCGCGTTGAAGACATCTGGTGAGAAGTTCAAAAACAGCGCGCGGCATTTCCGGCATACCGCGTACCCGCCGGCCTTGCTCGTTGTAGGCGACCAGTGCCGCACCAACCGCTGGTCCCGCGTGCCACGAAAGACCTCCCATAAACATTTCCAAAACAGATGCCGCCCAACTCCAGACATCTGTGGCTTTGGAAAGCGGTTCTTTCGCCGCCTGCTCGGGTGAACAATAAGCGGGAGTCATTCCCCCAGCACTTACCATCGGGGAAGAGGAGCCTTTAGTCGCGAATGGCAGGGCTTTTGCCAAGCCGAAATCCGTAACCTTTACGATTCCATCTGAGGTCATTAAAATATTGGCGGGCTTTACGTCTTGATGGATTAGTCCGTGTTTGTGCGCCCAGTCCAATCCCCAAGCGAACTGGATGGCTACTCCGATAATTCGAGCAACGACCGCTGCCTCCTCGCCTTGGTAAAGGCGTTTCGAAATAATCCAGTCCCGAAGACTTCCGCCTTCGACGAATTCAGCGAAGACACAGGGCAGCCCTGCTAATTGCCTGACATAATGGCAGGTTGCTACGTGGGGATGCAGCCCGATGTTAACCCATGTTTCGCATTCACGTTCAAATAGCTTGGCGGTCCCCACTTCCTTGAGAAATTCTTGGCGAGGGTGCTTGAGGGCGAGATCGATGTCCCAACCGTTATGGTGAACACGGTAAACCATTCCCATCCCGCCACCTGTAAAGGCCTGGTCGATTCGGTAAAGGCCCTCCAACGTATTGCCAATTTCCCAGCTCATCTAAGCGGTGAAAAGAGCCTCCGGCAGTTGCACACTACCGGAGACGAGGTTGAGGTTCTTATAATTGGCTCGGCCGGGGCTAAGATGCTTATTCAGCATTTCCGCAATCAATGCAGGTGCAAAAACCGGGCTTTTTTTGAGGTTTTCAATAGCCTCGAAGTATTGCTTGGAACCCGGGAAGTTAAATAATCCAACCTCTTTTTCTCGAACTTCCTCCTGTTGCTCCGGCGTGAGCAAGGAAAAGAGATTCAGTTTCCCCTCTTCGGGGAAGCTGTTACCGAAAAGGTCTATTTCCTTGGCCTCAGATGAGCAAATTCTTGAATCGATTTCTATCCAGTCAGGTGGAGCAAGATCAGAGGAGACGCAGAATCGTGCACGACCAATATTGAAAAGTTCGGAAATCAACTTCTGAGCTGTCGCAAACTTATCCATCTCCCACCAAAGCATTGTCAAAAGTGCCGAAGGTTTGTAAGTGAGGGGAGACAAACCCAAGTTGATTGCCTGCTGAATTGTGGGGATAGAACGATTTTTCAAAAGGACGCTCGAAGAATCAAGGCGAGCCATAAGAATTTTTGAAGCATTCTGAACACCTGCGAGGTCTTCAGCCCAGATTTGGGCATAATAATTCCTCATAAAAATCTTGAAAACCATCGGATTGAAGCGTCTTACGTCTGCTCGGCGGGCATCATAGAAGGTCCGAAAATCCAGCGCCTTGATAATTGTTTCGATGCTGCTGTCGGAATGAGCGACGCCGGTTTCGATGCAGTCAAGAAAGGCGACTGCATCGGCAATTTCCATGCTCTCACAAAACGAAGAAGCAGGCTCCATTGCAAATTCAACCGCATTCCGGTTTTGAACCAGGCGCGTTAAGTTGCTGGATAGGAGAATTTCCAGCACTATTCGCCTTCCGGTGGCATGCTCCGGCTGGGATCGCAGAATCTGATTTGCATCATCAATGGCAAGTTTTTGCTCTCCCATTTTGAGCAATGCTTGGGCTCGAGTGGACAGTGCGGGAATGTTTTTATCATCCCATTCGAGACAATCGGATGCATCGCCCTCCGCATCGGGATACCGACCAAGGGCCAAATTCGACTCGCCTCGAATTTGGAGGGCTTTTACATAGCCATTCCTGTTGTTCGTCGATCCTTTAAGGAGGTCTAGGGCGCAGGTTGATTCCCGCAAGGCAATGGAATGGAAGCCCGACTTTAGGCTGTCGTCCGCTCGCTGGATGAATTCGGTGACCCGTTCCGCCTTAGTAGGAGTCTTAATCCTTCGAAGCTGCTCTGGCGTAATTGAAACGGTTTCATGCTCATTTTGATTGAATGCACCTTTTATTTTTTCGAGTGAAGCAATCGACTTCACGTGCTGAAAGATTTTTCCCGGCATGAGGGCCAAGGAGTTTTCATCATACGAATCATACCACGGAATGTTGTTCTGTTCGTATTCCTCGGCTGTGATCGGCGAAGGCGGAGGCTTTTGCCCAGTAATCTTTTGATAAACCTCACTATTGACGAGATGAATGGTTATCGAGCCGTTGTAGTCTTCGTTCCACGACTCTGAGCCATACGTATCTTCGATTATCTCCTGTTGAATATTACCGCCGCGTGCAATCCCCATCTCGACGACACCAACATGTGCGCCGGCGTACAAAATACCCGCTTCGGAATCAGTATCGGTACTGGGCATGAACAGGGGCGTTCTCACCGGAGCAGCAAACACCGCAGCGCCCGCGATCATAGGCCGTTGACGCCTTTCGAAGCGTTGGTGCCGTCTCTTGGTTTCCGCTGGATCCTCGTTCGGAAAGCGACCTTCATTAGAATCAAAGACGACGAGCTGAAAGCCTCCATGTACCTCCTCGTCCGTGACTTGAGCCTCAATTGTATAACCCTTCCCAAGTGGCATAGCCACGAACTGACCAACCCGACCTTCTCCTGAGTTTATGCCGTCCAGCCATTTTTGATCAGGGACCACAAGGTAGTCCTGTTTGTGCGTCCTTATCTTCTCATCGTATTCGTCGCCCGTGACTGCATTTACACGACCTACGGCGACCTTGACGGCGTTGGGCCGCCACTTCGCTCCTTCGAACTCCAAGAAGAGGGCTTCCTTTTGGTAGAGTGGAATGAAAAAGCCACCCTCCCGGAGCCAATTCGAAGGAACCTTGTCTGCATAATCCTCAACTCTACAAATTGGCAGGCGGCCAAACCCTGCTGGCAGAGGATAATCCCGGCCGTCTTCTGGAATTCGTAAGGTGCGGTTAAAAGAAATTTGAGCATTTTGGCCAATGCGAACCGCATCTCCGTCAATCGTTATTGGTAATTTGGCTCGCGAGCCAATTGTCTCAAAGATAATCGCGACGAATGATTCTAGTCCTTGGAGAAAATCTTTAAGTAGGCCGGTGAAATCTTCTGCATCAGCTTGAGAATTAAGTTTCCTTTCAAGACTTTTAATCATTTCTAAAATGCCCCGTGTGTCCATTTGATTGGCTGCGAGCATTTCCAGAAAAATGATCAGAGTTTTGTTGATACTCACTAGGTCCAAGCATTCGGCTTGGTCACTGAGCGAGGGTCCATACTTCTCGGCCCAGATGTAAAACTCATTAACGTCAGGGCGTGCCTTCTTTAGTTCCGCTAAGAGTTGGACCATGTCTTGTCCCAGCAGAACGAAATCATAAGTCTCCAAAACCCGACGCGTGTTCCCAAGGTGAGCTCGCAAATCGCGCGGAATGATGTTTTGTGGAGCGTTTGCTATCTGGTTCATCGTAGATTTAACCTTATTCTCACAGTGCCTTGCGGATCGCTTCTAGAAATTCGGTTGCGTCGCCAAATCGATTTTTGTGGCGTTTCGCTGTTGCCTTGTCGATGACGGTCGCCAAAGGCTTCGGTATCGAAGCATCCCTCTGTCGAATGGGGACGACATCCTCGTTCAGGATAATGTCAATCGGATCTCGCTTACGGTCGAAGGGATAAGGAAATTGGCCAGTTAACACGTTGTAAATGGTTGCTCCCATACTCCACACATCGCTCACGGGTTTCACATATTTGAAATTAGTGATCTGTTCCGGTGGCATGAAAAGGGGCGTCCCGGCAAAGTGTCCGGTCATGCTCATGCCGCTGAGTCCTGCCTTCTGGAAATTCTTCGACATTCCAAAGTCTGATATGCGAGCGATGTTCCGATGTATCAAAATATTGGCGGGCTTAATGTCACGATGAACGAAGCCATTTGAATGGGCGAAGGCCAATCCGGTCAGGGCTTGCAGAATCCATGGTTTGATTTGAGCGATAGAAAGTTTGCCCCCATTCTTTGTTGCTGCTTCCGCGACAGAACCCCCATCGCAGAGTTCCATGACGAAATAAAAGGCCCCCTGGTGTGATCCACTTTCCAAAAAACGGACGATGTTTACGTGATTGAGCTTCTGCACAACCGCCATTTCTCGCTTAAACTGGAGTACCGCCTCTTCAGTAACTTGAATGCGTGACAACATGACCTTGATGGCAACCGATGTGCCGTCCTTTTTGCGTCGGGCTTTGTAAACTGCTCCAAAGCCGCCGCGTCCCAACTCAGCATCCACCGTGTAGGCAGGAAGTTCCAAAAGCGGTTTTTTAACCTGTCCTGCTTTCCCGAATACCAAATTGAATAATTGGTCGGGAGACAACTTTGAAAGGTCGCCCATTTCAAAGCCAGCGGAGATGTCCAGCTTCTGTGTCGGCTGTTGTATCTTTACTGCGATCCGCGATTTTCCCACGTCGATAGCGGCTCCGTCCCGAATCTCAATGATCGGGTACTTACGCTTGGCCCCCTCCTCCGGGCTCTCTCCGGCTTTCCGTCCTCCGCACTGTTTTCCATCAACATGCGTACCATTCAAGCTGCCGAGGTCGCGTAGGGAGGCATGAGGCGGACTAACCTCCAAAATAAAGTGGTGACGGGAAACTTCATTGTCATCCGGAATGCGTGCGTGACAATCCTCCAGCCGACCGAAAATGAACGTGTCATGTTCCGTAAAATCAAAGACCGCACCCTTATTGGGGCCTTTGGTTACTGTTAGGGTTACTTTTCCGTTCATATGATGGGATTACGGATTAACCGGGAAATCGTCAACCTGGCTTTGGTAGATTGCCGTCCGGGATTTTACTCGCGCGAAATGACTCCAAAAAACCGTGGGAATCGATGCCGCGAAAGCCACATTCCTCTAACTTCTCCCGCAAAGCGTCCAAGGCGGAATGGACAATTTTCTGGACTGCCTGCTTGGAAATGCCCATGTCGGCTCCAATTTCACTGTAACTCCGCCCGTCGCGGACACCTTCCAATACGGCGCGATGACGGGGGGACAGGCCCCCAAGGAGTTTGTTCAACAATGCCTTAGATTCGTTGAAACCTGCCTGCCGGGGTACGGAAGGATTTTTATGGTCCTTCAAATTTTGGACGCGAGGTGCCTGAGTAGAACTCCCATCAGACGGAGCCACCTCATCCAAAATGTACTGGTGGTGGCGATGATGACGCACCTGCTGGTCGTAAAGGCTCTTGAGAGCATTGCGAATCGCTTGTGCGGCGTATGGGGGAAATTCGCCCTTGGATGCGTCATGTTGGCGAAACGCCCTGGTGAGGGCCTCCTGTGCCGTAATTTCAATCTCACCCAGGCTAAGACCTGGAATATTCGAGAACTCCCGTGCTAAACGCCGGGCCAGGGGCAAATGGGATTCGATGTCCAGCTCCATGACACATTTCACGCTATCGGATGCTAAGAAGAATCACAAGAGCCGCCCCTTTGGTTGACGGTATTCTCCCTAAAGCGTAATCCTGAATCATGGACTCGTGCCGGATTGGCCTCTTCTCGGATATTCATGGCAATCTGGAAGCATTGAAGGCTGTGCTAGCCGACATGGAGGAAATGGGCGTTCAGGACAAATTCTGTCTCGGTGATATTGTTGGATATGGGCCTGATCCGGCCAAATGCCTCGAACTCGTTCGCGATCTTGGTTGCCCCATTTTGTTGGGCAATCACGACGAAGGTTGTGTCGCATTGGAGCCCGACAGCTCGTTTAATACTTACGCTCTCGCGGCCCTTGAGCATGCACGAAGGCAGTTAAGCGACGAGCAAAAGGATTTTCTGAAGACCTTGCCGAGGAAGATCGAAACGGACGGCTTCACCGTCGTGCACGGATCGCTTTCTGACAAGAAAGATTGGTCGTATGTCCTTGATGTTGGTGACGCGAAAAACCATTTCCATTTTCAGACCCAGTCAGTTTGCTTCTGCGGCCATACTCATAAGCCTGCCGCTTGGCGCCAACTCAAAGAAACAGTGCAAGGACTACCCATTGTTCCTCCGTTTACGCTTGAAGCAGATGCAAAATATCTGATCAACGTGGGTTCTGTCGGGCAGCCACGATCCTTAAATTCGGACGCCTGCTACGTCGTCTACGACAAGCTGACGCGTAAAATCGAATTTCGATTTGTTCGTTATGCCGTCAAAAAAACGCAAAATAAGATAATCCGGGCAGGCTTGCCTCCCTTTTTAGCGCAACGTTTGGCCCTTGGGCGTTAATTCGTCTCGCCGGTTAGGACACTGGCTGGTTGACGGAAATGGCTACTTTTCGTAGTACCTCGTATGTACCAGCCACAGACGCGTAATTTTAACCAACATCCCACGCTAAGAGCTGTCGTTTGCTGTTGGATCTTTTTTATTATTTTCAATGTCACATTGACCCTAGGTTTAGGCGCAGATGTGGAGGTTTACTTTTCCCCCAATGGAGGAGCAACAAATGCGATAGTCGACGAAATCGATCGCGCCCAACGCGAAATCTTGATTCAAGCTTATACATTTACCAGCGTTCCCATTGCCAGCGCACTTGTGTCAGCCAAAAGACGCGGAATAACCGTTGAGGCGATCTTGGACAAGAGCAATATCAAGCAGGGATACTCAAGCATTACTTTTCTGGAGAATGCTGGCATCCCTGTTTACATCGATGATCGAGTTAAGATCGCGCATTCAAAAATCATGATTATTGACGGCAGGGAGATCATCACGGGATCTTTCAATTTTACGATGGCCGCTGAAGGCCACAACGCCGAGAATCTCCTTATTTTGAGAAATGATCCAGCCCTTGTCATTAAATATATGGCGAACTATAGATGGCGGTTGAGCCTCAGCTACCAAGCAAATCACCTGCTGAAAGGCGAATAAATACTAAGCATAATTGAGCAAAACTTGACTCACATACTGCTGGAGATAGCGATCTACCGTGTTTCGCATGGGCCTTGCGCCGAGCGTTCGGTGAAAGCCTTCCCGCACCAGTAATTCCACCGTTTCGGGAGTGACGGCCAACCTGTGCCCCAAGTGAATTAAGCGCCCGACCTCTCGCCCAATCATCAGCTCACAAATTTCCCGTTGGATGGCATAAGGTAGTCGGTTAAAGACAAGCTTTTCGTTGATGCGGGCGACCAGCTCAGGGCGCAGCACCTGGTCCACGCGCCGCAGGACGGTGCGCTCGATAGTGGCGAAGGCTGAGCTTTCCATCCGCATCGCTTCTCCCGCGCCGATGTTCGAGGTGAAGACGATGTAATAGTTGTTCAGGTTCCGCGTTTCGCCGTTGGCCAGGGTGATCCGGCCCGCGTCGAGGATTTGCAGAAACAAATCGAGCACGAGGGGATGAGCTTTTTCCATTTCGTCGAAGAGCAACGTGCCCCGAGTATTTTTGTCCAAGGCTCGTCCGAGCATTCCCGTATCGGTCGAGGAAGTGCCCAAGAGCAATCCCACGGAGGATTGATTCTGGAACTCCGACATATCGAAGCGATGGAGATGATCCGAGCCGCAGAGGTATTCCGTAAAGGCGATGGTGATTTCGGTTTTGCCAACACCGGTTGGGCCGACGAAGAGGAACGAGCCTTTCGGTCTATGCGGATGAGCCAGCTCCAATTCGCCTCGTTGAAGCACCGAGCAGATGCGAGGAAGAACATGGTTCTGTCCCTTGATATTGGATTTAAGATGATGCTCCAGGTTGCGGAGCTTGGTAAGAAAATCTGACGAGAAAGTATTCATAATGGGCGGACTCTACGTCGCAAAAAGGGATGTTTCCAAAGCCTAAAATTTCACACTTCCACTTTCCTTCACTTTGTCTCACCGCACTTCCAAAGCACCTTAACGGAAAGTTCTTCGATCATGGCTTAATCTGGCCATGACAAATTTGACTCCTTCACTGGTTGCCGGTCTCACTGGCAAATCACACGTCGGTTTAACCCCCGTCTTCGCCCAGGCTGCGGGCGCAAGCACCAGCACATTGCAGCAGGGTTTCAGCACGGCCCTCGGAATCCTCTTCATGTTCGGATTCTTTTGGGGCGTCGTGAAAATCTGGTCGGGCGCGAACGCCATCAGCAAGGGCGACGCGGACGGCAAGATGGGCATCGTCGCCGGCATCATCATCGCCGGCGCCGCCGCCATCATGGGCGCTCTCTTCGCCATCTTCAATTTGAGCGGGGCGACTCTCACCCCCTCGTTCTAGTCCCTGTGGCACCGTCCTGAGCCAGCCCTCCATATCCATGAACGAACTACGACTCACAGACACCAACGCCGCGGATGATTCCGCCGGATCGGTTTGGGGCCTCGACGGCAACCTATTCATGCCAGTCGTCGCCTCCGCAGCCATTTCCATCGGGGTGATTCTGATCCTGTTCAGCTTCCTTCATGTCGCATGGTGGTTGAGCTTCCCGCTCGGGGCGGTGCCCTTCGGGGCAACCCTTTCCTATGTCCTGCTTTTTAAACAGGGCAAACCGCCCGGCTACGACCGGGACCTGTTTGAACTCTGGATCACCGGCAGCGGCTTTTCCTTCAACCCCCACGACCAGATCCACGCCAGACCACCCAAATGAAACGACACGATAAAGCACCCAACGGCCACTTCGCCGGGGGACTCATTCTCTACGGCAACCTCGAATCCAACTCGATGGCCAGCCAGGGCTATCTCATCGAACCGCCCGATATGCAAAACGCCTCCATCGGCTTGAAGAACGATTTTCAGGACAAGCTCCGCATCTTTCTGGCCACCCTTGGCCCGAATCAACGGGCTCAACTCCAATGGACGTGCAACTCCGATTATCGGAAAGAACTCACCCGCTATCACCAGCAAACCGGAAAGGTGACAGACGAATACGTCCGTAAAGTCCGTTATGAAAGATATTCCCGCTACTGGCAACGGATGGAGAACCGGACGCTGAGACGTGAACAATTGGTTCTCTTCATCTCCCAGGACATCGAAACCGCTGCTCCTCTGATTCCAGGCCAACAGGGACCTGATAACTACTACAACAAAACGCTAGAGCAACTCCGATCAACTTTCGACGAACTCGGAACCACCCTCACGACCATTTTTGGTGCTGGCACGACCGTTTGTCCGATGTCGGACATGGAGCATCTTGCCTACTACCAGCGATTTCTTAATCCAAACTTGGCCGACCTCCCTGTTGTCGATTTCTCCTCGCTCTTTATCAAAGAGCGTTCGCTCCAGGAATTGTGCTGGGGGGGAGACGGACGCGGCTTCGACGACAAAGTCAGCTTCACGATTAACCATTACTACCATTCCCTCTTCACCATCAAGCGTTGGCCGCAAAAGACCTATCCCGGCATCGTCCACCGGCTGACCTCGCTCCCGTTCCTCGATTACCAAATCACGATCAATCTCGAACCGATCCCTGTTCGCGAGGAAATCAACCGCGAGGAAAAAGCCATCGACCGCTTGCGCGGTGACTACGAGGAAGAAGGTAAATTTTCGATGTCCGTGGCTTTGAAAAAGAAGGAACGCAAAATTGATTCCCTAGCCCAGGGCTTCTCATTTCCCTTCTTTGTCGAATACGTCATCCGAGTTTGGGACCAATCCGAAACGGGACTGCACACCAAATGCGCCGCGATCAGGAATGCGGTCAACCAAATGAATGGGGCGCAGGTCTATGAAACCTCGCTCCCCACCACGGCCAAGAAGCTCTTTTACTCCACCTGGCCCGGCTGGACCGGCAGCAGTTATCGGTATCGGGATCTTTATGCGGAAGACCGTTATCTAGCGGATTTGTTACCGTTCTCGTCCACCTTCACGGCCCACCTCGCCGAGGCCGAGGCGATCTATGACGGCACCAACGGCAACTTGGCCGGAGTTCGCACCTTCATTGGCGGCTCGCCGCAACACGCGGTCCTGATCGGCATGACCGGCGCGGGAAAATCGTTCGCCATGGACGACCTGCTCACTCAAACCCAAGCCGGTTACGACTATACCGTTATCATCGAGGAGGGACTTTCCTACAAGAAGTTCACGGAAAGCTTGGGCGGTAAGCCGATCCTGATTCATCCCGATGGGGAATTGACCCTCAACTATCTCGACACCCAGGGCTTGCCGCTCAACCAACTCCACATTGCCAGCGCGGTGGCACTCGTCTCCAGAATGATCGGCGAGTCCGCCGATGCCGAAAAGCAGCAGCTTAGACAGGCCCAAATCGGGCAATACGTTCACCAACTCTATACCGACACGTTTACGGAATGGTCCGGCAAACACCGGGAACGAATTCCCGGCCTGCAACGACTGGCGTGCGCCGTTCACAAATGGCGGCAGCAAAAAATGGGCCTTGGCTCCACTTTCCTTGAAGCCTACGCCGAATTACGCGACCGGATGGAAACAACCGATTCGGAAGCCCTCGACTTCCACGGCTCCATCTCCGAAGGCGAGATCACCCAATTCCTGAAAGAGCCGCAAACCGAGCGGTTCCTCATGCAGACGGCCTACAGCGCGTTTACACCGGAGGAGTACCCGACCCATTCCGCCTTATTGGATATGATGTTCTTTTCGCGGTTGCCGGAGCATCGCAAGGAAGAAATCGACCAGATTGCCACCCTTTTGACCGCATGGACCGCTGCCGGCCAATACGGAAAGCTTTTCGACGGGATAACAAACATTTCCCTGACCGGGAAAATCGCTCACTTCGAGTTAGGCTACATCCCCGAGCAGGCCGTCGAATTGAAGACGGCGGCGGGCCTGTTGATTTCGGGCTTCACCCGGCAGCATATCATCACGCTGCCACGCCATGTCTGGAAACGGATCATCTTCGAGGAAGCGGCCCGGTTCCTCGATGTCCCAGGCGGCGAGAAGATTATGGGCGAAGGCTATGCACAGCTTCGAAAATTCAATTGCTGGATTATTTCCATCGTTCAGCAGTACAGCAAATTCAAGAGCACGCGGATTCGACCCGTCATCATGGGGAACTCGAAACAGTTCTTCCTCATGCGGCAATTCGATAAGTCCGACCTGGAAGACATCTCCAAGGACATCCAGTTGCCCGAAGTGATGATCGACGCCGTTCAGCACTACCCGCTGCCGGAGCAACAAGCACCCGGTCAACAATTTTCCTCCCTCTGTTACTACTCGCCCACGGTGCAGCCGCCCCTCTGTGGAACGCTGCGCCATGTCGCGGCCCCAACCCTTAACCCACTCCCTTTATGAAAACCCGATTCTATCTTCTTTTGTTGTCACCACTGGTTCTGGCGCATTGCGCCTCGACCTCCAACCCGCCCGGCCCCGAAGGGACCGGCGATCACAAGTCCGGTTACAACCTCGGACGCAGCGACGCCGTGAAGCAGCAATACTGGATGGTGCAGAACTTCCAGAAGCTGCCCAAGACCCCGCAGCAGAAGGTGACGGACATCCCTATCACCATCCCTGGCCAAACCAACAACGGGGTCACGACCGTGCCCCATACCGAGACCGTCCGGATCGAACAGTAAATCCTCCATTCAGAACTTATATGAAAACCAAATTCCTATTATTCCTCATTCTTATTGTCGGCCTCGCGCCGATGGCCCGAGCACAATATCCGGTCTCAGTGGTTGCCGACCCCATTGCCGTTCAAAACGAAGTCGCGCAAATCGCCAAGTGGACCGAATCCATCGCCACGCTTAACCAACAGTTGCAGCAGATGCAGCAAACCTTGCAGGTTGCGCAAACGGTGAAGGGTTACATCGGTGATCCGGCAGCGGCGGCCCAAGCGATGGGACTCCAATTGCTGGGTCCACAGCTCAGTCAATCGGTGGGACAGCTTACCTCCACGCTTAATCAAACCGTCGATGGCGCGAAGGCCCTCGAAAACAGCGGCTCCCAATTGTTCAGTCCCATCGACTTGAAGACGCCGAGCGGGCTGACCATGAACTTCGATTCATCGCAGTTCAAACCCTTCGCCGCGATCCAGAACCAGAACGCCAACGTAACCAGCGTTGTGCAAGACACGGTATCTCGAATCGCGGCCTTGCAGCAGCAGAAGGCGACGACGCTGGCGCAAATCCAGTCGGCTCCCGACCAGAGTACGGTGCAAAAGCTGACCGCCCAAGCCGCTGCCATCGACGGCCAGATTGCCGCCCTTGGCCAGCAGCAGCAGACGGCCACCGACCAGATCGTGACCCAAGGCATTTCCAATCAAAACGACCAGCAGATGAAGGCCCAGGCCGCGAACCAGGCTGCCGACCATGAATTGAATGTTTCTCTCCAGAACTTCATGCAGTGGGAAGGCCAAATCAGCAGCGACCGGACCGAATACAAATAATCCCCACATGAATAACCAAATCAAAATGGAAGTATTGGAAACGATGGCCGAAGGAGCTGCTTCTCCGGCGGAGCGTTATGAACTCAGAATGAGACTTGAAACAATTCACTATGAGGAACTCCGAAGCTCAGAATGTAAAAAGCAGGCGCTCCTCGGACTCATCGTCTTTGTCCTGATTGGTATTTTCGTATCACTCAACCTCAAGCCGTTGGCATCGCCATCGCTTTCGGAGCGCCCAAGCGCATCCCATGTGGAAGACAAAGCCTGGTGGCAATGGTTTTGGACGAAGCCTGTCTCAACCCCTGCGGAGAACCATTCCCGATGACCATAAGCGACCTTGTTCCCAATCTCCAGCCGATGGTCGAAGACCTGAGCCAGCAATTGCGGTTCATCTGCTACTTCATCCTCACGGCGGCCATCGTCGTGAGGACATGGAGGGGCAGCACCAGCATTAGCCAGTTGGTCCGGCCCATCGTGACCAACATCATCCTGTGCGGGATCATCGCCACGCTGCCCATGTGGTTCAACCTCATCCGCGACGAGTTTTGGAACATCGCGGTTTCCATCCGCAAGGAATTTACCGGAAGTGTGGACGGGACCGGCGCCGCCTTGATGCAGCTTATCCAGCCGCCAGATACCGGCATTGACTGGCTCGATGTCGGCAATTCGTTGATGAAGGCAGTTCAGTACGCACTCGGCTGGCTCATCGTTTGGATAGGGGGCCTGATCCAGTTGCCCATGATGATCGTGCAGTTTGTCATGGAATGCCTCTGCTACCTCTTCCTGCCCATCGCCATCTCGCTTTTCGCCTTCGAGAGCACGAAGGGACTGGCCATCCGCTATGTTCAACAAACCCTGGCGATCCTGGCATGGCCCATCGGCTTTGCCGTGGTCGATCTCGTCGGCTATTCGCTCCTGACCAGTGGAACATCTGTCGTCAGCGCGGGAGCACTGGCGGCGGGACTCGCGACCGGCTTTACGCCGGCCAAACTCGTCATCGGCGGCATCGTCGCCGTGTGGCTGATTTTGGGAAGTCTCGTGACGCCCATCGTCATGCAAATGCTCTTTTGCTCGGGAACGCCCATGTCATCGGCGGTAGGAGCCGCTATTCAAATGGGCCTCGGCTTCGCCGGGGCCAGTCGCCTCATGCCGAAAGGTGGCGGCGGAGAGGGCGCACCTGCGCCCGGCCCATCCACCGCCTCGAATGGTTCAGCGCCTTCAAGTCCACCTCCTAGTTCTCCGTCAAGTCCGGCACTGCCCTATTCGCCTACGGGTCCGCTCGCTCCGTCTTCGGGTCCTATGGTTCCTTCATCGCCTCTTCCGAGTGGTTCCAATGGTTTGATCCAGTCTCCGCGCGGCTCTCTTGCCGTGGGTCAAGTCGCTGACCGAATTTCTCCGCAGCAGGCTCAGAATTTTGCCAATCAGTCCGGCACTCCTTTTACCCAGGCGTTTTCCAATGGCTCGGTTGTTACGCATCAACCCGCTGTTTCTCGCGTTCCGGCTGCTTCCACTTTTATCGCTCCCTTAACCCCTAACCCAATATCTGTATGAATGTCTTAAACGAAACTCCTGTCCCTGTTTCTTCTGAAATAAAACGACCCCAAGCCGCTCCTACGGTGCTCCGTCTGTTCGCTGACCACGGCTGGGCGGCCCGTGTTTGGTTCCTCATCGCGGCACTTGCCGTGGCTGCCGCCTTCATTCAGCCGTTTTTCATCATCAGCGCCTACCGC